>CXWK01095678.1_pt1 | contig 104426 bp, 206 predicted proteins | sample 590851 | NCBI WGS metagenome assembly CXWK01 (sample SAMEA3498364, study PRJEB10139) | wastewater metagenome | biome: wastewater treatment plant; material: activated sludge | place: Denmark | collected 2014-08-01
GTGCTCTTCCGATCTCTCCCCAGCGGTCTTTCCGCTAGACTTTCGACCCCGCCCTGGGTGCCCATTGCTGCCGGGTGTGTGGCGCACAGGGCGACGTTTACCGACGCCTTGGTGGGATTGTCCTGGCGATGGGTCTACGTGGCGGAGAATTGCGTTGCGGGGTTGATTTGGCAGAGCTTGAATTGCCGGCGATTTGTGGAAAGAAAGTCTTGCGAGAGTGTTGACACTCTCGTGCGCGAGGATTATGATTAGAGCATGAGCAACGAGACATACACACTCACCTACGAGGACTGCTCCGAGGTCTACGCAACGTATGCACTGGCACGCGCTGCCCAGGTGGAGCTCAATGCAATGGGAATGATCGGCAGCTCTATCGACGAGACGGAGAACTGAGATGGTCGCCGGCCAGGTATTCCAGAACGGACACGGTGCACATAGCGTCGCAAGCAACTACGGGGAACGGTTGACCGTGGAGCGTGTCGATAAGGGTTACTCGGTTACCCGGTACCTCGTAGTAGATCGTTTCGGGCGTCATGGATGGGCGTACTGATGAGCTGGTTTTATGTCGGATTAGCGATTGGGGCGTCCGGCGCGATTGTCCGAATGATCTTCACCAACCACTGACAAGGGATAGGCCCATGACTGGCACACTTGCACTGATCGCATTCCTCGCAATCGCAATGTGGGCCATCGCCGGCTTTGCCATTACCAACCACAACTAAGTAAAGGAACTAGAACGATGAATACCGACATGGAAACGCATGCCTACGCTGAAATGTACGCAAAAGACTTCGAGGCATACGGCAACCCTCGCGTCGCTTTAAACCGCAATGGTGAGCCTGCTAAGTCTCGCACTTCGGTGGCGAGATTGGCAACCGTGGTCAAGGTCGAGAGCCTGCCCGGATACCGCACACGGTTGACGCTGGACACCGGGCGAACAATGACCATGCCGAATGGTCGGTGGGTATTGGCCGAACATAGCGCTTGGCGATCGACAAACTAGCCGTGGGCTACCAACCACAACTAGAAGGGAAGATGAGATAAATGAGGACCATCGAATATACAGACCGTGAGATTCGCGTCGGAATGCAGCTACTCGTCAAGGGCGAAGTGCTGACCGTGGAGCACGTCTACTGGCGCATGGGTACGTTCGGGCGTTCCGGACGTGGGCTAGAGGTCTATACGCGCAAGGGTAACGGCTACCTCGGGCCGGTCATTTACCCGCACCCCGACGAGATGGTGCAGGCAGTATATGCGCCACCCGTGGAAGAAATTCCCGAGTATCTGTATACCAGTGATTACCCGTATGCAGTGGTGCGATAATGGCCTACGGATGGGATTCCGAGAATGCCGCGCGGAATGCCATGCTCGCCGCCGAAGAACGCTGGGACTTGGAAGTAGCCGCGATAGCAGCTCTCCACTACTCCGATTACGTAGGCACTCGGAGCGCCGAGGGTGCCGCGAATATCAATCAGCGCGCAATGGTGTACGCAACCTTACATCTGGCGCGTAGTCAAAATAACTCGTGAGAGTGTTGACACTCTCGTCCTAGTCATCTAGACTTAAGTCATGAAGCACACAGTCGAAAGGGTCGGGGCAATGACCGCTTACTGCACACAGTGCGAGACGGAGCGTCGAGTTACCGGGACAATGGGACCAGGCCGGCTAACACTCTCCACCTGCGGGCATGTGGTGACGCGATGAACGTCAACGATTCTGTGGCATTGAATGCCGACCCAGAATTTCGGGACAATCATTACCGAGCGCGCCAGTACGGGCGTGTCCTGTCCATCTACAACGGCAAGGTAATGATTGACTGGTCGGATATGGGATTGCCAGCCGGTACATGGACGCCTAAGCGGCCCGAGCAATACGCGGCAGGGTGCCTGCGGGTGGTCTACCCGGCACCGACCCTGGAAAGCGAAGAAAGGTAATCATCATGTCCAAGCAAGCCACCCGATACCGCAAGGTTGTTCCGACGCGCGGAGAATTGCGCGCCGCTATCAACGTCCGAGAGCTGGCGCGGGAAATTCGTACCGTGCCCGTTCGCTTGACACTCGACTACTAACCACAACTAAGTAAAGGATTTAGGGCAATGAGCACCGAACGCGCAATCGAACTATCCGGCGCCGATCTTGACGCGATGGTGGCCGGCTACCTGGAGTGCCAGTTGTGGGCAGGTCTGGACTACCGGGAAGAGGGTGCCGAACCCGTACCCTATGACGAGAACTATTCGGTGGATGACATCGCACCGGAGTATGTCGACGCTATCCGGGGCGAATTTGCCGAGATCGTCGCAGCTCACCCGCTAGCCGTTCGGATGTTCCTCAACGCGCTTGGTAAGTATGAGCAAGCGCGTTGCGGGTATGACCGTAACGAGTTGTTCGGTCACGACTTCTACCTCACACGGGAGGGACACGGCGCGGGATTCTGGGATCGTGGACTAGGCGAGTTGGGCGACTACCTCACCAGCATTGCGAAGTCCTACGGCGAAGCTGAAATACTGTGGGATAACGGCGACGGGGTGCTCCGGTGAGCGCCGAACGGGCACGACGGGCGCAGATCATTGCGCAGAAGTTCGCCAAGCAAGGCGATACCAACGCTGCGAAGTATTGGGAAGAAAAGGCAGAGAACTACCGGAAGGCAAGCAAATGAAGCGCATCGTGTTCGCCACCATTCCCCTGGTGATGTTCGCCGGCATCGGGACCGCCCATCTGGGCATTCCGCAAGCGATGGCCGAACCGGTCATGTCGCAGGAACAGTTCCCATGCCAAGAGGATGAGGTGTTGGGGTACGCGCCGGAATTTGGGCACGAACACGTCGGCTGCATCCATATCGACCAGTTGCGCGGGTGAGTGTCACATGACCTACTTCAATGCCAACGTGTACACATCAACACCGACCGAATGGGCGCATGACGATTGCCTGCCCGAAGATCAGTTCACTTACCACACGATGCGCAGCGGGTACGTCCACAAGCATCAGGTCGAACCGTGGAACTGGGCACCGATCTATGGTCGGCCCAATCCCTGCAAGTTCTGCGGCGGGATGACCCGATGAGCTGCCGTAACCCGCAACCGTCGACCACGGTCAACACCAGCTCTGGGCGGCGCGCGTTCTGCTACCAGTGCCAGTCATGGATGCCGGCGCGGTCCGGTGCACCCGTACCACACAAAGCGACCCTAGCCACGCGCCAACGTGGCTAGGGTCTAGACACCAGGGAGAAACAAGGATGTCGAGACGTAAGCATACCGGAGATGTGACCACGGTGCCGTTGCACCAGTGGCAAGAGCACGTGGGCGCGTTGTCTGCGCACAACCTGTACCTAGCCGGCGACATGCTGGCGAGTATGATCCGCCACCCCGTCAATGCCGGGCGTAGGCAGTGGATGGGCGCCGCGATTGACCGCCTGCGGGTAGTGACTACCGAGCAGGACCGGCGTTGGTTCGCACTGGTGCAAGACTTCAACATGAGTGTGTAAGAGTGTTGACACTCTCGCCGGAATAGACTAGGCTAAGGGTATGAGCAAACAAACAACACGCGGGTACGAGATCAACATGCGCCGCGATACCCGTACAGGCGAAAACCTCGCCGTCATCCCCAACACCTACAATCAGGGTTGCGGTCGGTACTACATGGCACTGACAGAAACGGGCGACTGGGTCAGGCTATCGCCGGCATACGTGACGGGCAACACCAAGACCGTTACCGACTATCCGGAGACGCTTAAGCGCGCCATTGATCGGCAGCAGGGCTACCTGCTCATCACCGTTCCCCGAGTCTACGGTTAGGCCTGAAAATGCAAATCATCCAGCTAGACGGATACCGGACAGGTAACCGCAAGATCGCCGAACGGGTGGCCGCAGAACGCGCCCGCGTCGAATCATTCAATCGGCACATGACATACGCCATGATGTCGCAGCGAACCGCAATGTGGAAAGGAATTGTGTGATGTTCTCGGATTGCAGTGACGCGGAACTTATCCGCATGGCACGCAAAGGGCGAGACATGTCCGTGCGGATCGAATTGTTCGATCGTGCCGATATGGATATGGAATACCGCGGCAATCATCAACTGCTGACCGATCTGGAATACCACGGTATCAAGCGACCTGTAACGGGTCGAGATGGGGTAGTGCGATGAGCGCCCAAGCCATCCGATACCGGCGCACCATGCCATCACGGCAGGAATTGCGCGAACAGATCGAAAACCGGGAGATCGCACAAGAGCTACGCGCCGGCCTGCAATCGTGGGCCGACTACCTTATCGAGACAGGACGGGCATACCAGTGATTACTACCGAGCCGTTTATCTGGGATAAGAATTACGATAACCTAGAGCAGGTCCGCCCATACCTTGCGGACTATGCCGCAATGCGTGATGCCGGCGCGTTCTATAACGATGACTTCAAGGGCAAGATTCCCGGTGTTGCCGGATCGCCCAATGAGGACACCGCTATTTACATGCTGTCGTGCTTGTGGCGCATCGAAGGCGAAACCGAAGAGATCGCACACGCTATCAACGATGGATACCGGGAGATCGCCTCATCCGAAAAGCATGAAGCTCGCTATGCCGAGGTGATCGTTTACCGTCCCGGTCACTATTGCGGCGGGACTGGCAGGATTGACCGCTACACCGATGCGCGCATCCGGTTCGATCTGCAAGGCTTTCCCGTCGCGGTCGTCAGCAAGGGCAAGCGCAAGGGCGTCAGCGTTAAGGGTGCAAAGGTACTGGCGCGATGAAGCGACAGGCATACCGCGCGACCCTATGGCGCGTCAACGAACTGATAAGCGAAGATGTCGCCTACGCCCACAATTCCGGCGTACGCAAGTCCGAAGCGCTTGCGCGACAGTATGCGCGCGACCAGGGTGTCATCCTCACCGGAGATAAGCCGGAGCGGGACGAATACGGCTATACGCGGATATGGCGGTCGGATGCAGGCCATGAGGTTATCGCTTGCGTGGTAGTCGCATGACGCTCTACAACGTGGCCGTGGAAGTGGTCGAGTTGATCGAAGCGGAATCCGAAAAGGATGCCATTTCCAAACTGCTGAACATGGTGTACCGCGTCGGCCTGGAGCCTGACGAGACAACCGCTAACGCATTCGAGAGTGAACCGCTGTGACCTACTCCGATACGCTGCACACCGTGCCTGATACATACTGGCATGAGGACGAACGTCCGGGCGAGCTAGGAGAATGGGTAGGCAAGATGAAATTAGATCTACGGGCAATTCGGGAGTCCGCCGGCCTTACCACCACCCAGCAGGCGGAAGCCATGGGATTGTCCAGCTACGCCACCGTTGGGCAGATTGAGCGGCGCAAGGACTGGCTGGTATCTCAGGTGGCTAGGTATGTGGCCGCTGCGGGTGGTACTGCCACGCTGGTAGTGCAGGTGAATGGGAAACAGCTCGAATTTACCTTGTAAGAGTGTTGACACTCTTGTGGGTATGCGCTAGGCTTTAGGTATCAGCCCGAACAAAGGATAGAGACAATGAGCGAATCAACTCAGGACATGCTTACCAAGCAGGTTGACGGTACCGCCGAGACGATCCGGGAATACGCGCGACAGATCGAATCCGGCGAGTATGGACAGACCTGGATAGTTACCGACGAGGATGGCGAAGAGCACGAAATCGTCGGGGCCACCGATGAGGCGATGGCGATTGACCTCGCCTACAACCTGCAAAGCGTCCGGGGCGAGTCTGCCGAACACGTCCAGGCGGATGAGCCGACAATTTCGGACGGATACGGCAATCACTCGTCCATTGACGAATGGCCGCTAGCCGTCGTCGTCAAGATCGGCCAACCGCTCGCCGTACAGATCACCGTTGGCGGGCCGCATGTCGAGATCGCGCAGGACTTGAGCGACGGCCGCGCCAAGCTCGCCGGCTACTGGGGCGGCGAAAAGGTCTACCGCCACGGTAGTGAGTTTCAGACCGTTCTCGACTACTTTGTCGATTCGCTGTACGAGGAAGCGCCGGAGGAATACAAATGATCGCCGCAGAAGATCTAGTGGGCGAGGTCGATCTGATCGACCTCGTGCCCATCCTGAACGATGAGCGCGTCTCTCCGTGGATCTGGCAGCCATTCGGGGACGATGAAGCCGAACGTCAACGCGCTATCGAATCGGCGCGAATGGTGGCCGAATGCGAATATGCAGCCGTGGAGTCGGTAGAGGCCGGCGAAGATGCCACGGCGATCTATACCGACCAGATGAACGTAACGGTACCGCGTGGGTACCTGGTGAAACGGAGCGTGGACGAATGAGCGACAAGCGGCAGAATGTGGGGGCCATCGTGCGAGATGTCATCAGCACGGGCGCAGAGTACACAATCACAGACAAGGGCGAACCTGTCGCGGTGATTGTCCCCGTAGACAAGTTGAACAAGCTCCGTGCAGAAGTTGCAGAGCGGAGCGTGGACGAATGAGCGCCATGAAGGACATTGCCACCGAGCTGGAATTGCACTGGGTGCCGTTTCTGTACTGCGGATACCAGCGCGAACTACCCAACGGGCAGAGTGCCGTAATCAACACCTGGTCATGCGGGAACGATCACGGGTATTCGCTTACGGTGAACTATGAGCGGCAAGAGTTTTCACACCTGCATGAGGCAGTTTTGGCAGCGGGCGAGATAGCGCGCCAACAACTGGCCGACATGGCAGCAGAATGGGCAGCAATGCCCGCGTACAACTAGCCGCGCGCCAACGCGGACAACCTAAAGGGAGAAACAATCATGCGATCAGTGTTCAACGGAAATCTGATGTTCGGGCCAATTTCCATTTCCGTCAAGTTCTATAGCGCCACCGAGGACCACGAGCTCATCAGCCACCAGGTCCACCAGCATGACGGCGGGAAGATCGGTTACCGCAAGGTCTGCACCGTGTGCGATGAAACCGTGGCGGCAGCGGACATTGCGAAGCAATTTGAGGTAGACGGGCAGGTGGCGATCCTCACCGAGGACGACCTGTCGACACTGTCCAGCGCCAAAGATCGCGGTGTGGAGGTGTTGCAGTTCGTGCCAGCCAACACCATCGACCCGATGATGCTGGACAAGCCGTACTACCTGGCCCCCGATAAGTCGGCGAAGGCTTACGGGCTGCTGGCTGCCACGCTGGGCGACGAAAAAGTCGCCATCGTACGGTTCACTATGCGGGGGCGCACGCGCCTGGCAGCGGTCAAAGTGACGGGCAAAGGTGACACTCTCATCGCGCACACCCTGCGATGGGCGGATGAAGTGCGGGAATTCTCGGTAGACAAACCGCAGGAACCGACCGAAGCTGAACTAGAATTAGCCGTGAAGCTCATGGAAACGATGACCAGCGAAACATTCAACCCCGACCTGTACCGCGACTCTTACCAGGAGGAACTGCGGGAACTGGTCACGTCCAAGCTGTCGGACGCGCCCGAGGCGGCCGAAGAGGTCTCCGACCTGCTGGCGAAGTTGTCGGCATCGGTTGCAGAGCGTTCGGAGAATGCGCCCGTTCCGGTGGCTACGGAAAAGTCCGATAAGCCGAACATCCGGCAGTGGGCCAGGGCCAACGGGCACACGGTGGGCGAACGCGGGCGGATTCCGAAGGATGTCGTTGACCGATTCGAACGGGAAGCGGTGCCAGCATGAGCAACTTCTATTGGGCACTCATTGTAGAACACGAGGCCGACCAGTACGCCGAGGCTCCAGCGGTAACCCTGCATCGTGAGTATGACGCAGCACTCGCGGCGCTGGCTGACGAATTCGGGCCAGCGATCGAGGACTGGTGCGAGGATGGCGTGCCCGAGGGCGAGGCGATCCTCGTCGCCCTCCGCTCTTACGGCGTGCGCGCATGGATAGACCAAGTAGGAGTGCCGGCATGAGCAAATGCCTGAATCAGGACGCGGATACGCTGCAATACTGCGGAAAGCCGGAGGGTCACGCAGGCGTGCATATGAATATGCACTCACTGATGCAGTGGGCGGCCACCCCCGATAACCGGCTGGAGAATCTGACGCTGGTGAGGATCAAATGATCGACTACGCATCAAAGATCAATGCCGTAATGCAGGAATTTCGCGTCAACGCGGTAGTGACGGGCGAGATCGAAGGGTCCAGCATCATCCGCTACGAACTCGGGCTAGGACCGGGCGTGCGGGTCGAAACGGTCGAAAGGCTGCGGAAGAACCTCGCCTACTCGCTCGCCGTTGACAGCGTGCGGCTGGCGCAGGTGCCCGGCAAAAGCGCGCTGGGCATCGAACTCCCCCGAGGTAGGCGCGACACGGTGCGCCTGGACGATGTGCCGGTCACCGACAGCCATCCGCTCACCATTGCACTAGGCAAAGGGTTAGATGGCCCGGTGACGCTCAACCTGGCGAAGATGCCGCACTTACTGGTATCTGGCACGACCGGCAGTGGCAAGAGTTCATTCATCAACGGCATGCTGGTGTCGCTGCTGAAGCGCTCGCCCGAACATGTGCAGATGGTGTTGATCGACCCGAAGCAGGTGGAGCTGGCCCCGTACAACTCGGTACCCCATCTTGCCCGTCCAGTCGCCACGGAGACCGACGAAGCGGTCGAATCCTTGGAATGGCTTGTGGACACGATGGAAGATCGCTACGAGACAATGAGGGCGGCGGGAGTGCGGCACGCCGACGCGCTAAGGCTCCCCTACATCGTGTGCGTGATCGACGAGCTTGCAGACCTGGTGTTGTCTGACAAGACTGTTGAACCGTTGATCGTAAGATTGTGTCAGAAGGCCCGCGCGGCGGGCATCCACATGGTATTGGCGACACAGCGGCCGTCCGTAGATGTGGTCACGGGCCTGCTTAAGAGCAATGTGCCGTCACGGCTCGCCTTCGCTGCTGCATCTGCTATCGACTCTGGCGTTATCCTGGGCCAAGCCGGCGCCGAACAACTCCTAGGCGCAGGGGACGCGCTGTACATGCCCATCGGGGCGAAACACCCCGTCAGGGTGCAGGGTGTACTAGTCACCGATAAAGAAGTAGCCGACGCGGTAGACGCTGTAAGGGTCACCGCCCAAGTTGAAGACATGGTGGAGCAGCTACACCCCGACCCGGTAGAAGAAAAGGGTCTGACAGTTTTCGACTACCTGAACACGATGATCGAGAATGCGGAGGCCGCCGGCAGTCGGGCCGAAACACTGGTCAACAAGTTTTGCAAGCCGAAAGGGTTGTTCAACCGCGGCGGGAAGACGGAGATTCTGGTGGAGATGCCCAACGAGCTCGACCGGGCAGCGGAAGCGCTGCGGGAGCTTGCACAAGGGTTGGCAATCATTCGAGATCAAGCATTGGTAGACGCATGATCGTTGTAGCGAAAGATCAATTCGATGATGAGGAATGCGCGCGGGCCTTCATGCGAGCACTCGACACGCACAGTTGGGGCGAGATAGCCTCTCAGGTGTACGCGGACGGCGCAGAATGAACTGGCAATGGTGCGCCTCATTCATGCGCATGAGGTGGCGGGCTGAACTAAAAGGCGACCGCATCAGCGCATGGGTAGATCCACCCGAACAATTCTGGGATGAAGAACCCGTAGGAGATTATCGTTGGTCCATTGAAGATGGCTCATGCGGGAAAACTCTGGACTACGGATATGCCGACGATCTAGAATCGGCGAAACGCGATGCGCAGAAATGCGCCGAGAGGGCGGGGCTGGCATGACCGAAGATCAGGTTAAAGACCTCGTAGAACGCCTAGAGAAAGCCAACCGCGAAATCGGCGAACTCGCGGCCAACTCCGACACCGACTATCAACGCCTGCACGGCAAGGCCGAGGGTGTTCGGCTGGCCCTATCCTACCTAAAGGAATATCAGTGACACGCAATATCGTATACGGGCAATGCACCGCGTGCGGAGCCATAGAGACGGCGCTCACCAACCCTGCGGGTACCGTCGACTACTCCGACATTGGGGAGTGCGCCGAATACCCTACGGGATATGGTTGCGAGCTGTGCTCATGACTCAGTTCATGTATCAACCGGGCGATGAAGTCTATATCGACATGTCGGGCGATCTGCTCGACCGGGGCGAAGAACCGCTATGGGAACCCGCGGTAATCGAATCCTGCGAAGGGCTGTCCCACTGCGGTGGTGGTCACCACTACGTGCCACAACCCGTCTACACGGTACGCTTCCCCAACGGTGGGCTGTGGGACGCCCTGGCGACAGAGCTTAAAGCGTCCACTCCCGACCGCATGAGCACTTCACCGCGGGAATAATCCACAAATGGGTAATGTACTGCTTATGGCCCAGTAGTCGGTGAAACCATGCGATCATCGGTCAATGCGAATCGTCCAGCCGGCATCGTCGGGGGTCAGCTTGACCTTGTACCCCAAGCCTGCCATAGGCCCGGTGAGTAGTCGATCCACCAACACCCCGATCATCATCTCCGCCTGCTGCGCGTCAAACCGCAAAGGCTGATCTTCATCGCTAGCGGTCATCTTCTCCAGAAGAGAAGACATCGTGATCTTATCCATTCGCCGTCTCCTCGTAGAATTTCCGGGAACAGTCGGGGCAGATAAACCCGTCACGCGGATAGATCGCAGTCTTAGTCGCATTCAAGAGGGGTTCGCCGCAACTCGCGCAGGGGTAGGGATAGAACTCCTGGTTGAATCGTTCGCGGATTTGTTCCCATACATCGTCATCTAGGCCCGTCACGGCGCTACAGCCTCTTCGATACGTCGGCGCTGATCTTCAAGCGTGGCGATGCCATGGGGACATTCCAGGCGGCGCTGAGACAGCCCAGCGATCACCTGCGGGCCGGGAACCATCGCGATCCCGTCCTGTCCAACAGTGGTATCAATGAGGGGCGTGGAGCACTGCCGGCACTTGACCTGGATAGCCCGATTGGGCTCCGCCGCGGTCCGATCAATCACCATCGGATACCCGGCATCCACGAACAATTGGACAACCGACCTGCAAACGAGGTCGGCCAGAGCGTCAACCTCTGGTCCTTCCACACTCCAGGGGAACAGTGTGACGTGCGGAATGTCCGGCTCTACGCTGGGAATGTGGCCGATATTAGCCTTAAGCAGGTCTACGGCGGCTTGATGGTCAGACATCCACGTCCTCCATGCAGTCTTCGCAATCCCCACTGTCGCAGCAGTAGACATCGCCCCATTGCGATTGCGTCCACGTCTCACCGTGAACCTCGGTCACCAGAGCGATGGCGGTAGACACATCGCACACAGGACCATTAACAGGGTTAATCGCGCGATACTCGTACTCCAGCGGGAAATCCCCGGTATACGATCCACCCTTGCCCGCATTGTAGAAAGCATCTCGTGAGGCGATATTGAGTTTGGCTACGGATTCCATGGCGTCGGGCTCGTTGTCGAACCACACCGTGCGCCCGTCAACCTCTAGCGGATATGCCGACCAATAGGGCGGAGAGTAATCCCCGAATCCCCCGTCAGTGCCGTATCCGTGATGGATAACGTAGATAGTCATCATTCCCCAATGATTGAAAGTAGGCGCGGAGTTTATTTATCGTCGAGAGCTCCGCTTCGACCATCCCGCCGGACATCAGGTACCAGACATCAACGGCGGCGCTGGAATCGTCCGGGCGCTACCCGAACCTCGAATCCCTCCAGCTAGGGACGTTTATTCTTCCTCGGGAAGATTCTCGTACGACTCGACGATACCCGCGATAAACCCGTCCAGGTCCGCGCGGATCATCGTGACCAGGTCGTGGTCCCACATCACCTTGATAAGGCTATCAGCGGCGCTGACAACCAGGTCGGTTTGAATGCCATCGCAGTTGTCGATCAACCATCGCCCAATAACGGCGCGACCACGCTCACGCACATCATCCGAGGCGCACCCTGTAGCTAGGGCCTCGTCAAGCTGTTCCGGCGTCACGATTCCCCTTTGAAAGTTTGCGTGGACCCGTTACCGGTGGAATCCATACCGAAGGCAGCGGCCCGTGACCGTCAGGATTAAACCCACGGGGCGCCACCTTGAAGTCTTGGCTATTCGGTCGCTCTAGATCAACCAGGTCGCCATCCCGAGCCCGTCGTATATACACCCGGTGGAGCTCATACAGCGTGCGCCCTAACGCCGACGCCCAGCGAGCGGATGGGCCGAGGATAATAATCCACAAAGCATCCGCCATTTCCGCCAACCCCATTTGAGCATCATTCGAGAGGCTTGGGGCGGGGGAAGTTTCTAGTGATACCAAGGGCGACGATAACCGAACGTCACCGAACGGCGCAGGATGCCCCTGGCTTTAGCCATGGGGAGGGATAGCGCCCCATCATGCGTTCTTTTGGTTCTCGATATACCGTTTGACCACAGCTAGCGGTGCCCCGCCCACTATGGGGTGAATACCAAGAGCGCCACTTCCACGCATCGGGTTCCCGGTAGCATGGGCAGCCGCGATCCCAGACGTATCCGCCGTGCTCGCTAACGCCATCGGTGAGCTTGAAATGCTGATTCCAGCGCCACCGTGTCATATCCCTGTCGGTGCGGCTCATTGCGCACTCCTTTCATGTATTTACCTAATACATGAAAAGCACCCCCTAAAAGTCAGCTCCACCCTTGTTTTGAGAGGGGTGGGCGGAAACTCTCGTTACCCATTTTGATCCGCTGGTGGGCCATCCAACGTAAGAATCCCCGCTAGCGAAGTGGCGACCTCCACTATTCCCAATGCCTCGTGGCCGCGGCGCGCGCACGCAGGGGATTGCAATTGGCGCCGGATACCACCCCGGCTTGCGGGTTTACCCATGCCCACCCGATTTGAGCGTCAATGAGAGGCTTGGAGTGGGGCGGGAAGCTTTCCGCGTCGGGTTATCGACGGACGCGGACGCCGAAACGCTAGTTTTACAAGCTGGAGCGTTCAATCCAGGGATCTAGGCCGGTGCTACCGTCCCCATGGTGGCCCCCAAGCCACCAATTGCGCTGACAACCCTGGCCGACGCATTTGCTCGGTCGGCTCGCTAGTTCAACGCGGGAGGTTTGTGTGTGGCTGTCCTCTCGGCTCTCTGCGTCATCGCCCTCAATATGCGCCACCCGAAGGTGAGACTGACGCCGGCACTTACCCGCAACCCATATGCGGCACCACTAAAATACCTAACCAATCTCGGGAGACGGCCAGGAACAAACTACGAGTTGCCTCGTAGGATCTCGACGTATCCCTACGTCGGAATTGGCGCACACCGACCTATTTCATTCGGCGCTACCGTGGAGCATGTGGGTGCCGCCCCACGTCTCGGGTGGTTCCGCAAGCGGATTTCGTCACCTGATCGACACTTGTCGATGCCCCTGGCCTACCACTTTCAGACCGGCATTGTCCCGGTGCACCACCTGATCCCCTGGGCCTCTGGTGGCGGGTAGGTAACGTCTATCGTACCACAGGAGCAGTCAATCCCCTTCATACACGAAGTCTCGCACCCTATGCGCCCAAAATTCCGGCGGGGACTCGTACCATTTGCAATGCAGCCAAGAGTCGGAGTTGACAAACTCGCTCTGATCGCGCAAAAGTTCATCAAGACTCACATCTTCGCCAAGCATCATGCGCACCACACTATCGCGGGGGCCGATCATTTACTCGCCAATCTGTGAATAGCTACCGTCAAAAGATTGGGCACGAAATAGTTCGCGTCCTCATCCTCCGGGTCGATGCCCGCGTGATTCGCCAAGATCATTGACAATCCCATCGTGGCAACAGTCTCCCCGTGGGCTTTGCAGTCAACCTTGTGCGCGGCCACGTATTCGTCGAGGAATTGCGCGGCCTCCGCGTACTCTTGATCATAGTTGTGCACATCGCCCGCGGTTAGCCCACTGCCATTGCTAAAAGAAGACATCGAAGGGTTCCCCGTCTCTGTAATTGCGCAAAACCCACCCCTCGGGGAGCTCCACGCGCTCGGCATTAACACCATGCACACTGTCACTGATGATATAAACCTCACAGCGACGGATACCGTACTCGTCTAAAACCTCGACCCTGTCACGATGCTCCTCGGAATAGATCCGGTTAGCGAAAGCGTGAAAGAGAAGGGCCAGCCACGGCCTCATGGCTTATTGATGAATAGGGTGCTGCGGGACATCGGCGTGCCATCGCAATCCAGGCCTTGGACCAAGGTACGGTCGCCCCCGGGCAACTCATGGAAAGCCTCGTAGCGAAGGTGGTAATGCCCATGGATGATAAGTCTCGGGCGAACCGCATTCACCACATCGCGAACCTTGCGGCGATGCTCCCCCGACTCGATCTGGGTAATCCACGGCCAGCCGCAGTCGCGCGGCTCCCCGATGCCTATGGTGGGAATGTCCACGCCGTAAGGGCAATCGTGCGACACAATGACATCAACCCCGCCGGGTCGGGAGGCGTGCTCCACATCGTCATCTGACAAGAGTTCTTCGGGCCACCAAGACTTACCCGGCGATCGGGTCAGTCTATCAATAGATGCTGCGCCGCCTAATGCCATCCACGTCTGGCCGAACCACTCCCATCGATAGCCTCGGGGAAGATGGACGATCCGCGGGAATTTCTTGTAGAGGGCCGTCGCCTTGCGACTGCCGTGAAGGCGCTCTCGGATGTCGGGGTGCGCTTCATGATTTCCGTCCACCCAATAGAGCGTGATGTCATGCTCTACCAAGGATTCGTGCAAACCCGCGTAAAAGGCTTTGGTGCCGCCGCCGGGGTGCCAGTGGCCGAAGTCGCCCGCGTGGACGATGACATTCGCCCCACCCTGCGCGGCGTACTCAACTACCGCCTTGGCGTAGGCGGTATTGCCGTGCCAGTCTCCGGCTACAAGAATGCGTTCGGGCTCGTCCATGGCCCGCTCCTAACGGTCAGGTGATGCAATCGCCGGCATGGACTGCGGCATGATCTTCGATATACTGAGCCGCCCGTCGCATTGCAGACACGGACTCTGCGAAATTACCCAGCCCAAGGTTACAGCCTCGGCACAGGAGCGCGCGCACACATGTATCACACCCCTTATCGGGACCACACCCACACGGGGCCGAATGATCATGATCCACGGACCACGCGTCGCCCAGCATTCTCAGGCATATGGCACACTGCCCATTCTGCATCCGCCAGAGTGCGGGGATAGAGTTCCCGTACTTGGCAATTTTTCGCGCCATGGAAGTGCAAAGCTTGCATTGCGTTATGAGCCCGTCGCTAGCGGCGGTATTGCGCCAAAAATTCGACTCGTCCAGCCATTCCGCGCAGCCATTGCAACGCTTACGACCGAACTCGTCTCGAAGCGTGGAGAAGTCGCGGACCGGCGGGAGGTTGGCCCGCTCTCGCGCATGCTTCAGGCAAAGCGCCCTGCAGGTCGTTCTGTCGCAACCCTCGACCTGGCATTTCTTATTTTGACGCTGCCACTTGCGGTAGTGACTAATGCACATCCCCCGGGCCGCATGCAGCGCTTCGCAGCCGGCGATTTCACAAAATCTATCGGGATCTTTCCTGCGCTTCATTTTGGGGTAAAGGTGAATACGCCCCGCTCGACGCTCTCTCGTTGCGCAGCCATTGCACAGGGTTCGCGTCGAGGCGAATCTATCGCACCCGTCAGACGCGCACTTCATCTTAATGTATTCGGACAAGCTCGGCCCTTAATCTAGATGGGCGCCCTTGTGGTAGCACATCCAATAGCTACAGGATGGCAACTCACACAACGTCTCCCCGCAAGACTCGTGCGCCGGCTGCCCGCTGATAGATGACCGGGCCTCAGCCCTGCCAATTTCTTCGAGACAAACGACGCAGGAATCCATCACGGTTTACTGATCTTTCTGGTCCTTTTTGTCTTTCGGTTTAGCCTTCTGGATCTGCAGGCTCGACAGAAGCTCCCAGGTACAAAAGTCCCCGAGGGTCTCATGCGTCCAGATGCAGTGGGCAAGGGCTGGGATGCCCCTATGCGCAGGGGTGATCCGATAGCCGTTGTCGGTTGCGGTGATCCTGCCCAGCATCCCCTGCTGGGCAAACGGTTCTGCCGGAGTTCCCTTATGGCGCACGTTCACAGGATTACCTCGGTTATTCCATCGAGAATGGTTCCGCTAGGTAGCGCAATGGGAAGCGTGGGCGCGATGAACACGTCACCATCGATATAATTGCCAAGCACCTCGCCAAGGATGGAACCCCCGAGCTCAACGCTGTCGATGTAATCGACATAGCGCTGACCCGACTGGGCAATCACATCGCGATTCAACGCCGGGGAGGCATTCAGGGCGGGGCGGCTATTGAGCACGCTATCCCGACGCCATGAATCCATCGCAACAGATTCGCGGGGCATACCCTGCGCCTGAATCCCGTCGAGGCGAGACTTTGATCCGATCAGGCCGTTCATAAGCGTTCCGAGCCAGGTGTATAGATTCTCGGCCAATCCGGTCAGTACCGGAATATCCCCAACAACCCATGGCGCAGAGTCATCGATGCCCAGTGTCGACGCGGCATACGGCCCGCTGACAATCTGGCGATCAGTATCGTTCATAGTCCAGCTCGGTTCGGTCATTTCGCAACCTTCCAAGGCTGTTGATCCGGCGGAATCGCCACACCGCGGAGGCGTCGGCGCCAGTTGAGCTTGCGCGGCTTCAGCACCGGTACGAACGGTGACTTCTCGGCCAGATGGGCGGCGATTGAGCCGCTACGATAGGGCGATATCCACCTAGGAGTCGCCAAGTTGGAATGGTCGCGTTGGTCGATGCCCGTGAGTAGGACATCGCGTTGATCGCGGAACCTCATCATTTCCCCAATGATCAATGTTATTTAAAAGCTGACCGACGGCATCGCCGGACGAAGATCGCCCGTGACGCGCTGACCGCTGCGGAGGGTGGCGTCAATCGAATACAGCATCCCGGCAGGTTCGCGGCGATAGTGCACCGTGTAATCCTTCATGGGCAAACTGGAGGCTTTTACATACCCAAATCGGCGAAGTATGCGATCAATCATTCGTCGTCCTCGGCTACGGCTTCCATGAAGCGTATAACCAAATCCGCCATCGGCAGAGCCTCATGGAGCAATTTGCACCAGGAAAGCAATTCAAGCAATTTTCCATGGTCGATTTCCTGGCCGCTGCTATCGTGGCTAAAATCCATCTTGAATATCTCGCCAGAGTCGGCGTCCATATATTCAATTATTGTCACCGTGTTCAATACTACGGCGTTTTCAGGCATGCCGCCGCAGGTGCATTCTTCATCGTCGCTCATATTAGAATCCCTTGAACATCTCGACGTATCGAGGGTGCTTGCGCGCGAAATCGCACTCCGCAGAGTTGCGAGGGTGAAAGCAGTAATGGCAGAGGCGGCCGGGTGAGAAATCATCCAGCGCATCAGTCATGCTGTACATGGGCGGCGTTTCCGGCCACTCCAGTAACTCCTGGAGCCACGAAAACGTATCCGGTGGGGTGATCGTAGAGAAATACTCCGCCTCATCGCTAGCGCCCGACTTCACTGCCAATAGCCATTGAACAAGGCGGATATAAGCACCATTCGATGGAATCCCCGCCAAGGCGTTGCTCATCTCGGCGATGTAGTCCAGTACCAGGTATGCGGGGAGCTCGCCGAACTGGTCGACGAACTCGCGCACGGCAAGATCGGTCATACCACGCTCATTCGGGAAACCTCGCCAGAGCGGAGCAGGTAGACCACAGCGCCGCGGGTATTGCCCACGCCGCGCTTCTCCCGGAACCAGTCGCTTCCACAGTCGAATGTGGGCGATTGAATGCGGGTGCGCTCCCCCGCCTGTTCCACCGCGAATTCGTGAAAGTGGCCGTTCTGAAGAATCTGTGCCGACGCGGGACCATGCCCGCCGAACGTCTGCTCCTGCCACCACTTCATCGAATTGTTCGGCCGTCCGAACTGGTGGCCGTGGACCACGGTCACGACGGTGTCACCAACCGGCACTGTCATATGCCCCGACCACTTGTCCGGAACGCGGACCTCTACATGGCTATAGGCCATGGGGTTTAGCTTTAGCGCGTCGGATTCCGAGATGGCACACTCGGTAGCCCACCCGTCGCCGGGATAGGTGTTCTGGATGCGCTGGCTTTGATCATGATTGCCGTTAACCACGTCCACGTAGATCCGGCTCGCCAGCGGGGCGAACTCGTCAATCGTGTAGTGCAACAGCCGACGGAAAATCCGCGTCTGCTCGGTGATTGTTTCCTGGGTCAGCCACAGATTTTTCGATGACTGGCTCTGGTTACCCTCCAGGCAATCGCCCGGCATGGAGATCTGAATCCCCTCGATACCCATGCGCTGAACATTGGCCAACTCAACCTTGGCAGCCTCGACGGACTGAACCCACCGCTCGATAATCTCTGCGGTGGAACCATCACGCGAACGCTTGCCAATCTGCTGATCGCCACCCTGGAACACGAACCAGTGTGGGCCGGTCGCCTGTCGGCGTACCACGCGAGCCTGTTTAATGGCCGCCTCAAGATCGGTGACGTCAACGTCCGAAACCGGAGCGATGTTGAACCGGTACGAGGTGAGCCAACGTTCGTCGTAGGTCTGCCAGCGGGACGTGCGGGGATGTCCGACGATACGGACCTCGGCCGGGTCATACCCGAACTGCTCTAGAAGGGCGGTGAAGTCGGTCGGAGGCTGCTCTAGCCCGCCCGTCTGAATATGCCCACTAACCCCGTCAAACTCCGTCTTCGGAGTGTATTGCGGTTCATCGGCCTTCGGATATTCCGCTAGACGATCCGCTAGCCGCTCACTCAAGTCGCTCACTAAACATTCCGTCCATGGCATCGACGCACATGTCCGGTAAACGCGGACAAGCCGACAGGAAGGCCCTCGGCGGCGCACTCTTGATGAAGGGGGTTTAGGGACAGGCCGGCGTCAATCCACGCCGCCACGTCCGACTGCTCCTGCTCGCTGCGAGTGGCTAGCCACGCGCACGTGACACAACCCCGGTTAGACAAAGTGGAATGTGGCCGCCTGCTGGCGAGCCGATCGGTCAGCGACATAGGTCGCACCCCTTTTAAGTTGGTTTCTTACTCACCGTCGACCATCGGTCATCGAGTTCGGGATGCTCCTGCGTGAAGGTTAGGAGCGTAAATGCGTGCCAGAGCACCGCCACGAGATGTAGAGACCCGGTCTCCTGGTCGATGAACTCGCCAGAGCGATGAGCGCCAAGATGGCGATTCAGAGCCGCGTACGACAACCCCCAGGGGTATCCCCGCCTCCAGTTGTGATCGGCATATTTCCTGGCCCCTCGGCCGAAATGCTCGGCGAGAAGCCGGATCGGCCCCGGGGGGATACGCTCAAACCCGGTCGCCCCGGGATCGGGCCTCCATGTATCGCCCACATGGAGGCGAATCAGCTCAATCGCCTCGTGCGCGACAAAGGTCAGCGGGTGGAGGTCGACAAACGGATCTACATCACGTCCATCCCAGAAATTCCACAACTCATAGTTGAGGCCGGCGATCGACGCCGGGGGCTGTGGAGGGCCGCTGTAGAGCCGGGCCAATTCCAGCAGCGGGAATGTGGGAATCAAGTCATAGCGCTCAAGATTCCCGGCCTTTTGCCCGCCCGTATCCGAAGTGTGGATAACCTCGCCCGCGCTCACGCGAACACCTCGCGATGGGCATCCAGATTCGTCTGGCCGGCGGGTTCATATTCGACCACCAGGCCATCTGGATAAACGATGGTCATCCCCAGTTGCATGCCGACGTAATGCTCAAGCTGGGCACCCTTCGAATCTTCCCAGCCCGGCAATAGCACGATGGCATTGCAGCGCTCGGCCAGGAGAACCAGGTCGCGGCGGAGGTAAGTGTCCCACGATTGATCGGGACCGATCTCCGCATCAAACTCGGCGGGGTTAATAACGTCCTCACCTCGTGCGCGGAGTTCTGCAGCCTTGGCGTTGAATGCCGGGTGATTGAAGTCTTTTATCCCGGACATTTTCCCGCAGATGTAAACAGAGTTTCGAGCCATTGGGATGACTTTCGTCGGGGCAATGGCATCGCGCCAAGCCCTTGGGCAACTTTAAGGTCGGCGCAGTCGGCGCCAAAGATGAAAATCCGTCGACATCACGTCATAACGCGGCGGATTAGGTATCGAATTGCTCAAATGAAGAACCACCTGAGCGCCCACCACGTAGATGATTGCGCGGGCCAGGATAGGGTGCTTCTCGATCAGCCTGTCACATTCTGCCGATAAGAGCTCTTGCGGGTCGCAGGTCAACTCCCAGTGGATGATGTCCGCGAAGATCAGCAGCCACTTATGGCGGGCCTTCATGACCAGTCCCGAGGAAAGTCGTAGAACACCCTGCCCGTCGCCAAATAGCCGAGCTCATACTCCTCGGCGGTGTGGGGTTCAGAAACCGTCGCCCGCACGCCGCCCCGCATGGTGAGGCGGGTGAAGTTCTGCGGGCAATTGTGAGATGCCCCCAACCAGCTTGGACGAACAGAACCACAATCCGAGCACGAATCATTCATGGCTGCATCCTTAAGAGAGTGACCGGCCCGCCACATTGTCACCCGTGGCCATCGGGGAGGCGGGCCGGTCGCGCGCCGCTACAACCTCACGGGGAGCGACGCGAATCTAATAGTTAGTCGATACCCAGCCAAGGCATCGCCGCGGACCACTCCTCCGAGTGATTGCAGCATTCGTCCCAGCCGCCACATGGGCAGGTCCACTCATCGTCATCCCCGAGTGGATTAGCACCCGCCTCGGTGTGGCTTCGGCACATGCAACTGCCGAATATCCGAGGGTGTCCGCAGCCCTCTTTGAGGCATTGTTTTGGGGTATCCGCGGCGATGACGCACCCCCTATTGGCTATGGCAATATTTCAGCAAGTGTTAATGATTATCTCTTCCACTAATAGAATCTAGACACTGACTAGTTTGACCTGCCCTTTTTCTTTTTTTCGTACGTAGATCGTTTGTGCCTTTTATGACACACCTTGCACCACGAGTGGCGCCCATCCTGCTTGTTCCGGGGGTCTAGGGAAAAGCAATCCACACCCATCGAGCGCTCACATTTAGTGCAGGTTTTCCGCTTGCCCGAGTTGGCGCCCAAGAAGGGGATGTCCTCCCACGAACCTCCCCAGTCCTCATCCTCGCGGATATGCCGGCGAAGCCCTCTGCGCTCCTCCGCTCCCGCCCTCCCCCATGTTCCAGCGGGGAGGTTTGGGTCTTCGCGGCTTCTGGCTCGCACATTCTCGCCATCGCTGCAAACGCTAGGCTCGACCCGCTCGACATCGCCGAACGGGAGGACTGGAACCCCGTCCATTGTGTCCCAATCGTTGGCTGGATCGTAATAATGCAGGTCGTCGGCGGAATATACGCCAACTTCGTAGCCCATCTTCTCTAGATCGCGCTTGGCGCTGCGTTTATTCTTGCCCACGCTGCCGTAGAGGAGTTTGTTGGCTTCGGCCTCTAGCTTGTCGTCTCTGCCGAATTTCACGGGGACATCGTCATCAGACAAAGGATTGATCGTCCGTTCCCTTAAGGTGGGTCTATAGACTCCCGGTCGCCCAGTGGAAGAATGCACTCGACGAGCCCGGCATCTTCCGCAACCTGCGCGTCAAACACGTACACATGATCCAGGAATTTGGAATGCACAATTACCCGCCCATCCGCCAATCTCCGCGGAACTCCGGGCTCAAGCAATCGAACGCCGATTCCCCAAATCAAGCTAGGGCGAAAGGCCCACTTCTCAGTGTCGTAGTTCGGGTAGGCCGCGCAAACCTCGTCCCACTGCGCCCGGGTCAGGTAGAGGTATCCGTCGACGTACTGTGGATGATCAGGCTCCCAGTCCCACGGCTTCCCGCTGGCCCCTGCTGCAAGTATCTGATCGTAGAGGTCGTCACCCATCCGACCGCTCCCTGACAATCTCCACGGCGGCCCGCAGGAGATCCACCCGCCGCCTAGTCCGCTCTACGGCCTCCAGATCATCATCGGTGTGCAGCGTGACCCGCGGAGACGACAATGGCCTAAGCAGGGACTTGCGCTTACACCTGGGCGTGAACGCCCTGAGCAGCTTTTCCCACCGGGTGGGGGTGATTGTCTCAAAGCCGCCCGATTCGACGCTGTAGCCCGTTACCTCAACTGTGGAAACGGTACCGTCGGCGAGTTGGACTGCGACCTTGCGCGGGAGTGCGGGATGGCAATCCACGCTATACGGATTCATCGTGGATTCCCCCATCGAATAATCACACCCTCGCCGCCCTCTTCAAGCGCCCCCGACGCCCATAGGAGCGCATCGATAAATGAACCGGTGGTGGACGACCCCTCGTCATCCTGCATGTGCCAAATCTCGCCCCATCGGCGGATGACGATCTCTTTCATGGTTGAAAATCCTCCAGGCGTGGATTGGCCTCGATGCACCGGAACGTGGCGCTCTCCGACCATCCGGCGCCCTTAATCATGCTCATGAATCCGCCGCGATTCTGGCACTCGGCCTTGTAGCGCTCTAGCTCCGAGGGCGGCGCACTACAGCCGGCGAGAGCCAGGGCTAAACAGATGCCTGCAAGCAGTTTTGTCACGCTGGGAACCTCCTAATGCATGGGTGTGGGAATCCGCCGCATTCATCGCCGAAATCCACCCATAGGCGATGCTCGACAGACCCATCCGGAAAACAGATGTACACAGGCTTGCGCTTACCCATTGCGTAATTGATTGTGTACCACGTGCCGCTGTTCGGTCGCTCCGGGCCGTCCGGTAATGCCAGAAGAGCCTGCGACTCGTCCACGATGTCCCGATTACGGTTGTGATACCACTTAGGCTTGCGAATCTCGTCGGCAGTGTCTAGGCACTCCCGCGCCATCAACTTCTCATTGCTGGGCGGATGGGCCACGATATGCGTGTCCGTTTGTAGCGCCACTAGATGGGCGGCGTGATCAGACCCTACGCACACCCCGTGATGCAGGACATCGCGCATGTTCATCTCTAGGGTTAGCCACGCCACTTGGCGCACCGTGGGATGATTGCGGGAGCCGGTGAAGCCGACGTGATCCACCTAAACCAACTCCCGCCATGTCGGGCCTGTGACATATCCCGAGGTCCAAAGATCCACCTCGCTGCGGAGAACTTTGATGTGGTGCGCCGGATCTTCGCTCAAGCAGAGTCGTACCCATTCGTCACGCATCTTCATCCCTCAATTTCTGCAGAAACCCCAGAAAATCCCCGAGGATCTCCCCCTCGCCGAATTCCGCCGAGTCCAACATCTCGGGAAGGATTATTTCACCCATTTTCCGCCCCATTCTTTATCGAGGAGTCCGCGCTCATACTCCTTGATGCGTTTCTTCGCCGCGAAATCCCAGAACCCGACCCGATACCAATAACCGCTCCGACTCACTACGAAGTGGTCGCCACAATCACACTTCCAGACACTCCCCGGGTCCGCGTCAGCCTCTAGGGTGTACGTGCCACCATAGAGTCGAAAGCGCGGGGGATCGCACACGTGCGACTTGGATTTATGGATATAGGTCACTTCATGTCCATCAGCCGGCGGAAGCACTCCGCGGTCGCCCGAGCATCCCCCAACGCTGAATGTGGATCGTCATTGACCACCCCGAGCAGCTCGCACACCTTATTGAGGCCGGGGAGTTCCGTGGGAGGAATGCCCAGCACCCCCGCTGCATAAGCTGAGACGTCGGCGAGGCGGTAGTGCCATGGCTCTCCACCGATCAGCTTGGCGATCTTGGGGGCGTCGAAGGCTGGATTCGCCCCGGCGAAGACGTTGCCCTCCAGCATCGTGTAGAGCCACGAGTAGGCATTGTTATTCCCATCCACGTCCTCTAGCTGGTCGGCCCAGACCTTCCGCTCGTAATAGCGGTTGATAGACAGGGCCATGGGATCAGCCTTTGCCAACGCCCCCGAAGGAAGAAACGGGACGACGCGGAATTCTTCGCCATCGAGGGCAACTGCCGCGATCTCCAGCACTACGGCGTCCGCTCCGAGCGAGGAGGTCTCGCAATCGACGCAGATCAAGCGACGTTCAGTCACTGAACTCCCCTTCGCCAATCATGCAAACGGTAACTTGTGCGATCCGCTTATCATCGGTCACGTAGCCCCACACTTCGTAAACGCCATCGCCATACCCGGCAAGGAACTGGACGCCCAACTTTTCGCAATAGCTAGAATATGGCTTGGCCGCGTAATGCTCATCCCAGAGCTCAAGGCCGTAAATCTCCTGACCCCTATTAATGACATAGCAGGGGTCGACGACGGCGAGAGTTCCAGAATCAACACAGGCCGTACCCATGCTGACCCACTCGCCACCGGTCGGTGGGCTCGGCGGTTTTAGCTTCACGAAATCTCCTCATAATCCTGATCCAGCAATTTCGGCGTAACCCAGAATCGGATGCGCGTCAATTCGTTAATCGCCAAGAGACCCCTATCCGACCTATCCGATGGAATGGGATCTTCCAGAATCTTGACCGTCGCGCCGTCCAGCAACCGTGTCCAGCGGGAACCGATCACTCGGGATCTCGCAATGCGCCCATCTTAGTCCACGCACCGTCGCCGCGAATCTTTGCCCATAATTTCATCCACCACGGATCGGTGACCATTACCAAGCGAATGTTGCCGCATTTATCGAATGGGGACCAATCGCGGCGCTGCCACCACTTGCGGGGAGGGTTGACATCATCGTCGCGAATCCATAGGACATCCGAGTTCATGTAACCTTTCCTTTCAGGATATACTCCATTACCGCGGCGGTATCTGGCTTGTCAAGGAATCCCGCCATGATGTTGTGGCGTGTACATAGGGCGCTACGCACGCAGGCGCCGCACGACCTTTTCCCCGGGCAACATGCGTGATCATGATCGATAACAAGCGGCGCCCCGTTGGAATCTTTCATGACGCCACAGATGGCGCACCCCGCGGCCATTAACTCCAAGTATCTATCACGAGTCAATCTATATCGCAGAAGTACCCTATGGTGAGAGTCGCAGAGGTAACCAATTGACGCGCAACGATCGCATCCATCAATCCCCTCTCCTCGCGGTTTCCTCTTGCGGGGATTAGGCGGGGCAGGGAGGTCGGCCCCTCGCGCTAGCCGCTTAAAGTGAAGTCCGCACATTCCCCTGACGGTCGCCTTGCGGTCGCAGGTCGCGACCGTGCATAGTGCGCCATGTAGGCGGATGAATTCAACGAGCGGGGTATCCATGTCGACACCCTCGCGCGCCCTTTGCCGATGAGCATCACACAGACCGTTGACAAAATGCGGATTACCACACCCCTCGATCGAACACTTCCTATCGAGGATCATGCGTCCAGTCTTTCCACCCCAGGGCTTATCCGATGCGGTCGACCATCCCCATCGAAAGCGCCTGTTCGGCCGTGATCCACCAGTCAATTCTTTCCCAGCCCGCCTTGAACTGCTCCACGGTCAACCTCCCCTGCGAACGCTCGACGAAAAGCTGCACAACTTGCTCGCTAACCGTATCGAGCCATTTGACCTGATCTTTGATGGCGCCCAGCGAACCTTCCGCCCAGCTTGACACCTGGTGCACCAAAATGTGCGAGCGCTTGCCGATGACCCGCTCATCTGCCGCCTGGAGCAAGATCCCCGCCATTGACGCCGCGTAACCGCGCACGGTCATTGTCACGTTGTGCGTTCCGCCGCCACGGACGGAATAAGCGTCGATCACGTCAAACAAATGCATGCCGGCAACCACCGATCCGCCCGGGGAGTTGATCGTGATATCCCAGCTGGAATTAGGATCGGTTCGGTGCCAGGCGTTCAGGGTGTTCAAGCAGGAATTCACCGACATCTGACTCACCGGCTGATCGAACACGTAGATGTGCTGGTAAAAGTCCGTCACCGCCACGAGGGCTTCCCCCCGCTTCGACTCCGCCAGTCGGATCTTTCGCATCTCGGCGTCGTGCTCAGCTTCCATCGCCGCAGCCAAGGCCTTGCGCGCCTCCGCCTCTCGCAGTCGCTGCTCGATCTTCACCGACTCGATGTCAGCCTTCAACTTCTCCGCTTCCAGGATGAGTTTGGCGACCTCGGCCTCTTCGCGCGCCGGGGACTTCTGGTCAGAAATTTCGGTCACGGATTAAGCCTCTCCGAGAATGGCGAAGATCATCTTTGCGAGATTTCGCGCTTCGATTTGATTAAGGTGCCAGTAGTCGGTAACTTCGTCATCTGGCGCGGTTAGGGCCAGTGCAATACGACCTTCTTCGTCAACGACTATTCCCACCGCGGAAAAGCCGGGCTCGTCCGGCCCGTCGCCGCGCTCCTCGGTCAAATGTGAGATCATTTCCCCTCGATCCTGACGCTCTTGTTCAATCGACTTTTGAAATTCGCTTAATCTGCGACGAAGCTCCCTGAATGGCTCGGTCACAATTTCTCCATTCCCCTAACCGCCTCAAGGCACTCAACGAGCATCTCTGCAATTTCCTCCGGCGGCACATCCCGGTTTGCGGACATTCCCCGGCCCATATGCTTGTACCAATTAACCTTCACGTCTCGCCATTGGAAGTTGGGCGGGCACGCATTCTCGTGGCCCGCAAGCTCGCCGTCGCACCAGCAGTAATCCCTCATCTCGAACACTGGGGCAATAAACTGCTCCCCGTAATTCGATCCGATGTGAAACTCTTCCTGAGTGCTGTTCCACATGACGCGGCTGATTTCACCCGCCAGCGCCGCCAGGGCTGCGGTGAACAACTCGGACACGGGCGCCTCTAGGAATTCGGAGTTCGAGAATGCCCATTGCCCAAGCTCTGGCATATGTTCACTCACCGCGAGAGTTCCCCCTGAAGTATCTCGATAGCGTCATAGATGGCGGATTCGCGCGAATGCCACGCATGGGAATAGTCCGCATCGGCGCTGTATAAATCAGATTGCAAGGTGTAGTCGACGCGCCAGAATTCATCGCCCCTAACAGGCTCATCACTACCGAGGGTCATTACATCTTCACGATCTAGGTAGATCGACAGGGCTGTGAGAATCATGACGAGTCCTTGCGAAAATTGAATGATAGTGGTGTCATGTGGGTGTCCCTCGCGAGGTATGCACGGCCCCTGCTCGTCACCTTGCCTGGTAGATAATTCGTCTCCCCATTGATCGTCACCACTACTGCGGAGACCCCTGATGGTGGATTCCCGGGTGTCCAGAACGGCCCAGGGGCGACGAAAAAGGGTTCCCCTGGTGAATGCCTACGGAAGAGATTTCTGAGCCACCTGAGCGCGTTCACGGAGCCTTCGCTAAATCAGCGCCGACCACCACGAGGACGCCCTGTTTATCCAAACGTGCGCGAAGGTACGATTCCGCCTCGGGCAAAACCACCACCTGCGCCTTCAACCGCGCCGCGAGCCACTCAACCCGAGAGTTGAGCGCTGAGCGGGACACAACGAGATCAGCAGTATCGGGAATCGGCAGGAGCGCATCGTCGTGCTGCACCTCGTTGACGCCCTTGCGGTCACGCCCATCCGCCTTGCAATGCTCGACAACGATTACCTTCCCACCCCCGATTTCGCGGACAGCCTTTCGCAGGCTGGCGTTGCCGGAATAAACGTGAATAACCCTCACGCCCGACTGGCCGACGAATTGCGGGGCGAACCGCCTCACCGCCTGGTCGATCAGGCTCTGCCGGCGGGCCGATTCCTCAAGGATGATGCGCTCGTTCTCTTTCTCGTCTACGTCGAACATGGGAGTGGTCACTCGCCAACCTCTTCAAGGTTGATCGTGGCTTTGTCGAGAAGATCTAGAACGTCCTGCTTCGATGTCCGACGGTTATCGTTGAACCCCGGAATACTCCCCGACCACACATCGGGGAACAGTTCCGCCGCCAGTGTCTCGATGTACTCCTGCGCCTTCGCCCTGACGGGGATGTCGCTCAAATGACGCATGGCCACGCGATCCAGCGCGCCCAGGATGCAGCAACCGTCATCGTTGGAGTAGTCGCCCTGGACCCAGCCGTTGTAGATCTCGCCGCGTGCCTGATCGATGAATTCACTGGTCTTCATTTGAAACTCCCGTAGGTAGGGTTGAACTTGGCGTTGATCTCGTCGGCCAAGGTTGACAAATCTTTGCTTTTGAATGTGGGTAGCGGAATCGCGCGCCATTCCGCCAATTTCGGTAGTGGAATGTATTGCTTGGCGTATCCCAGTTGACGGGGTTCGGTGTTGATCCAGTTTTCCGGGCCGAACTTCACGTCGACCTTGGGAAGATTCTCGTCGATGGGTTTCTGCTCGCAGGGGGCTTTCCACTGCGAGCAGAAACCAGTCGTTGAGCAAGGAGCCCTGCCATGCGGGGATGTCCCACTGGATGGATATAACGTCCTGCATCCACTTAGCGGTGGCGGAGAACATTTCGTCCACCCAGGCGGGGGATTTCCCGTCATTGAAACCAATAGACACGCTCTTGAGCGACCCTAGGCTTACCCATTCTTGCGACGAAGGTGGATAGTAGTAACTCGGGACTGGCCTGGACGGGCCTTGGGTAAGACTCCCGATACACGCGACACCCGAATCATCGGCCTCGGGATCGTAATCCTTGTCAAACCTGTGATGGCGGAAGAATCCTGCCACCGTGTTGGTTAGTTCTGATTCGTGCCATTCGTTTCCGCAACCATGCGGGCATCGTTCCATTTGAACTCCATGGTTAGATCAGCATCCGCTAGGACATCTTTCAGCACTTCCGATACTGGGCGGAGCCGCTGCTCGATCATTCGACACGTGAGGCAAACCGAGTCGTGATGCTCATCGGATTCGGGGCAGAGGTCGCGGCGGATCATTTCAGCTCCACAATGTCGCCTACGTAGATAGTGATCCACTTCTCTTTCGGGTCGCGGGTCTTTCCATACGTCTCGGCGACAGAAAACTTGGGATAGACCTCGGTCACCACTAGATTGCCCTTATGCAGCCTTCCGAGGATCTCCCCGGTATCAGGATCTAGGACTTCCGAGTGGATTGTTACGAAAGTTCCCGACTTGATCCCATCGACAGAACCTTTGTTAATCGCTATCCGGTACTCATCCAGGAATGTTGCAACTCGAATCACTGGATAACTTCCAATCGTTTTCTTTCCGCGGCGGCCGGAGGCTAAGCCGCGCCGGGTTTGATCAATGCCCCGAGTCGGTTACCTTAGTGGTAAGCAATAGAGGAGAGAGATGCGTTTGAACGTGACACCGCAGGTCGAGGCGTCGAAATTGTCACAGTCACGCACTTTGTCACGGGATTCGCTCCGTGTGTCACGCACTTTGTCACGCCTTTTTGCGCATTATTCGGACATAATCCGCGACAAAGCTATCCTCTGTCGCCGGCCAGCCTGGTAACAGGAGTTGCATAACCCGCCCGCGTGATGGGGCCTGTCGGGGTGGCACTTCGCCCATACTGCGCCACCCTTACCGATCTTATGCGTTACGCACGGGCTATCGGGATCACCCGGCGGACCCTCGATAAGAAGTCCACTCACCACGAGGCACGTGGCCTGCGAGGATGCGTCCAGGAGTCCACACTGAACCGCTTTTGCTATCGCAACGTCGACATGGCGATATTTGCTTTCGCCCTTACCGAGAAACTTGGCGAGCTCCCCCCGCTTTAGCTGGCAATGTCCACTCGCGCTATGTCGACCCATCGCATACCAAGCGAGGCGCAGGAACGCTGGAGCGAGTTCATTCTCTGCGAGTTTCCTGTACCTGATCTGTGAATGTTTAGTCCAGGGCGGTTTCACTGTCGGCCGTCTTCCCTGCCCGCATCGGGCTGCACTGTCCGGTCATTTTGTGGATGGCGCCAAGAACGCCAGTGAGCTCGTCGGGGGCCAGATAGATCTTGCTCGCCCCCTGGTGAATCACTACACCGTTGTCTCGACGGAGGGCCACGTATGTAGGCGCCCCCCTGCCTGTATCAATTTTCAAAAGTTCAATCCCTTTTCGCGATCTTCCACAGTGGCCTCGCCCCGGTCCCGACGTTCATCAGCCACTCCGTCTCGATCAGGCGCTGCCTGCCCTCAAAAAGCTCCGAAGAGGTCATCTCCTGCTCAACTGCCACCGATCGAAGCTCGCCGCTACCCGCTCCCGTTTCGGCGAACATGGTGGTGAAGATCTTTTTGAGCTTCTCCGCGGCGGCTGGAATATCCACATCAACGTCGCTGGCGCTTTCGATCACGCACGAATCCGTGCCCTCGATTGAGGCGAGGCGAAGCTGATGACGATCCGTATCCGGCCCGTCTTTACGCTTCTCGCACTGGAGGGTGATTACACCGTGCGGCGTTTTCTCGGCGAAGTACACGGTGTCGACTCCACCCAGGTAAGCGGAGGACCCCCTAATCCCACCGGCCTTGGAAGAATGGTGGACCCCAAGGACCATCCCCCGATGTTCCGGGGTGGCATCCACTAGTCGCGTCATGGCATCGATGACGACGCCCACGTCTTTCGAGGAGTTCTCGTCCACCCCCACGGTGCAGCGAGCCATCGTGTCCAAGACGATGAACTCGTATCCGCCCTCTTTGATCTCCTCCACGAGGGTGTCTACATCATTCGTCGCCATATTCACGGGAATTGGGAGGAAGCCCATAGTCCCGTCCTCGATGGAGGTTTTCCAGGCGACCTCCCACGCCTCGATTCGCTTGGCGAATCCATACGCACCCTCGGCGGCTACGTACAAGACCTTCGCCCGATCGGAGTGCCTGGATTGCCACGACTTCCCCGACGCTATGCAGCAAGCCCAATCGAGTGCGATAAACGATTTCCCAACCGATGGCGCTGCGTACAGCAGGCCGGTAGTCCCGCGGTCCAGAACGCCCTCGATGAGGGGGGATGGTTCGGGCAATTCCCGCAAGTCTTTCGGGGTGAGGAGTCGACTGCGGAGCTGCGATGGATTGGAAGGCTTGATTCCTGCCGCCTCCGTAGCCCGTGGGGCGACGTTTACGTCTCCCGAGGGTATAGACACCGGGGAGCGCTCTGGAACCATTCTGACGACGCCCTCGGTCTTATCGAAAGCCGACTGGATGGTGCGCTCGATCTCGATCTCGTCAAGCCCGGCCGCCCGGGCGGCTTCCGCCATAGAGTTGCGCACGGTTAGGTCGTCCAAAGTACCGGCGTTGACAATTTCCGCCAGAGCCGCCGTCGAGGCAAAAAGCTGGTGATTACGGGTACCCTCCGGAGCTTCGACAACGGCCCTTACTTCGCCCTCAAGGGCCGCGGAAGCGTACTTGTCGCTCGGGAGGGTCATCGGGCCGGCCGGTGGTCGGGGGGCCTTCGGGGGGTCGATGGCGTCCAAGAATGACAACTAAGCCCCTTATTAAGTAATTTGAACAATCCCGTACGTAATAGACGCAACACATGCTATGAACACGAAAATGCCAAGCAGCACGTGCAGCCAGTCATCCACCCACGCGAGTCGCACTAGTGCGGCCAAGAGTGGAATGGCGCCGAGAATGATCCAGATCATCACGCGCTCCCGTACCGAAAAGAGGAGAACGTCCCGCAGTCGTTCGGAAAGAATCCCAGACCATCCAATTCGGCCAGTTCCTCGGCGGTGAAATTCTCCGGATCGCTCATCACGAACAACTCATCATGCTCACAGTGGAATGGATACGGTCCATCCTCATGCTTGCCGAGTAGTTGCAGTGCTTTGATGAGATTTTCCCAGTGTTCGCTCATTGAAATCCTGCCAACCTAAGTGCTGAATCGATCGTTTTGTCGATCTCCGCTTGACAAAGCCCGGCCCCGATGGCGGCTTTTGTCAATTCTCGACGTTTGGAATCCCCCGCGATTATGGCAATTCGATACGCCGCAGAAAATAGCGCGTCAGAGCGCATGCCCACCGGGACATTGGCCACCCGCTCAATCTCTGCGCTTATGTCGTTCATCGATATCTCCTCTAGGATCGTTCTGGTGGGTGGCGTGGCACAGTAGCCCCTGCGGTGCGCGAATCCAGGAATCCAGCTTCCGCTCCGCATCCACCGGGTGGTACCCCTCCACAATGGTGGTAACCCAGCATTGCCTACCGTCAGGGTGAATGCCCTCGCAGGAGAATTCGTAGCGGTGGAGTTCGCGAAATCCCATCAATCCCCTTTATCAGGTCTTGGAGCGACTGCGTGAAACTCTGAAACCATCCTGGACATGATCTGATAGTCATGAGTATCGCCGCCACTTCGACGAGCCGCGATAAGCGCTTCCGCCTGATCCCTGGTTTCGAAGATCCAGTCGCATTCACAGTCGGTTCCAGGCGGCGAAACGAACCACCCATCATCTATCTTGATGGCGAACTCTTCGTAACCGTCGCTAGAGGCTAGTTTCGGAGTCACGTCGAACTCCTGCAGAATCAGATCAGCCGTATCCCCCCAAGACTCTGGGAGAACATCCCCGAAGCAGTCCTGGTGGCATCCGCGCGCGATTCCGATGATGCGGTCTCGGATGGCGTCGTTCATGCGTCATCCCGCAAGATCCACGAGGTCTCCAAATACATCTCCGACCTCCTAGTCTTAATGTCGTCATCGCAGAAGCTGGATCGGTTTTGATGAATTACCGGTGTCTCGATCAATTGCAATCGCGCGGAAACATCCCCCACCGACACATTCACGTATGGAATTGGGCCGAAGTGATCCCGGTTCATGATCCAGTCGAACAGTGGGTTGGTGTCGGGGATGTTCATAGACACATGATTGGAATCACTCATCGAATCGCCTCCTCCAGCGCCCGTACTGCGATTAGCGCAACAGTCGCTGGGTCATGGATATCCGAGCGGGAGAATTCAATGTCGCGCGTTACCTTGGAAACCAGGTAGTCGCGCACGGCATTCTCGTCAGCGTTGGCTTTGGCGATCATTTCGCGCTCGACCATCTTGTTGATTGCCTCGTACATCGGGTGCATCTATCCGCCCTCCCATGGGCAAGTGCCCTCTTCGACAACCTGCATGTTTGTGATCTCGGCGGAAAACAGTACGGACGGCCAATACTTGTCTTCGCGGCGCTCAAACTCTGCGCGCACAACGTCCTCCGCATCCCATGCGATTTCGTCTCCGTACACGTATTGGCCCGGTTTGATGCCTTCGCGTGTCCAGTAGATGCCGTAGAGGGTCATTCGAATCCGCCAAGCTCGTCAAGTTCCTCACGGGTCATACCAGTCATTAGTGCGACAGCAGTATCAGGGGTTCCGTCAAGTTGGCCCAAGGCCCGAAGAATGTCCTCGCCCAACTCATTGAAACCCGAAACGGCGTCGCAGGATGGCCCATCACTATCCGTCCATGGGCGCATTGTTGCCCCGCGTTCGGCTAGTTTTCGTGCGGCCTCTATCTGCTTCTCTTGTTCTTCTACTAGGGAGAGAAGATCAGCAACGAGTTGGGGTGCGGCAGCAATGAATGCCACGTTGGCCTCGTCTTGACCCTTGTCCGTGCGCCCATCTCCAAAGTGGCCTCGAGTTTGACCCACGGTAACGACTCGTGACTTGCGCCCTGCGAAGTAGCCATTGTCGGAGTGGGTTGCCTTCACGACGGTTGGTCGACCCGCACGAACCCCGTCAATTTCGTCCGCCACCTCCCACGGCCCTGGCGTGATCTTGCTCAGGGCTTCCCTCGCCCTACCCTTAACATCAGACATGGACTTAGGACCTCTCGGGTGGATAAGTCAGGTCGTACACGTGAACCTCGTCCATGAGCCAATCGGCGTCAATCAACACCCGGTTAAGGTGAGTTCCGCACGCGAACCAGCGGACGAACCAGTCGAACCGCCCAGATAGTGGCGGTCCTACGTCTTCCGCGCGAGCAATGGACCATCTGGCGAACGCATCGCAACGGTCGCACTTTGGGTGATACGGGCTTGGATCACCAACTGTCGACCAGGCCCATGACGGCCTAGCGTCAGGCATCGGATTCATGCTTCGATGCCAAAATGGCGTCGTAGGCTGCGCGATATTCAGGCGACAATTCCGCATTGACAGAATCCAAATAGGATGCACTGAAAGTCTCGACAATGGCGAGATGCGCCGACTTCAGGTCATCCAGAAATTCCTCGACGGCGGGATGCCACGGTTCAACAACATCTTGCCACTGCGCCACCTTGTCCAGTATTGGCGCGAGAATTTCTTTCATGCGATCATCCACGGCCTCTCTCCTTCATTCCGAAACATATCGACCACACATAAACGCCCGCGCCGAGGAAAAACCATCTCAACTGGTCCTCGTAACTCAACTCGCCCAGTAGTCGCGGCCAGTCGACTAATTCACCGGCCATAAACAAACAACGTCGATCAACTCTTCATAGTCATCCACATCGTCCGGGTGGACAACCTCCCCCGAGTAGGTATTCTCGGCTAGGTACTTGGCGACGCACAGCTCATCCACCGGGGAGTAACCGTTGCCCTCAGCATCTCTGGATTGGACTACTTGGGCGGATTTCATGTCGGGGTTCGCCGCAAGTATGAGCTGCAATTCTTGGATGAAATCTTCAACGGTCATATTCGCCCAACTTTCTTATGTACACAATTGCAAGCCTAGGATCGGAAAATCGCGCCGAACCCCCGAAATGGACAGCCTATGATTCTAATTCCACGCTTTTCGGGATGCAGATGAACTGCCTATCGGGGAATTCGTCCGAGATGAACGGGCCAATCGGCCACTCGCCACCATCAGCTAGGCGCAGGGGAATCTCATAGGTATCCATCAATCCCACAACCTTGGAAGCCAGCCCTTGAGGAGGTGGAAGGCCTCCGCGTACAGCCAGTCCATCTCGGCACTAGTCAGATCCCCACAATGGCAATCTGACGTGCCATAGTCATAGAAGTACCGCTCCAACTTTTTCAGCTCGGCACGTTCAGTCTTATCGAGAAGATGACAGCCATCCTTGCGGACATGTCGGCAAGCGGAGGCGATGGCTAGAGCTAGTACGGAGTCACCGTTCCACCACCAGTTGTAGCCCTCCCCGTCGGCGATAGCCTCCGATGCGTAGCCGTTCAAGCGCTTATCGATCGCCACGTAGTCACGCTTCACCCGCCACCCCTTTGCATTGATTGCAGCCCGGCCAGTTCGGCGCGGAGTCGGACATTCTCAGACTCGGTGGATTCCAGGGCGTCAGTCAATCTACCCAAGAGTGTTGCCTTACCCGATCCGGCGAGAAATCCGCGGGCCTCCGCGATGAGATCACTGTTCGACATCAGGCTCCTCCGCCGGCTGGAAGGTTGTTTTCCCACCCTCATTGCAACCGATCCATCCCAGATATCCGGGCTGCAGCTCCGTGTTGATATGCAGGGTGTCGTCCCGCGGGTACGCCTCAACCTTTGCGAGGGTTGTGAGAATTTCGTCCCACAACTCCACTACCCGGGCGATGACGGTTAACTCTTCTGTGGATAGGTCACTCACCATCGCTCACGCCTTCTCCACAATCTCGCTCACAACGTACTCGTCGCTGAATAGACCCTTCGTAACCCATTCGGAATGCGTAATCAGGCGGACCCCCAACCGCTCATTCCAGCCCCTGTCGACCATGTCAACATGCCAATGTGGCTCGCTGGCGCTCAACACGAACACGTCCATCACGGTTTTCAGGCAGGCGGCGTCGAGGAGGATTTGCGCCGACTCCCCCGCATTATTCAGCGAAAAGAAACCGTAGCCATTTTCCTCTTTCCAGTCATCCACCTGGAGGTAGATGGTGTCATCGCCGACTAGTCGAACAAGGGTCGGCTTGGAGTGTTTACCCATTAGGCTTTCTCAATCCCATGCTCGTGGACCAGCGGCGCTTGGCGGGCTGTGGGGATTCGCGCGGAATCTCCACAATATCCAAGGTCAGCGTTCCCCGCGCAAGCGGAATGTTCCGAAAGAACGGCCCCTCGGGGTAAAGGTCGTCAACAGACCCGCCCACACCCGTAATTGCGTATCGCCTACCAAAGACCTCGATAACGGTGGCTTTGGCGGGGCGGGCAACGGCAAACACCGATCCGGCCAGTTGGATATGGATCTCGTCCCTCATCGCTTCGGCTCCGCACTTAGATCGCAGGATGGCTCGGTGGTGTACCAATGCAGCCATTGACCACGAACCCCGGAGAAAAAGATCTCCCGGTCGCAATACAGGCAGATCTCATGCTTACTCACGACGTCGCTCCGTAGATCTCGGGGGACGGTTTAACCGCCCAGGTGTACGTGAAGCCGTCTACCTGCGACATCGGAAGGAGGACATACCCAGATTTCCCCCTGAAGTCTAGCCCCGGGCGAAAGCCCGCCCGGTTCCCGTCGCCTGTGGGCTTAATGAAAATATGCTGCCCACGCCTTGTGTTCGATCGGCCGAACGACTCCGGAACATGGCCCTCGATATCCTGCAGGCTTTTGAAACCTTCAGGGCCATCAACGTCCACACAATCATAGGCGATCCCTGTAACCCCCCCGATATTTGCCGTGGGCCAGCGGGTCCACCATTCCCTGATCTGATCAGGCTCCAAAGAAGCGTCATGGAGGCCGCGCTTGGTCAGGGGGCGCTTCTCTCCCGGGACGATGGGGAACACCGGCCAGTGAGCGGTGCTGACGTACCACAGCGCGGCGGAACCCATCGCCACGGGTTTGGGCGGTGCGTTCAGCAGCTTCTCTAAACGCACCGCCTCGCCGTGGTCCTCCCGCTGTATTGCGTCCACGAATTCGCGGCACAACTTCTCGGCGGGCGTTGATGGGCAGGCTATGCACGATTCCTGGCCCACGTATGAAATGAGGAGGGACTCGCCGCAACTTTGACATTGTGAATAAGTGAGCATCGAGCCCCTCCTCGGGTTTGGCTATCGGAGATTGTGAGCTTTACGCTCATCGACGGTGGCGACCCGGAATTCGACGCGATCGAATTCGAAGTTGAATTCTTCGACCACCCATTGCCCCACCTGCGCCCAGCCAGCGCGCGGAAGTGCGATGGACCCCTTGGTTAGACCATATCCCTTTAGGCTGTCGCCCTCGACGACCTCAACCCTGCCGCCGACTTTGCGCAGCATATCTGCTGCGACAGCCCGAAGATTATCCTCGGTCAACTTTACTGCCTTGAAGGCTTCCTCGGCTTTGGCACGGGGCCTAAATACGTCGCTCACTGTCGGATCTTCCTTGTTGGTAATTTTATTAGCGGTAGTCGAATGGCCCGAAGGTCCCGTGAAGACAATCGGCTGCCAATTAAGTTCCGCGACTCCCGGTGCACCCTTGACCGTGAACGTGTAGTCGTCACCCATCAGAACGGCGCCTGCTCACTGAATCCGCCACCGCTGAACGCCTCCTGCTTGGGCGCGCTCGCCCACGGGTCGTCCTTCGGGCTATCCCACTTCGGGGCGTCATCCGCCTCGGCCTTCGGGGCGGTGCGCGCCGCCAGGTACTGCTGCAACTGGCGATCCAGCTCCTCCGCCGCGGCGAGGTCCTCGGGCGACACCTGCCAACCCTTGAACACGGGCGCGTAGAAGTTAGTGTCGCCGTTAACCTCGGCAGTCCACTCGGCTATCCCCACGCCCGGCTCACGGTCCAGGTTGCGGTTCTTCTTGAACTCGACCCACGCACCAAAGCCGGCGCCTACGACGTGAAGGTTGCCGAGCTTCCATTCGCCGCCCTCGTTGAATGCGATATAAATACTGTTTGCAAATTTTCCGCCTTTTACCTGCGCCTTTTCCTTAATGTCAGCGTAAAGACCCTCGACGAGAACGCCCTCGCGATTGCGCACCACGAGCTTCTCTTCCTTGAGGTTGCGCACCTCGTTCGAAAAGATGCCAGACCGCGAAGCCTTGTGGAATCCTCCGATGGCGCTAAGCGAATCGAGAACGATGAACTTCCATGGCGTGGGAACATTCACCTCTTCCTTGGCTTCTTTGTCCCAAAAGTTGATGCTGCCCTGCTTGGCGCCGAGCTTAAAATACCGCTGGACCGGGCTGGACGAACGCGGCTGTGAGAGACTCAATGTATTGCCTTTCTTGGGCATGAAAAGGAATCCCCCTGGAAACTTTTCCCAGGAGGTTTTTGTTTTTTGAAATAGCTAGGCGGTTGTGATGTTGTAGTACGCGCGCGCGACAATGCTTCGAGCTGTTCGGGCGTTGCGCCATTTGCGCCCAGCGCCACATGCTGGAGCAGGACGTCCGCAACGACCCGCGCACGAGTCGCCGGATTGGCGTCGGCCACCGCCTTGTCCAGCCTCTTGTTGGCGATAGTCAACTGGGTCTGGGTGTATCCCGCCCCAGTGGAGCGTGCAACCTCCTCGGGGGTGACGTCAATCTTCTGCCACTTCAATCCCGGAGTGGGGGCCTTGATATCTTTTGAGAACCAATTCATGATTACTTTCCTTGCATCGGCTGAGGGGGTTTTTAGAGCAGGTATTCGACGCCGACGGGATTGCCCGCCTCGTCAAAGTCGATCTGGATTCCGTGGTCGTATTCGCGGGTGGAAACTATGGGGGAATCTGATAGGTAGACGTAAATCGCACCGACGATATCGTCAGCCTCTACCCGGGGGTATTCACCCATTGGCGTGTCTAGCCCCCGTGTCGTAGCCCTGGTCATAGGCGGCCTCGACTTCCTTGTCGAGATGCTCGGCGATGCGATCCCATCCGCGCTGTTCATCTTCAGATAGTTCGGTGAAGAACTTTGATCCACAGGCGCGGAATAGCGAATAGAGCTCAGATGCGTTCACAGCGCCACCCGGAGGTCGGCCAACTGAACCGCCCGACGCCACGGGTGCTCGTCATCCTGCGCCATCTGATAACGGCTAATCCAGTCGATCTCGGGTCGATCAAGGGCTGCGTCCACGTACTTCAGCAGGTCTGAGGCCGCGCCTTGGTTGATTAACGTGCCCGCCACACTATGACGATCGTGCTCCAGCGCGGGGGTAATCAAACCCAGGTCTAGCAACACCCGCCCCACGCCGCAGCTCCCCTCGCCGTTGTGGATGTACACGCACGTATCACCGTCCGGCGGGTGGTAGCGGAAGTCCGGTTGTTCCTCGGCGAGTTTGCGGATGCCCGCGATGATTTTCTGGCCGATCTCGCTCATGATTTCCTCACGGTAATAATGTGGGCGGAATACTCCTCTAACGTCTGGGAGAAGCCGCAATTTGCGCAATGAATTTTCGTCTCGCCGGCATATTGGCCTAGCGATCTCTGACCACACTCCTGACACGGTGAGAATCGACGGGTCCGTGCTCGGGAGATCCCTATGATCCGGTCGGCTTGCTTCCATGCCCACCCCGCACGCAAAGCCCTGCCAACGCCGTTCTCGTGGCGCGCCAGGTCGGAGATTCTCAGTGAGCCGATATCTTCGAGAATTCCCTGGATCATATCGATTACATCGAGAACTCCGACATTTATCGGAAGAGGTGGTTCGCCCTTGCTTTTTGAAACCTTGGCCTCGCCGGATTCTCCGCGCATTCCAGCTTTCCAGGCGGGTAGGACCCTCAGAATCTCTGGAAGTTCGTCATAGCGTTCCTGGAGCAGGTTTACGCACGCGTGGCAGAGGGGCTGGTTGGTGATCGCCGCGCCATCGGTGGTTAAAGCCACACATTGCGAATCGGCGCGGCATCTGTCATTCATCAGCACCATGAATGGATGCCGCGATAAGCGCGACGCCCGCCGCGTAGGCCAACTCCCGATTCGGGAACTCACCCTCGATCACGGTCAGGCAATCTTCGCCTCCGACGTTGATTTCGATTCGACCCTCGTTAAGGTTGACATACCCATCGCCCGCCTGGGCCGCAAATTCCCACTCGTGCTCATCCAGGGGGTATGACAAGGGCTCGGGTAGTGCGACAACTTTGTGCCCCGAGAGGTTCAAAATGGCGTCCGCCTGGTGGTGATAATGTCCACGCTGCTTGTTGTCGACGAACCCCCATCGCGATTCGGTGGCACTGTCGTCCGCCTCCCACAGTGCTTGGGCAATCGTTTCGCGTAGATTCATGTCGGCATGCTTTCTTTCAGCTCAATCTTCGACTTCCGCGCATACGTCCTGATGCGCTCTTGGGTTTCCGCGAGATCTTTCAGGATCTTGTTTCTCGTCGGACTATCCGGAAGCCTCTCCAAATAAAGCGTGGCGTGATAGATATGGCCGAGGCCCATTCTCAACGTCGGTTCATTCATGCTGCCTCCTCATAGGCCAACGATCTCAATTCATCACTCACTGGCATGTCATACCTGCGGAGAGAATCCTCAAGAGATCCGTACTTGATACCCATGCGCTCAGCTATCTGGCGATCAGAGAGGCCGATATCACGCATCTCCGCATACTTCTCCGGAAATCGCATCGTTTGAGACTTCGCGGCCACTGGACGGGCCAGGGGATCGTCGATGGATTCCTCGTCCCATGCCATCGGCGGAAGCCAGCCTTTCCGCTCGGCGCGTAACCGCGCCCTTGTTGAGGGTGTCGACTTCGGGGCGGGTACCGCCTGCAGCTTCCGCCACAACACATCAACCGCCCTTGCATTAGACGCGGTCACGAATTGCTGCCGACCAGATATGATCCGACTCATACTGAAGCATTCCGGTCCGTACCCTAGCGCCTTCACAACAGCGGCATTCGTATACCCTATTGCCACGAGGCTTTGTAAACGCCTAGCGGTGCCGAGTGCCGATATCTGCCCACCATCCGGAACGGACTCGCAATGCGGGATGCGCGGAAAGGCGACTCGAAATATCCGGGTCGCGGTGCTTTGATGCACCCACTTTCTCGATCCGTTCCGCAGGGATCGGAGATTACGCTCTCCGAGGCCGGCTTCCGTGGCGATGCTGCGATACGAAAGCCCGGCATTGTGAAGATCGTCAATGCGATCAATTACCACCTCAATCGGAACGCGACTGGAAAACAACCACCCCTCGCGTTCTCCGCGGCGCTTCTGCCGCCGCTCGTGACAGGATCGGCAAAGCCCAAGATCGGGGTGAGCAGTCCGATTATGGCACCTGGCGCAGCTCCTGGGCGCACTCATCCAGCCCTCCGCCGATACTCCGCCGCGTTGGTTTCCCTTTTGCATTCGAGGCAGCGCCAATACTCATTGCCATCTTTGCCGACCTCTTTAACCCCGTGGACTGCGTACTCGTGCTCGCTGCGGCAGTGAGTGCGCTCCACGCCTTTGATGGGCATCTTGGCGATGCGTTTGCGGCGCGTAAGCCCCGCGAATACCCCATCTATCCGACCCTCGCTACGCTCAACCCGGCCGATGAAATCGTGACATTCGGCGTAGACAGGGCACGTATCACAGATGTCCTTAGCCCTCTTGGAATGCTTACCGCCCTCCGGGAAGAAAATTGCCGGATCGACATCCTTGCAGGCCGCCCTCTGGCGCCAATGTGTGTCCATCACTCCTCCAATGGGCCGTAAAGGTTGTCGCGTTCCCCGGGGGTTGTTTCACCCCAAACGCCGTGTCTTTCATGTACCTCGTAGTCGAGGACGGTTTTCAGGCATCGTTGCTTGACCGGGCACGTTCGACAAATAGCTTTCGCCTTGTCGTAGTCGAGTTCGGTGAAAAACCAGTCACGCTCGGTCTTGGGCAAGTTAGAGCATGCGATCATTGATTCTCCTCGAAGTTCGGCACGATACGAACGCCAATAGCGCGTACAGCGGGTGGCGCGGAAAGGTATGCGATGCAGCGCTCGAAAAATTCGATGTCATCGCGCGCTTGGCCAAGCACATCCGCATTGCAGGGGTTGCATAAAGCGCCGCGCACCATGCCGGTAGCGTGATCATGATCGACGCAGAGCGGCTTCACCAGACCTTTCGCCCTGCGGCACAGCGCGCACACCCCACCCTGCTCAGCCATGATGGCGTCATATTCCTCAGCGGTGATGCCGTAGGTATTGCCCCATCGCCGTTCACGGGCCGACTGTCTAGTGCGCTTCTTTCGGGCGCGCTCATGGGTGATGCAACGTCCCATCGGCACCTGAGATCCCGCAGGAGTCAGCGCAGGTTTTCGAGCGTACGGATCTCGGCCCTCCGCTAGGCAATCCGCACAAGGCTTAAGGGGCTTCATCGAATCGCGCCCGCTCGCTCTCGCCTAAGCCTTTTCCTCGCCGCCTGACGCTCCCTGTCGCACTGTCCGCACACTCGATCGCCCCTATTATTTCTTCGGGTGTATTCGTGCCCATATGGGCAATGGGTTTTGAGTGAGTTGGCGCTAACGTAGCGACCAGCATCAACCGTACTAAGGACATTCTCTGAATGGGTTCCCCAACGCAGATTGCTAACGTGATTATGCCCAGGATCGTGGTCAAGGTGCATCACCTCATATCCATCCCCGGGAGGGGGTCCAATGAAGGCCACGGCAACCAGACGATGGGCGGCCACCGAAGCCTTGACGTGGCGCCCGCCATAATTTAAGGCATATCGGCAGTAGCCGAATTTGCAGACATACATATATTTCGACGTGCCCTTTATTGAACGCGTACGCCCCAATCGATCCGTAACCAAGCGGTCTACGGATCGACATTCGCCAAGGTTTGAAATTTCATATTTGTCAAAAAATCTTGGGTCCGGCACGGGTCGCCATTCAACATGGGCGGAAAGGCACTCTTCACAAGGCTTATCGCTCAAAGCGGATAGACTTTCTCGAATTCATCCACGGTGGAGAAGTAGTTCATGCACCGCGAACACTGGACAATCCCCGCCCCCGATATGACGGCGCGCACGTCGGGAATGACCGTTTCGAGCATGTACTTCACGTGAGCCTCGCACAGGAAGCCCTGAATGCAGGAATGCGCGATCAGATAACCGGCTTGATTACCGCTGTGGTCAATGCATTCACCGCAACAATCTTGCGAGGCATAGGCTTCATCGACCAGCGAGGCGATGTCGGTTAAGGACTGGGTCATGGGACTACCGACTCGTAGGTGGCGGCGAAGATATCAGGCTTACATGGATAAAATTCGCCATGAACTCCGCGGATCACGTAGTCATACGGGGAAACTTCCATCGTTCCCTCAAGAGTGTCGATTTCGAAACAGCCCCAATCCTCGCCATTCGGGCCGGTACCGCCAGAAAGATCCGGGTCATAGCTTGGGGCGCCGCTATCGGTCGCCCAGAGTTCATCCATCCACTCGACAATGGCCATCGCCTCCAGCTCGCAAGACCAGCGAGCTGACCCCTCCTCGGACTGGCTATGGTCCGCCCACTGCCAAGCCTCGATCTCTACAGGCTTCTTGCGAAACTTTTGCGCGCTCACAAACAACTCCTCAATGATTGGAATGGCCGATGACACAAGCCGATGACAATACTTTCGCTACCGGGTTCGCCCACGTGGGCCGAGTTGCACGGTCCACACATTGGTCGGACTGCGCCGCGGCGATACCGCCCACCCCATTTACCGGGAATGGGGAAACGATCCAACGTCAAAGTATCTATGGTCAGATAAAACCCACACGTAGAGCACGGGGCGCAGATACCGTTGCCGAATTCCTTCAACACCCATTCGCGGAGACGTTTACGTTGCGGAGTATTCACGGAAACTCCTAGATGTAGTGGACTCCGCCCGATTCCGTTAAAAGTGCCCACCGGCCGCGATACAGCAGGGGGATATCGGCAGGGTTTTTGCCCTGGCGTACCAGCCATCCGTTCTCTAGAGCCTCTGTGCGGTTGCTTTCGATCATTAGATGATCTTCCGAGCATGTGGCGAAGCAATTTGCCGGAGTGTTAGTGTCCGCCCTTTTTGAGCCGCCGCAGCTTCTCGGTCTACGATGGTGCAATTGAGAGACCTCGGCGGATGAACAGCATTCGCACACGTAATCGCATCTGTCGAGAATGATTTGGCGGGTTTTCGGCGAGAAGCCGGTCACGTACCAATCCCCTGGGCGTAAGCCTGTCGCACTGACGATCCGATCAGATCCATCTCGACTCCGTAAACATTGCCGCTCTGTCCAGCTCGTAGTCGGGATAGTCTTTCGCTCGACATTCTGCGCAAAGTTGCACCCTTCTGCCTGGCCCCTTTGGGCCACCGCATCGCCGACATGGCTTACGCTTGCGATCTCGATACTCATCGGTGTTGCGATACTTCCGGGTGCGAGCGTTGTCACACGTCCTGCACCTGCGAGTGGTTCCGTTGACTATTAATAGATTGTCGCCCGACAGCTCGTGGCCATCTTCGCAGTGGGTGCGCAATATTCCATGCAAACCTCGGCGAGCATTCTCAACAGGAGTGACCGGCTCTAAATGGGCCGGATTTACACAGTGCCGAACGCGGCAGAGATGATCCAGGTGTAACCCCTTGGGAATCTCGCCATAGACCATCTCGTACGAAACCCTGTGCGCCAGCCTGGACGTTCCGCCGGAAGGACTCTTTCGGGTCGAGATTCCACCGTACCCAGTGCTTTTGTTAATCGACCCGGTCCACAGCCAACAGTCTCCCGACTTGTCGACCTGCGCCCAAAAACTCTCATCCAGCGGGCGTCGCCGCATGCCCAGCGGGTCGCCAGTGCGCCGAAGGCGCTGGGCATGCATCCCGCAATAGCCGTTGGCATGATACGGGCGAGGGCACCCCGAAACGCCACACTCTTTCATGCGCCACCGTGTCCCGACATCTGGAGCTCGGCCACTATAATTTTTACCTCCGTCTGCGCCGCACTAAGTGTTGCGCGGACGTCATCCCTTTTATCTTTTGCGTGGGATAGCACAAGCTCTGCCGCGACCATGTCGGAATACAAATCCCAGTTGGCCAATTGCGCGGCATCATCCCGGTCACTAACCGTTCCGCCCTCGCCGCGATGCGCGAACTTATACTCCTTGAACGCCTTTGTATAGGCGTCCTTGGCCTTCACGTAAGCGATGCGCAGCTCATTAATGGCGTGGGTGGCCTTGCGCTGATAATAGAGCGACCATTGAATCTGATTATCAATCTCCAGCGGTGTTCGTACCGCATCTAGCGGGACAAATTCATCTTCGCCCACAAAAACTCCTACAGCTCGATGGTGCGGTAATTCTCCGGGGACTCAATCCGCAAGCCCCCGCAACGGCACCTGCCCAAAGACCCTGCTTTAGCCTCTGCGTAGGCGTAGGTGGCGCGGCGATGGAAGTCACACGCAAATCCCTCGCCTGGGCAGCCAAACACGCTGTGATCGCCGCGGATCATGAATTCGGCGGTGTGGTCACAGCCCTCTATGGCGCAGGGGATGTCGAATTCCAGCTTCTCTACGGAGACTGGTAGAACTTGGGTGTTCATGAGGGCCGGTGGACGATGGGAAAGTATCCCACCACCGCGTCGGAAAGATCGCTAACGACCTTGTTGTTAATCCCGCTCGGGTAGACGCCGACCCACCGGTCCTCGCCGACCTTTGTGTAGGTAGCGAGTGTCCCAAAAGCCTGTCGGACGGTGCCCACGGGACAGCTTCGCTCCTCGGCCGCCTCGCGAAGCTGTCGGCTGAAATATGACGCCCCGGATTCAGAACAAAACGCATCCAGGGTATCGGCCGCCTCGCGGAGTTGCTTAGGTGTAACAGTCATTGATTGACTCCTTCAAACGCCGGGGAAAGGTCGATCATGTCGTGGTCATATACGACCCACTCAGATCCATCCCAGTGATAGATACGAAGACCCTTGACCGTTCGCCCGTGGGTCTGAAGAATTCTTCCGTAGAAAGCCAATTGCAGCCAATACCCGCCAATGGTTGTGTTGGGGACCACATCCGAAAATGGGGGCAAGATTTTCTCTGGCTTATCCATCGTGATCGACGTCTTGTAGTCGGTCACGCGAAGCCCATCATCATCGACCTCTAGTCGATCAATCAGGCCACAACTCCTGGTCGACGCATCCGCTATGAAACATTCATAGAAGGCTTTTTGGGCCGCACGCTCCTCTGTAAAGAAGCTCTCCACAATCGGTCGGAGAATCGGATTGGATGTCAGCGCCGCCTCGACATCGCCATCTTTAGTTTTACGAGACAGTTCCTCGTATTCACCCCGAAGCTGGAGCGCGGCGTGGACGGCGGTTCCAACGGTGGAGGATGCCTCGGCATTTAGCGCCCACATCCCCAGGACGTCATCGACCTCTACGCCGTGTTTTGAGGCAACCTTGCTAGCGATGAGGTCCTTGGCGAAAGGCTGCTTGTACCGACCCGCGAATGTCGAGCCGCCCGTGTAGCGATTGCCCTCGCGGTCATGGTAAGTGTGGGCGACCGGGTCGAATAACACCTCGGCACCGGACACGAGGCACCGCATCACCTTGCCACTGGGTGATGCGGTGCCTTCTCCGCGGATTTCCAGGGGCTTGGTACCTACCTTGTCCCAGAATTCCTTAACGTGCCCCAGCGCGACGTCCAGGGCGCCGGAAACCGTCTCTCCGTCGACCGTCACCGTGGGTTGAAGATTTCCATACTGCTGGCACGGCACGACCGCCGACAAAGAAACGCTGACCATGGATCTCCAATGCTAAAAAGTTGGGGCGCCGGATCATGGTTTCGCTAGACCGGCTATAGCGGCGGATTGCTCCGCAAGAAATCTCGGGCGGGCTGGTTAAACCACTTCCGCTGGTCGGACTCACTCCACCACGGAGAATTTTGTCGCGTACTTACCCGAGAAGTTTTTCGATGACCCGCAGTAGCACGGGAACATCGTCATGCACTAGATCGTGGATAGCGTTCTCATGCGGAGTGGTGTCACACAAGCATTCGCTGGACTCGATGAATGCGAGTCTGCGCCGGATATCGTCAAGGCTTTTCGGCGCGAACATGCTGTCGCCACAAGATTGGATGAGGTCATCAATCTTCAACGTAGTGCCAATCGCAGAATAATGTGGGCTCGTATCCGATATCGGCGGGGCCGGAGACTCGGCCAATCTCCCACACAACCTCCTTGACCACGAGGTAACTATCGAGATCGTCATAGCCAACAAGGTCGCCCCTGCGCGGCACGGCGGACATTTCAGCGGTCCGATGAGGATTCTCGTGGGGCACCGCGTCCTGCGGCAACGTGATAGACACCCTCATTGCAGGTCCTCCAGCCAATCCGGATCGTATTCCCATTCGAGCTTGATAGTGGAGCCCGGCGGTAATTCGCCATCACGGCCATACCCCGAGGAGATACCGCACCCGTAAAGATCCGCAACGATCTCCGCTTCCCAGATCATGTCTCCGTCCGCGTTGCGAACATAGATACGCTGGTAGAACTCGGAGTGCGGGTAGATCCGATATGCCAATTGGACGAGTTTCCACGCGATCCAGCGGCGATTGGGGAACTTGGGGTCTTGGTAAGGCTTCATTCCTACTCCCACTCCGTTCCGACGCAGCTATCTTGCGCGAGACGCGCTGAAACGGCGAATCCAATAGGCACCCCCGGGAGGAATGCAAGAACTCCGAGTGCCAGCAACGCTGGGCTTGAACGGGCGACGCCCAGGACTACGCCACTCACCAGTGCAGTAGCTAGTCCGAGCATTATCGCCAGGATCGCTAGATTCACAGGTCCGCAAGCGTACAGTCCCTGGTCATCCATTTCGGCGAGAATCGTCACCGCATCCACTCCAAAAGGTCGCCGGGCTCCAGCGTGTTACCCAACCATGTCCATAGGCGATTGGTATGCGAGAATTCTTCAACCTCGCTGCCGCAGGTCACCCGATATTTCGCGCAATCTCTATCGTAGAACAATGTGTAGCGCATTATCGACGACCCATCAACCAGAAACCGAATAGGAGAACCGCCGCGATTGCGACCATGGTGTAGAAAGCGTTGACCTGAGCCTGGCTGACGAGAAGTTCAATCGTCATGAATGACTACTTCGAAATACGCCTCTTCGCGCTCGCCGTCGTACACGAACTCGCCAAGGACCGCCCCGTCGTCTGCGTAACCATCGGTGTAGCCGGGCACCCTAATGCCCCACTTTTTCAGAAGTGGGATGATGGCGTCGATATCCTTGAACGGCACATCGCCCAGCGAAGCGCTATTGGCGTCCATGTCGTGCCGAATCCGAACCTCGGTCATAATTTCCCTCGCTCACGGTCAACCTCGGTGAAATGATTGTTGGCCTTCACCGTTTCCCGCCATTCCCACGGTGGGTTATGCAGCAGGCCGAACTGAACTTTCTCCTGCCGCAATTCGCAACGAACGCAGCGGCGGAGGTTAAATCCATCCCACTCCCACGAATGGAACCAGCAGCGCTTCATCCCTACCTCGATTCCACGAAAACGCCGACCGATAAACCGATGAACGATCCGATCAGCAGCGCGAGAGGAAACCAGATCCCCAAGCCCCACAGCACTACGGTGATAACGAACAGGGCCGCTGCAGCCTCTAGCAATGGAAACCCCTGGACGCGATGTACGAGCCGCCCACGACAATCGCCACAAGCCCAAACGCGATCCACGTGGTCACAACAGCGCCCGACGAATGCTCTCGTCGATGGAGTCCAGGGCCGCGGTGAACGAGCACTTCAGGAAAAGGTCATTCGGAGTTGAGCCCAGCTCCGAGATGACGTCCGAACGAAGGCTCTGCACATCCTCCAAGGCGTTGCGGAGGTGCGCCACGGACTCCTCGTTGAACTGGGTGAGGATCTCCACTACGGAATCGGTCATTTTACGCGGCTTTCGTCAATATCGATGGGAATGGGCGGAGGTTCATAGCCGACCTTTATCAGGCCGGTACACACCCTCGCGCGCACCCGCAAAAGAGTATCTAAGGATTTGTTGACACGATTCGGCTCGCCCACCTTCATCGTGATGCTGTTATCCACAGCGGTGAGTAGACCGTGTAGGCGGGATCTTTCCGCCATGGTCTCGGCAGCCTTCATTCCGGAACCTTGATTACGATGTGCGCATTGCTGGGAGGCCCCGGATCATCGGGGATGCTGACCGTCCCCTTGAACTGGTAGTAGCTCTGCGATTCCTTCGGCAAAAGATCTACCACAGGCGTGCCTTGCTCATGCCTAGGGCGACGCCAGAACTTCCACGAGCGCTTCTCGGAGCGGTGTTTACCGTTACCCTCGGGGATAACTGCGGGCGTATCTACCGTGACGATTTCCCAGGGCATTACGGCTGCTCCAGTGGAGCGACACAAAAGCTGGCCCTCCAGCCCGGGCATTGGAGGGATGCTGCATACTCCATCGCCCTCTCCCGGGACGGGAAGGGGCCGACAAGATCAGGTCCGTTATCGCTGCGATAATCGTATTGCAGTACGAATAGGCTCATTTTGATGCCCTGAACTTTCTGGAGTGGTTGGACGGGGCTTTCGCATCCCGGCGCACCTTCGGTGTCCGGAAATCCCGCGTCACACGAGACAGTTGGGAGAAAGCGTCCGTTCGCCGGAGAATCGCCGAATAGTCCGGATCACCCGGAATGGGCGGGGAAGTCCGCGCCAAAGCGTAAAGGGCGGTAAGGAGAACCTGCGGGTCTGTGGACAGCATAAAACCACCTCCGAGTATTATTGAGGCCGCAAGAGGGAGCCGATATCCTTTCGGCCGGCTCATACCTCTTGCGGTTTGTGGACGTCCCGGGATACGAGCCCGGCTTAAAACCCATCTGTTAGACGTCCTGACAGAATCGGGACATAGCCCGACTCTGTCTTAAGAAATTGGGTAAGAGGAGCTTTGATCCTCCGCCGAAGCGGGTCTACGCGCTACCGACGAATCGGCGCTATACGACCTGGTTTTTCTGTCCAGATGGGCGACATCAAAAGATGTCCCTATGGCTTGCTCTTGCCCGTCACTTTTGCCAAGTTTTTTGCATCCACGCCTGGCCTGCGTGCATAAATAGTGTCACGGGAGCGCCTCCCCGCACTGGGGTCTACGCTCGGATTCCGGACTGTGAAGTTTGGCGGATCAACCGCGGGTCTATCTTAACATGCTAATCGGTCTTTGTCGAACATTTGTTCGAGACCAATTTTCTACTGAAGCAGGGCAATGGTGGAGTAACAACGCTGACACCACGCCATGTTGCCGGGAAGCCACCTGCGGGAAGTTAGGCGCTCCTGGCATTGCGGGCAATGCGCCGACCAGGAGGTCGTAAGCATGCTCACGACGCCACATCGAAATCTACGAGCTGATCCTCTAAGAATGTGTCGATCCGGGCCAGTGCCCCCGCAGTCTGCTGAACATTGATCACATCGAACCCGTGATGCCCACCCCGGACACTGTGATACTGCGAATCGGGGAGCTTTCGATGGAAGGCTTTCGCGCCGGACGCAGGAGTAACAAAGTCCCGGTCACCATGAATGATCAGAAACGGCGGGGCGGAATCGTGAACATGGTGGATCGGGGATGCGTCGTGAAGATGCTCACGACTGGAGATCACCGTCTCCACGAAACGATTGATCAACCAATGGTCGGGGCGGTGGGAGTCCCAGGAGTACACCCCGTAGAAGGGGATGACGCAATCGGGTCGGTCGATGGAATGATCAGTGACCCCGAGCAGTGAGGCCATATGTCCGCCAGCAGAAGCTCCCGAAAGGGCGATGAAATCCCCTCCCCCGTATCGGGCGATGTTCTTGCGGACCCAGTTCCAGGCGGCGGTCACATCTTCGAACGGCGCCGGCCAGCGGTGTTGGGGGGCGGTGCGGTAGTCGATGGCCGCGCAAATCCACCCTTGTTCAACGAGGTGGGCGATGAGGGCGGAACCCTGGCCCTTGCGTGAGCCGATCATCCAGGCCCCGCCGGGGACGAACATCAACACTGGTCGATTGGGGATGTGTACTTGACTGGTTGGCTGGTAGATATCGAGTTTCACACCTGGTCGGTATTCGACCGTGGCGGTGAGATGACGACGAAGGTAATCGATGTGCGCGAGGATGGGGATCATGGTCGCCACTCCAGATTCTCTCTATATCCGAGGCTAAAATCTTCGGCCAGACCCCGCCAGCGTTCTGTCACGTGACGGGCATCTCCACATTCGAGATCCTCGACGAACCGATCGAGCTCATCGTCGGTCAGATGCTGGGCGAACGGGAACAGGTCGGTGAGTAGCTGTCGCTTGTTCATACCGCTTCCTCCTCAGCCTCGGGTTCCTCGAAGAGCCATCGGATCGCGGCCCACTGCTGGGGTGTCAACTCGCTCACGAGGTCACCCACAGCAGCCCCACAGGTTCGCGCAGGTCGGCGGAATGGTCACACCGGTCGCAGAGAAAGGGTGCCTGCCATGCAGTCGTGCGGGATTCGCCACCGCACAGGTTGCAGAAGAATGTCATCAGTCGACCACTCGGAAGATGCTGGCGAATCCATCGACCCCGAAGGTCTTGAGGGCGCCGGCTATGAACTTCGAGCCTGGCTCTGATCCACCATTAAGAACTCGTGAGATTGTGGCGGGATCGACGCCGAACCTTCGGGCCAACGCCCCGTTGGTTTGTATGCCAGACCGTTCGCATGCCTTGCGGATTCCTGGGAGATCTATTTCGAGACTTGGCATTTGGGCTCCGTGTGATCTTGAGTGTTGTTTGCCCGACGCCGTTCACTTTAGCCGACTTAAGCGCGGACGCAAGGGTCAATTTTCTCGGGCGGAAGGTTTCCAGGAGGTGAAATGTAGGTAGGCAAACAAACTGTCTCAACCTGTCACGTGTCTGAACTGGGCATTTGCACCACGACACGTCGGACCGCAACTTTACGTAGGTATTGCGTCCACGCATTTACTTCACTAAAGTCAAGTGCATGACAGACAAGGTCGTTCCTGTAGACACCCCGTTCACACGATGGATTCTGTCCGTCATGCAGGAGCGGAACTGGATGTACAAGGACATCGCCGACGCCGCTGGAGTCACCCAAGCGGCGGTGACGGGCTGGCTCAAGGGCGCACGCCCACGCGCCTCCATCGTCATCCAACTCGCCATGGGGACCGACACCCCCATAGATCAACTATTCGGAATCGTCCACCTAGAGGATTCGGTAAAAAAAGGACGGCGCGGCCGGAAGGCGCCTAAGCTGTATGTAGTACGCAGCGACGCCCCTCCCCTATAGAGAGCCGCCACTGGACAAATAGCCCCATCCCGCAAAGGTGGGGCTATTTCTTGTTCGTTTCACATATTCGTCTAAGAATTAGGCCATTCCCAACGCGTATCGTCTACGAGAATCGACAGACCATCCCAGGGGGAAGCATGAAACTCGTCATCACGGCATTGGCGGTATTACTCACCGGATGCTCGTCCATCACGGGAACACCCGTTGCAGAACCTCCGCCGGTCATATCCATGGAGGAGCGAGCGACCAACTTCGTCAGATCCCACATGCAGCAGTCCATGGATACCGATGAAGTGTTCTCCCCGCTCAAGCTGAAAATCACCGATGTTCTGGTCGTCCACGCCCACGGGAACTTCTACAAAGGCATGGTGACAGTACGAACCTTCGCCGGCACCTCTCGCGACATTGCGGTGGGCATCACCGCCGACGGGGAGCGCTTCATTCTCGAAACGGAGCGAGGCGTCCTCGCCTGGACCTTGGAAGATGGATATCCGCCGGGAAGCATTGACCAACCCGGATTCGTGCCCACCTTCGATGGCTGGGCGCTCATCAAAAATGATATTGCCAAATGCTCTATGACGGCCGACTTCGTCCAATGCGCCGTTCCGTTCAGCCCGCCCGTATATAACAACGGAGTGCTCGTCAACGGCGCCACCCTCTACGCGGACGGGCGCCACACATGGTCGCTGGGCAGTATCGACGGCGACGCCGACAGAATCGCCAACGGCTTCTATCGCGCGCTCACGTGGACGTTTCAATCCACGAGCGGCGGTATCGAGTTCACCCACGACAATGGCACGAGCTACTTCATTGGTAAGGGTGGGGTGACCGCTGGCTAGGCCGAGCCGACCCGGTGGACAATGTTGTATTGCGGGTGTTCGCGCCGGATTGCTTTTCTCTCCGCCAAAAGCAATGATTCGCGATCTGGAAAGTGTTCCATCTTGGCGTGAGACACTCGATGCCACCACGACTTGCTACGCCCGTGCGCCTTTATCCGACTCCACGGATTGTTTGTCACCCCGATGTAGAGCAGGGCGTCGTCTACATCGTAGAAGCGATACAGGACGTGCAGCTCCGATCCTTCGGGCGCTTCCGCCGGAATCTGCTCGCGTGAGACGGGCGACGAACCGTCATAGAGCGAGCTTTCCATGCACTCCGCGCATGCCTCCGACGAGGTCGGCGGATCTGGGCATAGCACACACTCATTGCCCTCTTCGTTGGACCACTCGCACTCGCAGTCTTCGCAATAGTAGTAATGCTCATATATCTCGGCGATGGCGCATTCTTCCCACTCCCCACAGTGGGGGCAGGGGCCTGAGAAAAGGTTAATCACCGCATACCAGCTTTACGCTTGCGCGCCTTGATCGACTTCTCGGTCAGCGCCATGAAGTACGCCTTGCGCAATGACTCGGCCCGCTTCGGGTCTCCACCGGCCTGATCGAGAAATCGCTGCTCGAACTTCCGTCGCCCCGGCGCGGTGCGAGCGGTGCGATCCTCCGTCTTACCCCAGGAGGCGTGGGCGGCAAGCTCGGCATGGCGAGCGAGTTCGGCGGGGGTCATGGATTGTCCTTGAAACACGAAAAAGCCCCACCTCCGAAGAGGTGGGGCTTTGACAGGCGGGTGGCCTTTGCAGTTGTATGCGCAATGCTGCGTCATACCCGGCGTCGTCACGGGCAGATGTAGCTTAACCCACGAACGCAACCTTCGCAAGCCTGTTCGACTAGTAGTCTCCCAGGTTCAATCCACGGGCCTCGTCGGTGGCCCTGCTGGCGGCGGTGGTGCGGGTGTAGCGGTCCAGCATCGCCCTCGACGACCAGCCCGCCACCGACATCAAGCCTTGCTCCGAACCGCCCGCCTCTAGCCAGCGAGTGGCATAGGTGTGCCGGAGTCGGTGTAGGTGGAAGTTAACCACCCCGGCATCCTCAGCCCTCCTTTTGAGGGTGTCATTGAGGCCGTGGTAGGCGAAGGACTTGCCCTGTGCGCCCAGCCACATCGGCGCATCCTCGACATAGCGACCTTCGCGCTTGACGGCCCGGATGTACTTGTCGATCGCCGCCGCGGTCTTGGCGCCGAAGGGAACAATGCGACCCTTTCCGCCCTTTCCTCGCGTGACGATCGCCAGCCCCTTGGTGAGGTTGACATCCGTTCCACGCATCGCCAGCAGCTCCCCTGCGCGAACGCCCGTGTCGGCGAGTAGCCGGATGATGGCCTCATCCCGGCGGGCGCGCAGCGACTGGCCCTTGCAGGTGGCGATGAGGGCGCGGATCTCGACCTCGGAGAGAGTGTCCACCACCTTGCGGTGCCCGGCCGGCTGACGCAGCGTGGCTAGCGGGTTGTTCGCCGCCTCCCCCTCGCGCTCCATCCACTTTGCAAATTGGGTCACCGCCTTATATCGGGCGATGGCCGTGGAGGCGGCGCGGGTGGCCACCGTGTCGGCGAGGAAGCCTTGGGCATTGGCCTTGGTCAGCTCTCGCGGGCGGTCGTTCTCGTCGCACCATCGGAGGAACAGTGTGATCCCGTCGCGGTAGAGCTTCACTGTCGGCGGGGCCTTGTTCTCCGACCTCATGGACAGCTCCCAGGAGTACAACAGAGCCTCTAGGTCCGGCAAATAATCTGGCACCTGGGTATCTTAGCCTTGTAGCGCTATGCCGGTCATGGTATCTTTGATTTGACCTTAAAAGTGCAGTTCAGAGCGTTTGGCTGACAAGCAAAGTTCCTGAGTTACCTTACAGGTACCCATTACCTGAGCGTTATGCCCTACCTGGTTAAACCAGGATACGGGTGAGCGTTATACCGGTAGGTATCTTTAAGAACAGCTAACTCGGGAAAAGCTCTGAGAGCGCTTCTAAGCGTCGATCAATACTCCGCCGGGGTGTTGACCTACCTCAAGCGCTGGAGTCCCAAATGCCCTTCAGAAAAATCTCCGCCGCCGTGGCGGCTGCCGTCGTCATCCTCGGCTTAACCTCCGGCGTCTCGGCCGCCGACACGAGCGTCGTGTACCTGGGCGGCACCGGCACGGGATACATCCCCGCCAGACCCGGGGTAAGCATGATCGCCCCGGTGGTTCGGGACGACTACACGGTCGACAACATCGTCTACCGGGGTGCCCCGTGGGACGTCCCCCAGCACTCCACCGAGCAAGTCGTGGCGGTCATCAACTCCCACGAGGCACCTGTCGTCTACGGACTCTCCAAGGGTGCACAGGTGGCCCGCTCCACTCAACGCCACGAACTACCGGAGGGCACCCGGTTCACGTTGGTGGGCGATCCCGACCGCAAGGGTGGGTTGATGGATCGCCTAGGCATGACGCCGGGCTACGAGCTCCGCTACGACACCACCATCATCTACGGGGAGTACGACGGGTTCTCAGATTTCCCGGACCGCCCGAATCTCCTGGCCGTCGTGAACGCCTTCGCCGGCATTGTCACCGTGCACCCGTTCTACGGGACCGGTGGGGCGAACGATCCCCTGACGCGACTGGATGAGGCGGTCGTGTCGGAGGAGGTGAATCCGAACGGGACGGTGACGACGGAGAAGCGCATCCCGACGAAGGAGTTGCCGATCGCGACACTGCTGAAACCGTTCATCGGGGCGAAGAACGCTCAGGATGTCGATAGGACGTTGCGGCCGATCGTCGACCAGGGATACTCGCGCAACGACCCTGTAGAAGATGTCTCTGAGAAGTTATCGGAGAAGAAGACTCCGTCGGAACGTCTCAAGTTGCGTACCACGGATCTGACGAAGCCCCGTGAGGCGGGAAACCCTTCAACGAGGCCTACCACTCGCCGTGCCGACAAGACCGTTGACAAGCCTGCTGACGAGCCTTCGTCAACCGAATCGGATGACAAGCCCTCCGAGAATGAGCCCTCAGAAAATGACTCTTAGAGGTTCCGTCTCAGCGGATGACCTGTTGGGCCGGAGGCAGAATGGTAGGCATCTTTTTGTTCTTGGTGGGGCAGATACCGTCTCACAATGTGGACACTATAGACCTATTTCCCCAGAACAACTCTAAGAAGTTGATGAGAATTTCCACGAGACGTGAACAAATGTTCGAAAAAAGTTTTCTGACGTGCTACTCTACTCAAGAGATACTTGCTAGAAAGTACATCCCGCCAATGCCTTCGAGCTTGGCGCGAGCGTAGCGAGTGTCAAGCGGTCGACGAGATCGAGACGACGTCGATACAACAGGATCGTATCAAGGTCATTGAATCAAGGTACTCCCCCGTCGCTTGCGCGCCGGGAAACAGGGATTCGTTACAACAAAGGATTCTCTGATTTATTTCTTAGAGATATCTCTACCAGGCGCGAAAATCAGGAGACAAGATGGGCATCGCGGCGGAGAATTCCATGCATAACCCCGAAGAGGTTGTCGCCGAGAAGCTGCGGCGGTCACTGCCGTTTCTGGCCAATACTCTCGCCGATCTCGCGGCCAGTGACGCCATCCAAGCACTCCGCGACGCAGGCATGGTCATCTTCGACCCGAAACAGATCACCCGCGTAGAGGTAATCGGCGACAAGGTCTACAGCGTGTGGGCCGACAAATGCGCCGCCCTAGTTGATGGTGGGCGGTTTGCCATCTTCCCGTATGGCGAGGGTCTTGAGGCGCAGGGTATCTACGCGGACAAGAAGCTGGCGGAGATAAAGGCTCGACAGGATCAGATCGTCAAGGCTGTGGCGATGTGCATGGCCCCGGATACCGTGGGATAGGCGATCCCGCCCGCAGGATCGCGCCACAGCCGACGAACAAGGCTCCGGAGGGTGCATATGCCCGGCGGGGATTTCAACCGCTTAGAAATGAGATGATCCTCCCGTAATTCTTATCCAGATATCAGGCATCAAACCGTAGGCAAAGACCGAATGCTCGGTATAATGAATGCTAGAGATTCTAGGAGGATCTATGAGCACCACTACCGCGAGCCGCCGCTGGAGGCTGGGCCGACTGCAGGTTGGGTTTACTCGCCATATTCACACTTACCCCCAGGGCGACAGCAGGTACGTTTTCAAGCCCTTCATTATCTGGGATAATGGGCAGGCGCAATGACTTGGAATTACCGGGTTATCAAAACCCCCATGGACGACTACGACGCATACTCGATCACCGAGGTTCACTACGACCAAGATGGCGAACCCAAGGCCCATGCGGCGATATGGGGCGAGTATTCGCTGAACGTTCTCCGGGGGTGCGAGACGGTCGACGACCTCAAGGCCACTGTAGAGATGGTGCGGGTCGCATTCGACAAGCCGGTGCTGGAACTGGTTGACGGAAAGCTGGCGGAAGCGTGAGCTTCATTGAGAACGAGATCGAGCGCGCGCTGTTTGATCAGTCGAAATGGGAGGACCGGTACGACATCCCGGACGAAGTCCTCGACAATCTCGCCAAGGCGGTCGTGACCGCTCTTGGCCTGGTCGAAATCGAGTGCGGCGGTGAGCGCTGGTGGTCGACGAAGTTCTACCCACCGGCCGGTAGCGAGGCGGAAGAATCGCATGAACACTGATCCGGTAGACGTGGTCGCCGGGGTACTCAACACCGAGATCGTTGGACACTCCGGTGACTATAACGGTGGAAGGTTGACATACTCCCGCTCTCGCGATCTGGCAATCCAGGGTTTGGCAGCATTACGTGAGGCAGGTTTTGAGCTAGTCAAGCTGCACGAGCCCGACGAGGAAACTCCCGCTACCGAGTTTGAGAACGGCAGCAAGCGGTTCAACGGCGGCGATGTCGTAGTTTTCGACGACGGGGAGATCCACCTGTTCGGCGCAGCATGGGACACGCCCGCACTGGGCGAGTTTGCGGCGGGGATTCTCGCCGCAGTTGCCATTTCCGGCGAGGTACTCAATGACTAACGTCGCAGTTAGTGACCACATGATCGTTTCCGCTGTCCGCTACGCCCTGGGGCGGTCCACATACATCGTTGGATGGACCGTGGACGAGGTAATTCGCATTTTGGATGCCCTGCCAGCTACGGCGCAAACCCTGATCGCCCGGGATGTCGGGGATGCGCTATCGAACGAGTGGCCGCCGATGATGGAGATGGATCGTGATGAATGGGTGCGACTCATTGAGTTTACGGAGGCCCAGCGTGACTGAAACAACCGTGACCGCGAAGCTGGCGGTTCGTGCTGCGAACTGGATTCTTCGGACATTTGCGCCGGAATACGCCAAATTCATCGGTGGGAGCGTTGAATACGGGATGCGCGCTGCGGCAGTGGACAGTGCGCTGGGAAACCCCACGCCTCCGGATTGGCGACAGGGGGTGCCCAATGCCTGACAACGAATGGCGAACCTTGATGGACATCCCGACCGACGTCGCGGAGGTCTACGACAACCAGGGCCGCCTGTGGGAACGCGAGGGCACCGATTGGGTGACCTACGGCAGCTTCATCCAGCGGTTGAGTACCGCGGTCACGGATCTGTCGGGTTGGGGGCCGTTCCACCCGGGGCGTGTTGATGCATGGGGAGGGAAAACCGCATGAGCTGGGATGGACAAGACCCAGACTGTGCGTGCACGAAGTCGATGGGCGACAACGCCGACTGCGGAATGCACGCCAGCGTCTACGAGCAGCGACAAGCGGGCTGCTCATGTTGGTGCGGCTTCCGAATGCCTGATGGGACCACCGTGGACCCGCACTGCTACGCCGACGAATGGCACAACCGGGGGTCTCGTCATGCCTGACCTGAAAACGGTACTCACCGAAACCCAACTGGGCGACATGCAGTTCAGGGTGGAGTTGGCGCTGCAAGCCGCCGAGTCGGACTGCCTGGAAGCAGGGCAGATCCCCGGTTACCCCATGTGGGCCGACGCGGCTATCAACGCCATGTTCGAATATCTCGCGGGGCTTCCGGGAGTAGCAGTAGTCCAAATTCCCGAACCCGATGAGCGCGAAGACGAAGATCAGGAGTTCTCCGACTTTCCCGGCATAGGCCTCTATGTGCCGGTGGTATTCGATCGGCACCCCGGCGAGGTACAGATCCGTGCTGGCGCGTGGTGTGACGAGCCGCTAAGCGTCGCCGAGGCCCGCGAGTTGGCTGCGTCCATCCTTGCCGCTGCTGCGTTGGCGGATCGCCCCAGGGAGGAAAGCGCTGATGCCTGAACGGATTCAACGCAAGAGGACCAAGGGCTGGCAGATGCCCGCGGGTGCCGTGTACGTCGGACGCCCGAGCCGATGGGGTAACCCGTTCCGCGTCGGCGGAAATTCCGAACTGGGCGAGGTTCCGAACGCCCGTACGGCCGTGGCGCATTACCGGTCCTGGATGACCGACCCGCTGCGGTGGTGCCTACCGCCGCCGCCTGATGTGTCAGAGCTTCGCGGCAAGGACTTGGTGTGCTGGTGCCCGCCCGGCTCCTACTGCCACGCCACGGTGCTGCTGGAGCTCGCCAACCCTGCTGGGGGGTTGGCCGTGCCTGACCTGCGAACGGTACTCACCGAAACCCTCGACCAGCACATCGGATACCTGTACGGCGACACCACGGCCACTAGTGCGACCGATGGGCAAGTTGGTGGATGCACAGGTTGCGATTGGCGTGGAGGCGGCGCTGACCACACTGCGCACCTCGCGGATGTGCTGTTGTCCCTTCCGGGTGTGGCGGTAACCCAACCCGACCTGGAAGACATCCCCGAACCTGTCATGGCGCAGTTCGACCGACTGCCGTTCCCGATGCGGATGCGGGTCGCTGCGAACGTGATGGACGCCGTCAACAAGCGTCACCGCCGCGAGTACCCAACCGCGGGCATCTCGGCGAACGAACCCATCTCGTCGTCCTCGATGCGGTTTCTAGCGGACTACTGGCAGCAAGACGATGCCGCGGCGGCGCTCTCTGTGGAGGGAAACGCCAATGCCTGACAACGGTGCGGTGTTGGTTGTTGCCGACACACTCCGCAAGCACGGGTTCGGTCACACCGAGGAGTCGCGGGTCTCATCCCGCACGGTGGATCACTGCTGCTGTGGCTGGCGATCCACCTTCGAGCACCGCACCCACGCTGACCATGTGGCTGCTGCTGTGGTTGACGCCCTAGGAGGACTGGGACGCGCATGGGCTGCGGTCCTGCCCGATGACTCGTACTTCACCCCGTACCACGAAGGGCACGAGTTCCATCCGGGCGAGGCGCGCGAACAGGCCGTGGCTGACGTGGCCGAGTACGAGGATTCGCGGCTGTCGTCCCGTTGGGTGTCGGGTTGGGTTCGGGAGGAGTCGGAATGAAAGAAACACGCGCACGCCGGAGGATTCGCCAAGCGGTCGAGTCGCGCGGCTACGGCATTGAGTCCATCGACTACGAGCCCTGGTACAACGCGGGCGAAATGATGGGCATCGGCGGCGGATGGTCAATCGTGTTGGACCGCGACTTCCTGGAACACACACATCCTGGAAATGACATGTACGCGCTGAGTGTCGAAGAACTCTTGGCGCAGATCGACTACTGGGTCAAACCGTCGTCGCCGTGCGACTGCGACCGCACACACGACCCGATGCTTGCGGCCCGACTCAAGGGCGATCCCTGCAAGCCGACACATGATCCTGGCTGCCCGCATCACCTGAAGTACCACCTGCCGGGTTGGGTTCGGGAACTAGCCGAGGAGGGGCTGTGAGCTGGCGAAAAATCACCTGCGAGGAGCGGGACGCCATCTACTACGCGGAGCGTCCGGAGGAGTTGCGCCCGATATCTTCATGCACCGATCTGGACGCTGAGTTCCACAGCGAGCCGCAGATGGATATCACATGGGGTCTGGCGTCAACCGATACCCCGGCGCTGCGCGAAACCCGTTACCCACCGTGGGAGTGGCAATCTCCAGCTCCGGACCGTAAACCCTGCGAGCATTGGGAATTTAAGGATGGTGAATGAGATGTTAAGCCTAGCTCCGGACGACGAGGAAGCGGCCAAAGACGAGGTTGCTATCAAGCTTGGGGTTGATCGAGAACTCATCCAAAGGGTTAGAATGGTCAACTGGATCACGGGCGAGGTCCTGGTTCAGTTGCTTGGCGGGCTGCGATACACATGGCTCGATGGCGCGAGTCCCGCATGACCGTCCATGGCCTGTGCGGCCGCGACGGACTGCACAATAGGCACGAGTTCGAGTGGATAACGGGAACCATGTGGCATTGTCCCGGTCAATACTCCGAATGTCGCAACTGCGACGAACGCAAGTGTATGGGGTGCATATTCCGCGAGTATGACCACACGTGCGCCAACGACTGCCCGGAGTGTTGCAAATGACACAGATTGAAGAACTCACGCCCGAACACCGCGACCGTAAGTGGATCGACCGCGACGGGTGGACATGGCGCTGGACGGAGCTCCCACGTTCCGAGTTGAAGGGTAAGTGGCGTGGGGATGACCCGGATCGCAGGGGGTGCATGACCATGCCGATGGGCGAAGAGCCCTGTCGCGGCCCGTTTACCGAGGCCCCCCCGGACCCGTCAATCCCCCGGTTCTCTTTCACGCAGTTCCGCTGCGACGACTGTGGCGCGCAGTTCTTCCTGCAGCGCGGCGAGGACCACAACATCCAGATGCAGGAGCATGTCCAGCAACACCTTGGCGGCAGGTGTGAAAAGTGCGGCCACTGGAACGACCAGCATCGTGACAAGAAATTCTTCCCCGAGCCGGTCGAGGGGTGGGTGAACGGCCCGCTGATTTGCGGGGCGCCAACCGGCCAGGGTGATTTTTGCGGATGTGGAGTGGAGAGAGTGTGAGCGCGTCACGGACATTGGAGCTGAATTACGGCGAGACATTCTCCACCCAGCATTCCACCCGCAAGAACTGGGCCATCGCGCAACAAGGCTTGATCCTGCTGTCGGAGATCGGCTCCACGATGCACGGTGTCTCCAGCGACGACACGGGCGACGATCTTGACCTCATGGGCATCTGTATCGAACCGCCCAGCGAATCCCTCGGCCTGGGCGATTTCGAGCAGTACGAGTACCGCGACCGTAAGGTGAATGAGCGGTCCCAGGAGGGCGATACCGATTTGGTGGTCTACGGCCTCCGTAAATGGGTAAAACTTGCCGCTACGGGCAACCCAACGGTCATTATGCTGCTATTCAGCGATGACGAGTTACACGTCAAGCAGATCAACGGGTTCGGGATGCTGCTTCGGCGGGATTTTCCCAAATTCCTGAGCCGGCAGGCGGGTCACCGATTCCTCGGATACCTGGATGGGCAGCTCCAGCGTTACCTTGATCCGGATCGCGTCGACTCCAAGCACGCAACCCGGCCCGAGTTGATCGAGAAGTATGGGCACGACACAAAGCTGTCCTACCATGCTCTGCGACTGGCCATCCAGGGCAAGCAACTCATGGATCATCATCGCATCGACCTGCCGATGCTCGATGGGGACCGCGAGTTCCTACTGGATGTGCGACATGGCCACTACACACGCGAATGGTGCATCGAGGAGACCTATCGACGCATCGAGTTGCTCAAGGCATCCATCACCCAATCCACCCTCCCCGAGCGTGCTAACCGGGACGTCATCAGTAAGTGGATGTCCAACTTGCAGCGGGCATGGTGGGAGGAGATGGGCCTATGAGCATCCCAGCTATCACGGAAGACCTTGAGGATGCTATGCGCCGAGAAGGGGCGGGAACAACCCCCGTGGAGATCGCCCAGGCAAGGATCGACATAGCAATGTGCAAATTGGCGATGGCCCATGACACCACCGAGGCGTTCTACGGCGACCCGGACTGGTACACGAGGAGGCGGCCATGAGTGACCCTGATATGACATGCTTGGACTTACACGCATCCGACTGGTTCACGATCACGGGTCGCGGCCGAGTGGCGTCCGTGGATATGCGCCAGGTTCCAGGTTGTCAACGGATGACCAGTCCCGGCGACATCCCCGTGGCGGTTGGTGATCGCGTGCGCATCGACGGGGGCGACTACGAGATTCGCGGAATCGAATATTCCACCGCCCTGATTTATCCGCCATACATCAAGCCCGACGTTGGCCTGCTAGTGCGCGAGTGGCGTTCATGAGCGACTGCGTACAGGTTCCATTCACCCTCCCCGCCGAGGGGAGCGGGTGGGAGTTCTGGGGGCGGATGGGCGACGGCGACACTGCCCCGCCCTCCTGGGGCGCCCGATTGAATTCAGAGAGTCGCTGCACGGAATGCGGCGGACCATTCACCGGCGGCCAGGCGCTGCTCGTGAAGTGTGCCCCCGACATGGCGGGTACCGCGAAACATAGGACGTGCCCGTGACAATGGAAGACGTCATCGCTCGGCAGTTGGCCAACGACGAGAATGATCCGAACATCTGCGAGAGACATCGCAATGTCGCCAAGGGCATTGTGGAGGCGCTTAGGGCGGCAGGGTATGGGCGCACCCGCATTGACACCGTCGAGGAATTGCGCGAGCTGCCGATGCTGGCGGTTGTCTACGACCACGACAACGAGGTGTGGCAGAAGCGCGCGTACGGCTGGTATATGCCAGGGTCCGATATGGCGGCAGCGTCTGAAGCGATATCTCTACCCGCCTACCTGCTGGATGATGGATTGTGAACAATCCGTTGTGCGGCGACGATCCCGGACTGCGCTGTTCTCAGCATGTCGCCGAACCCTGCACCCTCATCGCGGGTCACCCGGGACAGCTCCATGAGCACCATCATTGGACCCATCCCGCCGATTGCCCACCCGTGAGGCGCTGGTGGCGCTGCAAAGACGGGACTGTGATCGATGCGTCACATGGGACATTGAAGATTAGGAGGCCTGCGTGAGTCGCCTCTTCACCGCTCAGTGGTGGCGATACACCTGGGGTTGGATTCGCTTCGGCGGCGCGTTCCACCGCTGCGGATGCTGCAACGCCTACAACCGGTCGGTGGGTTACTGGCCGACCAAGAAGCTCCGCTGGATGTGCGGGGAATGTGTCTACGTGCGCGACGGGCGCTGCAACGGTGTCCCGTTTCGGAGATTAGAGAAGATGCGATGAGCATTGCCGACGAATGGAACAGGGCCCGCGGACTCCTGGGTCAGCAGGTCCGCATCATGCTTGACCTCGAAGACGAGAATGCCGTCGCCGAGGGGCAACTCCTATCAATCTGCGAGGATGGCTCGTTCGTCGTGCTCGATGACATGGGCATGAAGCACTACTGCTGGCCCCTACTCAAGGTCGCGGAACCGTGAGGGACCTAACCCCCGCCGAGGATGCAGTTGAGCATTCTTCAGCATCCGTCTGCCGATGGTGCGACGAGCTCGTCCTGCGCCCGGTCGGAGAAGGGCGGCCGACCACCTATAGGACACTTTTACGTCGCACGGGCACGGTAAATGCACCCAAGCAGCTTCAAGAGTTGGCCATCCGAGCGTGGCTCTCTGCCAATACCCCCAGTCCAATGCTGGTACTCAGCCTTGATCGAAATGGTTACGGTCATCTCGTTAGCGAATGGAAAAATGTGGGCTATGACACCGACATCTGAGGAACTTTGCGCCGCATTCTGGTCCGCGGCAGACGCGCTAATGAATGACGAAACAGTGCATGACATCGAAAAACCCTATTTCGACGAACGCATGGGAATGATCGATACAAGCGGCGGAGGAATGCCGAAAGAGTTCTGGCAACACATGGCCGACCAATTCACTGATTGACACCTCGCCATTCATCGCCTAACTTTGTCACTACCAAGACAAAGGAGCGCGAACATGAGCGTACTTCACATCAAAAAGTTGGTCGACGATATCGACGGCACCGACGCCGAAACCACCATCCACTTCACATGGGATGGCACCTCGATGGTGATCGACCTCAACGCGGCCAACGCCAAGAAATTCAAGGCCGACATGCAACCCTGGGTGGATGCGGCCCGCCGCGAAGGCAAGAACCCGCCGAAGAAGAAGAGTCACAGCGCAGCACCCGTCAACATCGACAGCGAGCAGGAACGGGCGATCCGTAAGTGGGCGGAGGGCCGTGACCAGAACGAATTGCGGCAATTGGCCCGATCCACCGGTATGGAGGTCGCGGATCGGGGCAGGCTGTCCCTTGCGACACTGACGGCGGCATTCAACGCCGGCAATCCCCCGCGCGTCAAGAAGGTGTCCGGCGGACCCGCAGATCTGGTCGACAAGGTTAAGCAGACCGACATCTTCTCCGCGGCCGGGGCGTGAGACGTGTCTGTTCACGAGGTCGCAGCCCACCGCCTCGGATTCCCCCGCAAGCTCGCCAAGTGGGTAACCGTCACCAGCGCGATGGTGGCCTACCAGTGGTCGGCGGAGGTCTTGCAGGCGCAGGAACCTGAGCAGGTTGTCGAGGACGATTTTGTACCCGGCGGATACCTGTGAAATGAATGGAGATCGGATGCTTTTTCTTTACGGCCGAGAGCCACCAACCTCGCCCAGATACAAGAATGTCGCCCCCCGTCATTCCAAAATGGATGCCGGGGGGCGATGTCTTTGAACAACAACAATCGGGGAAGTCGTAGAACTACGTCACAAACAAAAAGAAGCCCTAGGCTTCACTCGCAAAGAATGAAGCCTAGGGCTTAACGCACAAAAGGCGCCCGTAGCCACACTCAACCAGCCTTGGGGAATAGGCGGGAGCGTGACTACGGGCGCAGTCTTTGTTAATCGCCTAGCTCGGCGATGCGGTCGGGGCGAAAGCCCGACCAGTGGAGATCGGCGTTGACGACCACCACAGGGGCGGAGAGGTACCCGAGGGCCTTCACCTTCTCGGCGGCCTCGGGGTCCTTGGTAATGTCGAACTTCTCGTAGGGGATGCCAGCCTTATCGAGGGCTTTCTGCGTGCCTCTACAGGGCGGACATCCTGGTTTAGTGAAGAGTTGGATCAACGCTACCTTTCGTACTTTTTGTCGCCGGCAATGCGCTCCTGGCGCTCTGTGGACAGGTCTTCGGCGATGCGATCAAGGCGACGACCCTGGCGTTTTTGTTCGTCGCGAATCTCTTTGATGCCACCTATCAACTGGTCTATGTCTGCACGCATCAGCGTCGGATGGCCGTTTTGAACGTTATCCCTCACCGTGGATACGGTTTCCTGGATTTGCTCGACCTTGGTGCTTTGATGTTTGGTCCTACGCCCCTGTCGCCATTGCCCCCACGCTAGGAGCAAGAACGGTAGCGAGTACAGCAGCCATGGCAGCAGTCCGAATAGTCCAGTCGGCTCGTATGCGGGGGCGTCCATCAAATAACCGGACGACGCTTAGGCGCCGCTTTGGTAGCCTCGTCGGGCGGGTCTTTGCGATCATTTGGCGTTCCGAACACACCGGCCGCGGTACCGATGGCGACGACCACCGTCGCCCAATTTGCAACCTCCGGGGGAACAACGTCACCCATGGCGAGTACCTGAGTGGCGATCGAGACCGCGCCACCTACCGCCGCCGCAATGAACTTGCGCACTTCGACAATCTCATAGCCGAATATCTTCATGATTCGCTCAATTCTTTAATCATGCCAGGATGCGCGCGACATGGTCGATACACGGGCGCAGGTCGAACTCACCGTGCTCGCGCAATTGAATAAGCCCAGAGACCCCGGAGACAATGGCCCGAAACAGGGCGAAGATCTCAACCGGGTTGCCGAACTGTGTTGCCAGCTCTCCCAGCTCTTTGACAAGCGAGTCGCTGCCCATGAATTTTCCACGGCACACCGCCATATACACGGCCTCCTTGTAGTCGGCCGCTAGTCCTGGGGTCTTGTTGGCGTACAGATCGCCATCGCGTGAGCATTCGGCGACGTTCGGAGTTGCGACGTCTAGGCAGTTCGGGTCAAGGCCCTCCGAACCCTCCGGTGGCGGATCTGCGATCCACGGGGCCACGGTGTTCATCGGGCGACGGGGATTGCCGAATCGGACACCGCCCCGGTAGTGGCTGTAGGGCCACTGACCCACGTTTGGCTGGATTCGCTTCTCGTAGAAGTCGCACTCCACCACCGACCCCTGGCTATGGGACAGTAGAACCCATGGCGTCCCCAGTGGGAGAATGCCCGGGTCATTAACGAGCCGTTCAATCTCACGGAAGCCGGAGGCGTTATTGAACGGAATTTTGACGTTGTCGTACCCAACGGGCTGAACCCGCACCTTACCCTGCTCTTCGAGCACCCTTGCGGTGAAGTATGCGGGGCCGTCGAACAGGCCGCCTAGATGGCCGTTGATGGTGAATGCCACGGGTAGAGGCTTGGCGGCGGGTAGAATGTTAAGGTTCTTCTTGGTCGCCCAATCCAGAACGCCTGCAACATTCATGCCCGGCATGCCCGCAACCTGCCCCTTGAGGATTTGCAGGTTGCGTCGAGTTTGAAATTCGATAAGGCTGGCGCCGAATTCTACGGTGTAAACATCGCTGGCATCCAAAGATTTGCCATAGCTGTATGCGCGGAGCTTCGCCTTGGCGGCAGGGATTGCAGGGTCGGTGTCGCCGGGCTTACTCGGCGGCGACCATGCCACTACTCACCCTCGACGTAGCGCAGAACAACCTTGGCCCACTTGTCGCCCCTGTCGGCTTCTCGCTTCACCAGCGCCAGAGCCTCGGCGTTGCCCATCATGGCCTGACGCTCAATCAGCGTCTCGTGAGTCATGCCATCGATGTTGAGCACGAGATCCTTCGTCTTATGGATCGCGCCCTCCCCCTCGGCCTTGTACTTTGACCGAGAATTCACGGGGTTGAATAGCGCCCCCCAGATCTGATCTGTGCGCTCAAGCAGTCGACGCTGCTCGTCGGAGCTCAGTGCGGACATAAAGTCGTCCCCCGTCTTTGAATCGATTTGCGCCTGAACGTCGGCGCGGAAAATGTCCATATCAATGGCCCCGGGGTCCCACTTACCCTGGGCGGCACCCGCCCACTCCTTATGGGAAATAACACGGGAAGAGTTGCGGCCCAGGAATCGCAAGATCGCGGCAACCGTCTTGACGTAGGCGTTGTATTGCGCATCCGGCCACGAAGACCTGTGCGGCTTACCCGGTGCTCCGCCGCCATCGTTGGCGGCTTCGATGCCGATGGTGAGCCGGTTAGCGTCGTTGCGGGGCAATCCTGCATGGGAGCCGCTTCCGGCGTGCCAAGCAATCCCAACGCCACACAGCGTGACCACGCCATCTCGGCCCAGGTGAATCTGAGAGGCCAGGCCCAGGGATGGGTGGAAGGCGATAGATTCAGCAGTGGCGTTATTCGATCCGGTGTGGTGAGCGACAACACCCCAGATTTCACCGAAGTCGCCGTGGCCGCGTTCCCGCCAGCCGGCGATCTCCTTGACGGTCAGCCCCTCGGCGCGAAGCACTTCGGGTAGGAATGTGGGGTCGCCGCGCCAATTCGGGTTAACGACTGGAGCCTCCGGCTGTGGAGCGGGGGCGCCGTCAAGCGCCCTACGAAGAACCTCCCACGCCTCATCCCAGCGTTCGGCATACCGATCGGGGAATGAAGACTGCTGCACCCGCTGGGCGAACTCCCCTGCGAGCCTCGGGTTATTCGCGGCACGACCATAGTCGTCTGGCAAGCGATCCAGGAAGGTGTTGGCCGCCTGATCCAGCGTCATCATGTTCTCCGGCGTCCCCCACCACGCCTCACCGTTGGGGCCGGGCTGCTGCTGGAAATAACCGGAGGAGCGGTTGTCGTCAGACTGGGAGTCGTAGGCGTAATTCTTAGTGGCGGGTACTCGGGAATTCCATGGGCACCACCACTTGCGGGAGTTCCCGGTTCCGGTTCCGACCTCTACAGAGATCGTCATCAGGGCGATGACTGTGGCCAGCTCGTCCAGTCCGCGTCGTAATGACACTGCGTGAACCTCACGAGCTACTTGTTCCCGGGTGCGCAACGGCCCTTCGGGGCGGAGCCATGTGAAACTCAACGGAACCCTCCGAACAGGTTGCCTACCACCGGGATGCGGGCGACGATCTTGTTGGCTAGCTCATTGAAGTCGGGAATCTTCGCGACAATCTGCTCGTCTAAATCGGATAGGTCGGGGAGTTTCTCCATCAACCGATCCGCGAGGCGATCCACGGCGCGATCCACAATCTCCGGGTTGCTCTTCAGATAGTCGCCGATAGCTTTGACGAACAATGTGATGAGGTATTGCAAAGCAACTCCTTTTAGTCGAGCTCGGGGACGCTCGTGATGTCCATGTCCGCCTGATCGGGGTGATTGGCCATTTCCATGCAGAGCCGCTGGAAGCGTTCGGCGACGGCCACGGGGCGGCCGGAGAGGGTGAGGACGTGCATCGGCAACTCGTTTCAAAAATTGACGTCAGCGATTAGACTGTGGCGATGCGGTGGACGGCAACGCGGGCGGACTTGTATGACCACGCTTCGTGAGCGCTACGGAAGACATTTGCGGCATCAGCAACGACACGGCGGACGCGGCGAACGGCGCCTAGACATCCAAGGGTTGCGGATGGTCGCCGTTCTCACCGTCCTGTCCAACCATCTTTGGGGATGGCCGCGCGGCGGGTTCGTTGGTGTCGACGTGTTCTTCGTGATCTCCGGATTCCTGATCACCGGCATCCTGCTGCGCGACGCCGACAAGATTGGACACGTCTCGTTCATCGAGTTCTATCGGCGGCGGGTTCGGCGCATCGTTCCGGCCGCAACGCTGACCCTCGCCGCGATCACGCTCGTTTCGTTCCTGATGTACGCGCCAAGCCGGGCTGCGGAAGTTTGGCGGGATGCGTTCGCCGCATTCTTCTTTGTGTCCAACTGGCGGTTCGCAGTAGAGGGCACCGACTATTTCGCCGCCGAAGGCGCCATCTCACCCGTGCGGCACTTCTGGTCGCTCTCGGTGGAGGAGCAGTTCTATTTTGTGTGGCCCGCAGTCATGGCTGTGATCGTGGTTCTTGCTGCGCGCAAGGGTCGTAGCGCCCGCGAGTTCGTCGCCGGTGGACTCATGGCAACCATCGTGGTGGCGTCGTTCACATGGGCGGTCATCGACACCGCGAACAGCCCCACCTGGTCGTACTTCTCCACACTCACCCGAGTGTGGGAACTCGGCGTCGGCACGCTGATCGCCATCTTCGCAGCAAGGATGACGCAGATTCCCGAGGCCGCCCGCCCATTCATCGCCTGGTCCGGCCTGGCCCTAATCGGGTTCGGGGTGTTGTGGATCACTGAGGACATCGGGTTCCCCGGCCCCTGGGCTGCGATTCCCGTCGTGGGATCGGCGCTAGTCCTGATCGCCGGCACCGGCGGCCCCGTCAAGCACCTCCCGCCGATCACCAACAAGGTCAGCACCACTATCGGCGACATGTCTTACTCGCTGTACCTGTGGCACTGGCCGGTGATCATCTTTCTCGGTTCCTACGCCGACGGGGCTACGGGATGGTGGTTCTACACCGCGGCGATCGGGCTGACCGCCGGGCTATCCATCTTGGCGTACTACTTTGTCGAGCAACCCATCCTGGCGTCGTCGTGGCTGAAACCCCGCCGCGACCAGCGTTCGCCACCGCGGCGCCGCGGTGGCGACACCACGTTGACGTGGTGGTGGCGGAACCTCTCCTCCCGAGCGACTTTCCAATTCACCGAGATGCGCTCCCGCGCGGCGCTGGCGGGACTACTTGCCGCCGTGGTGGGCGCCAGCTCGCTGCTCGCGATGCCGTACAAACCGCCCACCTACATCTCTACGGCCGACGTGGGAGCACCGGAGGCGGATCAGCCCCTGCTGCCGCCAGCGGTGGCCAGCCTGCAGCAGCAGATCACCGCCGCCGTGAAAGCCCGCACATGGCCCCGGTTGAAGCCCTCAATGGAAGCAGTACTCAGCGGGCCTGACGCGGCGCCCGAGGCCAAGGACTGTACGCGGGCGTATGCGGATTGCTGGTTCGGCAACCCTGATGCACCCAAGACTGTCGTGTTGGTCGGTGATTCAATTGCCATGGGCTATCTGGCACCCCTAGCCCACTTCGTTGACGCCTCGGGCGGACAGTGGCGGCTGCTGTACCAGGCCGCGGTGGGCTGCCACTTCCTTGCCGCTGACGCGTGGGACGACGATCCGCGCGTCGCGGCGAGCTGCCCCGGCGCAAAGAAGCACGCACTGGACAACATCCGCGAACTGCGCCCCGAAGTCGTGTTGATCTCCAACCACTACGGGGAAATTCAGAACGCGGCAACCAGGGAAGAGATCACCTACGGCGAGTTGCGGGCGGGCCTGCAGGGCATTGTCGAGCAGGTGTCGGGGCTGTCGGGGCGTGTCGGTCTGATCGCTGCGCCACCAGCCGACCGGTCACCGGTCGAGTGCTACCGACCTGATGACCCGCCGTCGAACTGTGTCGGCCGGGTGCTGGAGGTGCACAACGACCGGCGTCGGCTGGAAACGGAAGTGTCGCAAGGCTTCGACAACGTCGAGGTCATTGATACCCGCCTGCTGTTCTGCACGGCGTCGGCGTACTGCCCGATGTTCGTCGGCGACAAGGTCGTGAAGTTCGACCGACGACACCTCACCCCCGGATACTCCGAGATGATCGGCCCAGCATTGACCGAACTGCTGAACGGTACAGCTACCTTCGGGTAGGTCAGGCCCTCAACCCCCCTTGTCTTCTAAGCGCTTGCGAACCAATGTGCCGCAGTAGTGGGGGTGGCCACCAGTGCAGTGATAACGGTCGACCCGCCAGCGGCAACCGTCTTGACCAGAGCGCCACCGGAAGCGTTCACCGTCACCGCACCCGACGAACTATTCAGCACGGTATATCGGTGCCCAGCAGCAACGCTGGTAGTTGGCAGGGTGACCGTTTGCGTTGTAGAGCCTGTGAACTCTTGGATTTCGAAGGAGCTCACCGTCAATACTGTGGTGCCTGCCGCTGTTGGCGTTGTGGCGAAACTGGGAATGAACACATCGGCATACAGATTGCCTGTGGCGTCGCGCATCGCCAAGGTGGTAGCTGCCGCGCCGGTGGTCGCATACAGGCCGGTCACCTGCCAGTCCGCTGCACCGGTCGGAGCGTCGATCCTGGCCGTGACGACGACAACCCGTGACGACGTCACCGAAGCAATCGTGTTCGCGCCAGACGACAACACAGACACGGTTCCGGAGCTGTTGTTGACGAACGTGTAAGACTGCCCCGCAATGACGCCCGTTGTTGGAAGGCGAACGGTGTGCGTGGTCGATCCGGTAAATTCTTGGACCTGAGTGTCGGCGATGGTCATTACCAGCGTGCCCGCCGACGTGACCGTGGACGTCTTTGAGGATATGAAACTATCTGCCGTGAGGTTTGCGTTCGCGTCCAGTGTGGCAAAGTTGCCGTCAGTCAGCGCGGTGTTGAACTCGGCAGTGGTTCCCGTGATGCCCACAATGGATGACTGATCGCCACTATTGGTGCCCGATAATGCCAGGTCTGTCTTTAGTTGTGCGATGGTGCGGTTCGCCCATGCTCCAGACTTGCGTTGCAGCACATCATCATCGGACGGGGTGAGTGTCGAGATGGCGGTCAGGTCGCCGTCTATTGGCTGCTTGCTGTTCAGCCCGGCGGCAACCGCCTCGGCTAGTCCAACATCATCCAAAGGGGTGATGCTAAACCGGTCAACATAGCTCACACCAGAGGCGGCGGCGCTGCCACCGGAAATCGCCGCAACAACGCTCCCCGCCGCAGAGATGGAGCTGTCCGTAGTCGCAGAAGTCCAGGCGACAGGCTCGTCGGTGCCGGCTACCCAGACCTTGAATGCCACAAAGGTTCCCTTGACGCGGAACCGCAGAGACAGCGAGGCGCCGTCAGTTATCGCCGGCAAACCCAAAAATGCGAATGAACCGCCGCCGATATTAGTTTCTACGCCCGAGACCCTCTTTGTGAGGACGATCGAAGTGTTTGTGAATGCAACAAAATAACTGTTCCCAGATTGCGGGTCCGTATTCGCTGATCGTACTGCATACCGGGTGTACGACTCGGTGGCCACGACACCGTATGTGTGACGCAACAACAATTCGACATCAGCAACCGCCGCCAGCGTCGATTTCATGAACGCCCGGTCAGTAGTCGAATAGCTACCGGTAGCTCCGGAAGTCAGCCGTGCCCGGTTCCCGTTGACGGCCACCGCTGCCGCAACAGCGCCACCAGTCGACACGGTCCAGCGGCCAGAATCCACCGCAGCACCATCCGCGCCCGTGAAATCGTCGTAAGCAGCCGGCAAGTGCTGCTCCGGGACGCGTAATTGAACGCCATTCCGGTAATCCGCCAGCCCGGTTACGCCTCTCACCACATTATTGGTATGCGCGGTGAGGCGTGTCGGCGATCCCGTGATGAACGTATGGCTGGTCGTTGGGTGGCCCTCAAGCTCGGCGCCGGTGAACTGCACAACCGAGGTACTGTCGAGATCAAGGACGGTTCCGGGGTTCGCTGCCGCCAAAGCGTCCGACAGGTTGCCCTGGTTGCAGAAAGCCCGCGGCGTGAGGATGCGCGCCCGCTTGCTGGGCTGCACCTTGTAGCTGGTCCGGTAGGTGTCCGCATAAGGATTGATCAACACCGAGTTGCCGTTGAGGTCAAAGCCGATACTGTTGGCGTACCGGGCTGTCAACTGGGATAGCGCGCCGAGCCACGGGTGCACATTCGACCACACGCTAGAACCGTTGTCCCTGACTCCCACGGTGTAGTCGCGGATGATGAAGTCTTGGAACAGGCAGTCGCCCATGTTCGACTCGATGGCGATGTTGTCGGTGACATTTGTTGTGCCCGTGTTGTGGATGCGGACGTTGCGGAATATCACCTCCGCACCCAGGGGGCCCGTGTAGAGGCCACGATTAATGCCGTCAACGATAGTGAAATCGTCCACGCTCATGCGGATTACACGCGCGATCGAGAGCACCTTGTTGGCGAGGAGTGCGCCGTCGAGGGTGCCTTCGCCGACGATGCACTTATCCTCTGCCCAGTTGCTCGAAGAGGCTTCTCCGTTGTCGTAGGCGATCAGGGTGTCCATCGCTGCGGCGGCATAGATGCGGGCATCATGGTCAATGCGGATCGAGTTGTCGCTGTCGATCACAAGCCCCGTGTCGAGTCGGTAATCGCCCCGTGGGAACACGAAGGTTGCGCCGGGGTAAGCGTTCAACGCGGCCTTGATTGCCGCGGTCTGGCTTGCCGTCGTGCCGATAGAGACCCCGTGGTCCAGAATGTTTCGGGGCCGATCCCCGCGACCCACCACATCCAGCGCAGTGCGCGCTGCTGTGACATCCGCCGCGGTGAAGACCGCACCGCCCGTAGCGGTGCCACCAATAGCGGCCCGTGCATCGGCTTGAGTCGACCCGGCCGCGATCACCGCGGGAGCGCCAGTAATCTCGCCCCAAGCCGCGACCACTCCCACTGGAGCGTAATCATCGTTGATCCAGCGGTACAGCAGCCCGGAATCATTGGCGAGGTAAACCGCGTCCTCGATCCCCTCGATGGGGAACAGCACCGAAGATTCATATTTCAGGAAATCGGCGCGAGGATAAGTAAACGGCGTGGTTCGATCCAACACGACCATGCCTGCCAATTCGGCAGCCTGCGTGGGGGTGAGGTCGATCCGAACTCCGGCCTTGGAAATATGCCTTACCTGATCGCCATCCGTGTAGACAACCGGTCCAAGCGTGCGGTACCAAGCCATTCGCGCTCCTATCTAACGGCGCGGGCCAGTGGCACCGCTGTATCTTCACTAGTCATGTATGGCTCGGGTTCGGGCACGGGAGTTTCTTCAACAACCCGCTCCGGGAATTGCACAGGCTCATCTGAGTCGAATTCGGCATCGAAATCGCTCGCGGCGACAGCCTTCAGGTCAACATCCAGCACAAGCCACTGGCCGATGACCGCATTCACGGTCTGCTTACCGCTGCAGGAGAGCCGCAAAGCCCAATCAGTCTCGCGGCTCACCGCACCCGTCCAGCCGTGCTCTTCGAGCTCTTCGAGGGCGGTGAACATGTCGGCGGGACTTGTGAGCGGCCAACCCTGGCGCTCTACCGCCTTACGGGTGATTGTCACTGCCATCAGGCCACCGTGATGGCGCCGATGCCGGTCGCCGCCCATACCACCGCGAACGTGGCCGCTGTCGACGAGATATTCCCGCCGAAGTCCACGTAGCCGATTAGCGGTCGAGTGGCATCCGATGCCGGAGTGGAGTCGTAAAGGACCCCCCAGCGGGCGGTTATCGTCGAGGATGGCCAGGAAACATCCGCACCATCAAAGGACAGCACATTCGTTCCCGCATCATAGGAAACGGATATTCCGGTAACGGTCGCCCCGCCAGCCGTGTAGCCAGTTCCCGTAACCTCGTTAGTGACATCTGATTTGAACTGGTGCGTGTCCTGATTGGGGGTGTAGGACGAGGTGCAGAGCATTAATTTAACGACGTCCGAATCAAGATCAATGGTCTTATTCCACACGCTTTGGTGGAATTTCGAGAAGAATTTGGCACTAGCCAATTAAACCCTCTCCTTAAGCGAGTGGGAACGGGAAGATGTACGGGAAAGCGGTCCCGTCAGAAACTTCAGGGCTGGGCATTGCGGCCGTTGATTCCATGCGCTCAATGTCGATAACATGCCCGACCTCAAGGCCGGGCGAAGACATTGACGCGGTGGCCTCCATGCGGGTAGAAACTGCGGAAACAGCGGACGACACGGTGACATCGGGCATAGAGGCTGTGGCCTCCATAGTGGGAACGGCGATTGTCGCAGGAACCGCGACATACCAGTCCCTCAAGGTCCAGTCGTCGATAAATCCGCCCGACTCACCAGAATCCGATTCAATACGGAACCCGCCGAAGCGATAATCCGCACCATGCTCTACCGCGGAGCCGACCGAGGTCCACTCCAGGCCGATGGAGGAATTGTCTTTGAGCGCGACATACTTATCGAGAGACTCGTCGTAGTACAACGCCCAGCGACCAAGCCCGCCCGTCGATAGTGAAGCCCGCTCGGTTAGGGAGTCGATCGGTCCCGAATAGATCTTCGAGCTCGACCCATCCACAGCCAGGTAGACAACCTGTTCAAAATCGCGGGAGCAGTGCAGCATGATCCCCAGGCGCGCTGCGGAAAGTGGATTAAGATGAAGATCGGCCTCAACCTTGTTGACGTCTCGGCTGCAGCGGTGGATATAAAGGGCGGACTGATCCCCGTCCAATGCCCCCGTGTAGCCAAACCTGTCCTCGTAGATATCAAGCAGCGAAGCTGTGGACGATTGCCGCACCCACAGCCCGCCGATGGCGAGCCTGTTGGCGTCATCGCTGAACGAGCGGTCCGTCATGGGCAAGCTCTTGGCCGCCAGCATGAACCAGTTCAGCGTGACCCCGGCGGTGCGGGCCGCGGCAGCCTCAGCAATCGTGTACGAGGTCTTATTAGTGAGGCTGGACCCCACGGTTTTGAATCCGCCCTCCGGCGAGGCGGCCGAGCGGGTCACACCAATGACGCGCACTATGTTCGCCGTCGAAGAGGAGTTCCGGATGCGAAGGAGGAACCGCTCTCCGGATTGCACCACCAACCGAGAGGGCAAAGTGAATTCAAAGAAACTTGTGGTAGTCGTGATCGAGCCGGAAAACTCCTGGCTATAGATCCGCGTCAAAGAACCGTCTTCGGCCTCTTTGAACATCTCTAGGTAGACGTTGTCGAGCGATCCGCCGTCTTTCCAGACGATCGTGCCGATTGTGTCATGTACCGTGGTGTGATTAACGCTGATGTAGGAGCCGCGACTCTCGCCCGGGTTTACCGACCATCCGAGGGTTCCCGCTACAACATCGTCCGGGTTAATGTCGTGGGTGTGAGCAGTGCCGGCCGAAGCAGCTCCGGTGACGCCACCTGCACCAACCAGCGAGTTATGAAACTCCGGGTAGGTGACATCCGATATCGGGTAACGGCACACCCAGTCCGGGTTTCTTACGTCCGAGACAATCCCCGAGATGGTGAAGTTCTGCTGATCGACCTTTTGCTGCTTGACGCTGCGGGAAAGGTCTGGAATCAGCGCCCCGATAACCGGGATGCCGCGCAACCCGGACATGATTCCGTCGATCACAGCCTGGATGAAATTCACCGCTGCACCAATGGCCGAATTGATCGCACCCAGAGCGCCGGTCAATCCGCTTACCAAAGCCTGCGGGATGCTGCCGATGACCTCAGAGGCGTTATTGAGCAGCTTGTCCATCAGGCCGCCCAGGGTGTTGGCGGTGCCCTTGATGGCATCACCAGCCCAATCGACGGCATCCTCGATAGCATCGGAGGTGGCCGCGCCGATCCTTGTGAGCAGACGTCGTAGCATCTCCATCGCGTCAGAAGCGGCGTTCCACAGGTCGGTCGCCCAATCGCGGAGCTGATCAAAAGCCCCGCCAATACCGTGGACGAAGACCCCGTTTACCGCCTCGACAACCTTGCGGAGAAGCATCTCCAGAAAGTTGCCGCGAAATAGATCTAGTTGATTCGCGGTCTTCGGCGGGTCCTGCCCAGCCTGCGCGCCAGAAGGTGCAACATAACCGCTAGGTGGAGCATTCGGAGCTACTGGGGCAATTGGGTATTCCCGCTGGTCTGCCACAATCCTCCTTAAAGAAGCGGCACCACCTCGACGCAGAACGTCGTGTCAGGGGCCGCTGGCGTAGACCAGGAGCCGCTCGACGGGGCGACCTGCTCAGCGCGTAGATAGATGGTTTTCGCCTCGCCGGCCGCTACCCGCCCGTATGTGCCGGGAATGGAAGCGCCGACAAGCGGAGCGGGAATCATCACGTTGACGGGCGGTGTTGCGCCCGCCTTACCCTTGGAGAAGCCCATTTGATCACCGGAGGACGGGTCACCCACTCGGGCGATGATGTCCACGCGAGTATCCGAGGAGCCGGAAACTTCCACCTGGGCGAAGCATCGCGGATACCAATCCCACGGTTGTGGGGGGATGGAAATCTGCGACAGCAGCCGTGGAGAGGTGGTGTTGTACGCGGTGGCGACCAGGGTGGCTGGGGTGTACATATTCCCGACCCTTTGCGCGACCGGAACCCATTTAGAATCCGAGCTTCGATAAATCAGCCCGTACCCATCCGTTGCCACACCCAGTGCGGGGGTGGCGGCGAGGTCGGTGGCTGTCGCGATAGTGACGGTGCCGGTGCCCCCCGCTTCACCCTTGTGGATGAAGAATTCCATCGTGTAATGCGCGGCGACACCCGGCCCGCCCTCGCTGACCATGATGACGATGGGGTTGGGCGTGGGCAGGGGTTCATCCGGGTCGACTTCGGTCATGGTGATCGAATCGAAGATTGGCGGCTTGCCCGACTCCCCTGTAGCGAGGAATGGGAGCTGCCCAAACCCCTCGTCGGGGGTCAGTATCATATAGGCTGTACCGGTATCGGTCGAAGCCCCGTTGATCACAGTGACCCGACCGTTGAACTCAATGTTGTTGCCGTCCAACGTAATTGGCACTTGGCCCCCCCTATATAGTTAGTAGCTAAACCCGACTATTCGGGAGTCAAAATGAGCGCGTTCAGACTGGTCAGCATCTTGGAAATGCGTCGCTGCGTACGCACAATGGGAGCCTCTTCCTTCTCCCCATCCCCCACCTGAACCATGACCATTGCCCGCTCTTGGCGGGTATCGGAAATGACGACGTTCTCGATGTAATCCGTATAGATTTTTCCGTTACGGATAATTGTGGCAAGAGCGCCCGGCTGAATATCCCGGCCAACCTCATACGGCAAGCCGTTCTGGAATGTGACCTGTGCCGACACATACCCGCGGGTGTTCCACATTTCCCTTTTAAGGGCAAAAATTCCGTCCAGGGTATAGGGAGCCGCGGCGGTCGGAACAAACACCTCTGGGTAGCCGTAAGGCCCCATTTTGACGCGACGCTTGTAATTGTCGGCGAGCTGGAATGCTAGCAGCACGTCATTGAAGAGACCGTCAAAAAGGTTCGTGGGAACACCGGTAATGCCAACCACAATGAGAATCATGTCCAGAATCCAGGACATGGTGAAGTTGATCAAATCATTGATCCACTTCGGCGATTTCGTTTTTGTTACTCTACAAAAAGTAGGGCCGGATCATTTCTGCCCGACTCTGCATCTTTACCATTGATGCAGACCCGACTATAACTTCATCCATCTCCGCATTGAGATACACATTCTCAATGGTTCAATGATGGAGCTCCACGTTTAGTCTGTACGGAACCCAATGTGTTGGTTTCCTCGGTATTCCCCTTTTGAAGGCGGGGTTCACCGATACGGTGGAGTGAGCTAGTAGCCACTTACGCAGCTACGGCGGCCAAATCGTTTGACAAACCGCCGATAATTACCCGCCAAGCCTCTGGCGTGTGGTGGGATAGCTTTCCCTGAATGCCACTCTTCGGATGGTCGCCATTAAGAATGACCCACGGGTCATCGAAATGAATGCCGATCGCCGGGGCGATATTCCAACCCGAAGGTTTGTATTCACCTTTCGGGTTGAGGAACGGCTCAAGGATTTCGCCGAAAACCGTATCCTGAAGGTCAACCAATGTCCGCAGGATGCCGTCCACAAAGGTCCCGGTCGGGCCGACAATGCCCATGCGGTCCTTGATGTCCACCGTGATGGTGGGAACCGACAGGGGGAAATTCCCCACACCAGGAGGTTGTGGATCGCCCGGCCGCCACAGCTTCACCTCGACAACAAGACCGTTGTCTTTTACGACTTGCTCAAAGATCGAGCCGACCTTGTCCATTCTCCAGTTGATGGAGATGAATGGCGAGGTATCTGTCAGGGGGTTGGTGGGGATAACGAATATAGGCGTGCGGAGCATGCGCACCACATCGTCTATCCGGAATTTCCCGTCCGGACCTTCCCGATCTTGGAGAAGGGCCGTGCCGAACCATGCGTGCCAGTCGAAGTTGCCGGAAAACAGGTTGTTGACCAGTTCCCACATGCCGCTTTGCAGGCGAAACGCCTGGGTGGCGAGTAGATACTTCAGGCAAGAGATGGCCGGGCCAATGGCAATACCCCGAGGGGGGAATTGCACCTGCAGCGGCATTAGGAAGTTCGGCCACGCGAGGATCTTGAGCAGCCAGGCGTAGTCGCCCTCCAGCTCGCATTCCACGAAGTCCGCTCTACCGGGGTTGTTGAAATTGTCGTGCGCAACCTTGACCCGGCCCGACCAGATGAGGTTTCCGATCTCGATCGTGATGGGAACGGTGGTGTCGTGGCATTCCAGGACGGTGTCGGAGGCCGGGTCTTTCCTGTCTAGAATCAAACGCCCCGTTTGGACCTGATTTTTCGGAAAAGCCGCATGCACCTCTAGGTAGTTCGCGCACTCCCATTTGGAGTTGTAGAACTTGTCGTAGATGGTGACGACAATGCGGGTGTCGGAGATGACGGCTTGTTCAACTGCAGCCGCCGCCTTGGCCGCCGTGACCGCGGTGTAGACATCGGAGGATAGTTTCGCGCGGAGTTCATCTGTTGACGCTGTGTCCAATTGGACGGCCAAGAAGACCTCCTATCCGGGCCACCTCTTCCGAGGGGTGATCGATGCGTCCACGCGGGAGTCGTAATTGCCGTCCTCGATGGAAACCGGAATCTGCACAGGCTCCGCGGCAAAACCCAACTTCCTGGCGGGCACCGGATTGGACCAGCGACCCTTCAGGAGCTTGTAGAGCTCGTCGGTGCGGGGAATGTCTGTGGAGATGTCGTAAACACCCCTTTTGCCGGGGTCGGTTTCGATTAGGGCTATTCGCCCCTCCTCGATCGGGCCGAATACCACAGAGGTTTCCGTACTCGGACCATTGCCAAAGGAGAATGTTCCCGGGCCGTAGGCGGTGAGCGTGGGCCACTCGTCCTGGTCGCCGAAGTTGGTCAGTCGTAAGAATCCGGTTTGCTTGATTCCGGCGTTGTCGCCCATTCGCCAATCGAGAATCGAAGGGGGAATGTTCTGACTCAAGACTCCGTCGCCGGACTCCATCCCGAATCCGGTGTTTCGGTAATCCGGGCCGAGCATGGAGTCAGCCGTCTTCTCCTTGTAAGTGAGGATGGTCGACGTGCCGCGCTTCACCGTGAAAAACCGGGGATCACCCGCGCGGCCGCACATCAGCGTCCACGTCTCGTTCCACAAAGGCGCGAGGAGGAGGCCCGTCTGCTTCCACAATGTCCCAACCCCATTGATGAAGCGGTGGAGTTGTATCCATTGCGGGCCGATGCGTAGGCGAATGCCTGTCGGGTTTTCGTCATCATCGTCGCGGCGTGCCCACACATCGATGTAGGCGGCGTCCGGGAACGGGAATTGGAACAACGTCCCGATCTTCACCGAGACCACCTGATAGTCGGTTTCGGTGACCGCTGGCGCACCATCGGTTGTGGTAGAGACCGCGACATACGGATCGGTACCGCCGGCAACGATGGAGCCCTTCATTTCGGGCACTCGCGCTTTGGCGAAGTTCTGCAGGAACGTGACGTCGTAAGGGCCGCCCAATGGGCCGGTGACCTCTACATCCCCCACGGTGAGGGAGGGGAGCGTCTCCAGGGCCGATTGAACGGCCTCTGGGGTGGCGGGGTGGGTGAGAGATTCTGTCGTCTCTGTGGTGTTGTACGTCAGATTCCACTGGGTCGGGGAACCGAACACCTCCACTCGCTGAACCTCGTTGGCGCCCAGCCATCGGTTGACCACCTTGCGACCGAGAGCCGTGTCGATCCAGTCTGTCTTGCCGTTGAGTGCTCGCACATATCCCGGGCCTGCGCCGCTATACAGCAGTGGCCAGTTCGGGCCGAGGTCGTCGGGGTAGTCGACGTCGAATTCGTCGAGAACAATGCTGTCGGACTTCACTCGCCGCACCTGGGCGGGGGTGGCCTGCGTCAGGATCGCCCCACCGGCTTGCAGCCCGAATCCCACGCCGCGGTAATCGGCGCCCACCAACGACAGATCGGCCTCGTCGGTCAGGTCCACAATCACGGTGCCGTGGCGAATCAGGCGGAATTTCCGCTCGTCTTCGGGGCGGCCGAGTTGGAAGATGAACTCTTCGCCGGCCAGCGGCGGGACGAGTGCAAATGACCTGTCCAGATCGACTCGTTCAAAGTCGACGTAGACGGCGATCTCGCAGAACCCCCACCCGACGGTGGCGCGAACGCCGTTGCCATCCCAGGAGCCGTCAGGGTTTCTTCCCATCCGCCCCCAGGCGCTGTTGGCGGCACCTGTACCCACCGTGAATTCGGGGGTGTTGTTGACGGTGAAAGAAATCACCTGATCGTCGGAGGAGGATGAGTAGTCCTTGAACGGACCGGCGATAACGGCTTTGCGCCCGGTGAAGGTGGTATCGGGGTCGTTGGCCGACCAGCGAGCGCGGCCATGACCGTCTCGGGTGTCCTCGGTTTCACATACTCCGCCACCGGGGCCGGTGTAGAACTGCGCCCAGTTGGGGCCTAGGGTTCCTTCATCGTCGCGATTGAAGTCGTCGAACGCGGTCTCGAAAGACAGGAGGAACTGGGAAACCGAATCGTAAGACCGCCAGAACGCGGCGTCGTTACGGATGATCCACGTGAAAGTCTGCTGACAAGTGCGGGAAAAAGCCCTGTCAAGCTTTTCCGGCGGCGGGCGGTGAAACCGCGGGTGGCACCACCACTCCCCGTCTGGAGTGACCCAGTTCAGCCGTCCAGCCTTCTCGGGGTCCCATGCCGCGAACCACTTCCGCATGATTCTGCGGAAAGATTCTGGACTAATGGCGGTAATAGTTACCTTCATGGACATTTCCGCCGGCTCGTACACCGTGTCGCGCCACGAAGCACCGTCTTGGCGAGCGCCCTTGTGGTCGAGATGTTCGAAGATGGCGTGCATTCCCTGGATACCGTCCTGGAGAACGACACCTTCGGTAACGCCAGGCCACGGAGCCAGGCCACCATTGAGGTAGAAAGCTATTTCCCCATCCGGGGAGGTGTAGGTAATAAGGGGTTCAATTCCCTCTTTCAGGAGGGTGATCCCATACTTGGTGATTTTTCCCGGTGGGAAGATCTCTATGGTCCCGCCTCCTTGCGTGCACCCGAATAAGGTTCGGGAAAAGTTGAGAAAATGGCCTACCGCGTGATATGTTCACTAGGTTCGGCGAGGCGGGCCGTGGTGTGGCGGCGTGCGGCTAGGTCTGGCAGGGGTTGTAAATCCACCCCCAGTTAGCGAAAGTGCTAACTGGGGGTGGATTACTCCTTAGCCCCCACCAAACCAACTGGTTTGTGCATTGAGTGCCAAATCTTTCGCTGCCTGCTGGCCATCTCGATTTTCCGCCTGGGTAAAGTGCTCGATATTTACCGTTGGCGGGCCAGCGCCTTGCTGCTGTTGACCGTCCTTGCCCTGTTGTTGGTTCTGCGGAGCGTTCGGATCGACCTTTGAATCCTTGTCGCCCTTAGCCGCGCTGATTGAACCCGCTGGCTTAGCGCCCATCAGGGCGCCCGAAAGCCTTTGGAGCCAACTGTTTGCCAGCGGATCTTCACCTGTGTCAGGATCTCTCCAGGTCAAACTCTCTTGCGCGCCTGAAACCAACGCGCCCACGGCCTGAGAGCCGAATTTTATAGTGCGCTCGATCCCTTGTTGTGCCATTTGCATTCCCATAGCCGCGGCTTGCCCACTGCCGGGGGCAAAAGCGTTGGCGCCCATGGATGCGGCAGATCCTGCGGCAGACATGGCCATGCCGATCAACCCGCTACTTAGGCCACCGCCGCCCTGGGCTGTCCAGTTTGGATCTGGAGCTTCCGAGACGGTGTCGGGGGCGTAGGAGGCCGAAGCCTGCCCGAGTCCTTGTCCGAGTGCGCCACCCTGCGGAGCGCCGATTCCTTGACCGACGCCCAGGGGTCCGCCAGGGCCACCGATAGCCGGGGATTGCGGCATTCCGCCCGGCCCGAAGGCGTTCGGGAAACCGGTCCCTAAAGGCCCGCCCGTGGGGACGGAGCCCGGTAGCGGTAGGCCCGACGGCCCGATGGGTGTTCCAGCTCCGGAGGCCGCTTGAGCGGCACTGGCAACGCCGGTGGGGGCCACGCCCGGCTGTGGCATCCACCCGGGGCCTCGCGGCACGGCGGGTGGGGCAACCGGACTCGGCCCGCCGACGCCAAACGCGCTAGCTGGCGTGTTTACGCTGACGCCGGGGACCATTCCACTAGTAATGGCTTCCCAGGCGCCTAGGCCCTGTGGCTTTTGCCCGTTGTATCCGGAGAATGCCGTCCGATTGGCGACTTCGATCTGCTCTTCGCGGGTTGCATTCGCTGGATTTGCTTGACCCGTTAGGTCAATGCCGCCGAACGCTTTCCAGGTCTCCGGTGAGAACTGAAGGCCGCCAAAGTGGCCGTTCTTGCCGGTATCCTGATTGGCCCAGTTGCCGCCGGATTCGGCCTGCGCAACCTTATCCCACAGCGATGTGCCGCCGGGGCCACCTGTAAGCGCGGTGGTGGCGGACTGTGCAGCAACCGCGAGAGCATTCAGCGACCCGGAAGCCTCTTGAGCGCCCCCGAGGCCGCCACCCTTGGCCGGCTCCATGTGAGCGTGATCCTGGTGACCCGCCCAGTTTTTGGCGTAGTAGCCGGGCTGGCTAGTGCCTGGCCCGACAAGCTGACCCGAGCGGATGCCCGTCTTCTGTCCGGTCGTCGGGTCCGAGTAGATGAACTCCTCGAACAGGCCGGGGTTTTGGCGCGCGAACTCGGCCAGCCTCGCCAGACCCGCCCCGCTACCGTCATCCCACACGTCGACCTCACGGTCGGTCGGCGCTCCGTCGGTGGTGTGCGACGCGTACGTGGTGCCCTTCAACCCCATTTGCCGCAAGAGGGCCAGTCCAGGCTGACTCGTCACGTCCATGTTGGACCCGAGTGGCACGCCCGCGTAGGCGGCACCGCCGCCGGTTGGCATGAGGTAGCTAGAGGCGCCCTGGGCTCCACCCTGGGCGTTGGCAATGTAGGCATTAGCGCTTGCCGCCAGCCCGGTGCCGGGTGCCTGCGGGAGGAGCCCAAGCAACCCGGCACGCCCGTCGCCCTGCGCGATGATCGGCGCCATCGCCCCAAGAAGGGGTGCTGCCGCCATGCTTGCCGCGAATTTGAACAAGTTCTCAGCGAGGCCCGCCAAGCCCCTCGACGCGCCGAAATCGTCATCGAGCGCAAGACCAATGTCCTGCATACCCTTGTTGACTTTTTCCAGCTTGCCGATTTGCGCTTCGGTGAGCTTTAGCTGAGATTCGTTGAAATCGTATTGCTCATCGGCGACCTTTTCCTTCGCCTTGAGGATCTCCAGATCAGTAGCAATACCACTGCGCTGGAGCGCCACCAACTGCATATGAGCATCGCGGACATCGCGACCCTGCTCAATAACCCGTTGGTAGGCGTTCTGCACCTCTTGTGGGTCGACCTCGTACATGCCCGCACCATCGGGGCCATTGCGGTAACCGCTGGACGCACTGGGCATGCCAGGGATCGACGGCATGTAATCGTTCGGGTTGAGTTTGTTGAGCTCATCCTGAATGCGATTGCTGTCGCTTCGGGTATCCGGCGGGCCGGGAACGGCGTGCGGCGAATACGACGACGGCGGATTCTGTCCGCTGCCGAATGGTGCCCGACCCGGGTGGGGGCGGAACTGATCGGCGCCAGGCGTTGTTGTTGCACTCGGTATCGGAGTGTTTCCGCCGCCGCCAAACACGTCGGGAAAGGCGTCCGCAATAGCGTTGGTGCCACCACGTGCGGCGATGTCCTTCTGCTCTTGCGTGGCGTTGGGCGGCAGTACGTCGGTCGGTGATGCGATGACCTGCTGCGCGTTCATGATGCCGTTGTAGGTGATCAGGAGTGACGACGCCGCCGCCGCCAGTAGGGCAATTGGACCCATCGCTGCAGTCGCTAGGCCCGGCAGCGCTTTAAGCGCCCCGGCGACACCGCCACCGCCCATGCCGAGCGCATTCGCAAGGCCGAGAACACTGGACACGGCCGAGGCCATCTTCACACCAACGAAGGCGCCAATGGCAATCTGGAACAGATTCTCCCAGCCACCCACCGCATCCGCGATAGGCGTCAAATACCCTAGGAAATCATTGACCGCATTGGACGCGCCGACAATCGCCTCGGCGATACCTATGACAGCGCCCTTGACGCTATCCAGAGTGCTGGCGAACTCCTCGGGAGACGTGTTGCCGAAGGTTTCGTAGATCTCCTGACCGAGATCGAGGATGAACCGTCCGAGCGCGGCTGCGGCGTCGATGCCCTTCTGCATGAAGTTGGCCAGCGAACCGTCCTGCTGAGCCCCTGTAATGAAATTAGAGAACTCGTTGGCTAGGTCGGTGACGCCCTGCGCCATTCCGGGCAGGAATGATGCGCCGGTCTCGGTGATCTTCAGAATCGCGTCGGTGAACGGTGCTACCGCAGGCGCAAGGTTTTGGAATGCCTTGGTGATGTCATCGACGATGCGATTGATCGACGCCAGAGAATTCGCGGACGACAACTCCCCAAGGAGGTTGTCGAACATGTTGTTGAGCGATCCCGCGACACTGGTTGTCAGACCCTGGAGCATTGGGCCGAATGTGCCCGTGGCGTCATGAAGCCGTTGCGCTACCCCGTCGAACAAGGTCTCTTGGGTGGCCATTTTCAGGGCCTTGAGCGGACCATTGACTAGGGATTGAATCTCTAGCGCGGCCTGCTGGGCGGCGGGCGACAGGGACTGCAGCGCCTCGGCGAACTTATCCGGGTCGCCCATGTCCTTGATGGCGTCGGCAAACCCCTGCGTGCCAATAGCCAGGGTGGCGAAACCCGCCCCAGCGGCAGCGGTGATCGCCGGCAGGAGGGCAAGAGACTGGGAGGCGGTTACGGCGGCCTCGGCGACACTGCCCAAGACCACCAGGACACCGCCGCCGATAACGGCACCCGCCCGACCGCTGGGAACGAACGGGATGTCGGTGAGCATGTTGCCCACCACGCCGCCCGAACCTCCACCGCGGGAAGGTTTCTTCCTCTCCGCAGAATCCAGCCGGCGCAGGGCCTGCTCGCGACGCGCGATAGCCCGCTCGGCATCGCGGCTTAGGGTGAGGAATTCCTTTTCCGACCGCAATGCTTCACGCTTGCTTCGCGCGTAATCGCGTTCGGTGCGATTCAAATCGCTCGTCGAACGGCTCAGTTCGTCGCGGAGAACCGAAAGCTGACGCTCCACCCGGATCGTCTCACCGGTGGCGGAGGTGAGAGTTCGACGTCCGCGCGCATGAGCATCCTCAACGCGACGCAACCGCTCCGTGATGTCGGCGTGGGTGCTCTTGGCGTCGGTGTAGAGCTTCTCGTCCCGAATCGCTTTGGCGACGACCGCCGCACGATCCTTTTCGAGTCGAGACAGCTCCCGCACGGCGCGTGTGTGCGCCGCCGTGGCGGAAGCCGTCTCCTCCATCGCCCTGCGGACGCGGGAAGAAGATCTCTTTAGGCCCTTTTCAATCCCGCTGGCAATACTCTCACCAGCGTCTTCGCCAATGCCCTCGGCGGACTTTTTAACGTCCCGCTTCGTGCGGTCAAACGACTGCTTATTGAGGAAGAGGTTCGCCCAGATAGACACTTCATTCTTCATCGAGAACCCCCATACTTTGCCCCATTAACTGCGCGAAAATGAGGTTGTGGGCGTGCCGCTTCTGCAGCCGTTCCTCTTCCTCTTTGAGTTCTTCGATGAATAGCTCGACGCTGATCCGGTACCAGGAATGCTCGTGCAACATCAACCCATCGAGAAGATTGAGCAGCTCATCACTGCTCATCTCCCCGGTGTGCCACTCTTTTATGTGGCGGTGATGATAGAATGAGAGATCAAACAGAATCTCCCGTGGGAACACTTTCCAGCGTGGCAGAGCTTCCATCACTTTTGGGATCTGACTCAACTCGCTCCGCAAATTCACGGTTCATGCGACCCCATTCCAGATTGATCTGGCTGGAGGAGCCCCCGGCGGCGCGGAACCGCTTGTAGCCCTCGTCGCCCCACAGGACGACGCCGATACGCGCCCAATAAGGCGGAAGCAGCTCGCTATCAATACAGTGCGGAGTGATCAGCTCGCCCGGAATGGTCCGGCCGGGAACAACCGTGCCGTCTTCCAGCTTCTGCTCCGGGATCTCGATAGCGTCTTCCCGGTCATACTTGGTGCGCATATCGTGAAGCAGCTTGTCGTAGCGCTCCTGCTGCTCATCGGAGAGCATGCCCGGATTGGGTATTTCGAATACTTCATCCCCCACCTGCAGGGAAACCCCGGCCGCGAAGCCGAAATACTCGGCAGCCTGCTCCTGGGCGGCACGGAAAGACGTTGCGGCGCGATTCTTCGCCATTGATTAGCTCCTAAGATTTTGGGCTGGTTTGGGCTGCCCACCCCGGCAAGTGCAGCCCACGCTTGCCGGGGTGAGTGATCAAGGTGTAGCGAGAGCTACACGGGAATTAGGAAAGGCCGATGATGCTCGACGCAGTCACCGCGGAAGTCGTGGTGATGGCATTCGAGCCGGTCGCCTTGACGCGGAAATACCACGTGGCAGACGAAGTAATGCCGGAAACCCGAATGGTGATAGTGGTCGTTCCCGAGGTGTCGACAGCGGTAGCCTCGGTCCAGCCGGTGAGGCCATCGTTCGACTTCTCCACGACATAGTCGAGAGTCGAGGACTTCGACGTCGGCTTGGCGAACACCACGTCCGCCAACTGGCCCGCCACAGCGGTGGCTACGGGAGCTGCGGCGAACAGGTGGTTACCCTGCAGGCCACGCCAATCGGCGCCATCGCGGCGGAGGATGACGTCGGTGCCCACGTACGGACACAGGAGCGAGCCGAGCTCGATCTCCATGACGTCGAAATCTTCCTTGTTCCAGTTGGTGGTGGCGCGCGACTTCAGGGCCATGCGCGGGAAGACCTTGGCGACCATGTTGTTGCCGTCGAATCCGAAGGCGATGACCTGACGCTCGATCAGCGGGGTCTCGGCGGGCTTGCGAATGCCATAGCCCGCCTTGCCGTAGTCCTGCAGGCTGTCCAGCGGGAGGTCGTAACGGATGGCGTCGATGATTGGGGTGCTTTCCAGCGCCTTGATCGTGATGCCGGCGTTGTCCTTCATCACGTCGTAGCGGATGGCCTTCTTTGACTGCGCGGCCATACCCTCGGAGACGTCGGTGTCTTCCGTCATCTCGATGCCATCCTCATGGAGGTAGCCGAGGTGATAGAAGCCGAGGTTCGGGGCCTCGCCGAGGAGATCGGAACGGATCAGGCCGTCGGCAGAGAAGGGGGAGAAGAATCCATCATCGCCGAGACCGACCGCGGGGTCAGACAAGTCGCGGACAGTGCCGTCAGGCGCCCTGTAGTCACGCATAATCAGATCGACTACGGGATACTTGCGGGCCTTTGTGGGGTCAACGCCAGGCTGGAATTCCTGCGCGTAATTGCCGCCAGAGGATGGCAAAGCCATATAGTGTCCTTTCGGGGTGGCTGCCCTGAATTAGGGCGGCATAAGGAAGCCCCCGGAATAATTTCTCGGGGGCTGTGAGGTTTGGTTAGGCGATTACTTCTTGGGCCGCGGGAGTCCGCTAACCAGCGTCTTGGGGTCCACTTCGGGAAGCTGAACTTTGTGCTCCACGGCCGGAAGGGGGGAACCATTCGGGAATACCTGAGCCTGAGCGGCAGGAACTTCGACAACCTTGTCGGCGAGCTTCACGGCCTGATCTTCGGTGAGTTCGACGCTACGATTAGCGGCGACAGAGACGACCTTGCCCTTTTCGACAAAGGTGATCGCCTCGACAGTGCGGTACTGGGGCATGGGAATCCTCTCAAGGAAGGGGTATAGTGATGGGATGCAGCCCGCCAATTCGGTGACGAGAGCGATACGTGACGAATCCGTAGTCGTTTACGGCGACGGATACCTGCGCGTGTGGTGCGGGGACATCCCGCTCGGCCCGAGAATTCAAACGCCCGGAAAAAGATGCCCGCCATGGAATCACGACTGGCAATTAGAGGAGTACGAGCGCATCAAGGGCACCTATGTGGACAGAGTGTGCCAGAAATGCCACCGCCGGAAACCTATGCGAGGATAAGCCTCATCGGAATCTCGTAGATGGCGGTGTAGCGGTAGATTTTCTGCGGCAGGGCGTTGTCCAAGTGGTCCTGGAGCCGGAAGCCTTCGCGGGTGATAACATTGTCGGCCCACACGTCGCCAGCGGATGTGGCGACTTTCTGTTGGCCAACCGTCCCGGCGAGAAGCGCGATGCGGCGATGGACTTCCATAGACTTTGCGTAGGCGGCGGGTTGGTCTGCGGCGAAAACGCTCACTGCGTATCTACCGTTGTCAACGATGCCGTTAAATCCTCCGCCAACCCTGCGCACCATGATGAACGGCAGGACCGCCCCGGTGGGACGTTCCGTACGACACTCCCCCAATGGGGTGAGCCATACGATGAGCATCTCTTCGCCGTCTGGGGCCACCCAGTCGAGCATTGATGTCATGTGATTTTCGCCCGTCCCATAATCTCTGCCGTGCGCTCGGCAATTTTGAATGCGGGCGTAGGGGTATCTGGACCCCAGGGGGATTGCGAACCCGGCCCGTCGGCCTTGGTCCCATGCTCCACAAAGTGGGCGTGATCTGCATCGTTGTAAACTGAGCCGATAGGAATACCTCTACGGAAAGAGCTCTTTGTGAAGAGCCTTTGCTTGAGCGTGAGGTCCCGCTTCTTGATATGGGATTCGTACTCGCCCGTTTCGTACGGATGGGGGCCGGAGGCATTCCACACCGTGTGCCACATGTCTTCGATATCGTCGATAAAGTCGCGGGCGGCCCGGCGGATCTCGCTCCGGTTCAATCCATCGAAGAGAGCGGTCTCGACTTCGCTGAGTTTGACGGTGACTTTATTGCGCGCCAATTAGCCCTCCTGACGTTCGACATAGAGGGTTGACTTATAGGGGCGGCCTCGCTCGTCGGGATAGGTTCTATCCCCGCCCACCACCTGATAGGTGACGCCGTCGCATTTCACCTCGTCGATGGAAGTCATCGCCATGACGGCTGCTACGGGCGGCGCCGTGCACTTCCAGGGGTCCTTGAACGTATTCAACCCGAGGTCGATCTTCTCGGAAGCCTTCAGGGGACGGAATCGGCATCCGGGCACCGATACCTCAGTACGGACCAATGTGGGCTTGTTGTACTTATCGCGAACTGCGAGGTTTTCTGTGACGGTCACGAATATCGCCGTCTGTCCGCCCATGTTCATCGGACACCCCCTGGAAATGCCCCGGCCTTAACTAGAGGGGGGGTATGGCGATTGCGCGGTTCATTGCTAGACAATATGCAACTTCGTTCTGTATAGTTAGGGACATGGAGACGGTTCGCTACACCTATCGCCTGCGCCCTGGCGCGGGTGCGGCGGAAGCGCTCGCCTCCGAATGGCACCGCTGCCGATTTCTGTGGAATGAGGCCGTCCATCAGCAGCGCTCCGGCTTTAACCCCACCCCAGCCAAGTTGGGGAAGCTATTGACCGCGGCCCGCGCTAACTGCGCATGGTTGCGCGAAGGATCGCAAAACACGCAGCAGCAAGCGTTGCGTTGTTACGCCACCGCCCTGGATCGCTCGTTCAAGATAAAGAACTGCGGGCGACCGGTGTTCAAATCCCGTCGGAAATCCTTGCCGTCGCTGGAGTACACCCGCAACGGCTTTTCGCTGATTGGCAGCCGTTTGCGGCTGCCTAAGCGGGCTGGCCGAAAGGTGGTGATGGTTCAGCCCGCCTACACAACAATGACGTGCAGCGAGTGTTTTGCGAGAACCAAGCGACTTGAGCTGTGCGAGAGAACTTTCCAGTGTCGAGACTGCGGATATTCCGACAGTCGAGATAGGAACGCCGCCAGAGTGATTCTGGCTGTGGCAGAACGGGGCCACACTTGTGTTGACGATGTAAGACGTTTGCAATCCTCCCTCGGGTCGGTTGCAGGCGCTATCTGAGCTTGAAATCCCTCCGGCCTTAGCCGCGGGGAGCCGTTAAGCGAACGGGAGCAGTCGATACTGATACAGCACGGACTCGTCCAGCGGCTCTTTGGCGATACTGCCGATCATCCGATCGGTCAAGCCATTCCAGCGGAGCGTGACGTCATCGACCGTGTGCTCGGACAATGTTCCGGAACCACCCGTGCCTACAGCTTGTGCCGCACGGTCAATGAGCGCGAGTACCGCGCCACGGAATCCCGCAGCCTCGGCCGCGGTAAAACCGTGTTGGACAGTGACGACAATCCGGCCGCACCAAACTCCACACTTTTTGTAGATCACCCCGGGTTCGCCGGAGTATTGCTCGACGTCCGCGAGATCAACCGTCTCGCCATCCTCGGTAATGGAGGTGATGGAGGCGATCTTCAGGGTGGGTAGGACGATGTAACTCCAGCCCCCGCCCCGGACGTTGAACGTTTCCGATTTGACCGGCGAAATATGCCAGCCGGCGAATCTCCGCGCCCTATCTAGGGCGGTGTCGAGTGCCCGCTGGGTCTCCGGATCTGCGGCAAGCAGGACACCCTTTGTGTAAGCCTGAACATCCGCAGGCAGTAAGTCCTCGGCGATGGGCACCTCCTACAATGTTGTTCCCGGATCTACTCGGCAGGTTTAGCGGGAGCCTTCTTGGCGCGAGCGCGCTTAACCGGAGCGTTGTCATCAACCGCGGTCTCCAGCGGCTCCTGCGGAACGGCGCGCTCTTTGACGGGCGCACCCTCCACCTCGTAGCCCAGCGCCCGAAGGGCGTCAGCCACTGCAGCGGCGCGATCGGTATAACCGGCTGCTTTATAGTTTTCGTACTCGGCCAGATAAGCCTTGCGGTAGTCCGCGGCGATATCCCTTACCTCTGACATTAATCCTCCTCGGGGAAATCCCCGACCTTCTCTAAAGTATTGATCAAGGGACTGTATTCCGCCTTCAGACGCTTACGCGCAAGGGATCGCAATTGGGTCCTGTGCTCGATTCTGACGTCCCATAATTCCTCTGCGGGCAATCCCCTAGGACCGGTCAAAAACTCTCGCCTACCGTCCACTGGGGCGGTAACGATGAAGTGTGCCTGTTCGATGCGTATCCCGGGGATCGCCCGGAACAAGCATCTGAACGGTGACTCGTAGTCAGGGGTGTCGACCACTCGTCCAACCTCATCGGCAGGTCGCTCCCAGATCGTGACTTCAGCGACGTGTTTATCCGTTTGCGCGAGCTGTTCTTTTGCATAGTCCGGGGCGGTCAGGATCTCGTCCGCGTCGATGCGCAGAAACCAGTCTCCCTCCTCGGCGAAGGCCATCCCCAGTTTGAACATCAGATCCCGCTTCTCCACCTCGCCGCCCCAAAAGGGCTGTCGCGGAGTGTGCAGGGTCGCACCGATTCCACAGCCGGCAGCCGTGCGGAGGATCGTCTCCGCCTGCTCCGGGCCGCTGGAGGGTTTCTTCAGCGCACCCGGAAAATGGGCGTAGGGGCCGTCAACCGCAATAATGTGATCGGCGAATTTGGAGAGGGCGGCCACGCACTCCGCGAGTTGCGGGGCGGGCTCGTCATACCAGCTCAGGAGTGCCGTTACTCGCATGATTGGCCCGCTTGAATGTAAAAATCTATGCGATACTTGTTGTCGCCAAGGTATATTATTTCAATCCCCGGAATGCCGTGGCGGCCGATCTCGGTAACGCTGGTCTCGGAGATTTCGGCCGCTGGGAAATCCCGATACGGTGAGTATCTAGGGATGTAGGGAATCATGCCAGTACCTGCCCGTCGAGCTGGGCGGCGATCACCTTCGCGATACCGTTCTGCACAAGCTCGTCGTACTCACCCTCGGCGAGGCCGAGGTACTCCCGGCGGTAATCCGCGCGGGATAGCACCCGTTCGGCGCGAAGGAACATACCCTCGCCGATCAGGGCCGCCATTGGGTTTGCGGACTTTGGATCAAGTCCCTGCCAACGCAGAACCTTATCGGGGTTCAGATGCAAGTGCTCGGCCAGCCCGCGGTCGGGGGCGACGCTAAAGGCGGCGATGTGCGGATCTTTTGACGCGCAGACCGTGGGCACATACTCGGCGAGGATGTCCGCGCCAATCGAATCGGCGTCGTCGAACAAGATGGCGTTGAGAACCATTCCCCGAGCGCCCGATTTCGTGTATGACTTAAAATGGATTACGCCATTTTCATGGATGACAGAATCCCCGGCTCGATCGCCACCCCACTCCAGGGCGAGTTGCATGGCCGCCGATACGGCGGCATTTCCCCGTCCGACGTATAGCACCTTGCCGCCAAGCTGGAACGCGGCCCGCACAGCCGCGACAGTCTTCCCCGAATGTCGCGGCGCGGAGATCGAGGTGATGAAATTCGCCCCGATGGCTTGAATTATCTCTTCTTGATGTGCAAATAGCTCCACTTGAGCATTTCCTTGCGTTAGATTTGGGCTGGTATTCAGTTTTTTGCAGAACTCATGGTCGCCGCGATTCGCTGATCGACACGGGGCCGTCCAGGAGCGATCCGCAGTCCATGCACTCATTGCGTCGAAATCCGGGGGTGTGATTGATGCGGTCGCCGTAAATGCCGAACAGTCGATCGTGAGGACAGCGAAGGCGCTTGCGAATCTGCCACCATTTGATCGGGTAGCCTAGATAGATCATTCGGCGGCCACCTCTTCGGAAATCTCCCCAAGACGCTTCACGACAACACCCCGAGCATTCGGGATGGCGTCGAACGGGTCGATCACCACCGACCCCCGGGGGAATTCGTACGACAAGTAATCCATATCGAAGGCGGCGATCACGTACAGGCCACGGACGAGATAAGAGAGACTGGCCGTGTGGAGGAATCGCTCCCCCATGTTCAACAGTTCACTCGCCAGCGGAGTTTCCCCACCCAGCAGAATGATCGGCAAGCCCTTCTCGGCCGCTACCTCGGCGGCCAACTCGGCGATATCCTCGGAAAAGTATTCACGCACGAGGGCGCACCCGACTCAGTGGCACGCAGACCGTCTGATGCGGCGACAAGCGGCTGGAAGAGGTCCCGTAGTCCAATTCCGGGTCAAGCAAGATCTTGGCGCGGCACCAGCCGTGCTCGATCTTCTCAACATGCCCTTCGTGGTCCACGCCCTCGAAGTCGATTATGACGTCATCACCTGGTTCAAGCATTATTCCCCTGTTCGGCGAAGATCATCGCCGTCATACTCTCGTCGCTGCGACGGAAAAATTCGACATTCACGCCTTGGCGCTTCAACATCTCCACCGGAAGCACCTTGCTGTCCACATAGAAACCGGGAAATCCCGGCAGTGACGTGTGCAAATCCTCAAGAATGTAAATCCCGCCGGGTCGTAGTTGGTTGTAGAACAACCACAAGAAAGACATCTGCTGATCACTCGTTAAATGCGATCCATCGTCAACGATGATGTCGAATTCGCCCAATGGCTGCATCACGTGGTGGTTTGTGGCATCCCCGTGAACTGCCGAAACATTGCTCGGCAAATCCAAATGACCCTTGTCGTCGATGTCGATTCCGACAATCTCGGCATTGGGATAGTATTCCGACCACATCCGCAGGCTGCAGCCGCCCATGATTCCGATCTCCAGTAGTCGCCCGGAGAAATCCCTCTCCGGGAGATGTTGCTCGTAGAAACCGCAGAACCCATGGAACGTCGCCTTGTCGGTGCCGTGTTTCAGGCCAATCTCATGCAGACTCATACTTTTCCAGCCACTCTTGGTAGACGCGCTCATGGGTGAACCTGTGTGGCCCGTATTTATCGCTGAATTTCTTGATTTGCAGCCACATCATGTCGTCGCACTCCGACGGGTCGACCGTTTGGAAGGTCTTCGACCCCAGGTGCCTCACCGTGGACGATGGAACCAGCATGGGTAAAACCCCAACGGCCCTACCTTGCTCGATCACCACGTCATCGGAGCACCAGAAGTCGACACACTCGTCAAACCCTCCGATGCGCTCCCACAGTTCTCGGCGCACCATGAAGCACCATCCCGACATGTGCTGGCCGGTGACATCTCCGACAGTGTTTTTGGCGATCCCCTGCTGGCGATAGTCGACTGGGCACTTCGGCGAAACGAAAGGATGATCGGCAGCCAAAAGGGCATGCAACCAACCGTTGGAGAACACCAGGTCGTTGTTGGCGACCATGATCCACTCCGCAGAGCCCTCCCGGGCCGCGGCGTTGGCGAAAGCGTTATACCGAAACGGTTCACTTCGATACATGGTCTGGGCGTTTTCGTAGCCAGCCCCAGCCTGCTGCTCGACCACGATGACATTGACCGGTAGGGCATTGGCCCCGGCCACGCAGGTGTCCACCGCGTGTTGGGTCATGTCGCGAAGCTCGTCCGTTTTCGCGTTCGACAAGAAAATGACATCGACAATGGGCGACTGCTCGGGCCGGCGGCGAATAACCGTCGCCTCGCGGGTCTGAGCTTCCGTGGTAGCCTCGCTGAAGTCGTAGTGGTATAAAACCCTGCCAATGGCCCGTTCCGTCTTCAGGAGCGGCGCTAGGAGCTTGGAATAGCCGCTATCCTCGCCATACGGCAAGGACGGGTAGGAAACGGCGCGTGCCAGGTCTCGGCGGGTGCAGCAGATATGATTAGGTAGGCGGTGATACTCGTCTTCAGTGTTGTGGTCGCAATCCCAGCCCGTCGAATACCGACAAATCTTAGGCGGACCACCATTGAGACTCACCGAGGCGTGGAAAGTGATCACATCCACACCCGGGCTGGTATCTATCGCGTTCAGCAGTGTCGCTAAGTAGTCGGGCTCGATGCGGTCATCGTCGTCCACGAACACCACATAGCAACCTTGGGCGATATCCACCATGACGTTGCGCTTATCCCCGAGCATCAGCGTCTTATTGTCGGTGAGCATGATGATTTCCACGCGGTCCCGATCCCCATCGGGTAGTGCGCGGTATTGCGGCCAGATCTGCCGCTGAATAGACTGCCCGAAGTTGTCCCAACGGGTATGCGTAGAGCAGATTAGGACCGTGAGGTCGATCCCGCTATCCATGGTTCTCCGTGAACAGCGTGTAGACCTCACGCTCCGTCGCATTAGCGCTGCCGCAGAGGGTCGCGGCGAAAGCTTCCGCCAACGCCTCCCCCGGGTTCAGCATCCCACCGCGGAACGAGTAGCCAGACAGATCCAGGTCGGATCGCTGGCCATATTTGACCACCATAGCGATGCGTGGCGCGAGTTCGCGTGTCCGGTCGATGATATGAGCAGACTCGTGGTAGGCGAGAAATTCGGCGGGGGTGCATCGCCCCAGTGCGGGGTGGAAACCCGCGCCGATATCGCTGGCCATTAAAGCGTTGAGAACATCAACGTTAGGGGTGTACAAGCGGTTGAATGCAATCAACCGACCACTGGCGTAAGCGTAGACGTTGGGCATGATATCGACCTCGGTCACTGTAATTCCGCGGACCTCGGAATACTTTACGGCGACCTGGTTAATCGCTGCAGTAATCTCGCTCATCACGGGATTTGGCGTGAAAGCCTTATCAACAAGGTTGGGGGGTGCAAGGACCGGGGCGACAGGGGCGAGGGCGATAAGTAAGGCGGAAAGTAGGGCTGTTACTTTCTTGAAAATGAGGACTCCCAAAAGAATGGGTGACAACCTCGATGCACATCGGGGTTGATGTGGAACACCCCAATAGGCCCGCTATATGACCTATTGTGGTGTTACTCAAATGCGTTGTCCCAGAATGGGATTAGGCGGCGTATGTCGGGGCCGTCAGAGCGGTGCCGCCGATTTCGACGACAGACTTCGGCTGGCGCCCGGCAGTGAACGCACTGTATCCATGCACCTGCAAGATGACCTGCAGCTTGGTGGCCTCGGTCTCCCGGAATGCCTCGACGCGCGGACCCGACTCGTACAAGCGCAGATCGGTCGGACGCAGCACGTGCACGACATCTTCGTTGGTGCCAGCGCCCAAGGTGAGGGGCATGTGCGACGCCAGCACGACCGGCAGATTGTGCAGTTCGCCGACCACGCGATCGAACCCGGTGCTTTCGCCAATCGCCAGGCGGTTGAACCCATCACCGGAGCCGCCAAATGCGGGGCTACCGTCGCTGTTGATCGCAGCGCGCAGGGCTGCCCAGCGCCGCGGCGCCATGACAATCACCTCGGGCTCTTCAACGGCCTGGGTCTGAATCCGGGCAATGGCGTCGGCCAGGGCGCGGTACAGCACCTGGGCCTTCTCCAGTTGGGTGCCCGCGCTGGTGGCGGTGACGGTGATGATGTCCGGGGTATTGCGCACGCCCAGGAGCTGGCCGGAGCCGATACCCGCGCCACCGATGACCTGGTTGTCAACCTTCGCCGCGTACGCGCGAAGCAGATCCTCGAAGATCTCCTCGTCGAAGCGGATCGGCGACCAGTCGAGCTGCTGGCGCGACACCGGCTGGAAGCCTGCGATGGTAACCACGTCGGCGGACACGCTGGTCGTGGTGAAACTCGATTCATGGACCGTGGTGTTCTGGGTAGCCTGAACATCAACATCCGTGCCGGTGGCGACCTTCGGAACCTTGATGACGTCAGTTCCCGGAGGCAGCGGGCGGCTGCGGACCAGGTTGGCGTACGGCCGTGCCGCGCGCGCAAACTTGACGTAGTCCTGGATTACCCACAGGGGCGGGACAAACTCGCCACCGGTTCCGTCCGTGGTGTTGATCGCGGCGCGGATTTCCTTATTGGTCTCCACGTCGATGGCGTGGCGACGGAGGCGCTCGCGCGCCTCCTCGCCCGCAACGCCGCCCATGGCCGCGGCGGCGAGATCCTTGCCGTACGAGAAGCCGTTGCGCTTCTGGTAGGTCAGGCCCTCCTTCACCTCGGTGCGGGTGGTCGACTTGAGCACGGCCTGGACCTCAGCGTTGTGACGGCCGGCGCGCTCCTCCTCCTTCTCCAGCTCGCGGATCTGCTCGGACAGGTCGTCGACCACATCCTGCTTCTCGGCGATGGCGGAAGTCTTCGCGCGGTAGTCGACGCTCTCTTCCTCGGTCAGGTCGGCGTCGCCACGGGCCTCGACGGCATCGGTAATAGCCTTGCGAGCCTCTTTGTCGGCTTCGATTTCCGCCAGCTTTGCGGCGCGGAGCTCGATGAGCTTCTGCAAACGGTTCATAAAAGAACCCTTTCTGGGAATTGCCCAAAAGAATTTTGGGCACTTGTTTAATCCGTCGAGTGCCACGACGACGCGCCCGAATAGACGACTTCTAGCCCCAGACCGTGCCGGAAAGGGATTCGCGAGAATGCGCATAATGCGCATGGGGTTTTATACGGCTTTATACGAAAATTCTTATAAAGCTAGGATTGCGGATAGACGTAAAGCCACGCGCGGCCATCGCCGCTGCGTTCGCCGGGCTGGAACCCGCCGCCGCCGCCTTTACCGCCAGCACCCGGGGCTTCACCGTTAGCGTCGCCACCCACATAGGTTTGACCATTGAGGGTGACGTTCTTTCCGGATGCCGCATTACCACCTGTGGGAGGCTTGCCGGACTGGTTACCCAACTGGCTAGTGCCAGGCGGGGCTGTCAGAACATCACCGCCTACCGTGATGGTGCAGGGATCGCCTGGGCGAACATTTCCGTCACCACCACCCCTACCAGTACCCACCACTATGGTGATGGTGTCCCCGGCCGTGAAATCAACACCCTCCTGGATGGTGTCCCATGCCCAGAAGCCGCCCTCGCCACCGGCGGCGGCGCCGAACGTCGAATCGTGACCCGAACACCCGGCTCCGACGGCCACGCGGTCGATGTAATAACCAAACCCGACCGGGGTCTCATATTCGTGAGTGCCAACAACTGAGTAGGTCAGTAATTCTGGCGTCAATGATGTCCAAACGAGGTCATCGCCGTAATGCAGCGCTAGAACTTGATCGTCGCCGAACTTGAATGTGGCGGGATTATCGTCACCCCATCTAACCGGCATCAGCCAACGATCGCGTATAGCCGCTGGGGCCGACCAGCGCCGAGGGCGTTATAGGCGGCCTGTGTGATTTTTACGGGGATATTGGCGTCGACAAAGTCTGCAAAAGCATCAGCGTCAGCTTTTGTCATGGTGCCATCCGCCCACTGATCTTTTGTTGCCATTACTCTCCTGCGAGTGCCTTAGCGAGACGGAGGGACATGCCCCGCTTGGGGGTGTTTTCCTGCTCGGCATCTAGCCATGCCCGGACTGCGTTGAATTCGGTTTCCGCATCAAGCCAGGCGCGAATCACGGCCTCACGTTCGGCATAGAGCCATTCGCGGACGTCGATCTGCCAGCCGCGCTCAGCTTGAAGCCAGCGCTCGGTGTCGTATTCCTCGGCGGGGATGGAAATCATTTCGGTCAACTCCAAACCCTCGCCGGATCGAAGTTCTCCGGTGTGCAGGTTCTGAATGACCACCTGAGCATTCACACCCAACTTCTCCTGCGCCTGGCGAAGAATGTCACCCTCACCACGGGCCTCGGCCAGCTCATCAGCGCCACACTCAGCGATGATCTTCAGCGCCTCCTCCACCGACCGCACAGAAGCGGAAGTTGTGGGGTTGGCGCCGAAATTCACCACCGAGACATCGCCCTTATGCAGGGAGACCTCGGTAATAGTGCGCAAAGCCATATCGTCGTCCGGGAAATCCGCGGTGGCCTCCCACTCCTGAGCCTTCACCCGGAATGCGAAGGACATTTCGTCCATGTCCCCGCGGCGCATCTTCACCTCAAGGGCCTGCACCTCGGGATCGCGGCGATCCAGCTCCGCGTCGACACGCAAACCGTGCTCGTCGACCGACAGCTTCAAGGTGCCCGACTTGGTGCGCGCCAGCGGCATGCCGGCGTGATTCACCAGCAGGTGGAGGTCGGGCTTTTCGCGAAGGGTCTTCTCAAAGGCTCCGCGGGCGATCTGCTCGATCCATCCACCCTGGGCGGGTCCGCCGTACATCTCGTACGGTTCAAAGGTGGAGGCATAGCCCGACAACTTGACGACGTTTTCGTCTTCGCTGTCGTCGCGGAACTCCATCGGGGCGATGTAGTGACGTTCAGGGGCGTCTGTGATCGTTACCGGCTTATTGCGGCGAGTTTTCAACTGTATTTCCTCCCTCGCCAGCGGCGGGTTGGTCTGTGGGGGTTGGCAGCCAGCCGAGGGGAACGAAGTTCGCGGGGCGATAATGCGTATCGCCACCCTCAATGGGTTCGCGTTCCTCGTAGGCTCGGATCTCGTTATCGCTGATCCAGCCGTTCTGCCAAGCAATGGCGTGAGCCTCGTAACGGGACTTCAAATCGCCGCGCAGCAAGGCGTCAACATTGAATTTGACGAATTGGCCCTTTGGAAGAATCTGGTTGAACGCTTCCTCGATGCACACCAGCCAGGGGGCCAATGTGTACACAACAAATCCGATCGACATCTGCTCGACCCCGGTGCCCCACATGGAGGAGCCCTCGGTGTCGCTCAGCATGTGCGGAGGAATGCCGAACATCATCGCGATATCGGTCTTCTGATGCTTCCGGGTGGCAAGGAATTGGGATTCCTCGGGGGTAATGGAGATTGGCTGCCATTTAAGGCCGCCGCCCATCACCGCGGGGTATCGCCGTCCAGCGCCGTGGGTCATTACCCAGCGCTTCATCTCCTGCTTGACCTGGACGTCTGTCAGATTGGCGTCGGTGGTCAAGATGCCGGAAGGATTGGCCGAATCCTTGAACCAGCGCAGCCCATACCGCTCAGCGGCTTGCGACAGGTCCAGGCTGGATGCAGCGAGCTCAACCGGCGAAAGACTTATTGGACATCCGGCGGTTGGATACGCCTTTACGTGGAAGACGTCCGCGGAGTTGACCCGCTTCCCGCCGATCATGTAGGCGGGTGCCGTCCAGTCCCCCTCGTTCGGGTCTACCGAGACGGAATCCGGATGCACGGGAAGGATGGCGGTGGGCTGCCCCTTGTCGGTGCGATCGGTGACGTATCCGAAAGCATTGCCGGTGACAGTCAAAGACTGCATCAGCATCCACTTCCAGTTGTTCCATGTAATCCCCGGGTAGGGTGACTGCAGAAGCGCGGGCTGGGGGGCGACGGCCTTGCGGATCTCACCCTTTTGGCGGTAAGCCTTCAGGGGGAGTTGGGATACGCCGTTGGATAGGATGCGGACGCAGGAGAAGAACGGTAGAATGTGCATGGCATTGGCGGGGGTGACGTATCCACCGCCACCGGAGACTTCCGACCACTTCGGTATCCCACTAAGGTCGGCAACGGCCCGTTTTTCAGGCTCGCCGACAAAGGCGCGAGAAAGGAAACTCAAACTACTCCTCCTCGACTATTTTGGCGGGACGCTTTGGCGGGTCGACGGCAAGCCCCAGCAGGATGAGCCCAATGCCGCCCACCACAAAGCCGAGAAAAGGCGCAATCAGGGCGGCGCCCCAAACAATGCCCGCCAGGCCGGCGAGTTCTAGCAGCGCGGAGATAACGTTCCGAGCAGTCAAGTATTCCTCCTCGGAATTAGCCCCAATTCGCCTCGGTCCACTTCACCGGCTCGTAAGCCGTGTCCTGGGCTTGGCGGTTGCATCGCGAATGTGCTGGTATATAGTTCCCGGGGTCATAAGCGAGATGTGGATGAGTCTTAACCGACAACCTGTGGCCAGCCTCGATAGACCAGGGCGTATTTGGCGCGGCCGAGTAGTCGATAGGCCGCCGACAATAAGCACAGACAGCTTTCTGCTGCCGCCAGCGTGCCTTTAGCTCGTTTTTAACCTTGCGTTCCAGATTCCCGTTACTAAGGTTGGAAATTATTCCCCCTCAAGCCAGGTCTCAATATCAGTTTCGAGCCAAGAATCGATCTCGGCCTGCTCCGGCCATTCGTGAATGGTGGGAATCACCGTCGGTGGAACCGCCTCAAGGCCCCATAGTGCGCCGATCACCGCCTGCAGCGGTGCGGCGTCCGTTGGGGACTTCACCATGTCGATTTCAAAGGCTGCGCGGCCAAGGATCTTCACCGAGGCGCTCAACGCCGCAGTGTCCAGCGCCTCGTTGGTGAGGTGCCTGATCGTTTTGTCGCGGAGGCGGTCGAACAGCATGCCCGTTCCCTGGGCCACGGCGGTACCGGGCCATTTCAGGAGTGGCAGACCTTCGGTCGTTTCAATATCCGGAATCAACGTGGAGCTCGGCGCACCACCGTCCTGGACGATGACATGCTCATAGGTTTCGCGGTTCTCCACCAGCCACGGGATCACCCAGTCGGTTCCTGGGCCGAACGCGGCGATACCCACAACGGGAATTCCCTCGGGAGTCCACGCTGCACGAGCAATATGCGCCTTCTGACGATTCTTAGATACCGACACCGACACCACCTGTGTGGATTCGTCGGTGGGGCGGGCATCGTCGCCGAACGTATCCATCCACGAACCCTCCGGAAAGGGTCCGAGGTCGGACATGGGCACCCAGATGCACCGGACCTCGGTGTCGAACTGCCAAGGGGGTGTGGTGGCCAGCGAGGCGATCAACGCCCGCGAGGTAGTGCAGTTGGGCGTGATGTCGACGTGGTCCATAGAGGGATTGGCCTGGGCCAATTGCTCCAGATCGGTGCGGGGCGACGACGGGTTCGAAGACCATTCGAAGAACCCCGTCATATCAGCAGCGCCCGACACTCGGATGAACTCGTCGAGTTCTACATTCTCCTCGCCGAGGACCTCCTTCTCGGCGTCCCCGTCCGGCCAGTCAAGGTTCTTGTGGGCCTGGGCGCGCAGGTAGCGCAGCACGATGGAGAGGTTGTCGCCGGCATTGGAGAACGCCCACGCCTGACCCCACGGTCGGGCGTTCATGGTATTGACGACCGCGCCCCAGGTTTCCCAGTTCTGATGCTCGCGGAGTTCGTCCATAAGGATGAGGTCGCCGGAGAAACCACGCGCACCACGCCGGCCGGCAGAGGCCACCCGGTATTTGCGAACGTAATCGTATCCATCGTCATCGGGATCTGGTCCGACCTCGAAAAGCTTATGGTTACCGCGGTTGACGTATCCGAGGAGCGCGCTTAGCTCCTCGTCAGTCTCTATCCAGTCCAGCGCCTCACCCCAGGCCGCTTCGGCGCGGGAAAGGTCCTGCGCGGTGGCGATGACCTCGGGGCTCCCCTTGGCAAACAGATGCCATAGGGCTAGGACTAGGAGTAAAAGACTTTTCCCCGCCTGCCTCGCGATGAGGATAATCACGAACCGGAATCGGTATGTGCCATCCTCGTTCAGCTCCAGGGCATGCTTGAGTAGCCATTCCTGCCACGGGAACAGCTTCAAGCCCATGAGATTCTCGGCGAAAGCGATACACGCGAACCCGTGGGTAGTCTCGGGCGTAAGCTCCCTGCGTGGAGGGGTAAATATGCGGGGCTCAGTCTTGCCGCGGATCAATCCAGCCTCCTCGGGGTGCGACCAGCGGTTTTCCAGCACCCCTCCTGGGGTTATCCGGTGGCGGAATCGGGCCGCGACATCTGGCGGACCGCGGCAAGGCGGCCCTTCTTCTCGGAACCCTTCAGGAGTTCGGCCATGATTTCGCGCAACTGTTTCGCCGCAGCGGTCTGCTGAGCTGCGAAAAGGGGGTTATCGAGCAGTCGCGCCATTGCGCGGGCGCTCGTCACAAGGTCGGGGCGCTTTAACGCATTGGCATTACCATCCAAGGTGTCGATCACCGCCTGCTCAGAAGCTCCGATAAGAGGGACTTCTGGCGTAGCGCCATTAATAGGCGTCACATCCGCCAGCTTCTCGGCATTCTTGTCCTGATGGCGCTGCTTGAAGTATTCATTGTTGGCCTGTTTGCACGGGTCGCAGGCGCTGCCATCCACGCCATCGGTGCAGCCCTGATTGAAACGGGAACGTGTCCCATGTTTAGCCGCCATAACTGCACCTCCTAGCGTATTTCGGACGATTCCGCAGCATTCGGTCGAATACCGAGAAAAAGTGGCTCAGAATCCTATTTAAAGGGCAGGAAACGGCCTTGTTGAACGAATATGTTGAAGTCTGAATCGAGAACCGCCATATTGGTGGAGACAGGATCTCCCCAGCGGTCTTTCCGCTAGACTTTCG
>CXWK01000216.1_pt1 | contig 103299 bp, 91 predicted proteins | sample 590851 | NCBI WGS metagenome assembly CXWK01 (sample SAMEA3498364, study PRJEB10139) | wastewater metagenome | biome: wastewater treatment plant; material: activated sludge | place: Denmark | collected 2014-08-01
GCCGGCCAGGACCTGGAGATGCCCTTCCGCTGGCGGTTCAGGAAGCTGGCCCGGGGGTTGGCCGCGGGCCGGGTCGCCCGCGACCGGGTGGTCGATGCCGCCACCCGCCTCCTCCACCAGCAGGAGCGCCAGGCCGACCGGGGTGAGCCCGACCGGTACAGGCCCGAGGCCATCGCGTCGCCCGAGCACCGCGAGCTCGCGTACCGGGCGGCCGTGGACGGCACCGTGCTGCTCGAGAACGACGGCGTCCTGCCGCTCGATCCCGCCACGAGCCACCGGGTGGCCATCATCGGCGCGCTGGCGTCGATCGCCAACACCGGCGACCTCGGCTCGAGCCAGGTGCGCCCCCCAGAGGTGTCGACGCTGCTCGACGGCCTGCGGTCCGCCGGTGAGCGCCACGGCGTTGCGGTCGACGACGACGACGGCAAGGACCCCGAGCGGGCCGCGGCCCTGGCCGCCCGCAGCGACGTGGTGGTGGTCGCGGCGGGGAACACCCATCACGACGAGGGCGAGTGGGTGGGCAGGTCGGGCGGCGACCGCCGCCGCCTCAGCCTGCGGCCCGAGGACGAGCGCCTGATCGCAGCGGTGGCGGCCGCCAACCCCCGCACCGTCGTGGTGCTCTTCGGGGGCAGCGCCTTCATCACCGGGAATTGGCGGTCGCAGGTCGACGCGCTGTTGATGGCCTGGTACCCCGGCATGGAGGGGGGCCGGGCCGTGGCGGCGGTGCTGTTCGGCGACGAGGTGCCCGGCGGGCGCCTGCCGTGCTCGTGGCCCGAGTCGATGGGCCAACTTCCGCCGTTCAAGCGCTTCACCCGCGCCATCACCTACGGGTCGCTGCACGGCTACCGCCTGTTCGAGGCCAAGGGCACGACCCCGGCGTTCCCCTTCGGCTTCGGGCTGGGCTACACCACCATCGAGTGGGACGACCCAGAGGTCGTCGAGGCGACCGACGACCGGACGACGGTCCGCGTGACCATCCACAACGTCGGCGACCGCCCCGGTGTCGAGGTCGTCCAGCTCTACCGCTCGGAGGCCCTGGGGTCCGACCCCCGCTCGCTCCGGACGCTCCGTTCGTTCGAGAAGGTGCGCCTCGACCCGGGCGAGCAGGCGACCGTCCTGCTGACGGTGCCGGCCAAGGCCGACGCGGGCGATCTCTGGATCGGGTCGTCGTCCGCCGAGCAGGACCTACGGCGGGTCGCGATCGCCTGACGCGAACACACGCGCCGGTGTGGGACCGGAGGCGTGGGGCGAGCGTGCGGCCGTCAGCCCTGCTGGTCGGCGAGGGTGACGGTTGTCGAGAATCCGTCGGCGACCTCGGTGGAGAGCGCCGCCACTCGGCCGGCCTCGTTGATGTCGGCGACGGCGGGCGCGAGCAGGGCGAGGCGCTCGGCGGTGTCGCGGACCACCACGGTGTCGACCTCGGCGCGCAGGCTGGTGCCCGCCTCGGTCTTGGCCTTGCGGATGTCGCCGAGGACCGTGCCGGCGAGCTCGTACATGGCGGCGTCGACGACGTCGGCACCGGGGGGCACGTCGGCGGTGGGCCACGACGCCCGGTGGATCGAGCCCTCCTGCCACCACGACCAGATCTCCTCGGTGGCGAAGGGAAGAAACGGCGCGAACAGCCGCAGGAGGGTGGAGAGGGCGACGTTGAGGGCGCCACGTGCCGAAGCCGCGGCGGCGTCGCCCTGGGCGCCGTAGGCCCGGCCCTTCACCAACTCGAGGTAGTCGTCGCAGAACGCCCAGAAGAACGCCTCGGTGCGTTCGAGGGCCCGGGCGTAGTCGTAGCCCTCGAACGCGACCGTGGCCTCGCCCACCAGGGCGCCGAGGCGAGTGAGCATGGCGATGTCGAGGGGCTCGGTGACCGCAGAGGCGTCGGAGTCGGCCACCGACGCCACGGTGTCGCCGTCCTCGCCGCCGAGTCCCAGGGCGAAGCGGCTGGCGTTCAACAACTTGATGGCGAGGCGGCGCCCGACCTTCATCTGGCTCTCGTCGAAGGCGGTGTCGGTTCCGGGCCGACCGTTCGCGGCCCAGTAGCGCACCGCGTCCGCGCCGAATCGCTCGAGGTTGGCGATGGGCGTGACCACGTTGCCCTTCGACTTCGACATCTTCTTGCGGTCGGGGTCGAGGATCCAGCCCGAGATCGCGGCGTTCTTCCACGGCACCGTGCCGTGCTCGTGATGTGACCGCACGACCGTGGAGAAGAGCCAGGTGCGGATGATGTCGTGGGCCTGGGGCCGCAGGTCCATGGGGAAGGTCCGGGCGAACAGGTCGTCGTCCTCCTCCCAGCCGCACGCGATCTGGGGCGTCAGCGACGACGTGGCCCAGGTGTCCATCACGTCGGGATCGGCCGCGAACCCGCCGGGCCGATCGCGCTGGTCGTCGGTGTAGCCGCTGGGCGTGTCGACCAGCGGGTCGACCGGTAGGTCCGCCTCGTCGGGCGTGATGATGCGGTCGTAGCGGGTGGTGCCGTCGGCACCGACCTCGTACCAGACGGGGATCGGTGGGCCCAAGAACCGCTGGCGGCTGATGAGCCAGTCGCCGTTGAGGCCTTCGACCCAGCTCTCGTAGCGGCTCCGCATGTAGGGCGGGTGCCAGGCCAGCTCGTGGCCGCGGGCGACGAGCGCCGTTCGGAGGCCGTCCTCCCGGCCGCCGTTGCGTATGTACCACTGGCGGGTGGTGACGATCTCGAGGGGGCGGTCGCCCTTCTCGAAGAACTTCACGGCGTGGGTGACGGGCCGGGGCTCGCCCTCGAGGTCACCCGAGGTGGTGAGCAGCTCCACGATGCGGGCCTGGGCCTGGTTGATGGTCTTGCCCGCGATCTCGGCGTAGGCGGCCTGCCCCGCGTCGGCGTCGAGGCCAGGGGGCGGATCGGCGAGGAGCCGGCCGTTGCGGTCGACCACCGCGCGCACGGGCAGGTCGAGCTCGCGCCACCAGATGACGTCGGTGGTGTCGCCGAAGGTGCAGATCATGGCGATCCCCGAGCCCTTCTCGGGGTCGGCGAGCTCGTGGGCGTGGACCGGCACCGACACGCCGAACAGGGGCGAGGTGACCGTGGTGTCGAACAGCGGCTGGTAGCGCGTGTCGTCGGGGTGGGCGACGAGGGCCACGCAGGCCGGCAGCAGCTCGGGCCGGGTGGTCTCGATGAACACGGGCTCGCCGTCGGGCCGCCGGAAGGCGATGCGGTGGTACGCCCCGTTGCGCTCGCGGTCTTCGAGCTCGGCCTGGGCGACGGCGGTGTGGAAGCTGATGTCCCAGAGGCACGGCGCCTCGGCGGTGTAGGCCTCGCCTCGGGCGAGGTTGCGCAGGAACGCCCGCTGTGAGGCCCGTCGGCAGCGCTCGTCGATGGTGGCGTAGGTCTGGGTCCAGTCGACCGAGAGGCCGAGGTGCCGGAACAGCCCCTCGAAGGCCTTCTCGTCCTCGGCGGTCAAGGCATCGCAGAGGTCGAGGAAGTTCTGGCGTGAGATGGTCACCTGCTGCTTGCCGGGCTTGGCGGGAGGCTCGAAGTCGGGGTCGAAGGGCAGGTGCGCGTCGCCGCGGACCCCGTAGTAGTTCTGCACCCGACGCTCGGTGGGCAGCCCGTTGTCGTCCCATCCCATCGGGTAGAACACCTCGCGACCCCGCATCCGCTGGTAGCGGGCGATGAGGTCGGTGTGGGTGAACGAGAACATGTGGCCCACGTGCAGCGACCCGCTGACCGTGGGCGGCGGGGTGTCGATCGAGTAGATCTCGGCCCGGCTCTTGGTCCGGTCGAACCGGTAGGTGCCGTCGGCCTCCCACCGTTCACTCCACTTGTCCTCGAGGCCTTCGAGGGTCGGCTTACTGGGTACAACGGCTGTCATGGTGGAGCGTACGGTAGTGGCCATGCTCCATCTCTTCGACACCGGTTCGGGTGCGGTCGTCCCCTTCGTGCCCAGGGCGGCGGGCAAGGTGTCGATGTACGTGTGCGGTCCGACGGTGTACGGGCCGCCTCATCTGGGCCACGGGCGCTTCTCGTTGGTCTTCGACGTGCTTCGCCGCTACCTCGAATGGTCGGGGCTCGACGTCACCTACGTGTCCAACATCACCGACATCGACGACAACATCATCGACAAGGCCGCCGAGGAGGGTCGCGACCCGGCCGAATTGGCGGTGAGCTGCGAGCAGATCTGGTACGAGGCCATGGACGCCATCGGCGTCAAGCGCCCGACGCTCGATCCCCACGCCACGGCGTTCGTCCCGCGCATGGTCGCTTTCATCGCCGACCTGATCGAGGCCGGGGCCGCCTACGAGACCGCTGACGGCGTCTACTTCAGCGTCGAGGTCGTGGGCGACTACGGCCTGCTCGCCCGCCAGAGCCTGGACGGCCTGCAGTCCGGGGCCAGGGTCGACGTCGACGCCGACAAGCGCTCGCCCCTCGACTTCGTCCTCTGGAAGAAGGCCAAGCCCGACGAGCCCACGTGGCCGTCGCCCTGGGGCCCGGGCCGTCCGGGGTGGCACACCGAGTGCGTGGTCATGTCGCTCGACCTCCTCGGCGACGGCTTCGACCTGCACGGCGGGGGACAGGACCTCGCCTTCCCGCACCACGAGAACGAGCGGGCCCAGGCGGTCGCGGCCGGCCGCACCTCGGCCAGGGCCTGGGTGCACAACGGGTTCGTCGAGGTCGGCGGCGAGAAGATGTCCAAGTCGCTCGGCAACTTCACCACCCTGCTCGACATGGCCGAGTCCGACGACCCGCGGGCCTACCGCCTCCTCGTGCTGCGCTCGCACTACCGCTCACCGGTGGAGGTCACCCGCGAGTCCGCGGCGGATGCGTCCACGGCCCTGAAGCGCCTCGACGGCGTGGCCCGCCGTACCGCCGACCTTCCCGAGCGCCCCCCCGACGATGCCGTGCTCGACGAGTTCCGGGCACTGATGGACGACGACCTCAACACACCGGGCGTGTTCCGGCTGCTCTTCGACCAGATACGGGACGCGAACATCGCCCTCGACGAGGGCCGGGACTACGACGCGGCAACCGCGTGGGCCAACATCGCCCAGATCTGCGATGCCGTGGGCCTCGAGCCCATCACTCAGGACGAGGGCATCCCCGACGACGTTGCGGCCATCGCCACCGCCCGTGACCAGGCCCGCGCGGCCAGGGACTGGCCCGAGGCCGACCGTCTCCGCGCCCGGATCGAGGCCCAGGGCTTCACCGTCGAGGACACCCCCGACGGCACCGTCGTCCGCCGCTGAACGCCTCACGTCGGGCGCCCGGCAGTGGGGATCACCCGGCAGTGGGGATCACCCGGCAGTCGGGATCACCCGGCGGTGAGGCTCACCTGGGGAGGAGCGTGCCGGCGCTCCTCCCGGGCGAATCAGTAGCTCCAGAGGTAGTCGGGGGCGCTGCCCGCGCCGTACCAGAACACGTCGTCGTTGCCGTTGCCGTCGTAATCGCCGGGGAGTGGCACCTGGTACGTGCCCATGACCGAGAGGTTCCGGGTCTTGAACTTCCGGCTCGACCGGCCGTACGACAGGCCATCGGGGCGGGTGCCGGGGCCATACCAGATGACGTCGTCCTGGCCGTCGTTGTTGTAGTCGCCGACCACGGGCCTGGCGTTGCGGTTCTCCTCGATGCCCTTGCCGCTGAAGCCGCCGTCGGCCTTGCCGAACCAGAGGTAGTCGGGCGCGCTGCCTGGCCCGTACCAGAAGATGTCGTCACGCCGATCGCCGTCGAAGTCGCCGGCGAACGAGCGGTACGTGCCGTTGGCCGTGATGGGCTGACCGAGGAAGCCGAAGGCCGTGCCGTGCCAGAGGAAGTCGAAGCCGGTCCCGGTCTGGTACCAGAGGACGTCGCTGTAGCGGTCGCCGTTGAAGTCGCCCACGATGGGCCGGTCGTACGAGCGGTGGACGGCGAGGTTGTGGCCGGTGAAGGTGCCGTCGGACCGACCGGTCCAGAGGTAGTCGTCGTCGTCGCCGGGCCCGTACCACAGGATGTCGTCGCGTCGGTCGCCGTCGAAGTCGCCGACCAGCGGTGGCTGATAGACCCCGCGCACGACGATCCCGCGGGCGGTGAAGCCGCCGCCCTCTTTGCCGAACCAGATGAAGTCCGGCAGGTTGCCCGTGCCGTACCAGAGGATGTCGTCGTGTCGGTCGCCGTCGAAGTCGCCACTCACCGGTGTGTCGTAGGTGCCCGAGACGTCGATCCGGCTGAGCTCGTAGCTGTCGGGCCTCATGGGCGTCGGCACCGGCTGGGGCGGCGGTGGCGGGGTGCCGGCCTGTCCGGGCCGGGGGTAGGAGCCGCGCCAGAAGCTGGTCGTCTTGTTGCCGCCCGCCCGGGTGAGGCTGAAGTGCACGTGGTCGGTGTGCGGGCTGGGACCGGAGTAGGGCTGCCAGCCCGCCTCGGCTCGGTAGAGGCGGAACATCTTCCTGTTCCAGATGATGTACATGACACCGAGGCGACGGGCGTTGGCGTACCGGTTGCCGGCGCTGTCGGTCGCGAACAGCCAGCTCATCAGGTTGGCGACCTCGGCTCGGTCACCTGCACTCGCTGCGTTCATCTGCCAGTCCCAGGCCCGCCCCTCCTTGTGCTCACTCGAGCCCCCGACGTTGCACGCGCGCACGATGCCGAAGTTGCCGGAGCCCGGGTAGGCGGCCATGACCATGGACTGGAACGCCACCATGCCGGGCTTCGGCGTGGGGCTGCAGGTCGTCTGGCCTTCGTAGGACGGGAAGGGCTCGATCGCGCTGGAGCCCGACTCCCTGGTCGCCGGTGATTCCGGGGTGCCGGCGGCCGGGCCGTCGCCGGTGACGGCGAATGCCCGTGGCCTGTAGACGACGGGGTCCTGCTCGTGGACGACGGGGTCCTGCTCGAAGAAGCCCGGGTAGATGCAATGGGCCGCCAGTGTGTAGTCGCCGGCGTCGGTGCCGGGCGGGACCTGGAGCGTGCCGCGCCACCGTCCGTCGGCACGGACCGGAAGGGTTTCGTCGGCCACGACGCGGCCGGTGCTGGACCGCAGGACGAGCGTGACCCCGTCACCGGCGGTGGTGCCGTCGGGGAGGAGACAGCGCTCCCCTGACGCTCGTATGGCCGACCCGGTCAGCCCGCGGGCGGGCGAGCTGGAGAACTGCGGCCCGGTGCTGCTACCGCCGGCGAACGCCCCCATGTTCGGGACGGCAAGGGAGGCGGCTCCCACCAGTCCTGCGAGGAGGGTGGCCAGCACCCTCTGAGATGTGTGCTGCACGTCGGATTACCCCACTTGATCGACAACAGTCGTTCGCCCGTGCAGTCATGATCGGAGCGTAGTCGTTCGACTTGAGCACCCACAGTGGGATGAGACACCACGGAGTGTGGTCGACTCCTTGGGGGTCGGACCGGGCCGGCGACCCTGGGTGGAGCGGGTTGTCCTGACCGCGCCCCAGGGCTTACGGTGGGGCTTGTTACCAGACGGTAACTTGTCCCCGTCCGTTGTTTTCCTCGTGATCAGAGGTGTGTCATGGCCGAGTTCTCCTTGGACCTGAACGAGGATCAGCTGCAGCTCCAGCAGTGGATCCACGACTTCGCGGAAGGTGTCGTGCGCCCCGTCGCCCACGAGTGGGACGAGCGGGAGGAGACGCCCTGGCCGGTTATCGAGGAGGCCGCCAAGATCGGCCTCTACAGCTTCGACTTCTTCGCGAATGCGTTCGCGGACGAGACCGGGCTCACCATCCCGATCGCCATGGAGGAGCTGTTCTGGGGCGATGCCGGCATCGGTCTCTCGATCGTCGGCACCGTGCTGGGTGTGGCCGGGATCATGGCCAACGGCACGCCGGAGCAGATCGGTGAATGGGTGCCACAGTGCTTCGGCACCCCCGAGAAGCTGATGATGTCCGCCTTCTGTGTCAGCGAGCCCGACGCCGGTTCCGACGTGAGCTCGCTGCGCACGAACGCCGTGTACGACGAGGCCAAGGACGAGTGGGTCCTCAACGGCCAGAAGACCTGGATCACCAACGGTGGCATCGCCGACATCCACGTGGTGGTGGCCTCGGTCGACCGCGAGCTGAAGGGCCGTGGCCAGGCATCGTTCATCGTCCCGCCCGGCACTCCGGGCCTCAGCCAGGGCACCAAGTTCGAAAAGCACGGCATCCGCGCCAGCCACACGGCCGAGGTGATCCTCGACGACTGCCGGGTCCCCGGAAGCTGCCTCCTCGGAGGCAAGGAGAAGCTCGACGAGCGGCTCGCCCGCGCCCGCGAGGGCAAGAGCAGCAAGGTCCAGGCGGCGATGGCAACCTTCGAGGCGACCCGCCCGTCGGTGGCCGCGCAGGCCGTCGGCGTCGCCCGGGCCGCCTACGAGTACGCCCTCGAGTACGCAAAGGAGCGCAAGCAGTTCGGCCGCGCCATCATCGAGAACCAGGCCATCGCGTTCGACCTGGCCGACATGAAGACCGAGATCGACGCCTCACGGCTGCTCGTGTGGCGGGCGGCCTGGATGGGCCGCACGGGCAAGCCCTTCGAGAACGCGGAAGGCTCGATGTCGAAGCTGAAGGCGGGTAAGACGGCGGTGTGGGTCACCGAGCGGGCGATCCAGATCCTCGGCGGCTACGGCTACGTCCGCGAGTACCCCGTCGAACGCTGGCACCGTGACTCGAAGATCTACGAGATCTTCGAGGGCACCGCCGAGATCCAGCGCCTGGTGATCTCCCGGGCGATCAGCGGCATCCGCATCCAGTAGCGGGCGGGCGGTCCGAGGCCCGAACGCCTCTGTTCGGGTCCGTTCCCACGCTCAACCGCCGTTGGGGACCGACGCCATGCGAAAGCAGGCACGGCCTGCCCGCTTGGCGCGGTACATGGCGGTGTCGGCCGCGGCGATGAGGGTGCCGGGGTCATCGACCCCCGACGCCACCGCCACGCCGATGGACATGGTCGCGTCCATCGGTTGGCCTTCCACGAGGATGGGCTGGGTCATGGTCTCGAGTAGGCGGTTCGCCAGGATGCCCGCGTCGTCCGGTCCGTCCAGATCCTCCGCCAGTACGACGAACTCGTCGCCGCCGAAGCGGCTGATCGTGTCGCCCGGGCGCACCGCCCGCCCGATCTCCTCTGAGATGGCGACGAGCAACTGGTCGCCGATGGGATGGCCGAAGGTGTCGTTGATGGTCTTGAAGTGGTCGAGGTCGCAGAACAGGATCGCCACGGTCGAGCGATGGCGCAACGAGCGGTCGAGCGCGTGGCCGACGCGGTCGATGAAGAGTTGCCGGTTGGGCAGTCCGGTCAGGCCGTCATGGGTGGCCCGGTAGGTGAGTGCGGCATTGCGCTCTCGGAGCGCCTCCTCCAAGCGCCGGTGGTCGTTGATGTCGTCGATCTGAACCGAGAGGAGGCGGCCGCCGTCATCGGTCCGTCGAACCATGGTCGGCCGGAGCCGGCCCCAGATCTCCCCGCCGGCGGGCTGGACCAACCGCACGTCGACAGGACTCGACGCCACTGGATCGCGGAGGAAGTCGCGGACCGGCTCGAGGTCGCCGGGGTGGACGATGGCACCGAGCGTGGTCAGCAGCAGTTCGGCCTCTTCCCGCCCGGTGAGCTCGCGCATCCGTTGGTTCACCTCGTGGAACCGACCTTCGCCGTCCAGGCGCGCCAAGCCGTGGGGCGAGTGCTCGAACTGCTGGCCGAACTCCTCGAGGAGCAGTTGTGCCCGTCGCTCCGCCGTGACGTCGCGGGCGGCGACGGCCACACTCTCGACGGCGGGGTCGTCCAGGAAGTTCGTCAGGTGCGCGGCCAGTATCCCGTACGAGCCGTCGGACCGGGCCACGCGGAGGTCGCACGCGATGGGAACGCTCGGGGCGCGCAGCAGTTGCTCCCACGCAGTGTCGAGCACGGGGACCGAGTCGGTGTGGACGATCGAGCGCAGCGACAGGCCCACGAGTTGTGCGGGCACGGCGCCCAGGACCCTGGTGCTGACCGTGCTGCAGTAGCTGATGATCTGTGAAGCGTCGGTGAGGAGCGCCAGGTCGTCCGAGGCGTCGAGCAACGCACGCAGCCGTTGGGGGCGGTCGGCGACGTCGGGCTCGAGGCGTCGTCGACGGCTGAGGTCGCGAACCGCAACGAGGACGCCGTGCACCCCCGGCTCCTCCAGCAGGTTGCCGGCGACCAACTCGAGGACCCGCCAGCCGGTCCGTCCGGCGGCCCGCATCTCGATCGGTGCCGTGGGGCCGGGATGGTCGAGCGCGGTCGCGATGCACTCGTCCACGAGGTGGCGGTCGTCCGGGTGGATGAGGTCGAAGAAGGCGACCGCCTCGTCCGCCATGGCCACCTCGCCGGGTCCGAGCCGGGCGGGGCCGGTGATGCCCACGTCCGAGGTGTACCGGACCGCGCCCGTGGCGTCGATCACGATGACCAGGTCGGTGAGGTGGTTCACCAGGCCGCGGAAGAAGTCCACCGGCGGTTCGGCCGTCCCCCTGTCGTCGGTCACTGCACCCGTCTCCTCTCCGCCGGTGAAGGGTGTCTCCGCCTGATCAGCCAAGTCGCCTGATCGCCAGGGCCCACACCGCCGTGAGCACCACTCTAGGTGGCGAAAGCGACCCCGAAAAGTGGGAATCTCAGAAAATGGTGGAAATCAGGTCCGACGCACGCCTCGGAGGCCGGCCCAGACCAGGTCTGCCACCTGGGAGGCGAGATGCTCGGGATCGAAACCCTCGGGGTTGGTCAACCAGTGGCGACTGGTCCCCTCGGCCACGCCGACGACCGCATGGGCCAGCAGGGTCCGGTGGGCCGGGTCGAGCCCATCCACCTCGATCAGCTCGGCCACGAAGGCGGCGATCGACGCCTCCACGTGCCGTGCCACGGCGACGAACTCGTCGTCGCTGCGGGACCCGCCGGCGAACAGCAGCAGGAACGCCTCGCGCTCCTCGGCGACGAACTCGAAGTACGCCCGCAGACCCGCTTCGACCTGTTGCCGGGGCCCCCGGGCGCCGGCCGTGGCCTCGGCGATGGCGCGCTCGAGGCGGCCGCCGACGTCCCCCAAGAGCTCCAGGTAGAGCTCGCGCTTCGACTGGAAGTGCTGGTACAGCACGGGCTTGGTGACGCCGGCCGCCTCGGCGACCGAGTTCATCGACGTCCCGTGGTACCCCTCGCTCGCGAAGACGAGCAGGGCCACGTCGAGCAGTTGGTGGCGGCGTTCAGCCGCGGGCAGCCGGGCGGTGGAGGCCATGGGCCCCAACCTACCGAGCGAGTTACCGGTGGGTAACCATCACGCCGGCTCCTGCTCTCCCGACCGTCGGCCCTGTTCGACGTCGTCGCGCTCAGCGGCCTTCACGCCGTACCCGAACACGATCGCCGGGGCGAGGATCACCGAGCCGACCACCATCGAGGCCACGATCATCGTCACGAGCCCCTGCGGGAAGTCCACGAAGAAGCCGAGGAAGAATCCCACGATCGCGACGAGGAAGAGCCCGTAGCCCACTCGCTGGCCGAGGACGACCCAACGCACGATCCGGGCGCGACGGGCCAGGACGGCCTCGTCGCTCTCCTCGGACCGGTACGCGCTCATGTCTTCCGCTCGTGGCGACTGCGTCGCCGGGCCGCTCGCTCGTGGCGACTGCGTCGCGGGGCCCCGCGCTCGTTCCTCGTGCTCATGTCTTCCGCTCGTGGCGACTGCGTCGCCGGGCCGCTCGCTCGTGGCGACTGCGTCGCGGGGCCCCGCGCTCGTTCCTCGTGCTCATGGCCGCCAGCCTGCCTCATCGAGGAGCGCGCCGATGCGTTCGGTCTGGGCCTGCCAGGAGAACAGGCGACGGGCGAGGTCCTCGTTGTGGTCGACGACGGCGGCGTCGGGCGCGTCGAGCCACCGCCCGAGCGGCTCGGGGTCGTCGGTGGGGAACCAGCGGAAGCCGAGCCCCCGCAGCTCCTGGGCGACCGGATATCGAGCCACCGCGGCCGGGCGGCGGTAGATGGCGGCCTCGATGGGCGGGTTGCCGAACCCCTCCCAATGCGACGGGAAGACGACGGCATCGGCGGGGGCATAGATGTCGGGGCCGTGGGCCATCGGCTCGTGGATGACCCGGCACCGTGCGCCGGTGAGGATTCGGTCGAGCTCGGGCCCGTAGCCCTCCTCGGGCCCGCCCAACAGCCAGTAGGTGGCGTCGAGGGACTCGGCCATGGCGACGGCCTCGGGGATCCCCTTGCGCCCGATGGCGCGCACGGGGTGGACGAGGAGAAGCTCGTCGGGCGCGACGTCGAGGTGCCGGCGGGTGCCGACCCGGTCGCCACTCGGGCCGTCGACGTCGAAGCCGTTGTAGATCGTCACGGCGCGAATGCCTCGCTGGGCCATCTGGACGCGGGTGAGCTGGCTGATGCACACGTGCCGCCACGTCGGATCATCGGCCGGGAGCTCGGTGATGTGCGCGAAGCGCTCGCGCTGCCACGGTGGGTCGTGGTGGTGCAGGATCGCGCGGCGCCCGCGCAGCACCAGGCCCACCACGCGTGCCGCCGGCAGGTTGAGCGGGATCGTGAGCAGATTCTCGACGAGCACGAGGTCGGCGTCGCCGAGGGCGTCGTCCACCTCGCCGATGGCAGGCGGGTCCTCGGCCCCCCAGGCCAGGCCCGGCACCAGCCGGTCGACGGGTCCGTCTCCCGCCACCGTCACGATGTCGAAGCCCAGATGGGCGAGCGATCGGCTCCAGCTCTCGGCGCACACCGAGACACCGTCGGCACGGCCGAGGCGGAACGAGACGATGGCGCAGGTGGGCACGGTTCTCGGCGGGGAGCTAGGCAGGGGGCATGGGAGCAGGTGACGGGGCACCGACGGCGCAGATCACCGTACCGAGCGCTCTCCGCGACCGGGTGCGGGCCGTCATGGAGGCGCATTGGCGCGAGCTCGGCGACTTCGGCTTCACGGTGCCCAACGCCACGGTCTACCCGTGGCAGTGGCTCTGGGACTCGTGCTTCCACGCCGTCATCTGGGCCGAGCTCGGCGACGGCGACCGGGCGGTGCGCGAGCTCGAGGCGTTGTTCGCCCACCAGGACGACGAGGGCTTCCTGCCCCACGTCATCCACCACGGCAACCCTGGGCATCACGCCGAGTTCTGGGGCCGGAAGCGCACCTCGTCGATCACCCAACCCCCGATGTACGGCCACGCCGTCGCCGAGCTCCTGCGACGGGGGATCGACGTGCCCGCCGACCTGGTGGCACGCGCGCACCACGGCCTCGGGTTCCTGCTCCGGAGCCGGCAGCGGGACGAGTCGGGCCTGGTGACCGTGGTGCACCCCTGGGAGACGGGCGCGGACAACAGCCCCCGGTGGGACGACTTCTGCCCCGGCGGCTTCGACGAGGGCCGGTGGAGGCAGACCAAGGGCGACCTCCTGGCCACCGTCGAGCGGTCAGCGGGAGGCGCGCCCCTCTACAACACGGCCTTCCCGGTTGCCCCGGTCGGCTTCAACGCCCTGCTGGTGTTCAATGCCCGAGAGCTCCTGTCCGAGACCGGCGAGCAGTTCGCCGACCTCGGGGACGAGGCGGATGCCCTCGCACGGGCCGTGGCGGCACGGTGGGACGATGATCTGAGCACCTGGGTGGACGGCGGTCCATCGGCGGGCGGCTCGGGGCGCGTCCGCACCGCCGATGCCCTGCTCCCGCTCGTCGCGGTCGCCCGGCCCGAGCAGGTGCGGGCCGGCTACGCGCAGGTCGCGGACGCCGCGGCCTTCGGTGGGGCGTTCGGCGTCCGCGGCGTCCATCGGGAGGAGCCCGCCTTTGCCCCCCGCACCTATTGGCGCGGGCCCGCCTGGCCGCAACTCACGTACCTGCTCTGGTTGAAGGCAGCGAACGGCATGCGGCCACCGATCGAGCGGTACCTGGTCGAGTCGACGGTTGCCGGTGCCGTCCGCTCGGGCTTCGCCGAGTACTGGGACCCCGACGACGGCACCGGCCTGGGCGCCATCCCCCAGTCCTGGACCGGCCTTGCCCTGGTCATGGCCGACCATTCACCTATCGGGCTCGACGCTCCCGATGGCTGAGCCTCTGCTCACCCGTCCCTGTCGTGGGGAACCGCAGCGGAGTGACCAGCACGGAGGGAGGCCCGGGTGGCGTAACGTCGGCACCCGTGGCCTCTGAGGAAGCACATCCTGTCGCCGAGCTGCTGGCCGACGTGGCCGACGGCGTCGGGCGCCTCACCATCAACCGGCCCGAACGGCGCAACGCCATGTCCTGGGGCGTGCTCACCGGCATGCGGGACCACCTCGCGGCATGGAAGGACGACCCTGAGGTCCGGGTGGTGGTCCTGACCGGCGCTGGGGACAAGGCCTTCTGTGCCGGTGCCGACCTCACCAACATGGCCGGCGACGCCGGCTACCTGGGCCTGCACGACTCACGCGGCGAGTTGGCCCGGCTGTTCCACGACCTCTGGGACCTGGGCAAGCCCACCATCGCCCGGGTGCGGGGCTTCTGCCTGGCCGGCGGCTTCGGCCTGGCCCTGTCGTGCGACCTGGTGGTGGCCGCCGACGACGCCCAGTTCGGCACCCCCGAGATCAACGTCGGCCTGTGGCCGTACATGATCACGGTTCCGCTGGTGCGGTCCATGCCGCCCAAGAAGGTGCTCGAGCTGATGATGACGGGCCGCCGGGTGGGCGCCGACGAGGCCGATCGACTCGGCTTCCTCACCCGTGTCGTACCCGTGGACGACCTCGACGACGCGGTCGACGAGTTGGCGGCAACGCTCGCCGCCAAGTCGCCCGCCACCATGAAGCTGGGGCGCGACTCGTTCTACGCGGTGTGGGACCAGGGCGCGGACGACGCGCTGCGGCTGCTGCACCCGATGCTCACGATCACCTCGGCCACCGAGGACGCGGCCGAAGGCATCGCCGCGTTCGTCGAGAAGCGCCAGCCCGAGTGGAGGGGCCGCTGATGCCTGCTCTCGCCCGAACCCCCCGAACCCCCCGAACCCCCCGAACCCCCCGAACTCGACGCAATAGCTGTCGGAAAGCGACAGCTATTGCGTCGAGAATGCCGGGACGCGAGCAGGGAGGTGGACGATGAGCGATGAGAAGCTCGAGGCGACCCCCAACCTGCACGACTGGGGGCCGCTCACCCGCGACCTCGCCGAGCGGCGCGAGAAGGCGCTCGCCATGGGCGGACCAGAGCGGGTGGAACGTCAGCGGTCGCTGGGGAAGCTGCCGGTGCGCGAGCGCCTCGCTCTGTTCGTCGACTCGGGGACATTCGTGGAGTACGGACAGCTGGCCGACTCGATGGATCCCGGCCTGGCCGACAAGGGCTACCTGGCCGCTGACGGCTGCGTCACCGGCATCGGCGAGATCGACGGTCGGCGCGTGACGATCTGCGCCTATGACTTCACGGTCATGGCCGGGTCGATGGGCGCCGTCAACGAGCAGAAGACGGGCCGGATGCGCGAGATGGCGCTGCGTCAGCGCATTCCGATCATCTGGCTGCTCGATTCGGCCGGGGCGCGCATCATGTCGTCGTCGGGCTCCACCTTCGCCGGCGTTGGCCAGCTCTTCCGCGAGCAGGTGACGTTGTCGGGGGTGGTGCCGCAGGTGGCGGCAATGCTCGGCCACTGCGCGGCGGGCACGGCGTACATCCCGGCGCTCGCGGACTTCATCCCCATGGTGAAGGGCATCTCGTCGATGGCCCTGGCCGGGCGCCACCTGGTGAAGGCGGCGACGGGGGAGGACGTCACCGAGGAGGACATGGGCGGTTCGACGGTGCACACCAAGGTCAGCGGTGTGGCCGACCTAGAAGTGGCCAGCGACGAGGAGTGCCTGGACACGGTCCGCACCTACCTCTCGTTCTTCCCGAGCCACAACCAGGAGCCCCCGCCGGTCATCGAGTGCACCGACCCCGTCGACCGACGGGTGGACGAGCTCTACGACATCGTGCCGACGGCCCCTCGCCGGGCCTACGACATGCACAAGGTCATCCATGCGGTCGTCGACGACGGCGACTTCTTCCCCATGAAGGGCGCGTGGGCGAAGAACATCATCACCGGCCTGGCCCGTGTCGGTGGGCAGCCCGTCGGCCTGGTGGCCAGCCAACCGATGGTGCTGGGCGGGGCGCTGGACGTGAACGCAGCAGACAAGGCCGCCCGTTTCGTCTGGTTGTGCGACGCCTTCGGCATCCCCCTCGTCTTCCTGCACGATGTGCCGGGGTTCATCGTGGGCTCGGCGGTCGAGAAGCAGGGCATCATCCGCCACGGCGCCAAGATGCTGTTCGCCATCAGTGAGGCCACGGTGCCCAAGGTGAGCATCGTCCTGCGCAAGAGCTACGGCGCCGGCTACTTCGTGATGAACGGCACCGCCTACGAGGCGGATTACGTGGCCATCTGGCCCACCGCCGAGATCGCGGTGATGGGCCCCGACGGCATGGTGAACATCATCATGCGCAAGCAGCTCGACGCCATCCCCGAGGGCAAGGAGCGCGACGAGGCCCGCATCGCCATGGCCGACGAGTTGCGCAAGAACATCGATCCCTACGTGGCCGCGGGCCACGCTGCGGTGGACGACGTGATCGACCCGGCCGAGACCCGCCATGCCATCTGGCGGGGCCTGCACGTGAGCCGGACAAAGCAGATCGATCGCCCGTGGCGCAAGCACGGCGTCCTCCCCGTCTGAACGCGTGGGCCCGACATGACGGTTGCGTTCCTCCATGTTCCGAAGGCGGCCGGGACCTCATACCTCGAGGCGTTGGCCGCTGCCATCGGCGGCCGTCAACTCGTGGTGCGCATCCCCGGCGAGATCACCTCCGAGGCGTTCCAGCAGACCCTGGTGCCCGAGTCGTTGCGGCAGTACTCGTTCGTCGCCGGCCACTTCGACTACGACGTCTGCCGCCGAGCGCCGTTCCTGCGTCCGGTGACGGTGCTCCGGGATCCCGTCGACCGGATCGTGTCGTGGTACCACTACACGTTGCGCAGTGTGGACGAGGGGCTCGCGCCCTGGCGTCGGTTCATCGAGGACCGCCACCTCGAGGTCGAGGACTTCCTCCTCCATCCGAAGTTGCGGTGGCTGCACGGCCAGGCGCAGACCATGCAGATTGCGGGCTACCTCTGGAGCGGCGAGCCGTACCCCGAGGTCGACCGGCTCGTTCCCGAGGCCGAGGAGAACCTGGCCCGTTTCGCCCATCTCGGTCTGTACGAGCGGTTGGGTGACTCGTTGCGCCTGGCGCAGGCCGAGCTGGGGCTCGCGTCTGTGCCGACGCTGCCCGACAGCAACGTCTCACCGGCGCGGGGCGCCGAGCTCGATCCCGCCGTGCGCGCCGAGGTCACCGAGATGCTCGGTATGGACTCGATGTTCTATCCGTGGGCCGTCGGGCTCTTCGAGCAGCGGCTGGCGGCGCACGGCCTCAACGATGAGTCGGTGAACCTGGCGAGCCCCGAGCGGCCGCCACCCCTGGCCGTGCACCGGTCACCCGGGCGTCACCCAGGGCCCGATCCCGAAGGGCGACCGACCGGAGAGGAACGAGGCCGAGCTGGTGTCGGCGACCTGGTCGAGCTGGCCTGGTACCCGCGGCCGGGCGAGGTGCTCGGAGGCGACCTCGATGCACCGCTGCCCGTGCACGCTCCGGAGGCGGCGGTCGAGGTCCTTTCCGGCGGGGTCTTCACCGTGGATGCCCACCCGGCCCTCGATCTGGGCGCGAACTGGCTGCGGGTGCCCGCCGGCGTCTACCAGGTGCAGGCGACGGTGCCCTGCCGACGGTTCGGTGACATCGGTCCCGAGGACGACTGGGTGCTCCTGTTCGACTTCGCCTGGTACGGCGAGCCGCCGATCCCCTACGCCCCTGGGCTCCCGGGCGCAGCGGACGTCGAGCTCTGGCAGGCGCGGACGGTCCCGCCGGGTCTTCCGCCGGCCCCGCTGCTGGGCTCGCCGATCTCCGCGGGCGGCTTGCTGCGGGTTCCCGACGGAGGCGGCCATCTGTGCTTCCTGCTCGGCTCGACGAGGCCGGTGGTGGTCTCGCCGGGTGATGAGGTTCGGATCCTGTACGTCAAGGTGGGTTGACGCCTCTACCGACCGGGTGTCCGCCCGACCTGGTGTTCGACGCCCGTCAGGAGCAGGTCGCTGATCCGGCGGGGCGCTTCGGCGAGGAGCGGAAAGGCCATGGCCCGCTTGGGGAGCCGCACGTGGGTCCGGCCCTTCTGGACAGCGGCCACCACGGCCTCGGCCACCTGCTCGCGGGCGATGTCGACGATCAGGCGCAACTTGTACCCGCGGGCGAAGGAGTCGCGGGTCGGCGCGTAGTCGTTCACGTGGTCGAGCATGTCGGTGGGGATCGGGCCCAGTTGCACCACCGTGGTGCCCACCGGCAGGCCCTTCAGGTCGAGGGCCAGGACCTCGGTGAACTGGGTGAGGCCGGCCTTGGTGGCGGCGTAGGTCGCCATGCCGGGGTAGGCGGCCACCCCCGCGAGCGACGAGATGTTGACCAGGTGGCCCCGACCGCGCTCGAGCATCCCGGGCAGCGCCTGGCGACAGAGCTGCACCGGTGTCACCAGGTTGAGTCGGAAGACCTGCTCGATGGCCTGGGGATCGGTGTCTGCGAATGCCCCCACCGCGTCCATGCCGGCGTTGTTCACGAGCACGTCGACCGGGCCCCCGTCGTCCTCGATGGCGGCGACGAGGCCCGCCACCACGTCGGGGTCGACCAGGTCGGTGGGATGGGCGGTGCCGCCCAACTCGTCCGCAAGGGTCGCCAGCTTCTCCGCGTCGCGCGCGACCAGGGCGACCGAGGCGCCGTGCGCGGCGAACGCCCGGGCCGTGGCTTCGCCGATGCCCCGGGATGCGCCGGTGATGAGCACGCGTCGTCGATGAAGGTCCATGACGCCAGGATCGCGCTCAGCCGGCCGGCGTGTTGTCGATCTCCACGTAGTCGCGGCAGGGCTGCCCGCGGAGCGACGTGCAGCCCGGTCGCTCGGCGGGGACGTCGTGGTCGCCGGGCAGCACCGGCAGCACCAGCGCCGACGGGTGGTCGGCGGACTGGGCCACTGTGTTGACCACGCCTTGCGCGTCCCGGGAGTCGAACTCCCACTCGGGGCGGTCGCCACCGGGCGAGTCCACCGTGAACCGCAGGCGCGAACCGGGGTGGAAGGCGTGGGCGAACGGGAAGACCTCGACGCGGACCTCGGTGAGCTCGCCGACGGGCAGGCGTTCGTCCTCGGCGTCGAGGTGGGTCGGCACCGGCCGCAACTCGGTTGAGGCCTCGTCGTCGAGACTGCGGTGACTGGCACGGAGCCAGCCGTTCTGGATGTAGACCTCCTTGCCATCCGGGCGCACCTCGCTGATGGTCACCTCGAGGTCGGTGTCGAGCGCGGTCGACTCGATCCACAGGTTGGCGCTGGCCGGGCCGGCCATGACCGTGGCGTCGTCGAACGGCTCGCTGAGGTAGCTGACAGCGTCTCCTTCGCGCAGTGGCTTCCAGTCGAAGCCGGGGTCGGCAGTGAAGCTGAACCCACCCGGCACGGTGCGATCGTCGCCGTACTCCGGGTGGAACTCGAACGAGGCCGCGCTCGTCGGTTCGCCGTCGACGGCGGTCGGCGCGTCTGGGCCGAGGGTGCCGTCGGGCTGCAGGTAGAAGGCGGTGGGCTCGACGTCGGGTGGCGGCCACGACACGTAGGTCTCCTCGAAGGTCGAGCCCGGGATGCCCGGCGTGTCGGTGCGCGCGCCGTTCTCGTAGAGGACGCGGATGTCGTCCTCGGCCTGGTAGTCGGCCAGCGCCTCCTCGTACGAGGCGGCATCGGTGAAGCGGTCGGGTGGGATGAAGTAGTCGCCCTCACCGAACTGCGGGATGAACGCGGCCGGGGCTCCGGCTCGGATCAGCGGCGGGATCTCGGGAATCCTCTTGGCCACGTAGAAGTCGAGGAACTCGAACCAGCGCTGGACGTTCTGGGGGATGAGCGAGTCGCCGTGGGTGCCGTTCTGCATGCTCACGTGCACGTCCGGCGAGCCGGTCAGATGCTCGATCAGCGCGGGGAAGTGGCCGCCGGTCTGCTCGTCCTGCCACGACCCGGCGAGGAACACGGGGACGTTGATCCGGTCGGCGAAGGTGACCGGCGTGAGCGGGGGGCTGATCACCGGGTCGTAGTGGGGGTAGTTGCGAGCGAGGCGCTCGATGTCGGGGTTCTGGCTGCGCAGGCCCTGGTTGGCTTCGCACTGGCGGCCGATCTCGCCGCCCTGGTCGACGACGGCCCGCTCCCAGCCCTGGCCATAGGGCTCGGCCCCGTCTTGGACAGCGAGGATCCAGTTGCGGGCGAAGCCCGAGTTGTACATGCCCCCCGGATAGAGCACCGCCGGCCAGATGCTGTCGAGCACCGACATGGGGGAGATCGCGGCCAGGTGCGGGGGCCGGGTGGCGGCCACGAACAACTGGCTGTTGCCCGCGTAGGAGATGCCGATCAGGCCTGGCTCGTGGTGCGCCACCCAGTCCTGGGCCGCCACGGCCTCGACCACGTCGTAGCCGTCGGCCACCTGGCTTGCCTCGAAGAAGCTGAACGTGCCGCCCGAGCAGCCTGTTCCGCGCACGTTCACCGAGACGGTTGCGTAGCCGTACAGGTCGGCGAATTGCGAGATGCTGGAGCCCGAGCCGTTCGGGTTGGCGGAGTCGTAGCCCGAGTAGTTGATCACGGTCGGGTACGGGCCGTCCTCGACGGGTCCTGGCAGGCGCACCATGGCAACGAGGGTGGTGCCGTCCCGGGTCGCGATGTAGTTGAGGCCCGGCACCAGCTCCTGGTCGGTGTACAGCGATTGAGGAGGGTGGTCGTAGACGTCACCGACGGCGATCGGGTCGCTGGCGGCCACGTCGCCGGCGTCGTCGACCCGGACGACCCGGTAACCCGCGCCCGGCTCCACCCGGGCGAACACCAGGTTGCCCTCGTCGTCTACCGTTCCGGTGGCATCCTGGAGGCCGCCGGGGCTGAACAGCGCGGTCTGCACCTCGCCGTCGGGATTCACCAGTTGCAGGCTCGTGTCGGGCTCGGCGCCCGTGACCGTGACCGCCCCAGTGTTGCCCGTCACCTCGAAGTCGGCTTCGGTGGCCCCGTCGAGGTCGACGGTCACCGGTCCGGCATCGTCGCCGGCGCTACTGCTGCAGGCAGGGAGTGCGAGCAGGAGCAGCGCGGTCGTGGCGAGCACGAGCGCGCGTGTGGGTCGGCGAAGGCGCATGGTCGGGCGGTTCCCCCTGGGGCTGGTAGACAGCGGGTGGCACTGGGTGCGAAGCAGAGTACGCGGGGAGGACCCCATGACCGAAGTCGAGGCCGAGATCACCGCCAACGTGTGGCAGGTGCGCACCGAGGTGGGCCGCACGGTCGCCGAGGGCGACGAGCTGGTGATCCTCGAGTCCATGAAGATGGAGATCCCGGTCGTGGCACCCGTGAGCGGAATGGTCACCGAGATCCGGGTGGCGCCCGACGACCAGGTCCACGAGGGCGACGTGGTGCTCGTCATCGACGGAGGCTGAGCGCGTTCAGGGGGCCGTGCCCGCAACCGATCCCGTGAGGGGCTCGCCCTCCCGGAACGTCACGCACACGGCCTCGCGGTCGCCTCCCGACCACGAGTCCTCGGTGGGCCACAGCGACACCATCTGGAGGTCGGAGGCGCCGTACGCGCTGCCGACGTAGGCCTCGAACGCCGTGGCACAACCGCCGTCGGCGAACGAGGCAACGGCATCGCGGCCGGGGTAGGGCGCGCCGGGCCCGTCGGTGTAGGCGACGAGGCCGACGACCTCGCCGTCGTGCGCGCCGGCGCAGTCGGCCAGCAGCGCGTCGGTGGCCTCGTCACCCCCATCGCCGGTGAACGGGGCCCCGGTCACGCAGTCGCCGACGGCCAGCTCGGTGACGGGCGTGGTCGGCGGCGCTGAGGTCGTGGTCGAGCCGGCGGCGGTGGTCGTCGTGGTACGGGGCGCTGCGGTGGAGGTGGTGGTGTCGAGGGCACCGAGCCAGTCCGGCGGATCGTCCTGGGCGCAGCCGGCCACCGTGATGGTGGCGACGACCATCGACGCCACGAGGACGAGGAATGCCGAAGGGGCACGCACCGGCTCAGAACCCCGCAGGGAGAAGGGCGTAGAAGTTCTCGAAGAAGACATACAGGGTCACCATGAAGGCGGGAAACGCGAGGACGTAGGAGGGCCACCGGCGCCACGCGCGGGCGACGAACCAGGCGGCCAGCCAGATCATCGCCGCGGCGATGCCCCACAGGACGGCCGGGGTCTTGGACACGGGTGGCTTCAGGCCGTCGTCGTCGAGGGTGACGCTCCGTGTCCGGGGCTGTGGGCGGGTGGGTGCCGGGGCCGGCAGCTCGGTGAGCCGGGCCCTGATGATTATCCGTTCGCGGGCGCTGTACTTCGGGTGGCAGGCCGTGAGCGTGAGGGTGTTGTCGAACTCGCCGTCCTCGTCGAAGTCCTTCGCCTGGAGCACCTCGACCCGGTCAGGTGCCACGATCTCGGTCGACCGGTAGCCGTAGGTGAAGGACGCCCCGGTGAGGTAGCTGACGATGATCTCGTCACCCGACTTGAGCTCGTCCACACGGTTGAACGGCGCGCCGTAGGTGGTGCGGTGGCCGGCGATGGCGGCGTTGCCCGGTTGCCCGGGGAGGGGTGTGCCCATGTAGTGGCCCGGCCCGTCCTTGAGCACGCCGAGGTCGACGCCCTCGAGGAAGTACCAGTCCGCACCGATCGCGGGGATCTGGATCCGCCCGACCAGTTCTCCTTGTGCAGGTGCCGGGGGGATCACCGGCGTCGCCGCCGGTTCGGCGTCGCCCGGCGCGGTGGTGGGCGTGGTCGTCCCGCCGGTGGTGTCGGTCGTGGATGCGGGTGGGTCGTCCGCGCCCGCCTCGGCCTGGTTGAACTGGTCGCGCAAGCTGTCCTGGGCCTGGTCGGTCTGCAGGCCGGTGCCCCACAGCTGATACGCGACGAAGAGCAGTATCAGGATCCCCGCCGTGATCAGGACGCGTCCTATGCGGCCGAGGGCCCTGGCGAGTCTCAACCCGGCGCTGCCATCGTGGGTCGACGCATCGACCGAGGGTACCTGCGCCACCGGGCCGTGCGAGGTCGGCCACGACGAGGCGGCGAGGAGGGGCCGACGCAACGAGCGACGACGCAGAGAAGGGACGTTCGGCCCTAGCCACGCGTTCTCGGGTGCCGGATTCTCGGGGGCGAGCGGCGGCACGCGCCGTTCCCGAGGTTGGGAGTCCTGAGATGCGCATCCTGGTGACCGAGACCCACGCGGAGGCGGCGGTGCCGGCCGTTCGTCAGCTCACCGCCGCCGGGCACGAGGTGGTGCGGTGCCGTGACGACGCGGCACCGGCGTTCCCCTGTGAAGGCCTGGCGGCCGGCGCGTGCCCGGTCGAGGCCGGGGTCGACGTGGCGCTGACGGTCCGCGTGGGCCCGCCCGCGCAGCCGACCCCCCGGGAGGACGGTGCGGTGTGCGCCCTCCGGCGCCATGTGCCGCTGGTGGTGTCGGCCCCGGACGCCCCGAACCCGTTCGCCGACTGGGCGACCGTCTGCATCGACGGCAAGGGTGACGTGGTGGCGGCGTGCGAGGCAGCCGCGGTGGCCGACGTGTCGTCGCTCTCCGAGGTCGCGCTGGCCGAAGTGCGCCGGACCCTGGCCCTGCGGGGGTACGAAGTCGATGCGGCGCGGGTGTCGACGGTTCGCAGCGCGCGGGCGGTCAAGGTCGACGTCACGATGCCGGAAGCGGTCGACGCTGCCGAGGCCGACGCGATCGCCGTGGCGGTGGCCGACGTGGTGCGCAGCGTCGAGCCGACGATCTCGGTCATCGACGTGCGCCGCGCCTGACCCCCCTCCGCTGACGGATACCCGAAGGGTCGAAGGACCCTGGACGGGGGCAGGGGCTGGGCGCGACGGTGGTCCCATGACAGAGACAAGTGATTCCGCGGACAACGAACTGGCCGACCGGCTCGCCGAGCTCGACGAGGCATCGGTGGCCGGCGAGGGCGCCGACCTCCGTGCCCAGGTCGACGAGCAGCTCGCCAAGTGGCGCGCCTGGATCGACGAGCTCGTCGTGCAGGCCGACCTCGGTCGGATGGATCTGCGCGGTGGGTTCGAAGAGGTCGTCCAGCGTCTCGAGAACTCGTACCTGGCGCTGAAGAACCAGGCCGAGCGTGCCGTCGAGCGCTCGCAGGGACGGGGCGAGCAGGTGCAGCGTGGTGTCGCCGACGCGGCCGACGATCTCCGCGAAGGGGTGGTCAAGGCCACGGGCGACCTCCGTTCGGCCGCCAAGAGCGCCTTGGACCAGCTGCGCAAGTCGTCCTGAGTCGCCCCTGGCCCCCGAGCCCGGCCGTCAGGCTGACGCACCGGCTGACGGCTCGAGGGTCGCCATGACCACGCTCATCGTGGCGTCGAGCCGCCCGGTGGTGTCGATCGGCGTCGCGTCCGGCCAAGGGTCGAACGTCGCGGCCACCCAGTCCGCAACGGCCGGGGTGGCGTCGGACGGGTCGTCGCCTCGGCGCGCCCGTTGTCGGACTCGGTCGCGACACACCCCGAGCGGCGCACGGCACTGCAGCGCGCTGAGGGTGGCGCCGGTGCCGTTGGCCAGTTCGTCGGCGAGGGCGCGGGCGCGGGTCGTCCGCCAGGAGGCGTCGATCAGCACGGACTCACCGGCACCGATGAGCGCGCCGGCCCGGGTGACCAGTTCTTCGTAGACGCGATCGGTCGTCTCGGCGGAGTACCCGCCCTGCTGGACGGGTGCGGTCTCGTGGTCGAGCGGGCCTCGCCCGAGCAGCTCCTTGCGAACCTCGTCGGACCGCAGCACGGTCCATCCGGTGCGCTCGGCGATCTGGCAGGCGACGGTCGACTTGCCGGTTCCGGGAGCGCCGCCGACGAGCACCAGTCGCGGCTCTGCCTGGCGCAGGTGCGCCTCGGCCAGCTCGAGGAGTCGGCCGACCGCTTCCCGGTTGGCGTCGCCACGCGCACTGTCGGGCTCCTCCTGGTCGGCGCGCAACGCGTGCACCTTCGCCCGCACCAGGGCCCGCTGGGCGACATAGAGGTGGGCCAGCGAATCGGGGTGGTGCTCGCCCGAGAACTCGCCGTAGGAGCGCAGAAGCGCGTCCGACAGGTCGGGGCGGCCGAGGTGCTCCAGGTCCATCGCCAGGAACGCCACGTCGGCGACGACGTCGCACCACCGCAGCCGGTCGTCGAAGGCGAGGCAGTCCAGGATCCGGGGGCCGTCGTCGAGGCAGAAGATGTCGTCGGCGAGCAGGTCCCCCTGCCCGTCACGGATGAACCCGCCTTCGATCCGGGCGGCGAGGAGCGGGCCCCGCGCGGTGATGAAGCGGTGCGCGAGATCGCCGAGGCGCGCGAGCCGGGGCCCATGGGCGGCCCCCGGCCCGGTCGCCGCGGTCTCGGCCAGGTCAGCGTCCCACCGGGCGTCGAGCGCCTCGGCGGTGGCGGCGGCGTCGATGGCCGCGGAACGCTCGGCGCCGGCATGGAACGCGGCGACGCGTCGGGCGACGGCCCGTACCTCGTCGCCGCCGCCTCCCCGGCGGGCGATGGTGGTCAGCCGCCGTTCGGGGTCGAGGCGGCGCATGACCACGAGGTGGTCGCAGACCGCTCCGTCCGGGTCGCGCACCTCGGCGATCCCGAGGTAGACGTCCGGGGCGAGCCGGCGGTTGAGCTCGACCTCGCGCAGGCAGTCGGCGCGACGGCCCCCCACCGTGGTGTGGTCGAGGAACGCGGTGCGGAGGTGCTTGTAGCGCTTGTAGGCGCGGTCGCCGTCGAAGAAGACGGTCGAGATGTGGGTCTCCACGACCGCGGCGGGAAGGTGTGGCGGCACGGTCCCCATCATCGACCCTCCGAGGGGGTGGGCGCAGAGGCGAAGGTCACCCCGCGGCCCGGAAAGGGACCATCGGCACTTCTTCGCGCGTGGCGCGATGGGCTAACTTCCCGTGACCCCGAAACCTGAGGAGTGCAATTCCATGTCGAACCGCGACCGGAGCGCCGGTCTCACCTTCGCCGTGCTCGCTTCCCTCTTCGCCGTGCTGATCGCGGCAGTGGCTGTCGCCGTGGCCAATGGCAATGACGGCGGCGGCGGATCCGACGCGAGCACCGCCCCCGCGAGCATCCCGGTGACGCTCAGCGAGTTCGCCATCGACCCGGGCACGATCACCGCGGATGTCGGCAACATCGTGTTCGACGTCACGAACGAGGGCTCGCAGGTGCACAACCTGACCCTCGAGGACCCCAGCAAGACCTCGGGTGACATCGCCGGCGGTGGGTCCGGCACGCTCGACGCCGGCAACCTCGACGCCGGGGACTACACCCTTCTCTGCACGATCCCCGGTCACGCCGACCAGGGCATGACGGCAACGCTCACCGTGGCACCGGCCGGCGGCGGGTCGTCCGACAGCTCACACGCGATGGGCGGCAGCGGCGGCGACACCATGGACTACGAGGCCATGTCCGCCGCGATGAACGCCAGCATCCTCGAGTTCCCGGCCGAGACCGAGGGCGTCGGCAACGAGCCGCTCGAGCCCACGATCGCCGCCGATGGCACCAAGGAGTACGAGCTCACCGCCGCGGTCACGCCGTGGGAGGTCGCTCCCGGCGAGATCGTCGACGCCTGGACCTACAACGGGATGGTGCCCGGCCCGGAGATGCGGGTCGACGTCGGCGACAAGGTCCGGGTGCTCGTCCACAACGAGCTGCCGGCGGCGACCGACGTGCACTTCCACGGGGTCCGGCTCCCCAACGACATGGACGGCGTGTCGCCCATCACTCAGGACCTCATCGAACCGGGTGAGGACTTCACCTACGAGTTCACGGCCGAAGAGCCTGCCGTGGCCATGTACCACTCGCACCACATGGGCCAGGTCAGCGTGCCCAACGGAATGTTCGGCACGTTCTACATCGGCGACACCGCGCCTCCGAAGGGGGTGACCATAGGTGGTCGGGCCATTCCGGCCGATCTGCAGATCGCCCAGGAGATGCCCATGGTCCTCAACGACTCGGGCGTGATCGGGCTCTCGCTGAACGGCAAGTCGTTCCCGGCCACCGCACCCGTGGCCCTTGCCGACGGCGAGTGGATGGTCGTCCACTACTTCAACGAGGGCGAGCTGTTCCACCCCATGCACCTGCACCAGTTCCCGCAACTGGTCTACGCCCGTGACGGTATCCCGCTGGACAACCCCTACTGGGCGGACACCCTGACCGTCGGGCCCGGTGAGCGCTTCAGCGTGCTCGTCCACGCCGACAACCCGGGCACCTGGGTCTGGCACTGCCACATCCTGAGCCACGTGGAGCGCGAGACCGGCCACTTCGGCATGCTCACCGCCGTGGTGGTGGAGTGACGGCCTGAGCACTCCGGGCCGGGCCGACCCGGGGAGGGGCCGAGAGGCTCAGCCCCGGGTTCGGCGTTCCCGGTCGTGGCGCTCCGCGAGCCGAGCGGCGTAGACGGCCGCCTCGGTCCGGCGGCTCATGCCGAGCTTCGAGAGCAGGTTGGACACGTAGTTCTTCACGGTCTTCTCGGCGAGGTACATGCGCTCACCGATCTGACGATTCGTGAGCCCCTCGGCGATGAGGTCGAGGATGCGGCGCTCCTGGGTGGTCAGGGAGGCCAACTCGTCGTCTTCGGGGGACCGGAGCCGTTCGAGCACCCGCTCGGTGAGTGCGGGGTCGAGGAGGGACTCGCCCGACCCCACGCGACGGATGCCGCCGACGAGGTCGGTTCCCTTGACCTGCTTCAGGAGGTAGCCGGACGCCCCCGCCATGATCGCGCTCAGGAGGGCCTCGTCGTCGGCGAAGGAGGTGAGTATCAGGCACTGGATCTCGGGGTGGCGCGAGCGGATGTCACGACACACCTCGATGCCGTCCCCGTCGGGGAGGCGGACGTCGAGCACGGCCACGTCGGGCGTGGTGGCCGGGATCCTGCCGTAGGCCTCCTCGGCGGTCCCCGCCTCGCCGACCACCACGAAGTCGTCCTCGGCCTCGAGTAGATCGCGGAGACCGCGACGCACCACCTCGTGGTCGTCGAGCAGGAAGACGCGGATGGCCATGGGAGCAGTCTGCCCCGTGGTCACCCTCGCTGGGCGGGAAGGGGTCGGTAGGCTCCGTGACCGTGTCGACGCAGGCTGGATCGCCCACCCTGCAACACCTGCTCGACGCGGTCGATGCGGTGGGGGCTGATCTCGACCTCTCCGCGATGCTTCACCGCATCACGGACGCCGCTGTCGGCCTCGTCGACGCCCGTTACGGCGCACTGGGCGTGCTCGACGAGTCGGGGACCGGACTTGTCGACTTCATCGCCGTGGGCATGGACGACCGGCAGCGTCGCGCCATCGGGCGGCTCCCGAAGGGCCACGGCATCCTGGGCCTGCTCATCGCCGACCGGGTGCCGATTCGCCTATCTGACCTCTCGAAGCACCCCGACAGCTACGGCTTCCCTCCGCACCACCCACCGATGACCTCGTTCCTGGGCGTGCCCCTCCGGGTTCGGGACGAGGTGTTCGGCAACCTCTACCTCACCGAGAAGCGCTCCGGTGGCCCCTTCACCGACCTCGACGAATTGCTGGTGGTCGGGCTCGCGGTCGCCGCCGGGGTGGCCATCGAGAACGCCCGGCTGCACGCTCGCGTGCAAGCGGCCGCCCTCGCGGAAGACCGTGCCCGGATCGCCCGAGACCTCCACGACACCGTCATCCAGCGGCTCTTCGCCACGGGGCTGTCGCTCCAGGGGGCCGCTCGGCTGGCCGACCGGCCGGAGCTGGCGGAACGCATCGAGGCGGCGGTGGACGACCTCGACCTCACCGTCAAGCAGATCCGCTCGGTCATCTTCGGGCTCGAGTCGTCTCGGGGCCGGGCGGCGGGGGGCACACGCTCCGAGGTGATGGCGCTCTGCCGCGAGGCCGCCGGCCCCCTCGGCTTCGAGCCTCAGGTCGTCTTCGACGGGCCCGTCGACTCGGCAGTGGAGGCTCCGGTACTGGTCGACCTGTTGGCCTGCCTACGCGAATCGCTGAGCAACGTCGCTCGGCACGCGGATGCCTCCCGGGTGCAGGTGCAGGTGGGGGTGTCGGCGCGTGCGGTCACCCTGCGTGTGGTCGATGACGGGGTCGGCGTCCCTGCCTCGCCACGCACGGGCGGTCACGGCTTGGCCAACATCACCGAGCGCGCCACCCGGCACGGTGGCACCTGCCGGGTGGCGCCGGCTGCCCCGAAGGGCACGCTGCTCGAGTGGGCGGTGCCCCGGTCCTGACGGTCGGTCCGTTTCTCGCGTGCTCACCTGCGGCCTCCCTGCCGCAGAGGTGTCACTGTCAGGCGGGGCCGTCGCTCGCCGTGCCCGACTGCGAGGGCGAGGGCGAGGGCGAGGGCGAGTGGGATCGGGAGTGGAGCCGACGGCCGGCGACGATGTCGGTGGCGACGGCGATGAGGTGGTCCTTGCCGCCGGTGACCCACCACCCGGTGGGCGAGAACTCGATCTCGCTGGCTGCTGATGTCTCGCTGACGTCGGTGGCGAGGCCCGTGACCATCACGCTCCACCCCCACGGGTGTGACGGGCCGAGGGCGTCGACCTCGAAGGCCACCACGGCATCCCGGGCGGCGGTGTCGAGCCTGCTGTCGGCCTCGGTCCGGAACACGATGTGCTCCTGCCACAGCCGGTAGTCGACCGGGACGACGACCGGCAGCGCACCCAACGTCAGGGCGACCCGGCCCACGGTGGCCGTGCCCAGGAGATCGAGGCAGTGCCGCCGGCTCAACGTCTCCCCGCCGCGCATGTCGAGGTCGATCAGCTGGACGTCGGTCGGACGGTCCCCGATCTCGTCCCGGTGGTCGTGTGAGGGATGCTGCACGGCGTCCTCGCACACCTCGACCACGTTCTCGCCGATGTCCACGTATCGGGTGGCCCACGCCGTGAAGGGGCTCGCGAACGGGGTGCCGGCCAGCACCAGCGGCACGCCCCGGCGCACCAGGTCCATCACGCTGTACTCGCACCAGGGGACGCCGGCCAGGGCGTGCCCGGGGATGGACAGCACCACGTCGATCTGGTCGGTGTCGACCGAGCGGTCCTCCGCGTCGGTCCAGGCGAAAGGCGTCTTGCTCTCGGGGGTCACGTGGCTGACGGTGTGGCCCGTGGAGGCGAGAGCCACCGTGGCGTCGCCGACCGCGGACGGGTCGGTGCCGACCACCAGCACGTGGATGGGTCGACGGGTCATGCGCCGGCGTCGGGCGGGAGCGGGATCACCGCCACGGGGCCACGAGCGTGCTTCGCGCAGTACGAGCTGACCGAGCCGAGCAGCAGGCCGGCGAAACCACCCCGACCCCTCGATCCGACGACGAGCAGGTCGGCATCCTCCGCCAGTTCGAGCAGCACGTGGCGCGGATGGCCGTGGACGGCCTCGCCGGTGATCTGCACCCCCAGCGCGGCGGCCTCGTCTCGTACGCCGGCGAGGATGTCGGTCAGCGTCTGGCCGGCGCCTTCGGCGAGCGCGGCCACGTCGACCGGGAGGGGATCGATGCCTATTCCCCCGGTGGTCGGCAGCTCCCAGGCCATCACGGCGGTGACCGCCCAATCGTGACAGGCGGCTTCCTGCACGGCCCACCGAAGCGCGTGCTTCGCCCCGGGCGAGCCATCGACGCCGATGACCAACCCGCTCATGTCGCCCGTCCCTGGATCACGCCCCGACGTTACGACCGCTCGATCGATCGGGTCAGGGGCGAAAGTCCCTTCTGGGCGGGCGTGGGCCCGCGCGGTACGGCGTGGGCGAGGCCCGACGCGGCGGTGAAGGCACTTCGGAGGGGGAACGAGGGCGATGAGAGACGCCCGGTGATATGAACCGTCACCCGGGCCGCCGGTACCCTTCGGGGAGTCCCATGGAGCCCGTCGTCCACCTCCGCGCCGCGGTCTCGCTGCTCGGTCGGTTTCCCGCCCTCGCGGGCGTCGACCTCGACGTCGGCCGTGGCGAGACGGTCGTCCTCCAGGGGCCCAACGGCGCCGGGAAGACCACCCTGTTGCGGGTCTGCGCCGGCCTGGCGCCGGTGAGCTCGGGCGAAGCTGTCGTGCTCGGCCACGACCTGCTCGTGGACCGACGGGCGGTCCGCCGCCACGTCGGCCTGCTCGGTCACGACACCCACCTCTACGACGAGCTCACGGTCGCCGACAACGTGACGTTCTGGGCTCGGGCGGCCCGGGCCGACCCGGGGCAGGCGGCGGCGGCGATGGCCCGGCTCGGCCTCGACGGGCGCCTGGCCCACGTGGCCGTCGGGCGGCTGTCGGCAGGTCAGCGTCGGCGCACGGCCGTGGCGGTCCTCGTCGCCCGTCGACCCGAGTTGTGGCTGCTGGACGAGCCCCATGCCGGTCTCGACCAGAACGGTCGCGATCTGCTCGACGGTCTGATCGGTGATGCCACCCGGGCCGGCGCCACCGTCCTGATGGCCTCGCACGAGCTCGACCGGGTGGCAGGGCTCGACCCTCGGATCGTGCACATCGCGGGGGGCGCAGCGGCGTCGGCGCCGACCGGGGGGCGGCGGTCGCGCCCCGCCGACCCGGAGGTGGCGCGTGTTCCGTGACGCGGCGCTCGTCGCGGGCAAGGACCTCCGCCTCGAGTGGCGATCCCGGGTGGCCACCAACCAGGTGGCGCCGTTCGGGATGCTGGTGCTGATCCTCTTCGCCTTCGCGCTCGACCCTGACCGCGGGATCCTCGAGCGGGCCACCGCCGGCCTCTACTGGGTCACCGTTCTCTTCGCGTCGCTGCTGGCGCTGGCGCGTGCGTTCACCATCGAGTCCGCCGACGGCAACCGTGACGCGCTGCGACTCTCGGGCCTCGATCCTGCCGGGATCTTCCTCGGCAAAGCGGCGGCGGTCGCCCTGGAGCTGTTGGCCCTCGAGGCGCTCCTCGGGGTGGGCGTGGTGGTGCTCTACAGCGCGGAGATCCACGGCATCGGGCTCCTGGTCGTCACCTGCCTGGCCGCGACTGCGGGCCTGGCGGCCAGCGGTAGCCTCTATGGCGTGCTCGCCGCCGGCCTGCGGGTGCGGGAGACCCTTCTCCCGCTCCTGCTCCTTCCGGTGGCGGCTCCCGTCCTCATCGGGGCGACCCGGGCGTTCGAGGCCGCGTTGTCCGGCACCACGGGCGATGGTTGGTCGTGGTGCGTCCTGCTCGCCGTCTTCGCCGTCATCTACACCGTGTTCGGGGTGCTCGCCTTCGGGCCCCTGCTGGAGGAGTCATGACCACAGATCCAGAGCCGGCGGCGCCGGTGGGCACGGGATCGCCTGGCACCCGTCTGCTCGGGGTGTCGTGCCTGGTGGGCATCGCCTCGTTGCTCGCCTTCGGCCTGGTGTGGAGCCCCCCGGACGTGGTGCAGGGCGACTCGGTGCGCATCATGTACGTCCACGTGCCGGTTTCGATCGTGGCCTTCCTCGCGTTCGCCGTCACGGCCTTCGGCAGTGCCATGTACCTCGGGAAGCGCTCGCAGTTCTGGGACCTCGTCGCGGGCGCGTCCGCCGAGATCGGGGTGGTGTTCACGTCGCTCACGCTCCTCACCGGCATGTTGTGGGGCCGCCCCACCTGGGGCGTGTATTGGGTCTGGGACGCCCGGCTCACCACCACCGCCCTGCTGCTGGTGCTGTTCCTCGGCTACCTCGCCGTCCGCCGCATCCCCTCCGAGCCCGAGGTGCGGGCCAAGCGGGCGGCCATCGCCGGACTGATCGCCTTCGTCGACGTGCCCATCGTCCACTACTCCACGGTGTGGTGGCGCACGCTGCACCAGGGGCCCACCATCACCCGACTCGATCCTCAGATCGACGGCCTGATGCTGTTCAGCCTCATGCTCGGCATGGTGGTCATGGTGTTGGTCTACCTCTGGCTTCTGGTGCATCGGTTCCGTCTCGCCTACCTCGTCGAGCAGATCGACGACCAGGGCCTCGAGGTCGCGCTCGCCGAGCGCCGGGCCGAGGGAGCGCCGGTCGCCACCGGGGCTCCGGCCACGGACTCGACGCTCGTGGCCACCGGGGAGGAGCGATGACCCACGCCGGCTACGTCGCGGCGGCATACATCCTCGTGTTCGGGACGCTCGCGGCGTACACCGTCGCGGTCCTCGTCCGCGGGCGGCGAATGAGTCGTCAGGTCGCACCGGGAGACCGACGATGGCTGTGAACCGGACCGCCCCGTCGCTCCGCGAGGATCCCGACGAGGACCTCCCTCCGATCGACCTCACACCGCGGGTCGCACGGCGGGGGAGCGGCCGCCGCACGATCGGTGTCGTGGTGGTGCTCCTCGTGTTGCTCGGTGCCCTGGTGTTCATCGCGGTGAAGAGCCTCGGCGACGCCTCGCTGTTCTTCTACAACGCCGACGAGGCGGTAGCCCAGCGCGACGATCTGGGCGACCGCCGCTTCCGCCTCCAGGGGACGGTGGAAGAGGGCTCGGTCCGCCAGACGGCCGACAGCGTCGAGTTCACGGTGTTCTTCGGCGGCGCCGAGGTCGCCGTCGTCCATCAGGGCGATCCGCCCGAGTTGTTCCAGCCGAACATCCCGGTGGTCCTCGAGGGGCGGTGGGACGGCGAGCACTTCGCCAGCGACCGGATCATGGTGAAGCACTCCTCCTCGTACGCGGAGGACAACCCCGATCGGCTCGAGCCGGTCGATGCACCGGCTGCCGGCGGCTCGACCGACACGCCGTGACCCGACGATGAACGTCGCCCTCGGCTCGGCCGCGCTGCTGTTCGGCCTCGGCGCGTCGGTGCTCGGCGCCATCACGCTCGCCGTCGGCCTGGCCAGGCATCGACCCAAGCTCCTCGTGCTCGGCCGCAGCTACGCGCTGCTCGCCTTCGTCGGCGCGTTGTTGGCCTTCGCCGTCATGGAGCGGGCGCTCATCACGCGTGACTTCACCGTCGCCTATGTCGCGTCGAACGGCAGCAGCAAGACCGCCCCGTTGTTCAACGTCGCCACCCTGTGGTCGGCGCTCGAGGGTTCGATCCTGCTGTGGGCGCTCGTCCTCACCGGCTACCTGGTGGCGATGGTGCGGAAGTTCCGTGACCGCCTCACCGACCCGCTGGTGGGATGGGCGATCCTCACCATGTTGGTGATCTGCACCTTCTTCTTCGGGCTGATGGTGACCGTCGCCAAGCCGTTCGCCTTCTTCGACCCACCCGTCGGGTTCGACGGCCCCGGCCCCAACCCGCTGCTCCAGAACCACATCCTCATGGCCTTCCACCCGCCGATGCTGTACCTCGGCTACGTCGGCTTCAGTGTGCCCTTCGCCTTCGCCATCGCCGCGCTGGCCACGGGTCGCCTGGGCGAGGGCTGGCTCGTCGAGACCCGCCGCTGGACCCTCTTCGCCTGGGGGTTCCTCACGGTGGGCATCGTCCTGGGCTCCTGGTGGTCCTACGAGGTGCTGGGCTGGGGCGGCTACTGGGCCTGGGACCCGGTCGAGAACGCCTCGTTCCTGCCGTGGCTCACCGGCACGGCCTACCTGCACTCCGTGATGGTCCAGGAGCGGCGCGGCATGTTGCGGGTGTGGAACCTGTCGCTCCTGTGCGCCACGTTCTCGCTCACGATCCTCGGCACCTTCCTCACCCGTTCGGGCGTGCTCGACTCGGTGCACGCCTTCACCGAGTCGGGGATCGGCCCGGCCATCCTCGGGTTCTTCGCGCTCACCGTGGCCGTCACCATCGGGCTGATCGCCTGGCGTGGCGATCGCCTGCGGTCGCCGGGGCGGATCGACTCGCCGCTCTCGCGCGAGGGCGCGTTCATGGCCAACAACCTCCTGTTCGCGGCGTTCGCCTTCGTCGTGCTCCTGGGCACCGTCTTCCCGCTCATCGTCGAGGCCGTCAACGGCGATCGCATCTCGGTGGGTGTGCCCTACTTCAACCGGATGACGATGCCCATCGGGATCTCGCTGCTCTTCCTCATGGCGGTGGCGCCGGTGCTGCCGTGGCGAAAGGCCAGTGGCGAGCTGCTCCGTCACCGTCTGTACTGGCCCGCCTGGATCGGCACGGCGGCCGTGGTCGTGGCGGTGCTCGTCGGTGCCCGCGGCCTGGCGCCGCTGCTCGCCTTCGGCCTGGGTGGCTTCGCCGCCGGCTCCGCCCTGCGCCAGGTGGTGCTCGCCACCCGCCGTCAAGGATGGCGCGGCCTCGTGGGCCGGGCCAACGGGGGCATGATCGTGCACCTGGGCGTCGTGATCATCGCCGTCGCGTTCGCCGCGAGCCAGAGCTTCGCCCAGCAGGGCGAGTTCCGTCTCTCGCCCGGCGACACGGCGGCCGTTGCCGGCCATCAGGTCACCTACCTCGGCGTGCGGACGATCGAGCGTCCCGAGAAGGTCGTGGTCCAGGCGCGGGTGCGCGTCGACGGCGACCGGGTGTTCACGCCCGCGCTCAACCGCTTCCAGTTCGGGAGCCAGTCCATCGGCACGCCCTCGGTGCAGGTGGGCTTCACCGACGACGTCTACCTGGCGTTGCTCGCCCTGCCCGGCCAGGAAGGCGCGGTCGCGACCGTCGACCCGGCGGTCAGCGACGATTCGCAGGACGCGATCCTCCTGCGCGTGATCGTGCAGCCCCTCATCGTCTGGTTGTGGATCGGCGGCGGCGTCATGGCCTTCGGGACGGTGCTGGCCGCGTGGCCCGGCCGCCGCCGCCGGCCCACCGACCCGGTGTCCGCGCCGGTGCGCACCACGGCGTCTGGTGGCGGCGCCGACGACGACACGTCGTCGCCGGCGAGCGACGCCCCCCAGCCGGCGACCGTCGGCTCGTGACCGTCGGCGAGCTCGATGGTGCCGGGGTGGAGGGGCTCGACGGGCCGGGCGAGACCGACGAGCCCCCGCGTCGCCGCGGCCCCATCTTCTTCGTGGCCATCGGCGTCGCGGTGGTGCTGGCGGTCTTCGTCGGCGTGCTGGCCACCCGCGAGCCCAGCCAGGACCGCCAGACGCAGAGCCCGCTCGTCGGCGAGGTGGCTCCGGCCATCATCGGCACGTCGCTCACCACCGGCGAGGCCTTCGACCTCGACTCGCTCCGGGGAGAGTGGGTGGTGGTCAACTTCTTCGCCACCTGGTGCGTGCCGTGCCGGGTCGAGCATCCCGAGTTGCTCTCGTTCAGCCGCCGCCACGCCCTGGCCGGTGACGCCGCGGTGGTGAGTGTCGTGTTCGACGACGACCCGGAGGGCGTGAAGCGGTACTTCGAGGCCAACGACAGCACCTGGCCGGTGATCGACGGCTCGGGGACGGGCGTGATCCTCGACTACGCCGTGGCCCAGGTGCCCGAATCGTTCATCGTGTCGCCGACCGGCTTCGTCGTGGCCAAGGTGACCGGCGGGGTGACCAGCGCGGGCCTCGACCAGCTGCTCGACCAGCTCTCGGGCGGCGCAGCGCCGTGAACGGGTCGAGTGCGCCGGTCGCCACAGCCGGGTCGACCCGTGCGGGGTCGCCCTGGATGTGGGCGCTGATGGGCCTGGTGCTCCTGGGGGCGCTGGCGGTGGGCATGCGTCCCGACAACACGCCGAGCACCAACGACGAGCGCGCCCACGCGCTCGCCGACAGCCTCAAGTGCCCGACGTGTCGGAGCCAGTCCGTCGCCGATTCGGATGCGCCGGTCTCGAAGGAGATCCGGTCGGCCATCAACCGGCGGATCGAGGCCGGTCAGTCCGACGCCCAGATCCGGGCCTTCCTGGTGGGGCAGTTCGGCGAGGATGTGCTGCTCACCCCGGCCGCGGGCGGCGTGACCGGCCTGGTCTGGGTGATCCCGGTGGTGGTGTTGATCGTGGCCGGCGTCGCCTTGGGGTTCGCCTTCCGACGCTGGCGTGAGGCGTCGCCGGTCTCGGTCACCGAGGACGACCGGGCATTGATCGAGCGCATCCGCCACGACCTGGGGCCCGAGCGGTGAACGACGGCGGCGAGCGGGCCGCCCTCATCGAGCAACGCGACTTCCTGCTGGCGTCGCTCGACGACCTCGACAGGGAGCGCGCCGCGGGCGACATCGACGAGGTCGACTACCAGGCACTCCGTGACGACTACACGGCTCGGGCCGCGGCTGTCGTGCGTTCGCTCGAGGCCGAGGAGGGTCGGGGCAGGCCCACGGGTCGATCGCCGATAAGGGCCCGGCCGGCGTTGATCGGCGTCGTCGTCGTGCTGTTCGCCCTGCTGGCCGGGCTGGCCATCGCTCGCAACTTCGGCGAGCGCGCTCCCGGTGAGACGACGACGGCCACCGAGACGAACACCAACCGAGAGAAGGTCTCGCGGGCGCAGCAGCTCGAGGCGCAGGGCGACCCGGCCGCGGCCGCCCGCCTCTACGACGAGGTGCTCGACCGCGACCCGCAGAACGTCGATGCCCTCACCTACAAGGGCTGGCTGCTCGTGCGGGCCGATCTCGACGGCGGCACGGACCTGCTCGACCAGGCCATTGCCCTGCGCCCCGGCTTCGCCCCCCCACACGTCTTCAAGGCCGTCGGGCTGCGGAACCAGGGCCGGTTCGAGGCGGCGTTGGCCGAACTGGACGAGGTCGACCCGACGCAGCTGTCGGCCTTCGCCGGCCTCGTGACGAACCTTCGCCAGGAGCTCGAGGCGCAGTTGGCGGAGGGTGGCGCCGGCACGGCACCGACGACTGCGCCAGGATGACCCCATGACCATCCGGATCGGTGGGGGGCAGGGCTTCTACGGCGACGGCCGTGCGCCTGTACGCGACCTGCTCGAAGCGGGCGTCGACTACCTGGTGTGTGAGGCCCTTGCCGAGCTGACCCTGGCGATCCTCGCCAAGGACCGGTTGCGCGACGAGGCACTCGGCTATACCCGTGACCTGCCGCAGTACATCGCGGCGGCGATGCCCTGGATCCTGGACGGACGCACCCGGTTCATCACCAACGCCGGTGGGATCAACCCCGTGGCCGCGGGGCGTGCGGTTGCCGGCTTCGCCAAGGAGGCGGGGGTCGCCGGCCTCCACATCGCCACGGTGGTGGGCGATGACGTGCGTGGTAGGGCGGACCAACTCGACCTTCCCGGCGACGCCCTGTTCGCCAACGCGTACCTCGGCGCCCGTCCCATCGTCGAGGCGCTCGACGCCGGCGCCGACATCGTCATCACCGGGCGGGTCGCCGACGCGTCGTTGTTCCTGGCGCCGCTCGTGCACGAGTACGGCTGGTCATGGGACGACTGGGACCGCCTGGCGGCAGGGGTCACGGTCGGCCACCTGCTGGAGTGCAGTGGCCAGGTCACCGGCGGCAACTACTCGGGGGCCTGGTGGGAGAACCCCGACCCGATGCGCGTCGGGTTCCCGATCGGCGAGGTCGAGGCCGACGGCTCGATGGTCCTCACCAAACCGCCGGGCACGGGGGGCATGGTCACCTTCGACACCGTGCGCGAGCAGTTGCTCTACGAGGTGCACGACCCGTCCCGCTACCTGAACCCCGATGTCACCGCCGACTTCACCGCGGTCGCCGTGGACGACCTGGGCGACGACCGGGTCCGGGTGTCCGGAGCGAGGGGTGCACCGGCCCCCGAGACCTACAAGGGCCTCGTGTGCACACCGGCCGGCTGGTCGGGCGAGGCACGCCTGGGCTACTCGTGGCCCGACGCCGAGGCCAAGGCCCGCGCCGCGCTCGCGTTCCTCCGTCGGCGGGCCGAAGACGCGGGTTTGCCCATCGACGAGTGGCACGAGGAGTACTTCGGGGTCAACGCCTTCGGGGGCGACACCGTCGACCTCGCCGCCGCCGAGGCGAGCGGGTGGGAACCGCCGGAGGTGATCGGCCGCCTGGCATGGCGGGCGGCCGACCGTGCCACCGTCGCCGCCGTGGGTGGCGAGGCCGGGGTGCTCGGCCTGTCGGGACCGCCCACGATCGCCGGGGTCGGTCGGGCCCGTGACGGCCGTCCGTCCCAGCTGCTGTCGGTGACGTCGTTCGCGGTGCCCCGTGCCATGGTCGACGACGGCGTGCGCGTGGAGATCGAGGCGACCTGAGGCGCTGGTCACACCGGCCGAGCGGATCGAAGAGCTAGGGTCCGAGGCCCACCCAACGAGTCGTCGCGGGTTGTACCCCTCGGCGACAGGAAGGAACTGATCATGACTGATGCTGCACCGCCTCCCGACCCCGGAGCGGCTCCGACGGCCCCGTCGGCCTCCTCGGTGCCGGCCGCTGCCGGCGGCCCGATCGGCGAGTCCCGGTCGCCTGCGGTGGTGGTGATCCTCTCGATCGTCACCTTCGGGATCTACTTCATCTACTGGGCCTACAAGATGTTCGACGACCTCAAGAACTTCCGCAACGACGGCGTGGGCGGGGTCATCGGGCTGATCATCACCTTGTTCGTGGGCATCGTCACCCCGTTCCTCCTCGCCAACGAGGTCGAGAAGCTCTACGCGGGGGCAGGCGAAACGCCGCCGGTGACCACCGCCACCGGCTTCTGGATCCTCCTGCCGCTCATCGGCGGGATCATCTGGCAGGTGAAGGTGCAGGGTGCGCTCAACGGCTTCTGGGAAGCGCGGGGCGCCACCCCGGCCTGAGCTCCCGGCTGGGTTGGCAGCGGCTCGTCAGGGGGCGGGCAGGTAACGCCCCTTGACGAACCGTTTGCCGTTGTGGGCGAGCACCCAGGTCGAGCCCTTCTTGGCGTCGCGACCGCGGGCGTCCATGCCCTCGGCGATGAGCTGGTTCACGAGGTCGGGGATGATGTCACCGTGGCTGCACAGGACGACCTCGGTGTCGGCCACCGAGTCGAGCAGGGCCCGGGCCGCCTTCACGGGTGCCCCCTCGAGCAGCGCCGGCGCGTCTTCGATCTCGACGCGCAGCTGGCCGGCGAGTGGCTCCAGCGTCTGGCGACACCGCACCGCCGGGCTCGTGAGCATCCGGGTGATCGGATGGCCCCCCAGGAGCCCCACGAGCCCGGCGGCCTGGACGAATCCATGCTCGGCCAGTGGGCGCAGCGCGTCGGCCCGTGCCCACCCGTGACGGCTGAGCGCGTCGGCGTGGCGGACGAGATAGACGGTCACCGTCTCGTGGGTCTCACAGGGTGGGTATCGGCGGGCATCGCCAGAACCTAGTTTGTGGGCCATGGCGAGAATTCAGCTTCGCGATCTGTGTGGTGCCCGGTCGGGCGACAAGGGGGACATCAGCGACCTGTCACTCTTCGCCGACGACGAGGCGGCCTACGCGGCGATCCGCGCCGAAGTGACCTCGGCGCGGGTCAAGGAGCACTTCGGCGGCCTGGTGCAGGGGCCGGTCGAGCGATTCGAGGCCCCCAACGTGCTGGCGCTCAAGTTCGTGATGTACGACGCGCTCGGTGGGGGAGCACCCCGGTCGCTGCGGGCCGACAACCTGGGCAAGACCTTCGGTGCCGCCCTGCTCCGTCTGTGGATCGACGTGCCCGACGAGGTCGCGGCCAACGCCGCCCGCCGGCACGCGCCCGTCTCGCGCGCTGCGCCGGGGGTCAGTGGCTGAGCTTGCGCAAGTCGGCGATCACGGGGGGGAGGGCGTCGAGCAGGGCGTCGATGTCGTCGTCGGTCGTCGACCAGCCGGTCGAGATGCGCAGCGAGCGATGGGCGTCGACGCCCATGGCCTCGAGCACGGGAGACGGCTCGAGCGACTCGGAGGAGCACGCGCTGCCCGAGTGCGCCGCGATCCCCGCCCGATCGAGCCCGAGCAGGACGGCCTGCGGCTCGATGCCGTCGATGCCGAGGCAGACCACGTGGCCGACCCGATCGACCGGGTCGCCGTACACCAGCACGCCGTCGAGTCCGGGCACGGCGGCGAGCACCCGACCGGTGAGGCGCCGGGCCGCCGCGGCCTCGGCCTCGAGCACGCCTTCTGCCAACGCCGCGGCCGCGGCACCGAAGCCGGCGATGGCGGGGACGTTCTCCTCGCCCGCCCTCCGGCCCCGTTCCTGGTCGCCACCCAGGAGCAGCGGGCGAAGGCGCAGGCCCCGGCGGACCAGCAGCGCCCCGATGCCGGGCGGCCCGCCGAACTTGTGGGCGCTCACCGACAGCAGGTCGGCGCCGAGCGCGTCGAAGGCGATGACGGCGTGCCCGTTGGCCTGGGCGGCGTCCACGTGGACCAGCACGCCTTGGTCACGACAGGCGGCCACCACCTCGGCCACCGGCTGGACGGTGCCCACTTCGTGGTTGGCCCACTGCAGGTGGACCAGGGCGGTGTCGGGCCGGATCGCCGCGATGATCTCGTGCGGGTCGACCCGCCCGTGGCGATCCACACCCACGACGGTGATCTCACCGCGCCCTGCGGCCTGACGTACCGCCGAGTGCTCCACGGCAGGGAGCACCTGGTGGCCGCCCCGCTCGCCCGCTCCCCAGACGGCGGTGGCGATGGCCTCGGTGGCCCCGCTGGTGAACACGACCTCGCGGGGTCGGGCCGCGAACAGCGTGGCCACCTGCTCTCTGGCCTGCTCGACCCCGACCCGCGCGGTGAGCCCCTCGGCGTGGATCCGGCTCGGATCGCCGGCGGGCCGTCCCAGCCACGCGGTCATGGCGGCCACGACCTCGGGACGCGCCGGCGACGTGGAGGCGTGGTCGAGGTAGTGGCGGGTCACTCCGCGATGGCGGTGACGCAGTGATCGTCGCCCATCGGGATCGAGGCTTCCGTGCTGGGCGAGGTGTCGCCGTAGAGCGTGGCGAGCATGCCCTTCACCATGCCGCGGTCGACGGCACAGATCACCGGGTGCTCGACGGCGGCGTCGCCGAACGGGCAGTGCTCCGACACCAGGCGAAGCGTGCCGTGGCTCTTCACGGCATGGGAGGCGAAACCGTGGGCCGTCAGGGCGTCGGCCACGGAGTGCAGTGCGGTGCGGAAGGATCGTGGGTTCTCGGCGGCGGGGCCCATGGCCTCGGCCATGGTGCGGCCGTACTCGATGCCCACCTCTTCGGCCATCTCCATGGCCTGTGCTGGGGTGAGCAGCTTGAGGGCCCTCCCGAGCAGGCTCACGAGCACGTCGTCGTGGCGAACGGGCATCTCGAGGGGCATGGCGTCGCTGGTGACCCGGTAGCGCTTCGAGGGACGACCCGCCCCGCCGGACTCGGAGCGCTCGATGGCGACCTCGAGGTAACCCCCGCCCGACAGCTTGTCGAGGTGGTGCCGGGCGACGTTGGCGTGCAACTCGAAGCGCTGTGCGACCTCGGCGGCGGTGACGCCCTGCTCGCACTCGCGTGCGAACAGGTAGATGTCGCGCCGCGTAGGGTCGCCGAAGGCAGAGGTGATCGCAGTGACCGCCGACGCGAACTCGGTGGCGGTGAGGGCAGAGCCTTCCACATCGGTATTCTACCTATCCGCGTAGGTGAAATTGGCCGACGGACTGCCGACGCCCGGCAGCACCATCCACGCAGCACCATCATCGAAGAGGGACACGGACACGCGACATGAGACCCATCAGCGCAGCGATGGGCCCGGTCGGCGTCGACCCGGCCCGAACGGCATCGGCGGGGCGAATCCGCCCCGATGGCCCAGAAGGCCGCTCGGGTGGCGGGCGCCAGGAGCGCGGGGCATGAGCGACCGGCGTCGGGCGGTCGAGGCCGCCGTCGAGCAGGTGCCCGAGCCCGAGCTCGAGCGGAGCCTCGGTGAGCTGGGCCTGGTGCGAGGGGTGGCCGTCGACGGCGGCCGCGCCCACGTCGTCGTGGCCCTCACCACGCCCGAGAACCCGACCGCCCCCGAGCTCGCCCGCCGCATCACCGACGCGGTGGGAGCGGTGGGCGCCATCACCGCCGTCGATGTCGAGTTCACCGTGTTGAGCGACGAGGAGCGTGCGGGGCTCCGGCGCTCGCTGCTCGGCGATCCCCACGCCACTGCCGGCACGAACGCCGCGCACGGGCACGCAGAGGGACGGGCCATCCCCTTCGCCCAGCCTGGGTCCGGCACGCGGGCCCTGCTGATCGCGTCCGGCAAGGGCGGCGTGGGCAAGTCGTCGGTCAGCACCAACCTGGCGGTGGCGCTCGCCCGACAGGGGTACCGCACCGCCATCGTCGACGCCGACGTGTGGGGCTTCTCGATCCCGCGCATGCTCGGCGTGGACCGCCCGCCCACGCTGATCGACGAGATGTTGGTGCCGCCCCGGTCGCACGGGGTCGCCTGCATCTCGATGGGGTTCTTCGCCAACGAGGACCAGCCGGTCATCTGGCGCGGGCCCATGCTGCACAAGGCCCTCGAGCAGTTCCTCACCGACGTCTACTGGGGCGACCCCGACTTCCTCGTGGTCGACCTGCCGCCCGGCACGGGCGACATCTCCATCTCTCTCGCCGGGTTCCTGCCGCGCAGCGAGGTCTACGTCGTCACCACGCCGCAGGCAGCGGCCGAGCGCGTCGCCCAGCGGGCGGCCTTCATGGCTCAGAAGGTCGGGCTCGAGGTGAAGGGCGTGATCGAGAACATGTCGTGGTTCACCGGTGACGACGGCGTCCGCTACGAGCTGTTCGGCGCCGGCGGCGGCGCGGAGCTGGCCGAGCGCCTCGACGTCCCGTTGCTCGGTCAGGTGCCCCTGGTGCCCGCGCTGCGCGAGGGCGGCGACGAGGGTCAGCCCATCGTCGCGGTCGACCCGGAGGGCGAGGCTGGTGCCGTCTTCGCCGACATGGCCCGCCGGATAGCCGTCGATCTGGCACCCACCAAGCGTCGCCCCCGGGACCTCAAGATCGTGTGACCCGGCGGCTGCCGCCTACCATCGAACCGAATCGCAGTCACGGAACAGCGAGCGACGACCCAGGAGCCAGAGGAAGACCATGGAAGTCCGCATCGGGGTGACCTACAGCCCCAAGGAAATCGATCTCGACATGGGTGACGACGTCGACCGCAGCGCCCTCCACGCCGAGATCGAGGAGGCTCTGGCCAAGGAGTCCGGGGTGCTCTGGCTCACCGACAAGCGCGGCCGGCAGGTGGCCGTCCCGGCGGGGAAGGTGGCCTACATCGAGCTCGGCAGCCCGGAGGACGAGCGGCGGATCGGCTTCGGGGCCACCTGACCTGCCGTCGGTGTCGAGCGTGCCCGGGTCAGCGGTGAACCTCCTCGACCGGCGCCTGCTGTTCGTCACCGGAAAGGGCGGGGTCGGCAAGACGACCATCGCCTCGGCCCTCGGGGTCCTCGCTGCGCAACGGGGCAAGCGCACCCTCGTGTGCGAGTTCGACGCCAAGGGCAACCTGGCCGACTTCTTCGGCTCGGGCGACACGAGCTTCGACCCGATCGAGGTCCTGCCGGGCCTCTCCGTCATGTCGATGGACACCGAGGAGTCGCTGAAGGAGTACCTGCGCCTGCAGGTGCGGGTGCCGTTCCTCGCCAAGATCGGCCCCCTTGCCCGGACGCTCGACTTCGTGGCGAGCGCCGCCCCCGGGGTGAAGGAGATCCTCACCGTCGGCAAGGTGGCATGGGAGGTCCGCGAGGACCACTACGACCTGGTGATCGCCGACGCGTCGGCCAGCGGCCACGTCATCTCGCAGTTGTCGGCCCCCCAGGCCATCGGGGAGCTGGTGAAGGTGGGTGTCGTCCGCGAGCAGACGGGCTGGCTCACCGAGATCCTCGACGACCCCGCCACCACCGGAGCGGTGATCGTCTCCGCCCCCGAGGAGATGCCGGTCAGCGAGACGCTCGAGCTGGCCGGGCGCATCCAGGGCGAGACGCACGTCGACATCGCCGCGGTGGCGGTCAACCGGGTCCTCCCCGAGCTTTTCGGCCGTGGCGAGGAGGAAGTCTTCCGGGCGCTGCTGGAGCCGGGCCACCAGGCCCGGTTGGCAGAGCTGGTGGGCGGGCCCATCGAGGCGTTGTTCGACGCGGCCCGCCTCGCCATCACGCTGCGCCGCACTCGCACAGAGCACCTCGATCGCCTGCGACGCGACCTGCCCCCCGAGCTCCCGCTCGTGTACGTGCCCTACCTCTTCACCCGCAGCCACGGCGCCAGGGCGACGCATCAGGTGGCCGAGGCGCTCGCCGCCGAGTTGGGCTTCTGAGATGGCGGCCAGGAAGCGGGCGCCGGCGGCGCCGACGACCTTCGAGCAGCTCCTGGCGGCCAAGGAGATCGTGGTCACCTGCGGTTCGGGGGGAGTGGGCAAGACCACCACGGCTGCGGCGGCGGGCGCGATGGCGGCGATCCACCTGGGCGGCAAGGTGCTCGTGCTCACCGTCGACCCGGCCCGGCGCCTCGCCAGCGCGCTCGGCCTCGAGCAGTTCGGGAACGTCGAGACACAAGTCCCCCCGGAGGCGTTCGCCGGCGCCGGGGTCGAGCCACGAGGCGAGCTGTGGGTGGCCATGCTCGACATGAAGGCGTCGTGGGACGACCTCGTGCACCAGTACGCGCCCGACGAGGCGACCCGCACGGCGATCCTGGCCAACCCGCTCTACCAGAACATCACCGGCAAGTTCGTGCAGAGCCACGACTACATCGCCATGGAGCGGCTCTACGAGATCCACCTCTCGGGGCGCTACGACCTGATCATCGTCGACACGCCGCCCACCCGGAACGCCATCGACTTCCTCGAGGCCCCCGAGCGCATGGCCGACTTCTTCAGCAGCCGTCTGCTCCGATGGCTCACGGCGCCCTACCGCTCCCGTCTCCTCAGCGCCGCCTCGAAGCCCTTCTACTCGATGGCCGATCGAATCCTGGGGTCGCAGTTCCTCGCCGACATCGCCGAGTTCTTCCTGCTCTTCCAGACGATGTACGACGGCTTCGTCGAGCGGGCCCGATCCATCGAGCGCACGCTGGCCGACCGGTGCACGACCTTCGTCGTGGTCAGCACCCTCGAGTCGGCGCCGGCGCGCGAGGCCGAGTTCTTCATCGAGGCGCTGTCGGACCGTGACCTGCACCTCGGCGCCCTGGTGCTCAACAAGGTCCTGCCGTCGTACCTCGTCGATCCGGCGGCCGGCGCCCTGGCCGAGCGGTTGTGTCGGGAGAGCGCGGCATTGGCCACGGCGGTCGCGGACGAGGGCCTCGACGGCCTGGCAGACGCCGACCAGGTCGAGCGGGTGCTCACCGAGGTGGCCGAGAGCTTCCTGAACTACCGGATCGTGGCCACCCGGGAGGCCGAGCAGGCGGCCATTCTCGGCGAGCGCCCCGAACTGGTCGTATCGGTCTCGTACCTCGAATCCGACGTGCACGACCTCGCCGGTCTGGTCGAGTTGGGTGAGCGGCTCTGGCGATGACACCGGGACACGAGGCCGGGGGCTCGAGCCCGTGCGGCCTGAGCGCACGCTCGAGCGGCCCCAGGGCGGACCGTTGAGCCACGGCCTGGTGGCGGGCGGCCACCCGGCGGTGTGTGACGCGGCGGCCACTGTCCTGCGTCGTGGCGGCAACGCGTTCGATGCCGTGGTGGCGGCGGGGTTCGCCGCGGCCGTGGCCGAGCCCACGCTCACCAGCCTGGGTGGCGGCGGCTTCCTGCTGGCCCACACCGCAGGCGGCGAGTCGGTGGTGTTCGACTTCTTCGTGGATACGCCGGGGCGCGGGCGGGGGTCGCCCGAGGGCGATCCGCACTTCGAGGCGGTGACGGTGCACTTCCCCGGCTCGGACCAGGTGTTCAACGTGGGGCGGGGGTCGGTGGCCGTGCCAGGGGCGCTGGCCGGTTACCTGCACGTGCACGAGCGCCTGGGGTCGTTGTCACTGACTGAGGTGCTCGAGCCCGCCGTGCGCCTGGCCGCCGACGGGCTCGTGGTCTCGGCCATGTCCGCCTACCTGGTGGCCCTGCTGTGGCCCATCCTCGGGCAGTCGCCCGCCAGCCAGGCATGGTTCGCACCGTCGGGGGTGCCGATCCGCGAGGGCGAGCGTCTGGTCAACCGCGACCTCGCCGAGTTCCTGGCCTGCCTGGGTGACGACCCCGGTCGCACCTTCTACGGGGGCGGACTGTCCGAGACCATCGCGGCCGACATGGCCGCCGGCGGGGGACTGGTGACCCAGGCCGACCTGGCCGCGTACCGGGTGATCGAGCGCGAGCCGCTGGCCGTCGACTACCGGGGCCACCGGGTGCTCACCAATCCGCTCCCGTCGTTCGGGGGATCGCTGGTGGCCGTCACCTTGGGCCTGCTCGAAGACCGGGGCGACCCCGCCCCGCACGGATCGCCCGATCACGCCGTCACCCTCACCGACGCCATGATCGAGACGGACCGGATCCGGGCCGCCGGTGAGGTCGAGGCCTACCTGCGGTCGGATGGGCGGACAGGGGATGAGACGAACCATCGGCGCTTCAGCCGGGGCACCACCCACGTCAGTGTGAGTGACCACCACGGCAACGTGGCCGCCATGACCACCTCGAACGGTGAGGCCTCGGGTTACGTCGTGCCCGGTACCGGGATCATGTTGAACAACATGCTGGGCGAGGACGACCTGCACCCCGACGGCTTCCACGTCGCCCCACCCGGTGAGCGGGTCGCGTCGATGATGTCGCCCACCGTGGTGCTCGACGGCTGGGGTGCGCCCCGCCTGGTGACCGGGAGCGGCGGCAGCAAGCGCATCCGAACGACCGTCGTGCAGGTGGTGAGTGCCGTGGTCGACCACGGCATGGACGTTGCCGACGCCGTGAGCGACCCCCGCCTGCACTGGGACGGCGACGTGCTGCAGGTCGAGCCGGGCTGGCCCGCCGAGTCGGTGGCCGCCCTCCAGCAACGCTGGCCGGTGAACGAGTGGACCGAGCACAGCCTGTACTTCGGTGGGGCCCATTCGGTGGTGCCGGGCCGTCACGGCGGCGGTGCGGGCGACCCCCGCCGCGGTGGTGCGGCGGTGTCGGTTCCCACGGTTGCCGGTTCGGTGTCCGCGGCATCGCCGCCGGCCAGCAGGGGGTCGACCTGACGCAACGCGGCCTGGTGGGGCGAGTCGTCCGACACCTCCAGCAGCGCTGACAGAGCCCCGCTCTCGGGTGCGTCAGCGATCATCAGCCGGCGGCACCGTCCGAGGCGGTGGCCACGACGGTGATGGTGCCGTCCTCGCGCAACAGGGTGAGCGAGTCGCCGGCGACCTGGACCCGCCTGGACGCCTCGAGCGCCGCGAACAGGTTGGTCTCCTGCTCCATCACCCCGGCAGGCTCGTCGCAGGCCATGCGGGTGGAGGCCAACGGGCCGATCGTGAGCCGGTCGGCATCGAGCTCCCACGATCCGGCGCCGTTGTTGCATCCGGCGTCGGCCGACAGCGTGCCGTCCTCCACGAACCCGACGGTGGGCTGCGTGCCGGCCAGCACGCCCTCGACAGCGTTCTCCGTGGCGAGCTGGATCACGTCCCAGGTGCCGACCAGGGCGGCCCCGCGGTCGAGAGCGGTGAACGACAGCCGGCTGTCGTCGGACCCGGTGAGCACCAGGCGGTCGTCCGGGACCTCGATGGTGTCGGCGGCCTGAAGCGCCGAGGCGTAAGCGGCCTCGGCCTCGAGGATCGCGGGCTCGCACGCCATCTGGGTCATGGCCAGCTGGCCGATCGACACCGAGTCGCCGCCGACCTCGATGGGGCCGGTGTACGAGTTGCACCCCGCCAGTCCCGACACCCGGTCGCCCTCCACGTTGAGGGTGACGGCAACGCCCTCGGGCACGTCGATCGAGCTGTCCGCGGCGTCGAGCACCCACTCCTGGCCCTCTGTCTGCCGCAGGGTGTCGGGCAGGCCCGCGGTCTCGGCCCGGGTGTCCGCCTCGTCGCTGCCACACCCGGCGGCGAGGGTCAACGCGGCGACGAACGCGGCGACGAACGTGGCGGTCAGGGCGGTGAGGTGGCGGCGCACGACCCGGACTGTACCGATCGGCACATGCGGGTTCCTGGCCTCGTTGGTCATCGCGCCGACGGCCGGTTCATGATCACCGGCCCGGCCATGACCGCAACGCACGAGGGCGAGGCTCGTACAGTTCCGGGATGCCGAGTCTCGCGGAACTGGCCCGGTTGAACACCACCCTTGCCGATGCCGAGGTGGGCCACCTGCAACGGCTGGTGGCTTCATGGGGCCTGCTGGCCGATCTTTGCTTCGCCGACCTCCTGCTCTTCGCCCCCGTGGCCGGCAGTGAGGGGCGGGACGACGGACGCTTCGTGATCATCGGTCAGATCCGCCCGACCACCAGCCAGACGCTGTACCGCAGCGACTGGGTGGGCCTGGCGATCGACAGCCACGAGCGCCCGCAGGTGGCGCGCTCCTATCGCCTCGATGAGCTGATCGAGGGCGAGATCGACATCGCCGCGTTGCGCGAGCGGGTGCGGGTGCAGTGCATCCCGGTCCGCTATGAGGGCCGTATCCTCGCCGTGCTCACGCGTGAGTCGACTCCTTCGATCGGGCGCGCGCCGGGCGAGCTCGAGAAGACCTACGTCGAGTTGTTCAACCGCTTCGCCCGGATGATCTCGGCCGGCGACTTCCCGTTCGCCGACGAGCACAGCCGCAGCGAGGAGAACCCCCGGGTGGGCGACGGGACCATCGTGCTCGACCGTGCCGGTCGCATCGAGTTCAGCTCACCGAACGGGGTCTCGGCGCTGCACCGGGTGGGGATCCATGCCAGCCTCGAGGGCCGTCACCTCGCCGAGCTCGGCCTCGGGGACGATGTCACGCGCACCGCCTGGTCGTTCGCGATCCCGGTCACCGAGGAGGTCGAGCGCGGGCCGGGTATCACCGTTGTCGTGCGCTGCATCCCGCTGATCGAACGGGGCGAGGTCTCGGGCGCACTGGTGCTGCTCCGCGACATCTCCGAGTTGCGACGCCGCGACCGGCTGCTGCTCTCGAAGGACGCGACCATCCGCGAGATCCACCACCGGGTGAAGAACAACCTCCAGACGATCTCGTCGTTGCTCCGTCTCCAGAGCCGACGCCTCGAATCGGCCGAGGCGAGGGCGGCGGTCGACGAGTCGGTGCAGCGGATCCGTTCGATCGCACTCGTGCACGACATCTTGTCGCGGGAGGCCGGCGAGGCGGTGCCGTTCGTCGACATCATGCGGCCCCTGCTGCGTATGGTGGAGGAAGGGCTCCTGCCCGACGACAACCGGGTCCACTTCCGGCTCGTGGGCGATGCGGGTGAGCTGCCGGCGACCGTGGCCACTCCCCTCGCCATGGTGATCACCGAGCTCCTGCAGAACGTCGTGGAGCACGCGTATCCGCCGGCCGAGAGCCCGGTGTCGGGCGAGGTCGTGCTCGAGCTCGCCTACGACGACCGGGAGCTCACCGTGAAGGTGACCGACGACGGCGCCGGGCTGCCGCCCGGGTTCTCGCTGGAGAGCTCGACCGGCCTGGGCCTGTCGATCGTGCGCACCCTGGTGCAGACCGAGCTCGACGGGACCATCGAGATGCACGAGGGTGATGGCCCCGAGTCGGGGACGGTGGTCGACCTGCGGGTTCCGGTCGGCCCGACCTGGCCCACGGCCGCAGGCACGATCGCGCCGCCGGACGCGAAACGGCCCCCCGAGGCGGGGGGCCGATGAGGGGGCAGGGACGGTGTGGTCAGGAAGCGCGGCGCCGGCGGGCGAGCCACGCCTTGCGAAGCGCTCGGCGCTCCTCTTCGGAGGTGCCGCCCCACACGCCGGAGTCCTGGTTGGTGGCGAGGGCGAATTCGAGGCAGTCGGACTGGGCGTCGCATTCGCCGCACACGGCCTTGGCCGACTGGATCTGCTCGATGGCAGGGCCGGTGGTTCCGACGGGGAAGAAGAGGTCGGGGTCGGTGTCGCTGCACGCGGCACCCACTCGCCAATCCTCGTTTTCCATGGTTACCGGCAGGGTAAGAGCCACCGCTCCTCCAAGGAGTCGATCACGAGTTCGTGATTGCATTCACATGCCGTCACATCGCGCCTCTCGGGCGTCGTTGGTGCGGCGGGGACGGCCGTCACCTTACCGGTTGGTAACAACACTAGCAAGCACTTTTTCTCCGGCAGTTCACAGGGCATTTCACGAGCCGACACACACCAGGGAGTGGCCCCATGACCCTCGTCATCGCCCATAGAGGGGCGTCGGCGGCCTACCCCGAGAACACCCTGGCGGCGATGGAGGGCGCACGGCAGCTGGGGGCCGACTGGGTCGAGCTCGACGTTCGCCGCACCGCAGACGGCGCGCTGGCGGTGCTGCACGACGCCCGCCTGCCCGACGGGCGCCTGTTGATGGACACCCCCCGGTCCGAGGTCGACCCGGTCGTCCCTTCGCTGGCCGAGGCCCTCGACGCGTGCGAGGCGATGGGCGTCAACATCGAGATCAAGAACGGGGTGGTCGACCCGGACCACGATCCGTCGATGCTCGTCGCCCGCGGTGTGGTGGCCGAGGTGCAACGGCGGAACGCGCGCGCCGACGTGCTCGTCTCGTGCTTCGATCTGGACACCGTCGACGCGGTGCGCGCCCTCGATCCCGACATCCCCACGGCCTACCTGGTCCTCGATCCACGTGGAGGGGACGCGATCGACGTTGCGGTCGCCCACGGCCACGGGGCGCTCCACCCCTGGGTGCCGATGGTGGACGAGGCCCTCATCGAGCACGCCCACGCCGCCGGCCTGGTCGTCAACACCTGGACCATCGACGACCCCGACCGCATCGCCGAGCTCGCGAGCTGGGGCATCGACGGCATCGTGACCAACGTCCCGGACATCGCACGCGCTGCCCTCAGACGGGCATGACGAGGCGGAGGACCTCGGGCTCGTGGCGGAACTCGAGCGCCTCCACCTCGCCCAGGTAGTCGCCGTCGACCTGGTAGGGAAAGGGCCCGAAGCCGCGGATGGTGAGCGACGACACGTCGGCGCGGTAGTCGACCAGGCGCGACCCACGCAACCGTCGGCCGGTGCCGAGCGCGGACGCCATCAGGGCGAGGAACGACCACGAGCGGAGCGAACGGATCGTGGTCACGGCGAGCGGGCGGTCGAGGGTGGCGTCGGGCGCCAGGTTGAACGGCCGGTTCCCCACGTAGGTGTAGGGGTTGGTGTTGAGCACCAGCGTCATGTAGCCGTCGTCGACGACGGCTCCGTCCGCATGGTGCACCGAGAAGTGGGGGCGTGCCCGGTCGTAGTGACGGAGCCACGTGTCGAAACCCGCATACGCGAACAGCGCGTGCCCCGCGTAGCGCTTGAGGGCGGCCCGCCGCTCGACCTGGGCGACGACGGCGGCGTCGAACCCGACGCCCACGTGGAAGAGGAAGTAGCGCCCGTTCACCGCACCGAGGCCGATGGGCACCAGACGGCCCTGTTCGAGGGAGTCGAGCAGCCCCCCGGTGGCCTCGATGGGGTCGTCCGGAAGGCCGAGTTGGCGGGCGAAGACGTTGGTCGAGCCACCGGGAAGGGGAGCGAGGGCGGTGTCGGTGCCGGCCAGTCCGTTGGCGGCCTCGTTCAGGGTGCCGTCGCCACCCAGGACCACGACCACGTCGGTTCCCGACGCGGCCGCGCCCATGGCGAGACGGGTGGCGTGGCCCCGACGCGTGGTCTCGGCGAGGGTGACGTCGTGATCAGCGCTAAGGGCCTTGCGGATCACCACCCGGGCCCGGGCGGTGACCGACGAAGCCGATGAGTTGACCAGCAGGAGTATTCGCAGAGGACCGGAGAGTACCGCCGGTCCTGGATTTGTCGCCTGGCGGGGCGGCAACCCACAATCGGCCCCATGAACGTCGTCGTCTGTGTGAAGCAGATCCCCGACCCGGCCGAGCCGGGCCAGATGGATCCAGAGACCAACACCCTCAAGCGCGATGGCAAGCTCATCCTCGACGAGTCCGACTCGTACGGGGTCGAGATGGCCCTCCAGCTCGTCGACACGGCCGGGGGCGGTGAGGTCACCCTCGTCTCGATGTCGCCGAACAGCGAGGTCGGGGGCATCCGCACCGCGCTCGCCATGGGGGCGGCCAAGGCCATCCTCGTGTCGGACCCGGCCATCGCCGGCTGCGACGCCCTCGGGACTGCCAAGGTGCTGGCGGCGGCGATCAGGCGCGCCGAGCCCGACCTGGTGCTCACCGCGACCGAGTCGTCCGACGGTTACACCGGCACGGTTCCCGAACAGGTCGCCGGCCTCCTCGACCTGCCGTCGGTCACCTTCGCCAAGCACATCGAGGTCGGCGAGGGCAAGGTCGCCGTCCAGCGTCAGACCGAGGCCGGCTACGACGACGTCGAGTGCCCCATGCCGGCGGTCGTCTCGGTCACGGCCGGTGTCGTCGAGCCCCGCTATCCCTCCTTCAAGGGGATCATGGCCGCCAAGAGCAAGCCGGTCGACGAGCTCACCGTCGCCGACCTGGGCATCGACGCCGGGCAGGTCGGCTGGGCCGGTGCCCAGCAGGAGATCGTCGACGTGTCGGCCGCCGAAGCTCGCGAAGCGGGCGAGATCATCACCGACGAGGGCGAGGCCCACCTCAAGATCGTCGAGTTCCTCGACCAGCTCAAAGTCCTTTAGGAGGACGTGATCATGGCACTGTCCACTGTCTGGGTCTTCGCCGAAGCGCGCGACGGCAAGGTCCTGCCCATCACCCTCGAGATCCTGGCCAAGGCCCGTGAGCTCGGCGACACCGTCGAGGCCTTCCACGGGGGCGACGCCGGCGGCATCGCCGCCGAGCTGGGTGCGCACGGCGCCGTCAGGGTCCACGCCACCGGCGATCTCGAAGGAGCGCTTCTCGGCGTGCCCGTCGCCGCGGCCATGGCCGCCGCCATCGAAGGCGGCGCCGCGCCGGGCCTCATCATGTTCGGCACCACCTACGACGGCCGGGACGTGGCCGGCCGCCTTTCGGCGAAGCTGGACAAGACGGTCATCACCAACAACGTGGACGTCACCGTCGACGGCGAGTCGATCGTCGTGGTCGAGCCCGTGTTCGGCGGTTCCACCAACGTCTCCACGCGGTTCGCCGCGGGCGGCCCCCACATCGCCATGTTCCGGCCCAAGTCGTTCGAGGCGGCCGAGACCGGTGGCGGCCCGGCCGAGGTGGTCAGTGCCGCCGTGCCCGACCTGGGCTCGTCGGCCGGCGCGAAGGTCATCGAGCGCCACGTCGAAGAGCGCGAGGGCCCGGCCCTCGACGAGGCGGCCGTGGTGGTCTCCGGTGGCCGCGGTCTCGGCGAGGCCGAGAAGTACCAGATGATCGAGGACCTGGCGAAGCTGCTCAAGGCTGCGCCCGGGGCGTCCCGTGCCATCGTCGACGCCGGCTGGGTCCCGTACTCGTACCAGGTGGGTCAGACCGGCAAGGTCGTGAAGCCGACCGTCTACGTGGCGTGCGGCATCTCGGGCGCCACGCAGCACATGGTGGGAATGAAGGGCTCCAAGAACATCATCGCCATCAACAAGGACGCGGAGGCCCCGATCTTCGCCATCGCGGACCTGGGCGTCGTCGGCGACGTGCACAAGGTGCTTCCCAAGCTCATCGAGGCCCTCCAGGCACGCGCCTGAGGCGCGCCACGACGACATCGGAGGCCGGCACCGACGCGATTCGGGTCGGGGCGTGCCCCCATGGGGTCGTGCGACGGTGAGCAGGCCGCGGGTCTGGTCGAACTGGGCGGGGAACCAGCGGTGTGCGCCGTTCACGGTCGAGCGGCCACGCACCGAGGACGAGCTCGTGGCCCTGGTGACCCGGGCCGGCGCGGCCGGACGGCGGGTCAAGGTGGTGGGTGCGGGCCACTCGTTCACCGACATCGCCTGCACCGACGGGCATCTGGTCGACCTCGGCCACTACGGGCGGCTGCTGCGCTTCGACGCTCAGCGATGCCAGGTGACGGTGCAGGCGGGCATGCGCCTGTCGGCGCTGAACCGTGCCCTGGCTGAACGGGGCGCGGCGCTCGAGAACCTGGGCGACATCGCCTACCAGTCGGTCGCGGGTGCCATCTCGACGGCGACCCACGGCACCGGGCGGCGGTTCGGGAACCTCGCCACGGGGATCGTCGCGATGCGCCTGGTGGTCGGCGACGGCACCGTGGTCACCTGCTCGGCCACCGAGAACGCGGACGTGTTCGCCGTCGCCCGGGTGGGCCTCGGTGCTCTCGGCGCCCTGTCCGAGGTGACGATCCAGTGCGTGCCGGCGTTCAACCTGCACGCCGTCGAGGAGCCCATGCGGGTCGACCAGGTGCTTGAGGCGTTCGACGACCTGGTCGACACCAACGACCACTTCGAGTTCTTCTGGGTGCCGAACACCGGCTGGGCGCTCACCAAGCGCAACCGACGCACGGACGAACCGGTCCGCCCGAGGACGCGGTGGAGGCGCTGGCGGGACGACGTCCTCTACACGAACGTGCTGTTCGGCGCGGCGTGCCGGGCGGGGCGGATCAGACCCGCGGCGGTCCCGCGCCTGGCGCGTGCGCTCCCGTCCACCGGGCGCGTCGACTACGTCGAGCGGAGCTTCGAGGTCTTCGCCAGCCCCCGCCTCGTGCACTTCTACGAGATGGAGTACGCCATCGCCCGTGCGGCCGTGCCCGAGGCGCTCAACCGCATCCGGGCCCTCGTGAGGGCCGAGGACCTGCGGCTGCTCTTCCCCGTCGAGGTGCGGGTCGTGGCGCCCGACGACATCGCGCTCAGCACCGCGCACGGCCGGGAGACCGGGTACCTGGCGGTGCACGTCTACCGAGGGACGCCCTACGAGCGCTACTTCCGCGGCGTCGAGGCCATCATGGACGACTACGGCGGTCGCCCGCACTGGGGGAAGATGCACTTCCAGGATGCGGGGACCCTGGCCGCCCGCTACCCGCTCTGGGACGACTTCCAGGCCATCCGGTCCCGCCTCGATCCCGACCGACGCTTCGCCAACCCCTACCTGGAACGGGTGCTGGGAGCCTGACCGGGGTTCAGACCAGGGGCCAGGGGTACTGCCGCCCCGAGTGGTCGACCGGGAAGACCCCGGAATCGACCAACGCCTGGGCCCGGAAGAGCAGGGCGGCCCGCTCCTCGGCGCTCAAGAGCGGGTCGAACGCCGGTGGGAGCCCGCGTTCGACCAGGGCGGCGAGGTCGGCCAGCAGTTCGTCGGGAATCGGTTCGCCGCCGAACTCCCAGATCACGGTGCGCAGCTTGAAGTCCTCGTGGAACGCGAGGCCGTGGTCGATGCCGTAGATCCGCCCGTCCGGCGCCAGCAGGCAGTGGCCGCTCTTGCGGTCGGTGTTGTTGGCCACGACGTCGAACACGCCCACCCGTCGCAGTTGCTGGTGGTTCGCCTCGTCCTCCATGAGGGTGAAGTAGTGCTGCTCGAAGTCCGCCGGCACGAACAGCTGCACCGAGCCCTCGCCGAGCGGCCCGTCGCGGTACACCGTCGGCGGTACGAGGCCCCATCCCAGCGCCTCTGACAGCTCCCACGCCGCGGTCTCGCGCTTGCCCAGGCCGGGCGGGAAGTCCCACAGCGGGCGTTCACCACGCAGGGGCTTGTACACGGCGTGGTCGGTCTCGTCCTCGAGGCACAGGTCGACGAGGAAGGTCGCGTTCGAGCTCCAGGGCATGCGTCCCTGCACCGAGATCTCGGCGTCTCGCAGGAAGGCAACGGGGTCGGGATGCGGCCCCGGGCCGGGAGCCGGCTGATCGGGCATGGTCACCGACGGTTCAGGTGGGCCGTTTGTGGCCGTTGCTGCGCGGGCAGGCGTGGCCGTCGGGGTCCATCGGCCGTCCGCAGATGGGGCACGGCGGCCGGCCCCTCCCGACCAACTCCTCGGCGTGGGGCACGAATGCGGCGATCTGGCCCCGGGTCACGTGGAAGCGGGCAACCGCCGGGCTCACGCCCTGCTCCTCGTCGACCAACTCCTCGACGATCACCACGAAGCGGCCGGCGGCCTCGTCGTAGGCCACCCCGATGGAGCCGACCGTCCATTCGGCGAGGACCGGTTCGATGAGCTCGAGTTGGAACACGCCACCGGCGGTACCCGCGGGCGGAAGGTCGGCGAGCAGGGTGGCGAGGTACTCGGCGAGGGCCGCCACCTGTTGCTTCTCGAGCTTGAGGCTGACCACCTCGCCCGCCTCTGCGGCCTGCAGGTAGAACACACGGGCGCCGGGCTCGCCGATGGCGCCCGCTGTGAAGTGGCCGGCGTCGTCGAACCGGAACGACGAGCTCATGTCGCCCGCTCCCGGTCCCGGCATGCCGCGCCGCTCCGGTCGCCGGGGCGGCGAACGGCCCGCTGCCCGTTCGGTTCGCGCGTTCCAGGAGCCACTGCTCTGCTGGCGTTGCTCATGACGGAGCGAGCGATGCCAGGTCGCCGCCGGTGGAGTTCACCGACAGCACCACGGGGCCGGTGGGCGAGTAGAGGATCGCGGTCACCGAGCAGGGTGAGATGACGATGCGCTGGAACAGGTCGAGATGTGTGCCGAGTGCCTGGGCGACCGCCGCCTTGATGGGGTCCGCGTGGGACACGGCGACCACGGTGCCACCGGGGTGGCGGGCCACCAGGCGATCGAGGGTGCCGGTGATCCTCGCCTGCATCTCGGCGAACGACTCGCCCTTGGGGAAGCGGAACCCGCTGGGGTACTGCTGGACGGTCTTCCACTCGGGGAGCTTGGCGAGGTCCTTGAGCCGCGCGCCCGTCCAGCGGCCGAAGTCGCACTCGAGGAGCCCGGGCTCGGTGCGCACCCGCTTCTTGGTGGCCTTGGCGATCGGAGCGGCCGTCTCCTGCGTGCGCTCGAGCGGTGAGGCGTAGACGGCGCTCACACGCGAGGCCAGCGGCCTGATGCGGCCGGCGGCGGCGTCTGCCTGTTGCAGGCCCTTTTCGGCGAGATGGAGCCCGGGGGCGCGACCGGGCAGTGTGGTGCCGGTGGTGGGGGTCTGCCCGTGGCGGACCAGCAGGACGAGCGTGGGCTTCTGCGCCCGGGCCTTGGCGGGCCCCTTCTTCGTGACCATGACGCTGCTGAACCTATCGGCCGCGAACCGCCACCCATGTCTGGAGCCGACAGGAGCCGGGATCCGGACGCTGTCGCCTCCCCCTCGGGTGCGCTCGGCGCCCTACCCTCGACTCGGTGGATTCGCTCGAGCGGGTGACGGCGGACGTGGTCGAGTGCCGGGCCTGCCCGCGGCTGGTGGCGTGGCGCGAGCAGGTCGCTCGTGAGAAGAAGGCCGCTCACCGCGATGAGGTCTACTGGGGCCGGCCCGTGCCCGGCTTCGGCGACCCCCACGCCACGCTGGCGGTGATCGGCCTGGCGCCGGCGGCGCACGGCGCCAACCGGACCGGTCGCATGTTCACCGGCGACCGGTCCGGCGAGTGGCTCTACCGGGCGCTGCACCGTGCCGGTTACGCGAACCAGCCCGAGTCGGTGTCGATCGACGACGGCCTGCGCCTCACGGGCGCCTGGATCACCTCGCCGGTGCGCTGCGCGCCTCCGGCCAACAAGCCGACCCCCGCCGAGCGCGAGCGGTGCCGGCCGTTCCTCGAGCGCGAGCTCGCGTTGCTCGCCGAGCTCCGGGTGGTCTTGGCCCTGGGCGGGTTCGCCTACCAGGTGCTGTCGGGGATGCTGGGCATGCGGCCCCGGCCGGCCTTCGGGCACGGTGTCGAGGTGCGCGCCCCCGGCGGGCTCACGCTGCTCTGCTCGTACCACGTGAGCCAGCAGAACACCTTCACCGGCAAGCTCACCGAGCCCATGCTCGACGCGGTCCTCACGCGGGCGAGGACCCTCGGCCAGGGTGTCCCCGGCCCCGGTCAACCCACCAGGGCGAGCGTCTCACCGACGCCGTAGGCGACGGCCATGAGGCCGAGGAAGGTCGAGACCACGAGCCGCAGCCGTCGGTCGTCGGAGCGGATGGCGAGGGCGGCGCCGATCCGCGCCCCGGGGACGATGCCGACGGCGAGGAGCAGGGCGAAGCGCCAGTCGATGTTGCCGAGGAGGGCGTGGGTGATGGTGCCGGGGATCGCGAAGAGGCCAACGCAGGCGAGGGACGAGCCGATGGCGGTCTTCACCGGCAGGTCGCCGAATTGGGTGAAGCCGGGGACCATCACGATGCCGCCGCCGATGCCCAGCAGGCCCGACAAGGAGCCGGCGATCGCGCCCACCAGCACGAACCTCGCCGGCCGGCGCGCTGCCTGCCCGTCCTGCGGTCGGCTACTCGCTGCACCTGACGCCGCCCGGCCAGGGTCGGTCGGACCGCCTGACGTCGGGGCGGCCGGCACCCCGTCGGCGGCGCCGGTGTGCTCCCGGCGATCGGGAAGCGCCTCGACGTCGGTCTCGGCCAGTCCGGTGAGGGCGGGGTCGGGGAGCGGCTGGTCGGTCGTGTCGGGCACGTGCAGCATCCGGAGCGCGCTGTAGCCGAGGAGGCCGGCCGTCACGAGCATGAGCAGGTGACCGTCGCCGGGGACATGGCGGGCGAGCAGCGCCCCGACGACCGCCATGACGATGCCAGCGGGTGCGGTGAGGCCCACCACCTGCCAGTCGACGAGGCGTTCCCTCGCGTAGCGCGCGGTGCCGCTGGCCGCGCCCGGGATGATCGACGGGAGCGTGGAGCCGATGGCCAGGATGGCCGGTGCCCCGAGGGCGCGGATCCCCGGCGTCGAGATCACCGCGCCGCCCACCCCGAACAGGCCCGACATGATGCCAGTGAGGACGCCGAGGGCGACGGTGAGCACGTCGCGTGCCAGTCCCGGGTCCATGGCGCCGGTCTAACGGCGGCGGTGAAATAGTCCAAATGGCACATTGGCGACCGCCGCCCGGCGGCCGATGGTGGACGTGTCGCCGAACGACCGCCCGTCCCTGCTGCTCAGCGTGGAGCGGTAGGGACGGGATCGTTCGGCGGGATAGCGTGACGCCGTTCTCGAATCGGGTGGTCCCGGACCGCCCATCCCCGAGACTCGAGGGAGCGTGAGATGGGTCGCTACGTCTTGATTGGTCTTGTCGCCACGGGCCTCGTCCTCGCCGGCTGCGGCAAGAGCGAGCCCACCGGCTACAACGCAGAGGTCGAACAGACCTTCGTGAGCACGTGCACCGACCGCGGCGACGACCTCGCCGATGTCTGCCAATGCGCCTATGACAGCTTCGAGCGTGAGATTCCCTTCGACCGGTTCCAGCGCATCGACGAGCGCCTCGCCGACAACCCCGACGCCTCGCTGCCCGACGACTTCCTCGACCTCTACACCGACTGCGTGCTGCAACAGGGTGGGGGATCGGCGGGCACCACGCCCACGCTCCCGACGACCACGACGGTGCCAGGCACCGCCACGACCCTCCCCGGTGGGGTCACGCCCACCACGCCCACCACGCCCACCACGGTCGTCCCGTGACCGACACCGCCACGCCCGCTGCATCCAAGAAGCCCCGGTGGACCAACCAGTGGCTCGAGCTCTACGACGAGGTGATCGAGACCGGCCTGTGCACCGGCTGCGCCGGATGCGTGATCTCGTGCCCGCACGACGTCATCGGCTACAACCACGAACAGGGCGGCTACAAGCCGTTCCACCTCGAGGACGAGCTCGGCCCGGCCGACTGCGGTCACGGGCAGAAGGGCTGCACCTCGTGCACCCGGGCCTGCCCCCGCTTCCGTACCTGGGAGGCCGACGCCGACGAGCACCTCTTCGCCCGCACTCGCGCCGACGACGAGATGTCCGGCATCTACCAGGACGTCATGCTCACGCGGGCCAGCGACGACTACGTCCACAAGATGGGCCAGGACGGCGGCCTGGTGTCGGCCCTGTTGATCTGGGCGCTCGACCACGGCTACATCGACGCCGCCCTCACCTCGTTCCTCGAGGGTGACGGCACCTCGTGGAAGGCGATCCCGGGGGTGGCGAGCACCAAGGAGCAGGTGCTCGCGTCGGCCGGCAGTCGCTACACCTACTCGGCCAACACCCTCGCAGTCACCGAGGCGCTCGCGGCTGGTTTCTCCAAGCTGGCGCTGGTGGGCATGAGCTGCCAGTCGTCGGTGCCGCCGGTGATGTGGCACCGCAAGGTGGGCAAGGCGGGCAAGCCCTTCATCTTCAACATCGGCCTGCTGTGCTCCAAGACGTTCGACGACGCCATCTTCGGTGAGCTCTTCGAGGCCAAGTACGGCCTGAAGAAGGAGGACATGGTGAAGATGAACATCAAAGGTGTCTTCCAGATCTGGATGCGTAACGGCGACTACCACGAGGTGCCGCTGAAGGAGTGCCACGCCTGGACGCGTGAAGGCTGCAAGATGTGCCCCGACTTCGCCGCCGAGCACGCCGACATCTCCACCGGCGGCATCGGCGAGAACAACGACTGGACGCTCACGATCATCCGCACCGAGCTCGGGCGCGAGATCATCAGCCGGATGATCGACGACGGCTCGATCCTCGCCCGACCGGGTGACAGCGACCCGGGCGCCATCGACCTCATGCGGCGCCTGTCGATCGTCAGCCGCCGGCGCTGGCCCGAGTTCGCCGAGAAGGCCGTGAAGGTCGGCGTGCCGCCCCCCAAGAAGAAGAAGGCCGCCGCCCCGGCGGCCGACGCGACCCCCAAGCCGTAGGTCGCCTCGCAGCGCGCCTCGGCACCACCTCCGGGACACTGGTGAGCGCCACCGACACGAGGCCACGCCATCCGTGACCTGGTGGCCGTCCTAGCGGCGTCGGCGAATCGGCGGTCCGGTCGGGACGATAGAGCGGTTCGCACTGGACGAAATGGCAGTACCATGTAGACGAAATGGCAGCACGTGCTGGGCAACTCTTCGAACGCTTTGCCTTGGGGCGCCTCGAAGCGGCGCTGACCGACACGCCGGTCGTCGCGGTCAACGGTGCGCGACAGGTCGGTAAGAGCACACTCGTCACCACCCTCCTGAAACAGTCATCCTCGGCCACGATCGTCACCCTGGACGACCAGATCCAGCTCGAGGCGGCGCAAACTGATCCGCGTTCGTTCGTCGAGCGCGAGGGTCTCCTCATCATCGATGAGGTCCAGCGGGTTCCCGATCTGCTGCCAGCGATCAAGGCGCAGGTGGACCGGGACCGTCGGCCCGGCCGGTTCATCCTGACGGGCTCGGCCCGCCTGCTCTCGACCCCGGAGATGAGCGCATCGCTCACTGGCCGCGTCGAGATCATCGATCTCTCGCCGCTCTCCCAGGGAGAGATCGGCGGACGGCCTGAACGCTTCGTAGATGCTCTCTTCGCATGGGACCCCGGCCTCCAGGTCACGTCGGAGGAGACGAGGCCGGACTATTTCGAACGCGTGTGTGCAGGCGGCTTTCCCGAGCCGCTGGGTCGCCGAGACCGACGTCGCCAGGCGTGGTTCTCGAACTACGCCACAACGGTGGTCGAGCGGATGGTGGCTGATGTTGCGGACATTCAGCGCCTCACAGTCATGCCTCGGCTACTGAGCCTGTGCGCAGCTCGCACGTCCAGCGAGCTCAACACCCGTGACATCGCCAACGATCTCGGCCTCCCGTACCGGACGGTCGGCTCCTATCTCACTCACCTCCAGACCGTGTTCCTCGTCCAACTCCTCCCCGCGTGGTCGAGGAACCTGACCACCAAGGTGGTCCACCGACCCAAGATCCACATTGCCGATCCAGGTCTCGCTGCTCACCTCGTCGGGGTGGATGCAGCGGCACTGGCCGATCCGACCGCCCCCGCGGGTGCTCTCCTCGAGACGTTCGTGGCCACCGAGCTCCGCAAGCACCTCGGTTGGTCCGAGATCGATGCCGCGGCATATCACTTCCGTGATCGGGGTGGCTCGGAGGTCGATCTCGTCCTCGAGGCAAGGTCGGGGCAGGTCGTCGGTATCGAGGTGAAGGCATCTGCCACCGCTCGGGCGTCGGACTTCAAGGGTCTGCACCTACTCGCCGAGCGGCTCGGAGACCGGTTTGCGGGTGGCGTCGTTCTCTACACGGGGCGCGAGACCGTTCCCTTCGGTGACCGGCTCGCCGCCCTGCCGTTGTCTGCGCTCTGGCAGGTCGTCTGAGGCCGCCCGGACGGTCGGTGCGGCACGTCAGGTGCGCTCTTGAGTGAACTTGACCGGGCGGTCAAGATATGGGCATGGATCTGACGTACCCCCCCGAGGCCGAGGCGTTCCGCGAGGAGATCCGTGCGTGGCTCGAGGAGAACCTGCCCGACGGCTGGTTCGACGACGACTTCGAGCTGTCCGGCGCGGGGCGCGCCGCCTTCAACGAGGCGTGGACCCAGAAGCTCTACGGCGGCGGCTGGATCTGCGCGTCCTGGCCCACCGAGTACGGCGGCAAGGGCCTGTCCACCATGGAGGCGGTGGTCCTCAACGAGGAGTTCGCCCGGGCCGGCGCCCCGCTCCGCGCCGACTTCTTCGGCGACACGCTCGTGGGCCCGACCATCCTGCAATGGGGCTCCGAGGAGCAGAAGAAGGAGTTCCTGCCGAAGATCCTGTCGGGCCAGATCTCGTGGTGCCAGGGGTTCTCGGAGCCCGAGGCGGGGTCCGATCTCGCCGGTCTCAAGACCCGCGCCGAGCTCGACGGCGACGAGTGGGTGATCAACGGCCAGAAGGTCTGGACCACCCAGGCGGGATTCGCCGACTACATCTTCCTGCTCGCCCGCACCGACCCGTCGGTGTCCAAGCACGCCGGCATCTCCTACCTGCTCGTGCCCATGAAGCAGGACGGTGTCGAGTCCCGGCCCATCACCCAGGTGGACGGCTCGGCCGAGTTCTACGAGGTGTTCTTCGACAACGCCCGCTGCCCGAAGGAGAACGTGGTCGGCGGCGTGAACAACGGTTGGAAGGTGGCGATGACCACGCTGGGCTTCGAGCGGGGCACGTCGGCGACGACCGGCTATCGCCGCTTCGAGAAGGAGCTCGAGATCATCACCGGGAAGGCCCGTGCCAACGGCCGCATCGACGACCCGAACATCCGTCAGGGACTGGCCCACGCGTGGTCGAAGGTGCAGATCATGCGCATCAACGGCCTGCGCAGCCTGTCCGCGGTGGTGCAGGGGAAGAAGGACCTGGGCACGGCGGCCCTGGGTGCGACCAACAAGATGTACTGGTCGGAGTACCACCGCGACGTGATGGAGCTGGCCATGGACATCATGGGCATGGACGGACAGGTGCTCACCGGCAGCGGCGGGGACGAGGAGGAGTCGGTTCCCGGCTACGGGCCCCGCCGGGGGAGCGCGAACTACCCCGTGAGCGTGCTGCAGGCGTCGTTCTTCTTCAGCCGGTCGGAGACGATCTGGGGCGGTACCGCCCAGATCCAGCGAAACATCGTGGGCGAACGGGTCCTCGGGCTCCCCAAGGAGCCGAAGCCCTGAGGTCGGCTCCCGGCGCCCCGGCGCGCCTCGGGGATCCGGGTCGGCCGGTCGCCCCCGCGGCCTCGCCCCGCGGCGCAGCCTGGGTCCCGGTCACCCGGGCTCGACGGCCAGGACGGCCCCATCGCTGTGCTCGCCGAGGTGGGCGCTCTCCTTGAGGGGCAGTTCCTTCAGGCGCCACACCACGGCGAAGCCCGCGAGCAGGATCACCAACGCCAGCAGGAAGACGTTGTGGACGGCACGGGTGAGGGCTTCGACGATGGCGTCCTGGATCGGGCCGGGGAGGGCCCGGATGCGCGCGGGGCTGTTCAGCAGCGCGCTCATGTCCCCCCGCGAGGTCGGCGTGTCCGCGGGCAGGAGGCGAGGGAGCTCACGGGCGATTCCGGCGCTGAGCACCGCCCCGAAGACGGCCACGCCGAAGGCACCGCCCATCTGGCGGAAGAAGGTGGCCGACGAGGTCACCGTGCCGAGGTCGGACGGCTCGGCGTCGTTCTGCATGGCCAGGATGAGGACCTGGGTGATCATCCCGAGGCCGGCGCCGAGCACCAACATCGCGATCGAGCTGTACAGCCGCGTGGTGCCCGAGTCCATCCGGCTCAGCAGGAACATGCCCGCTGAAGCGATGGCGAAGCCGCACACCGGGAAGACCTTGTAGCGGCCGGTGCGGGTGATGATCCGACCCGAGCCGATGGAGGTGGCCATGATGCCGACCATCAGCGGCAGGGTGAGCAGCCCCGAGTTCGTGGCCGATGCGCCGGTCACGATCTGCAGGAACAGCGGCAGGAAGATGATGCCGCCGAACATGCCCATGCCCACGAGGAAGCTGAGGATCACGCCGACCCGGAAGACCGGCCCTCGGAACAGGCGGAGGGGCAGGATCGGTTCGGTGACCCGCGCCTCCCACGCCACGAAGGCCCCGGTGATCATGCTGCCGGCGAGGAGCAGGGCGATGATCGTGGGTGACGACCAGGCGAACTCGGCGCCGCCCCACACCATGGCGAGCAGAAGGCAGGTGACCCCGGCGACGAGCAGGGCGGCCCCCTCGTAGTCGATTCGGTGGCGGCGGACCGCGAAGGGCAGGTCGAGCACGCTCGAGGTGATGACCAGGGCGGCACCACCGATGGGGATGTTGATGTAGAAGACCCAGCGCCACGACAGGTGATCGACGAACAGTCCACCGATGAGGGGGCCCGCCACGCTCGCCACGGCGAACACCGAACCGAGGTAACCCGTGTAGCGCCCCCGCTCCCGCGGCGAGACGATGTCGCCGATGATGGCGAAGGCCATGGCCATCAGGCCGCCGGCGCCGATGCCCTGGACGCCCCTGAAGACCACCAGCTGGATCATGTCCTGGGCCATGCCGGACAACATCGAGCCGATGAGGAAGATGACGATCGCGGCCTGGAACATCTGCTTGCGGCCGTAGAGGTCACTGAGCTTGCCGTAGAGCGGGGTGCTGGCGGTGCTCGTGAGCAGGTACGACGTCACCACCCACGAGAGGTGGTTGAGGCCCCCGAGGTCGCCGACGATGGTCGGGAGTGCGGTCGACACGATCGTCTGGTCGAGAGCGGCGAGGAGGACCCCGCTCATGAGCCCGCTGAACACCGCGAGGATCTGACGGTGGGTGAGCTGGGTGGGGACGGGTGTCATGACGGGGTGGAGCAGGAGCTGGTTGTCGTGTGCGGGGGAGTTGTCCGTACCCTACGGTCTCCTGGTGCAGGCCGGGCCACCGGAGCCGACGCCCATCCCGTCGAACGGGCCCAGCTCGCCAGGCTTCTCGAGCGCCTCGTGAGCGGTGTCGGCAACGCGGTCCGTGAGGCCGCCGCCACGACGTGACATTGCGGTTGGGTTACGGATTGTTAAGGTGTCGGGGTCATGCCCGCCCGCCGCTCCACCAGCGCCGCGCCTTGCCGTACCTGGCCGCAGCGCATCGTGATCGCCACGGGCGTGCTCGTCGTTGTGTCGTGCGCGCTCAGCGCCACCGGGCTCGCCTACGGTGCCTGGAAGCTCGACCAGGTCGATCATTACCAGGTCGAGCTGGTGCAGGCAGCCAGCGGCGCCCCCGAGAACTACCTGATCGTCGGTTCGGACAGCCGGGCCGCGGTCGAGGCCGACGATCCCGACGCGGCGGTCTTCCTGAACGGCCAGGCAGACGGCGCCCGCTCCGACTCGATGATGGTCGCCCGCATCGACCCGGCGAGCCGGCACGTCGACCTGTTGTCGGTGCCACGCGACCTCTGGGTCACCATCCCCGGCGGTGACCCCGACATGCATCACCGCATCAACGAGGCCTTCGCCGGCGGCCGCCAGCAGCTGATCGACACGGTCGACGTCACCCTCGGCATCGAGATCAACCACTACGTCGAGGTTGACTTCAGCGGGTTCCAGGAGCTCGTCGGCGCCATCGGCGGTGTGCCCACCTACTTCGACGCCGCCTGGCGCGACGAGAACTCGGGGCTCAACATCGCGGGTGAGGGTTGCGTCACGCTCAACGGGAGCCAGGCTCTCGCCTACGCCAGGGCCCGGCACCTCGAGTACCTGGATCCGGAGTCGGGCGAATGGGAGTCCGACCCGACGGGCGACCTCGGCCGCATGAACCGCCAGCAGCTCCTGGTCACCGACGCCGTGGACGCCGCTGTCTCGCTCGATCTGGCGAACCCCGCCCATCTCAACCGGCTCGTCAACGTGGGCGTCGACAACGTCGGCGTCGACCCGGGCTTCTCGTTCGACGACATGGTGGCGCTCGCAAAGGCATTCGCTCACACGGGCAGCGACCGCATCTCCCGACACGGCCTGCCGGTCGAGGACTACCGCACGGACGGTGGGGCGTCGGTCCTCAAGTTGCTGGTCGACGAGGCGCAGCCGACCCTGAACATCTTCCGCGGCCTGCCCCCCGATGCCGTCACCGAGGCGCAGGTCTCGGTCGAGGTCGTCAACGGCAGCGGCGCCGAGGGCCAGGCGCAGGCCGCCGCGGATGCCCTCGCGGCCACTGGCTTCACCGTCACCGGCACCGAGACCAGCGAGCTTCCCTCGGCCCGCACGCAGGTTCGGTACGCACCCGGGTCCGAGCCCGCGGCCGACCTCGTCGAGCGCCACCTCACCGCCGGTGCCGACCTGGTGGAGGACGCCGACCTCGAAGCCGGAGCCGTGCAACTCGTCACCGGCACCGACTTCACCACCGTCACCTCTGACGCAGGGCCGCCCGACCCGACCCTGTCGACCGTTCCGACGCCGGGCGCCGCCGGCGACGCGGGGGACGACGGGGCCACGACCACCTCGACCACCTCGACCACGATCGGCCACGCCCCCGGCGTGTCGGCGGATGGCATCGACTGCGAGTAGCAGGCCGCTCGGACCTGCTTCCCGCTCCAGAGGCTTCGCCGTCGGGCCGCTCGGGCCTGTTTCCCGCTCCAGGGGCTTCGCCGTCGGGCCGCTCGAGCCCGGGGCCGGGTAGGATCGCCAGCCTGCCCTCGTAGCTCAGTGGATAGAGCATCGCCCTCCGGAGGCGTGTGCGCAGGTTCGAATCCTGCCGAGGGCGCTCGTTGGTAGCCTGCGCCTTGTCCTGGCACGTACCCCGAGGAGCGGCGTCGCCCATGCAGAAGAGCCGCCTCCCGGCGATCCCCGTCCCGCTCCGTCGGCCGGGTCGAGCGCTCGCCGAGCCCGGCGGGCGTCCCTACTCGGCGTGCTACGCGCCCATGGTCCAGCTCTACTTCGACCCCGACGGCGAGGTGCGGGCCTGTTGTCGCAACGTGGCACATCCGCTCGGCAACGTGGCCGCCGAGCCGCTTCGCGAGATCTGGGCGGGCGCACGCCGCCGGGCGCTCGTCGACCACCTCGCCGTCGACGACTGGTCGCTCGGCTGCCAGGGCTGCGGCACCGAGGTGGCCCAGGAAGGCCGCGAGAGCTCGTACCCCGCGAGCTTCGACGGGCGGGCCGTCCGCCTGCAGGGCGAGGGTGCCGCCACCGCGTGGCCGAGCTTCATGGAGTTCAACCTCAGCAACGCCTGCAACCTGCAGTGCATCCAGTGCAACGGCGATCTGTCGTCGTCCATCCGCATCCACCGCGAGCGACGGGCGCCGCTCGCCAAGGTGTACGGCGACGAGTTCTTCGAGGACCTCGCCGCGTTCCTCCCCCACCTCGACGAGGCGCAGTTCGCCGGCGGCGAGCCCTTCCTCGGCGCGGAGAACTTCCGGGCCTGGGAGCTCATCGCCGAGGTCGCGCCCAGCCTCGGTTGCACCGTTGTCACGAACGCGACCCAGTGGAACCGGCGGGTCGAGCGGGTGCTCGAGCAGCTCCCGATGAGCTTCACGTTCTCGATCGACGGCGTGACCCGCGAGACCTACGAGTCCATCCGGGTCGACGCGGACTTCGACGAGGTGATGGCGAACCTCGATCGGTTCTGCGACTACGCCCATGGGCGGGGCACGCGCCTGGCCATCAACTACTGCCTCATGGTGCAGAACCACCACGAGTTCGCCGACATGTTGCTGTTCGCCGAGGCACGCGACATCCGCGTGAACGTGAGCGTGGTCCACCACCCGGGGCACTGCAGCATCGCCCGCCTGCCCCACGACGAGATGCTCGAGGTGCACCGCCTGCTCCAGGCCCGGTCCGCCACGGTGGCGCCGCAGTTGCGCCTCAACGCCGACACGTGGCGACGCGAGCTCGCCCGCATCGCGAGCTGGGTCGAGACCGGCGCCGCGTCCGACACGCACGACTCGCAATGGGCGGCCTCGGCCTACGACATCCTCGACCTCCCCCGCCAGGGTGCGGGCCCCACGAGTGACGAAGCGGCTCGGCTGGACATCTCGGCCTTCGCCGGCGACGAGGTGGTCCAGGTGGTCTCCGTCGGCCCCGACGACCTGATCCGCGAGTGTGTCGGCTCGCCGCTCGAGTTCTTCGGCGTCGACGCCGCCGATCTGATCGGCCTGCCGGCGTCCAGGCTCCGCGACGCCCTCACCGCCAGGTACGGCACCATGACCGAGTACCAGGTCTTGGCCGACGGGCCCGATCGGGTCGACGCCCTCGCCCGGTGCGGCGACCGCGAGTTCCGTCTCTCGATGGTCGCCGTGCGCGATACCCGCGGTTGGGCCGACGAGGGCCGAATCCTCGTGGGCAGTCGGCCCCGCCCCGCCTGACCGACCCTTCACGACCATCGGGGGGTGTCGATCGGAGCTCGAGCTGGGCCCAGCGATCGCCGGCGCTCACGGGGCCGGGGGAAGCTGCACGACGCGGGATGAGTGGGGTGCCAGGACGCCCACGTCGGCGATGCCGTCGCGGACGGGAACGGATCGGCCCGTCCAGAACTCCGCGAGGCCGGTTTCGCCCGACGGGCGACGGTCACCGAGCCCGAGACGCCCCAGGTCGACCGACCCGGGGTGGGGCTTGTCGGCGAGATTGAGGAGCCCCACATCGACGCGACCGTCGGCGTGGCGGCTGACGATCAGCTCGGGGAGGGCGCGCTCGAAGAGGTCGACGACCTCGGGTCGGCCCCCGGCCAGGCCACGGGCCCGGGCGACCATGGCCCGGCGAGCCGCGGGGAGCCGGTCGAGCCGGTCGGAGAGCACGACCATGCCGTCGGTCATCCCGAACACGGTGCAGAGCAGCCGGACCTCCTCCTCGGTGAGCTTCGTGTCGGCGTCACGCACCATGAGGCAGTCAGGGTCGTTGAGGAACCACGCGCCGTCGAACACCGAGCGGGTGAGCGTGTTCAACAGCGCGTGCAGTGTCGAGAGCCCGTGGCGATCGCGCCCGACCGTCCGCCCGACGAGGCTCGTCCACGAAGGCGTGACGTCGGCACCGATGCGCATGGCGTCGACCACACCGACCGAGGGGCCGAGCGGGCACCCGCAGCCGAGCAGGAACCCGTCGGGGCCGGCCCCCGCCCGCACCGCGTCGAGGCCCCGCCGCAGGGCCTGCGCGCGGGTGGCCCCTCGGTCGTGGCGCACGCCGGGAAGCGCGGCGGCGTACAGGAAGTCGAGCTTCTGGATCCGGTAGCCCCAGCTCGAGCCGATCGTCCGGGCGACCTCGGCCAGGTGCTCGAGCACCTCGGGATGGGTGGTGTCGAGCACCCGCATCGGCGTGGTGAGCCCCCACCCGGGGTTGATCAGCCCCAGGATGGGCCGGCCGCGCTCGTTGCGCACGAGCCAGTCGGGGTGGTCGGCAGCGACCACCGACTTCGCCGACGCCAGGAAGGGGGCCCACCAGAGGCCGGCGTCGAAGCCCGCGTCCCTGATGCGGGCCGCCACGTCGGCCATGCCGCTCGGGAACTTCTCGCGATCAGTGGCGAGCCAGTCGCCGATCGCCGACTGGTGGCCGTCGTCCACCATCGCGTACTCGCAACCGAGCACGGGGCCGTCTCGCCCGTCGGCGGCGAGCACGGCGAGGTTGGTCATCACGTCGCGCTCGGTGACCTTGGTGAAGTAGTAGTACCAGGAGCACCAGCCACCGGGATGAGGTTGGCCTCTGCCCCGAGCGGACATCGCCGTTCCCGCCGCTTCGACGACGGCGCGCAGGGCCTGGGTGCCCGCCGACCGCCCGGCGGACGAGGTGCTGATGCGCACCGTGAACCAGGGTGTCCGCTCGCCAGCGGGCAACAGGGTGCCGTCCAGGTCGACCCACGCCGACAACGACCGGACGGCGCCGTCGGGCGCGTCGAGCTCGATGAAGCAGAACGCCTCGGCCAAGGTGGTGAACCCGACTGCGAGGGCGTCGCCGCTCACCGGCTCGACGACGGCCGACACCGAGTCCGACCGCACGTGGCCACGGCCCCGTGGCGCTGGGTGGCGGGCGTCGGTCGCCGCGGTCCGCGCGAAGGTGGTGGGCAGGTCGCGGTCGGCCTCGTCCATGCCGATCGTCCAGGTGCCCGCCCACGACTGGTAGCCGTTGCGGTACGCCCGCCAGCGACGGGGGTCCTCGCCGACGCGGAGCGCGTCGGTGGCCAACAGCGTGAAGCGCTCGAGCCCGACAGGGGCCGGGCCGTGATTGGCCACCCGACCGCGACATTCGGCCTGCCCGTCGCCGACGGGCCAGGTCTCGAGCTCGACGGCCAGGCCGCGGGGACCGTCGCGGGCGGTGGACAGATCGCCGTCGACGGCGAGAGCGGTCGGGGCCCACGTCTGCTCGTCACCGTCCTCCACCCACTGCACCGACGGGAGCGCGGGCCCGAGCCCGACCCGGCCTTCGCCCTGCGAGAAGGTCAGGCCCGCGCTGCTGCTGTCGATCTTCATTTCGTTGAGCCCCCGGGTCGTCGACGCGCCGGCTCATCATGCATCACGGTGTGGCGACCGGCCCGCCGTTGCAGCGCGGGCCCCCTGCAGCGGAGCGAAGCGCTTCCCGGCCGGGGCCCGGGGTGACTACCTTGCTGGAGGAGCACGCGACCAGGTGCGATCCCGCGCCGGGAAGGACAGGGATGACCTCTCCCGCAACGAGCAGGGGACGCGACGACAAGCGGTTGCGTCTGGCCGCGGTCCTCTTCGTGGTCGCGTACGTGATCCACGGCGCCGACCACCTCCGGCGGGGCTTCGGGGTCCTCACCGATGCGGTCTTCTGGGGGGGCAACCTCCAGGGCGTGCTCGGGCTGGCCACCGTCATCCTCGTCCTGGCGGGCCACCGGTGGGCGCCGGCCGCCGCGGTGGCCGTCGGGTTCGGCAGTGCGGCCGGTTTCGTGGCCGTGCACTTCCTTCCCGATTGGGGCGCGTTCAGCGACTCGTTCGTCACGGGCGACGTCATCTGGTTCTCGTGGGCGGCCGCGTCGATCGAGGTGGCCGCCGACCTGTTCCTGGGCTACGCCGGTCTGCGTGTCCTGCGACGCGACGGTCTCGTGCCCCTGCGTGCGCCCGCCGGTGGGCCGGCCGGGGAGACGCCGTGAGTGGCGGGCACGACCATGCGCACGGGGGGATCCGTGCCGGCGAACGGCACAAGGGTCGCCTCGCGGCGGCGTTCGCCGTGCTCGTCGTCTTCATGGTCGTCGAGGTCGTGGCGGGGGTGCTCACCAACTCGTTGGCGTTGCTGTCCGATGCCGGGCACATGCTCACCGACGTGCTCGGCATGGGCATGGCCCTTGCCGCGATCCAGCTGGCGACGAGCGGCAGCGACCGTCGCCACCACACCTTCGGCCTCTACCGCCTCGAGATCCTGGCTGCGCTCGCCAACGCCGTGCTGCTCTTCGGCGTGGCGATCTACGTGCTCGTCGAGGCCGTCCTGCGCCTCACGCGCCCGCACGAGGTCGACGCGGCGGCGGTCCTCGTCGTGGCCACGCTGGGCCTGCTCGCCAACCTGGTGGCCTTCGCCCTGCTGCGCGAGGGGTCGAAGGAGTCGCTCAACGTGGAGGGCGCGTACCTCGAGGTGCTGTCCGACACGGTTGCGTCCCTGGGCGTGATCGTGAGCGCGGTCGTGCTGGGGCTCACGGGCTGGCAGTGGGTCGACACGGTCGTCGGCGTGGCCATCGGGTTGTGGATACTGCCCCGGGCCTGGAGCCTGGGTGGACGGGCGCTGCGCATCCTGGTCCAGGCCGCGCCACCCGGGCTCGACCTCGACGCCATGGAGGCGGACCTGGCGGGCGTGGACGGTGTGGTGGGGGTCCACGACCTGCACGTGTGGACGCTCACGTCGGACATGGAGGTCGTGTCGGCCCACCTGATGGTGGCCGTCGATGCCGATTCGCACGGGGTGCTCGACCAGGCCCGTCACCTGCTGCGCGTCGACCACGGCATCGATCACGCCACGCTCCAGGTCGAGCCCGAGACCCACGAGGGCTGCGCCGAGATCGCCTGGTGATGGTCTCGGGCCGGATCCCCCTGCTCCTCGGTCGGAGCGGCATCGCCGTCCGCTCCTCTCCACTGCGCAGCAGGAGGCGAGGCGAGCGAGGGACGAGCGAGCCGTAACGATGCGATGAGGCGTCGGCCGAAGAGCCAATATTGGGGGTGGCCGCGATCAGAGACACCCTGCAGGACTCGCTCGCCGGGGTCCTCGCCGACCTCGGGGTCGACGCACCGCCGTCGGGGATCGCCCTCGAGCGCCCGGCCCGACGTGAGCACGGCGACTGGTCGAGCAACGTCGCACTGGCCGCGGCAAAGGCCGCCGGGCGCAACCCCCGTGAGCTCGCCACCGAGATAGCCGGGCGGCTCAATGCCGATCCGCCGGCGCACGTCGCCGCGGTCGAATTGGCGGGCCCGGGCTTCGTCAACTTCCGACTCCACGACTCGTGGCTGCACGAGGTGCTGCGCGGGGTCGTCGACGCCGGCGCCCACGGCTACGCCCGCCCCGACCTCGGTGCGGGCACACGGGTGAACGTCGAGTTCGTGAGCGCCAACCCCACCGGGCCGGTGCATGCCGGCCACGGGCGGGGTGCCGCGTACGGCGACTCGGTGGCACGCCTGCTCGAGCGATGCGGCTACGCCGTGCACCGCGAGTTCTACATCAACGACCGCGGCGTGCAGATGGACCTGTTCGGCGCATCGCTGGCGGCCCGCCAGGCCGGCCGGGAACCGCCGGCCGACGGGTACCAGGGCGCGTACGTCACCGAATGGGCAGCCGAGATGCCCGACGGGGTCGACGCCACCGAATGGGGCGAGCAGCGGGCGATCGCCGACCAGCGCGACACCCTCCAGCGGATGAACGTCGTCTTCGACCACTGGTTCAGCGAGCGGTCGCTGGTCGACTCCGGGGCGATCGCGTCCACTCTCGCCGACCTGCGCGAGCGGGGGGTGGCCTTCGAGGCGGACGGCGCCGTGTGGCTGCGCAGCACCGACTTCGGCGACGACAAGGACCGTGTCCTCGTCAAGTCCGACGGCGAGTACACCTACCTGCTCCCCGACATCGCCTATCACCGGGACAAGCTGGCCCGCGGGTTCGAGCTGCTCATCGACATCTGGGGCTCCGACCATCATGGCTACGTCCCCCGGATGCAGGCCGCGCTCGAGGCGCTCGGCCACGACCCCGACCGTTTCGAGGTGCCCATCACCCAGATGGTCAACCTCATGCGCGACGGCGAGGTCGTGAAGCTGTCCAAGCGCTCGGGTGACCTGATCACCCTGGCCGAGGTGCTCGACGAGGTCGGTCCCGACGCCGCCCGCCTCACGTTCCTGCTCCAGTCCGTCGACACCCGCCAGACGTTCGACCTCGACGTGGTGGCCAGCGAGGCGATGGAGAACCCGGTCTTCTACGTGCAGTACGCGCACGCCCGGATCCACTCCATCGCCAGGGTTGCCGCCGAGCGCGGGGTGGTCCGGTCGGCCCTCGCCCAGGTCGACCTCGCCCTGCTCGTCCACGAGCGCGAACTCGATGTCCTGCGCAGCCTGTCCGAGCTCACCGACACCGTGGCCACGGCCTGTGGGGCGCGTGCGCCGCACCAGATCGCCACCTGGGTGCGCGAGCTCGCCGGGCGGTTCCACGGCTTCTACCACGACTGCTACGTGATGGGCGAGGGTGTGCCGCCCGAGCTGACCCAGGCCCGTCTGTGGCTGGTCGAGGCCGCGGGCGTCGGCCTGGCCATCGGGCTCGACCTGCTCGGCGTGTCCGCACCGGAGTCGATGTGACCCGCGACGACCTCGAGGCGATCGGGAGCCCGCGGCGGTGACGGCGCTGCCGAGGCAGCTGCTGCCCGACAACGCCGAGATCGACGAGACCGGGCGGCTGTCGATCGGCGGGTGCGACGTGATCGACCTGGCCGACGAGTACGGCACGCCCCTCTTCGTCTACGACGAGGAGCACCTGCGCGCCCGGTGCCGTGAGGCCGTCGCCGCCTTCGGCGACGGGGTGGCCTACGCGGGCAAGGCGTTCCTGTGCAGGGCCATGGCCCGGCTGGCCCACGAAGAGGGCATGCACATCGACGTGGCCAGCGGGGGGGAGCTGCATGTGGCGCTCGCCGCCGGCGTCCCGGCCGACCGGTTGGTCTTGCACGGCAACAACAAGTCGATCGATGAGCTGCGTCAGGCCATCGACGCCGGCGTCGGTCGCATCGTGGTCGACTCGTTCGACGAGATCGACCGCATCGAGGCGCTCGTGGCCGCTGGTTGTGCCGTCCCGAAGGTGCTCGTCCGGGTCACGCCCGGCGTCGAGGCCCACACCCACGAGTACGTGCGCACGGGCCAGCAGGACTCCAAGTTCGGCTTCGGCCTCGCGTCGGGCGACGCCGCCGCGGCGGTCATCCGGGCCGACGGGTCGGATGCGCTCGACCTGGTGGGGGTGCACGCCCACATCGGCAGCCAGGTGTTCGTGGCCGACTTCTTCGCGGAGGCGGTCGAGGTGCTGGCCCCGTTCGTCACGCCGCTGGGCCTGCCCGAGCTGTCCATCGGCGGGGGGCTCGGGGTGGCCTACGTGGTGGGCGAGGTCGCCCCCACGATCACCGATTGGGCGACTGCGGTCAACGAGGCCTGCGCAGACCTGGGCATCGGCGCCCGGCCTGTGGCAGAGCCGGGTCGCGCCATCGTCGCCCAGGCGGCCATCACCCTGTACCGGGTGGGCACGATCAAGGAGGTGCCGGGCATCCGCACCTACGTGGCGGTCGACGGCGGCATGATCGACAACCCTCGCCCGGCCCTCTACGGCAGCGGCTATGAGACGTTCCTGCCCCGTGCCACGCTCGCCGAGCGCACCCGCACGGTCACCGTGGTCGGCAAGCACTGTGAGTCGGGCGACGTGCTCGTCCGTGACGGCGCCGTGCCGGCCGACCTCGTGGTGGGCGACGTGTTGGCCACCCCGGTCACCGGTGCCTACGGCCACTCGATGGGGTCGAACTACAACAAGCTGCCGCGGCCGCCCGTGCTCTTCTGCCGTGACGGCCAGGCCCGGCTCGTGGTCCGTGGTGAGACCTACGACGACCTGCTCCGCGCCGACGTCTGAGGCGTACCGTTCGCGTCGTGCTCCCGTTCGGGGCACGGTGATCGTGTTCCCAGCGCGCTGGTCCTGTACCCGGAACGGAAGAACGGGGGTGAGCGGCCGAGGGGGTCAGCGGGTCTCGGCGCCGGCGCGGTGGGCGACCAGCAGGTCGTCCTCGGCGACGACCAGGGTCCAGTCCCCGGTGTCGAGGATGTGCTGCAGCAGGTCACGGTGCTCGGGGCTGAGGGTGGTGCGGTCGATCACGAGCCAGTCGACGCTGTCGGGGTCGTGCTGATGGTCGTCGTGCACGCCCCAGTTCTGGGCCTGCCAGGGGTTCGGGAACGAATAGATGTTGCGTCGGTGGGTGAGGTGGGGCACGAGCAGGTAGGTGGCGGCCACCGAGGCGTCGGCCGGTGGGGCCTTGACGGCACGCTCGAGCTCGGCTTGTCGGGCGTTGGGCGTCAGGGGCCAGAAGCCCACGCGGTAGTGCGTGCTGATCGGCGAGATGCCCCACGCGGCAGTGGTGGCGAGTGCGGAGGCGGCGACCAGCCCGAGGAGGAACCGGCGGACGGCGAGCCGCCTTCGTCGCCCGATGCCCTCGATCATGGCGAGCGTGGCCGCGGCGACGGGCATCGCCGCGTAGTGGACGCGCACACTCCAGGTGAAGCTGGTGCCGGCCAGCAGGTTGGCGAGCACCTGGGGGAGGCCGATCAGCAGCACGCCGGGGGCGAGGAAGGGGGTGAAGCCGTAGGGGGCGGTGAGGTCTCGGACGTACCCGACGGCGTTGGCGGTCTCGAGCTGGCGGGTGATGGCCGTCGGGTTGGTGACAGCGGTGTCGGCCAGGGCGGCGGGCGAGTCGCCGAGCGGGCCGAAGAACTCCTCGTAGAACACGCCCTCGGGGCTGAAGGCGGGGATGATCAACCGGGTGCAGATCAGGAACCAGAGCAGGGCGGTGACGACGGTGGCGGCGCCGACCTTGCGCACGCCCGGGTCGCCGTCACGGTGCCCTCGAACGGCCAGGAGCAGGCCGACCATGAAGGCGGCGAGGGCGATGTCCTCCTTCCATGCCATCGCGAAGACCATCCAGCCCACGTACGCCCGCCAGCGCCGTTCCGTGGCGGCAAGGTACGCCATGAGGAACGGGGCGATGGCGACGACGTCGGGGTGGAACGTCTCCTGGACCATCCACTGGTTGGCGAAGTGCGCCAGGAACGCCACCGCCGGCACGAGCGCATGCCACTCGTCGGTCAGCCAGAGGCGGGCCAGACGGAAGACCGGGACGGCGGCGAGGCCCACCGAGACGATCATCACCAGGTTCAGGAAGTGCGGCCCGGCACCCAGCCAGTAGAAGGGCACGAGCAGGAGGAGGGCCAGGTTGGCGTGGTGGCCGAAGACCGCCAGGCCCCGCACGGTGTCGAAGCTGTGCCCGTGGGCCAGGAGCCAGACGCCCTGGTCGTAGATGCCCAGGTCGAAGTCGAAGCTGCCGAAACGCTCGTGGCGCAGGTAGACGAGGTGACCGAAGACGACCACGAACACGGTGATTGCACCCGTCAGCACCACAAGCGGCGGGCCCAACTCGGCCACCCACTGGCGTGCGCGGCGGACGAGGCGGGCCGGCAATTCGAAGAGCGGCCTGCGACCGGGTGACGCCACCGCCTCAGCCATCGGGGCGAGTGTAGGAGCGCCCCGGCCCGCGTGGAGGGGAGGCGAACCCCTTCGGGAACGCCGCCGAGCACCCACTACCGTGGCTGGTCATGAGCGAAGCGGGGGCCCGAGCGGCCCGGCGAGGCCGCCGACGTGGTCGAACGGACGACGGGCGCCAGGAGCGGAACGTATGAACGAATCGCGCGTGAACGTCGGTGTCCTGGGGTGCGGCAACGTGGGCGCAGCGCTGATCCAGCTCGTCGCGGAACGGGGCGACGCCATCGCCGCCCGCACGGGCCTGCGCCTCGAGGTGACGCGCGTGGCGGTCCGCAACGTCGCCAGGGCCCGCCCGGTCGAGCTGGCCGAGGGGGTGGTCACGCATGACGCCGCCGCCGTCGTGAGCGACCCCGACGTGGACGTGGTCGTCGAGGTGATCGGCGGCATCGAGCCCGCCCGGACGCTCACGCTCGATGCGCTCAAGGCCGGCAAGCCCGTGGTCAGCGCCAACAAGGAGCTGCTGTCGAACGTGGGGGCCGAGATCTTCGAGGTGGCCGATGCCGCGGGGGTCGACCTGCTCTTCGAGGCCGCGGTGGCCGGCGGCATCCCGCTCATCCGCCCGCTGCGGGAGTCGCTCGCCGGCGAGCGGATCACCCGGGTGATGGGCATCGTCAACGGCACCACCAACTTCATCCTCACGCGCATGACCGAGGACGCCACGTCGTACCAGGAGGCCCTCGCGGAGGCGCAGAGCCTGGGCTACGCCGAGCGCGACCCCACCGCCGACGTCGAGGGCTTCGACGCCGGGGCCAAGGCCGCCATCATCGCCATGATCGCCTTCGGGGCGCGGGTGGTGGCCGGCGACGTGTACCACGAGGGCATCTCGGGCATCACGCCCGCCGACATCGCCTTCGCCCGTCACCTGGGCTACGTGGTCAAGCTCCTCGCCGTCGTCGAGGAGATCGAGGGCGAGATCGCCGTGCGGGTCCACCCGGCCATGGTCCCGTCGTCGCACCCGCTGGCCTCGGTGCGCGAGAGCTTCAACGCCGTGTTCATCGAGGGCGACGCCGTCGGCGAGCTGATGCTCTACGGGCGGGGCGCCGGTGGCCTGCCCACCGCCAGTGCGGTGCTCGGCGACCTCATCGATGCCGCCGTCAACCTGCGCAAGGGGTCGAGCGCCCACATCGGCCGCCTCGGCGATGCCCGCATCCGTCCCATCGACGAGGTCCGGTCTGGCTACTACCTGAACGTCGAGGTGTTCGACCGGCCCGGGGTGCTGGCCACCGTCGCCGGCGTCTTCGGCGAGCACGGCGTGTCGATCCGCTCGATGGAGCAGGAAGGCCTGGGCGACGAGGCCCGGCTCATCTTCATCACCCACGAGGCCTACGAGCGTGACGTGGCGGCCACCCTGCACGACCTCAAGAGCCTCGAGGTCGTCGGCCGTGTCGGCAGTGTGATGCGCGTCGTCGGCGGCGACTGACCGGTGCCCGGACGATGAGGTATGTCAGCACGCGGGGGACCGCACCCGAACTGAGCTTCGCCGAGACGCTGTTGGCCGGCCTCGCCACCGACGGCGGCCTGTACGTCCCCGAGCGCTGGCCCGCCCTGCCCACGGCAGTCGCCGCGCTCGCCGATCGCTCGTATGTCGACGTGGCTGTCGAGGTCATGTGGCCGTTCGTGGAGGGCGACTACCGACGCGACGAGTTCGCGGCGCTGGTGGCCGACTCCTACGCGGTGTTCGACGATCCCGAGGTCACGCCGCTGTACCGCCTGCACGACGGGCTGTGGCTGCTCGAGCTCTTCCACGGTCCGACACTGGCCTTCAAGGACATCGCCCTCCAGCTCGTGGGCAACCTCTTCGACCACGAGTTGGCTCGCCGCGGTGAGCGGGCCACGATCGTCGGAGCGACGTCGGGCGACACCGGGTCGGCCGCCATCGAGGCCTGTCGCGACCGTGACGGCATCGAGATCTTCATCCTGCATCCCGCGGGGCGGGTGTCCGAGGTGCAGCGGCGGCAGATGACCACCGTGGGGTCGCCGAACGTGCACAACCTGGCCATCGAGGGCACCTTCGACGACTGCCAGGACCTGGTGAAGGCGCTCTTCGCCGATGCGCCCACCCGCGAGCGGTTGCGCCTCTCGGCGGTGAACTCGATCAACTGGGCGCGGGTCATGGCCCAGATCGTCTACTACGTGCGCTCGGCCGCCAGGGTGGGGCGCGGCGGGCCGGTCTCGTTCGCCGTGCCCACCGGCAACTTCGGGAACGTCTTCGCCGGCTACGCCGCCCGGCGCATGGGGGTGCCCATCCGCCAGCTCGTGATCGGCAGCAACCGGAACGACATCCTCTTTCGGTTCCTGGGGTCGGGCTCGCTCGAGCTTCGGGAGGTCCACCCCACGATCAGCCCGAGCATGGACATCCAGGTGTCGAGCAACCTCGAGCGCCTCCTCTTCGAGCTCTACGGACGCGACGGCGGTGCGGTGGCCGAGCTCATGGCGGGCTTCCGGGCCGGAGGTGCAGCCGAGGTGGGCCTCGATCGGCTCGCCCAGGTCGCCGAGGTGTTCACCGGTGCACGTCTCGACGACGACGAGACGCGGGCGGTGATCGCCGAGGAGTACACCCACGACGACGTGCTCATCGACCCGCACACCGCCGTGGGCATCGGCGCCGCACGGGCCTGCCACGCCGACCCGTCGGTGCCGATGGTGGCACTGGCCACTGCGCACCCCGCCAAGTTCCCCGACGCGGTCGAAGCGGCCACGGGCCTCCGCCCCGAGCTGCCGGACCGCCTCGCCGACCTCCTCGAGCGGCCCGAGCGCTACGACACCCTGCCCAACGACCTGGGTGCGGTGCGCGACCACCTGCTCGCCACCGCCGCACTCGGCTGAGGTGGCCGATCGTGTGGGGGACCGCTGTCGCCGACCGGGCATGATGCTCCGATGAAGGCGACCTCCAGAGAACGCGACCTCTCCGTGAAGGCGGGGTCCCGGTGAAGTACGTGGTGTGCGTGCCCGACGGGTGCGCGGACGAACCGGTCGATGCCCTCGATGGCCGCACACCGCTCCAGGCGGCGGACACCCCGGTCCTCGACGCGTTGGCTGCTCGGGGCGAGGTGGGGCGCGCCGCGGTGATCCCTCCGGGCCTGCCGCCGGGCAGCGACGTGGGCAACATGTCGATCTTCGGCTACGACCCGGGCCGGTTCCACACCGGTCGGGCACCCATCGAGGCGGCGGCACTGGGCCTGCGCATCGCGCCCGACCAGGTCGCGTTCCGATGCAACCTCGTCACCCTCGGCGCCGACGGCACCATGGTCGACTTCGCGGGCGGCCACCCCGCTACCGACGACGCCGCGCCACTGATCGCCCGGCTCCAGGCCGAGTTGGGCGGCGAGATCAGCTTCCACCCCGGCGTGCAGTACCGCCACATCGTCGTGGCCCCGCAGGATTGGGCCAATGCCGAGTGCGTCCCCCCGCACGACCTCTCCGACAAGGCGGCGGTCTGGCCCACCGGCCCGGCCGCGGCGCGTCTCGGCGAGGTGATGAGGGCATCTCGTGACGTGCTCGCCGCCGCCGTGCTCGACGGCTCACCGGTCACCGCGAACCAGGTGTGGCTGTGGGGCCAGGGCCCGCAACCGCAGCTCACGTCGTTCCGCGACGCCTACGGGCTCGACGCCGGCCTCGTCACCGCGGTCGACCTCGTGCGGGGCCTCGGCGTCCTCACCGACATGGACGTGGTCGACGTGCCCGGCGCCACCGGCTGGTACGACACCGACTACGAGGCCAAGCGCGACGCCGCGCTGTCGGGCCTCGATGCGGGGGCCGACCTCTTCATCGTTCACGTGGAGGCCACCGACGAGGCCGGCCATGCCGGCAACGTGGAAGAGAAGGTGCGGGCCCTCGAGAACTGGGACCGCCGCATCCTCGAGGGGCTGGTCGAGGGGCTGGACGCGATGGGCGACTGGCGCCTTCTGCTGCTCCCCGATCACGCCACGCCGCTTCGCCTCAAGACCCACACGCCCGACCCGGTGCCCTACCTGCTGGTGGACTCGCGTGCCGACGGTCCGGGTGGCGTCTACACAGAGGCCGGCGTCGCCGACGCTGAGGTGGTGGCCGGCCATGGATTGATGGGCCGACTCGTGGAGTTGCGGTCGGCATAGCCGGCCGGGCGCGGTCGCCGAGGGACGAGGCGGCCATGACCACGACGATGAGCGCTCAGCGAAGAGTCATGAAGAAGAGTCAGGAGAAGCGCGTGATGTAGCCGCGACGGCGGAAGGTGGCGAGCATGTGGGTGACGAACCACAGGCCGAGCAGTGACACGAGCACGCAACCGCCGGCGGCGATCGCGAGCTGATCCCAGGGGATCGGGTCGCCGTCGAGCACGGTGCGCACCGCGATGAAGGCGTGTGTCGTGGGCAGCAGCTGCGAGATGGGCTGGAGGACGGGCGGGAGCGCGTCGACGGGGTAGAAGATGCCCGACAGGGGCATCACCACGAAGAGGATCCCCCAGGCCAGCACTTCGGCGCTCTGGCCGAAGCGCAGCACGAGCCCGATCACGAACAGCGAGATGGCCCAACCGGCGATGAGCAGCACGGCGCCGATCGGAAGGAGCGCCCAGCCCACGTCGAAGATCGAAAAGGCGTAGAAGCCGAAGGCGGCAACCACGACGACCGTGAGCCCGGTGGCGACCTTGACCAGGCCGAACAGGGCCACACCGCAGGCGTACTCCCACTCGGTGACCGGCGTGGTCATGAAGTTGAGCAGGTTGCGCGACCACACCTCCTCGAGGAAGCCCGTGGAGACCGCGATCTGCGACTGGTACAGCACGTGGAAGAGCAGGATGCCGGCGAGCAGGTAGGGGACGCCGGACTGTTCGGCATCGGTCTGCTGGGACACGAACACGCCGAGCGAGCCCCACAGCAGCACGTCGACCACGGGCCAGACGAACACGTCGAAGGAGCGGTGCGGGCTGCGCAACAGCACGTAGGCGTGACGGATGGCGATGGCCTTGATCCGGGTCCACCGCCGGGGCGTCATCGGGGGCACACCGGCCGGAGGATCGCCCCGACGGTCGGGGCGGGGGGTGCTCACCATGGCTTCGCCGTCTCCTCCTCGGGATCGTGGTCGTGGCCGCCGGGACCCCGGAACGTCGACAGGTCTTCGATCTCGCCTCGCCCCGCCAGCTCGAGGAACACGTCCTCGAGCGAACCGTCACCGGCGACGGCGGCCGGGGTGCCGTCGGCCACGACCTTGCCGTCGTGCACGAACACCACCCGCTCGCACAACGCCGCGACCTCCACCATGTTGTGGCTGGTCACCAGCAGCGCGGTGCCCTCGTCCGCGCTCAGGGCCTCCAGCCCGGTCCGTACCCGAAGGGCGACGTCGGGGTCGAGCGAGGCGGTGGGCTCGTCGAGCACCAACAGCCGGGGGTGGTGCATGATCGCCTTGGCGATGCCGACGATCGTGCGTTGCCCGGACGACAGCTCCGAGCACATGGCGCCGGCGAGGTGCGCGACCCCGAAGCGATCGAGGGCCTGTCCGGCGGCGACCGCAGGTTCGTCGATGCCGTAGAGGCGCCCGAAGATGCCGAGCACCTCGCGGACGCGCAGGCGGTCGGGGAGCGGCAGGTAGCCCGCGGCGAAGCCGACGTGCTGCATCGCCTGCCCACGGCGGCGCGGCAGCTCGTGGCCGACGATCTCGATCGTCCCGCGGTCGGGGGTGATGGCGCCGAGGAGCATGAGCAGGGTGGTGGTCTTGCCCGCCCCGTTGGGCCCGAGCAGCCCGACGCGCTCGCCCGCCACGACGGTGAGATCGATGCCGTTCACGGCGCGAGTGCGCTTGTAGTCCTTTGTCAGGCCGCGCGCCACGAGCACCGGCTCAGGTGTAGGAGGGGCCACGAGACGGGCAGTCTTGTCGCTGCGGCCGGCCCGGGCGAGGGGATTCTGCCGGATTGCCTCGTTCCTGGCAGGTGGTAACCTGCCGGTGCCGTCGATGACGGGTCCGTTCCACCACCCGGTGCCTGATGCGCACGGGTCGAACCAGCCGATGCTGGGGCTTGCGGTGGCGGCAACCCGCTCGATGATCTTCCCCTTTGCCGAACACGGGGCCACAACCATTCGCCCGTGACGGCACGCACAGAAACGAGGAACCCATGAGCCCGGAGCCCACCGAACTCGAGCGGTCGGCGCTCGAGCGCAAGGATCGCGACGAGCTCCACACCATCGCCGAGGCCATGGGGGGCCGCCCGCGATCCCGGGCCCGCAAGGGCGAGATCGTGGACATGATCCTCGAGCTCGCCGGGGTGACCGAGGCTCCCGACACGAGCCCCGACACGAGCCCCGACACCGGCCCAGGCGACGACGGTGAGCATCTCGCCCCCGTCGAGGCGATGCCCCCCGCGGAGCCGGTCGGCAGCATCGACCAGCGTGCGGGGGAAGCGGCGGCCGCGGTGCCCGACGACGGGGATGCGTCCGACGATCACCGAGACGCGCCGGAGGCGGCGGTGAAGGCACGCACCAGCCGCCAACCCCGGCCCAAGGAGCCCGGGGCCGCGCCGTCCCGCGAGGGCGCTCGCGGTGAGTCCCGCCAGGGCAGCGATGCCTCCGGAAGGCAGCGCTCGTCGTCGCCACCCGGCGACCAGGCACCACCGGCCGCGTCCGAGGATCGTGGCAATCAGGCCGGTCAGGCCGGTCGTGGCAACCAGGCGGACCGCGGCGGCTCGCAGGCCAGCGACGACGGCGATGCGGGCAACCGTCGGCGGCGCCGGCGGGGGCGCGGCGAGCGGCCTGGCGCGGACGAGCCGTTCGAGGGAGAGCCGATCCCCGTCGCAGGGATCCTCGACCTCCGCAACGAGGGGTACGGCTTCCTCCGGCTGAAGGGCTATCTCGCCGGCAAGGACGACGTGTACGTGTCCGTGAAGCAGGTCCGCCAGCTCGCCCTGCGCAAGGGTGACTTCGTCAAGGGCGCAAGCCGCCCTGCGTCCCGCCACGAGAAGAACCCCGCGCTCCTGCGCATCGACGAGGTCAACGGTGTGGAGCCCGAGCAGGCGAAGGCCAGACCGGACTTCGACGACCTCACCGCGCTGTTCCCCGACCAGAAGCTCCGGCTCGAGGCGCCGAACGACCCGTACAACATGACGACGCGGATCATCGACCTCATCGCTCCCATCGGGAAGGGCACGCGCGGTCTCATCGTGTCGCCCCCGAAGGCGGGCAAGACCACCGTGATGAAGCAGATCGCCCGGTCCATCGAGACCAACAACCCCGAGGTCCACCTCATCGTGCTCCTGGTCGACGAGCGCCCTGAAGAGGTCACGGACATGAAGCGTTGGGTGAAGGGCGAGGTGGCGGCGTCCACGTTCGACCGCCCCACCGAAGAGCACACCGAAGTGGCCGAGCTCACGATCGAACGGGCCAAGCGCCTGGTGGAGTACGGCAAGGACGTCGTCGTGATCCTGGACGGCATCACGCGCCTCGCCCGGGCGTACAACCTGTCTGCTCCCGCCACGGGGCGCGTCATGTCCGGCGGCATCGACACCGGCGCGCTCTACCCGCCCAAGAAGTTCTTCGGGGCGGCCCGCAACCTGGAGGAGGGTGGATCGCTCACCATCCTCGCCACCGCGCTCGTCGAGACCGGCTCCCGGATGGACGAGGTGATCTTCGAGGAGTTCAAGGGCACCGGCAACATGGAGTTGCGGCTCGACCGCAAGATGGCCGACCGGCGGATCTACCCGGCCATCGACGTCGAGGGCTCCTCCACGCGCCATGAGGAGCTGCTCTTCAAGCCGAAGGAGCTGCAGCAGGTGTGGAAGCTGCGGCGGGTGCTGTCGGCCCTCGACGGCGGCAGCGGTGCCGGCCTCGAGTTGCTGATCGACCGCATGAAGACCTTCAAGAGCAACGACGAGTTCCTGACCGAGGTGGCGAAGGCCGCGTCCATCGGGGGCTGAGGCGACCGCTTTTCGCGCCTCCCGGTAGTATGAGCCACCCGCTGAGCGAAGAAGGCAGCAGATGAAGGCTGACATCCATCCCGATTACGTCGTCGCCACCGTGAAGTGCTCGTGTGGCAACACGTTCACCACACGTTCCACGGCGAGCGAGCTCAGCAGCGAGCTGTGCAGCGAATGCCATCCGTTCTACACCGGCAAGCAGAAGCTGGTGGACTCGGGTGGCCGTATCGACCGCTTCGAGCGGCGCTACGGCGCGCGCAAGCCCAAGGCCTGACCCTGGTCTCACTTCACGGCCCCACCGGCCGTGGAGCCCCGTGACGGCGATCGGGCCCGAGCGGCGCGCCGCCCTGGTGGGCGCCAAGCTGGGGGCGCTCGTCCGCGAGCGGTGGGGCGACGCCGTTCGCCTCCCGGTGCCCTTCGGGGGTGGGGCGGCGCTGGTCGAGGGCGACACCGGCTGGGTGCTCGCCGACGCCAGCCCGGCTCGGGTGCTCGGCGGTGCGTTGGCGTGGGCGCGGCCGCATGGCCTCGCTCGTCTGCACCTGCTGGTCGACGACCAGGCCGGCGCCGGCATCGTCGCCCGCCGGGCGGTGGCCTTCACCTGTGCACCCGAGGTGTGGCTCGTGGACGGCCGCGACCTACGGGCCGCCAGCGTCTCGCCCTTCCCCGAGAGACGGCCTGCGCCCCGCGGCACCGACCACCTGTGCACCATGCTGGCCGAGTCGGGCGTCGAGGTCGTGGTCGAGCACGGCGAGGTGTCCGGTGAGGTGCGCGGGCTCGAGATCGCACGGGTGGTGTTCGGCAACGACGGCACTCCCCGGCTCGAGGTGGGCGTCGGTCGCCACGACCGTGAGGCGTTCGCCATGATCCACGGCGACCTGCCGACGCGGAAGGCCCTCGAGTCGGTGGTCGACACCGTGCTCGCCCAGCGCCGACCCGGGATGGCGCCCCACCCCCTCAACCGGCTGGCCGCGGAGCGCTGGCTGCGGGCACAGCTCGTGGCCGAGCCGATGATCGTCGGCGCTCGGATGTATTCTCCCGTCGATCCGCCGATCCGCCGCGACAACGTGAAGGATGCCGTCCCGGCGGCGGCACTCGGCGAGGACGAAGCGGGGCGTCCCCTCCTGGTCGTCTGTTCGGCGGGGATCGACCTCGACCTCGTGCCGGCGGCCGCCGACGCACGGGCCTGGCACGCGCCCGATGCGCGGCTGGTGCTGGTCGTGCCCGAGCGTGACGCCCATCCCGTCACCCGGTTCCTGGCTTCGTCGCTCGTCGATCCCGCCGACGTGGTGACGGTCGCCTCGAACTGGCGAGACGCAGTCACCGTGATCACGTAGCCGTCGCCCTCCGGTCCTCCGATCGACGGCGGCGGGGGTAGGGGGCGGGGGTAGGGGGCGGTGCGAAGGGGGCGCTCCCGTAGCCTGAGACGGTGCTGGATCGCCTGGGCTCCCTCGAACGCGAGTACGAAGACGTCGAGGCGCGCCTGGCCGACCCCGTGGTCATCGCCGACCAGAGGCGCTATGGCGAGGTGGCCCGGCGATACAAGGAGCTCGAGGCGATCGTGTTGCGCTCGCGCGAGTTGCGCCAGGCGAACGAGGACCTGCAGGCAGCGCGGGAGATGATGTCGGACGCGTCCGGCGAGGATCGAGATGTCATGCGGGCAGAGGCCGATGATGCCGCAGCGGCCATCGAGCGCCTGGAGGAGGAGCTGAAGGTGCTCCTGTTGCCTCGCGACCCCAACGACGACCGGAGCGTGATCGTGGAGATCCGCGGGGCCGAGGGGGGCGAGGAGGCCAACCTCTTCGCCCGAGACCTCTTCGAGATGTACCAGGCGTATGCCGGCCGCATGGGCTGGAAGTCCGAGGTGCTGGGCAGCCAGCCGTCCGACATGGGTGGCTTCAGCGAGGTGGCGCTGCTCCTGACGGGCGACGGCGTCTGGAGCCGCATGAAGCACGAAGGCGGCCCGCACCGCGTGCAACGGGTGCCGGTCACCGAGTCGCAGGGTCGCATCCACACGTCGTCCGCCACCGTCACGGTGCTGCCCGAGGCCGAGGAGGTCGACGTGGCCATCGACCCCAACGACCTGCAGATCGACGTCTATCGCTCATCCGGTCCCGGCGGGCAGTCGGTGAACACCACCGACTCGGCCGTGCGGATCACCCACAAGCCCACCGGTGTCGTCGTCGCCATGCAGGACGAGAAGAGCCAGATCCAGAACCGCGCAAAGGCCATGCAGGTCCTGCGGGCGCGTCTGCTCAAGGCGAAGCAGGACGAGGCCGCGTCGGCCGCGTCCGACCAGCGGCGCGACCAGATCGGCGGCGGCGGGCGATCCGAGAAGATCCGCACCTACAACTTCAAGGAGAACCGGGTCTCCGACCACCGCATCGACCTCACCCTCTACAAGCTCGACAAGGTGCTGGCGGGGGAGCTCGATGACGTCGTCGACGCCCTCGTCGCCGACGAGCGGGCCCGGCAACTGCAGGGGCATGACTGAGGGCGTTGCGTGGCGGGCGCTCGCCCGAGACGCCGAACGTCGCTTGAAGGCGGCGGGCGCGCCGTCCCCGGCCGTTGATGCTCGACGGATCGTCGAGCGGGCCTCCGGCCTCGAGGGCGGGTCGTACACCCTGGGGCTCGCCGAGCCGGCCACCGCTCGCGGCGTCGCCTTCTTCGACGCGATGCTCGAGCGCCGCATCGTCGGTGAGCCACTGCAGTACGTGCTGGGGGAGTGGTCGTTCAGGACGCTCGACCTCATGGTCGACCGACGGGTGCTGATCCCTCGCCCCGAGACCGAGTCGGTGGTCGAGGTTGCGCTGCGCGAGTTGGATCGGTTGGCCCTGCCGGAGCCCGTGGTGGTCGACCTGGGAACGGGCTCGGGTGCGATCGCCTTGTCGGTGGCGGCGGAGCGGCGCTCCGCCCGGGTGTGGGCGACCGACGCGTCAGGTGACGCGCTCGACGTGGCCCGGGCCAACCTCGCCGGGCTTGGATCGGCGGGAGCGCGCGTGACCTTCGACGAGGGTTCTTGGTTCGACGCGTTGCCCGACTCGTTGCGGGGGTGGGTCGATCTGGTCGTCTCGAACCCGCCGTACGTCGCGGCGTCCGACCCGTTGCCGCGAGAGGTCGCCGAGTGGGAGCCGATGTCGGCGCTGGTTCCGGGCCCCACCGGCCTCGAGGCCATCGAGGTGATCCTCGCCGCGGCGCCCCTCTGGCTCCGTCGCCCCGGCGCGTTGGTCGTGGAGCTGGCGCCGAGCCATGCCGACGCGGCCGTGGGTCTGGCCCTGGCGGCGGGCTTCTGCGAGGCAATCGTTCACCACGACCTCACCGACCGCCCTCGGGCGCTCGCCGCCCGCTTGGCCTGACGCGGGACGCTCACCCTCGGTGAGCGCTGGACTGGCTGGGTGCGCCTCGTACGCTTGGGTGGTGCGCGTGCTCACGGTGGCCGCCGGGCCGGTCGGTCCAGCAGTGGTGCAGCGGGCGGTTGCGGTGCTGCGGTCCGGCGAGGCGGTCGTGCTGCCGACCGACACGGTCTACGGGCTGGCGGTGGTGCCGACGGTGCCCGACGCCGTCGACCGGCTGTTCGCGTTGAAGGGGCGGCCGGCCGACCTGCCCATAGCGGTGCTCGTCAACGGCCTCGGCCAGGCGGCTGCGCTGGCCGAGATGCCGAGGACCGCCCGTATGCTCGCCGACCGCTTCTGGCCGGGCCCGCTGACGCTCGTCCTGCCTCGCCGCACGGGCGTGGATCTGCCCCTCGGCGAACCTGCCCACACGATCGGCGTCCGCTGGCCCGACCACCCGCTGATCACCGCCCTTGCCTCCGAGGTCGGCCCGCTCGCCACCACCAGCGCCAATCGCTCCGGTTCACCGACGCCTGCTGATGCTGCCGAGGCTGCCGCCGCCCTAGACGGTGCGGTCGGCCTCGTCCTCGACGCGGGGCCGTGCGCCGGCGTCGCCTCGACCGTGGTCGACCTCACCGGCGCCGAGCCGGTGATCCTCCGCGAGGGCACCATCACCGCATCCGAGGTCGTCGCCGCGCTCGGGTGACCAACCGGCGCCCGATTCGACCGTTCCCGCAGTCGAATCGGGCGCCAGGTCCCGGCCTATCGGCTCACCTCCAGGTGCTCAGGCGGGCTCGAAGAAGAGCAGCAGGCCGTCGGGGTCGGCGTCGGGGATCGCGGCCGAGCTGGTGTCGACGGCGAAGGTCTGGCCGTCGGCGCCCTCGAGGGTGGCCGAGGTGACCGAGCCGGTGTCGCGCTCGAGGGTGTCCGCCGCGAACAGGTACCACCGACGTTCGGCCGACGGTGGGTACTCGCGGGCGCAGTCGCTCACCGGGACCGAGACGTCGAGGCCCTGCTCGCCGTTGTTCTGGTCGGGTGTGGCGAGCGGCTCCTCGCAGAGCACGTTGTCGTCGGGGTCGAGCACGCCGACGGTGACCGCCAGGTCGCCCTGGTAGGGATGGTCGATGGTGACCGACGCCGTGGGTGCGCCCCCTGCGTCGCCGACGGTGCTCGACGAGGACCCCGAGCCGTCGGTGAACAGCGTGACGCCGTCTGGGTCGTTGTCGGGGATGTCCGCCGGCAGGTCGCCGAAGTCGAGGGACTGCCCGTCGGGGCCGGTGAGCGAGAGCTCGTCGACGGTGCCCGAGTCGCGGGCGGCCGTGTCGATGACCTGCAGGAACCACAGGTTCTCGTCGTCGGGCGGGAAGTTGTCGGCACAGTCAGACAGGTCGATGTCGCCGGCGAAGCTGCCGTCACCGGCATCGTTGGGATCGGGGTCGAGCACCGAGACCGAGCACACCGTGGTGCCGTCGGGCTGGCTGACGCCGGCACGGATCGACAGGTCGCCGGTGTACGGGTGCGTGAGGGAAACGGTCATGAACGGGCCGTCGCCCACGTCATCGGTGGTGCCGGTGCCGGTGTCGACCGTGTCGGTGCTGCCGTCGGTGATGGCGAAGGTGCCTTCGGGGTCGGCGTCGGCGATGGGCTTCGGGAGCCCGGTGGCGGGGAAGGGCGTGGCGCCGTCGAACACCGTGAAGCTGACGATCTGGCCCTCGTCGCGCGCCAGGGTGTCCTCGGCGCGCAGGAACCACAGCTGCTCGCTGCTGGGTGGCAGCAGTGCGGCGCAGTCGGTGTCGCTGATGTCGACCTGACCGCTGAGGTCCTGGCCGCTGTCGTTCGAGTCGGGCCGTTGGATGACGATCGGCTCGCACAGGTCGTTGCCGTCGGGGTCGCTCACTCCCACGGTGACGTCGAGGTCGCCGCGGTAGCTGTGGGTGATCTCGAAGGAGACCGAGGCCGCCGCCGCGTTGTCGGTGCCCGTGTCGTTGCCGTCGGCGTCGATGGTGTTCGAGCTGCCGCCGTCGAGGCCGTGGGCAGCGAACGCCGTCGAGATGACGTCGGCGTCGGCGCCCTCGAAGTTGGCGTCGTTGGCGGTCTGGTACGCGGCGGCGATGTCGGGCAGTGTGACCTCCGAGCTGAGGTAGTTGTGCGAGGCCAGCAGGGTGGTGAGCACACGGTCGCGCACCTCGTCGCACCGGTCGGTGCCCAGGCAGTCGGCCAACTGGACGCCCTGATCGGCCAGCAGTGCCGTGAAGATGTCGAAGACGGCGCCGCTGTAGATCGTGCCGTCCTCGTGCACCTCGCGCACGAGATCGTCGGGGTACACCCGGTCATTGTCGATGCGCCGGATGCACTCGCCGTCCTCGGCCCAGGCGAACAGGCACCCGGAGTCGACCTGGTCGTTGCCGCTGCGGAGCTCGACCGTGGTGAGGAAGGCCAGCAGGTCGCCGAAGCCCTCGTGGTAGGCGCCGGCCTCGTCGCCCTCGAGCAGGCCGGGCGCCTGCTGGTCGAGCACGGCGTGGCCGTACTCGTGGACGATGCCCGTGGCGTCCTCCCCTTCGTTGATGCCGTCGGACCCGACGCCGAGCACGATCTCGTTCCCGTCGTAGAACGCGTTGTCGACGGTCTGCGGATCGACCCCGAAGACCGGGAACGACTCGTTGCGCACATCGGTGAAGCCGAGATCCTGGATCTCGCGTTGGACCCGGTCGATCCAGTAGTAGGCCATGGCGTTCTCGAACCCCGCCTCGCCGCGGCCCTGGCCCCACCGGGCGTCGGCTTCGTCGGGTGCGTCCACCGGGGCGCCCTCGGGGTCGGCGTCGACGAACTCGCCGACGAGTTGGCCCGACGCGGGGTCGGTGAGCCCCTGGAGCGCCTCGCCGGTGAGGAACTCGTCGGCCTGGGAGGGGTCGTTGAGCCGTCCGCCGGACCCGTAGATGGGATCGGGGAGGAACACGCACGCCGAGGGGCCGTCGGGGAGCTCGCAGGCATCATCGGTCGACTGGGCGGCGGTGCCCTTCGCCGATGCGACGCCGCCCGTTGCGATCGCGGTGGCTCCAGGGGTGCGCGGGGCGGTGGGCAGGCGACGATCGTTCGCCACCTGGGCCGCATCGATCGTGTCGCCGGTGGTGGCGTTGACGAGCACCCGCCACGAGCCGATCGGATCGGTGGTGCGCAGGTTCACGCGCCACGCCAGCACGAGGTCTTCGCCGGACTGGACCCAGACCAACTCGGGCGGGTCGCTGTCGGCCGGCGTGCCCTGCACGGCCTTGCCGGCGTTGTCCTTCGCCTGGTCGGCGTCGATCTCCTGGGTGGCGTCGGCGGCCGGGCCGGCGTCGGTGAGCGCGTTGTTGGCACCGGTGATCTCACCGTCGTCGCGCACGTGGACGACGACCTCGGCGTCCTGTACGGGATGGCCGTCGAAGGTCTGGCCGAACGTGACATGGGTGACGTTGGGTGAGGTCGTCAGGCCGCTGAACGTGAGCGACTCGAAGGTGTCGTCGTCGACGGCCGAGGCGTCTCCCAGCCACTGCTGGGCCTCGTCGACCACCGCCTGCTCCTCGGCGCTCAGCTCGTCGGACGGCGCGGCGGCGTCGGTGGACGAGTCGCTGCCGTTCGAGGAGCACGACAGCGCCGCGACCGCCAAGACGGCGACCACGGACACGCCCAACAGGCGTGAGCGACGCCGCTCCGTCCGGTGAACAATGTCCGTCCGGTGACCCATGCGGTTCACGGTTTCCCCTCCTCCGATGTCGAACGCCCCGGGGCGTGCGCGCCGACAGTACCGGGCGCGGTGCGGTCTCGGGCCCGCGGTCCGGTGCGGCGGTCTATTCTCCGTGTGCGCACGAGCGGCGGGCGTCGCCCGACAGGGGGTCCACATGTTTCGCAGGACGAAGGCCACAGATGGAGCAGAACGCCTCGCCAAGGTGGCGTTCTTCGAGGACTTCACCCCCGAGGAGCTCAACCGCGTGGCCGAGCTCGTCGACGATGTCGAGGCGGAGCCCGGTGCCGAGCTGACCGACCAGGGGCGGCCCGGACAGGAGTGCTACGTCATCGAGTCCGGTCAGGCCAACGTGTACTTCGGCGGTGAGCACATCGCCACGCTCGGTCCCGGCTCGATGGTGGGCGAGATGGCGCTGCTCGAGCACCGCCCGCGCATCGCCACCGTGGTGGCCGAGACGCCGATGCAGCTCCTGGGCCTCGACGCCCGTAACTTCCGGGCCCTGCTCGACGAGATGCCCAAGGCCTCGCAACGGGTCATGTCGTTGCTCAACGCCCGGCTCCAGGAGAACGCGACCCGCACCGCTGACGACTGACGCACGTCGTTTCGGCGGGCACTGGCTGTTCAGCAGGTGTCGTCGTTTCAGCGGATGTCGACGGCGCCCCCGGCACTCCGGTGGGCGGCCTGGCCGCACAGCTCCTCCTCGGTCATTGCCTCGAGCGTCGCCGCGTCGTCGATCGTGCCCCAGGTCCGGCGGCCGTCCGCCAGCAGCGCGGCGACGAAACCGTTCACCCGGCGGCCCTCCCGGTCGTGCATGACCGTGTAGGCCTCGATCTCGACCGGCCCCTCGTGTTCGACGGCCACCTCGCGGCGGGGCGCGGCATCGGCTTCGGGCTGGGGGATCGAGTGGACGAAGCCGTGGGCCGGAGGATCGGTGCCGTAGAGGCCGAGCGCGTGCTTCGTGGTGAACCCGCCGTTCGCGGAGCAGAGCCCGAGGGCACCCGGGTCCCGACGGAGCACGTCGATCATGGTGGCGATGGCGTGGAGCGCGTAGTTGTTCCACGGGCCTCCGGCGAAGCTCATCCCACCGGTCACCGTGAGCGGGCGGTCGACGCCCAGCCCGAGCTCCTGGGCGGCGATCTGCACGGCCGACGGGAAGCACGAGTACAGGTCCACCGGCCCCAGGTCATCGGGACCGAGGCCGGCCATCCGGTACAGCGACCGCCCGGCGGCGCGGATGGCGGGCGACGAGTGCAGGTCGCCGCGGTTCGACACGTAAGGGTGGTCGTTGGCCTCGGCGCCCGCCTGCGGGAAGACCCACCGATCCCGGGGGATGCCGAGGGCCTCGGCGCGCCCGACCGAGCACAGCAGCACGGCTGCCGCCTGTTCGACGTTGTTGTTGGAGTTCATGACGAGCGTGTACGGGTACCCGATGTAGCGGTTGGTCGGCGTGGGGGTGGCCACCTCCTCGGGGCTCATCGGGGTCCTGATCCACGCGTTCGGGTTGTCTGCCGCGACCTGCGAGAACCGAGACCACAGCCCGGCGAGGCGGTCGCGGTGCTCTGCGACCGAGCGGCCCGACGCGGCCCGGAGGGCAACCTCGAACATGGCGTACATCTGCACGGGGGCCAGGAGGCCCTGCGCGGCCTCGGCCGGGTGGTTCATGTCGAGCGCCGAGCCGAACGCCTCGGCCTGCGCCACGTCGTCGCCCTGGGACGTCCAGGGCGGGTGCGCACCTTCTCGGCGGTAGGCCATCCTCGTCCGCCAGGCCTCGCCGCCACAGAGCAGCGCCAGGTCGACCTCACCGGCGGCGATGTCGAGCGCCGTGCGGCTCAGCAGGGCCTGCGGCGTCTGCCCTCCGTCGGTGGAATACACGCTCTGGCGGGGGTGGGCGCCGATCCGGGCGGCGATCAGCGCCCCGGGGTCGCGATAGCGCCAGGAGAGCATCTTCACCACCCGGACCGACTCGACCGCCGCCAGGACCGAGCGCCCGCCGCTGTCGGCGTCCGCGCGGCGCGACGCGTCGGCGATCAGGTCGACCGGCTCGAGCGGCTCCTCACCGCGGTCGACCCGCCGGCTCACCTGGGCGACGCCGACGATGACCGGGGTGCGTGGGTCCAGCGACGTGGCCATTGGGTGAAGTTAGGAAGGGACCTCGCGTTCCGTACAATCGCGACATCGACGTCCTCGTGCTCTGCTCCGGAAACATCTGCCGCTCGCCCATGGCCGAGGCGTTCCTCGCGTACCAGATGGCGTCCCGCGGCCAATCCGGCCGTGTCTCGTCCGCGGGCATCTACCGCGACGGCGAGCCCCCCTCGCCGCACAGCGTCACGGTCGTGGCCCGACTGGGCCATGACATCTCCCGCCACCGCAGCCGGGTGATGAACGCGTCGATGCTCGGCGCCGCCGATCTGATCCTGGGCATGGAGCGGATGCACGTCCGCGAGGCCGTGGTCCGGGCCAACGAGGTGTCGGATCGTGCCTTCACCCTGAAGGAGCTCGTGCGCCGGGGCGAGCGGATCGGGCCGCGTCGGCCGGACGAGACGGCCGACGAGTGGGTGAAACGGGCCGCGGAGGGTCGCCGGGCCACCGACCACCTCGGCTCCTCTCCGGCCGACGATGTGGCCGATCCCATCGGTCTCCCGCTCGAACGCTACGAGCAGACGGCGGCCGAGCTCGACGGCCTGGTCAGCCGCCTGTGCGATCTGCTCTGGCCGGTCCGCCCAGCGAGCGCCGGGACGCCGTGGTGACCCCGTGAGGGTGGCCATCGGGGCCGACCATGCCGGGTACCGGCTGAAGGCCCACCTGATCGCGGTCCTCGTCGACCTCGGCCACGAGGTCGACGACCACGGCACGCACAGCGAGGAGTCGGTCGACTACCCGCCCATCTGCGCGGCGGTGGGTCGGGCGGTCGCGACCGGACGGGCCGACCGGGGCATCGTGCTCGGCGGCAGCGGTCAGGGTGAGCAGATCTCGGCCAACAAGGTGGACGGCGTGCGCGCCGCCCTCTGCAACGACCTCTACACCGCCCGGTTGTCTCGCGAGCACAACGACGCCAACGTGTTGTCCATGGGGGGGAGGATCGTGGCCGACGGCCTCGCCACCGAGATCCTCACCCTCTGGTTGACCACCGGCTTCGAGGGCGGGCGCCATGAACGGCGCCTCGCCCAGATCGCCGACATCGAGCACGCCAATCCTCCCTCGAGAGACGAGAGCCGCCCATGACCTTCACCAGCGACCGCGACGACGACCTGTTCGCCATGCTCGACCGTGAGGTCGAGCGCCAGACCACCACGGTGCAACTCATCGCGAGCGAGAACTTCACGTCGCCCGCGGTGATGGAGGCCACCGGTTCCGTGCTCACGAACAAGTACAGCGAGGGCTACCCGGGGAAGCGCTACTACGGCGGCAACCAGTTCGTCGACCAGGTGGAGGACCTGGCCCGTGACCGGGTCAAGGCACTCTTCGGCGCCGAGCACGCCAATGTGCAGCCCCACTCGGGAGCGAACGCCAACATCGCCGCCTACATGGCGCTCATCGAGCCGGGCGACACGGTCATGGGCATGTCGCTCGACCACGGCGGACACCTCACCCACGGGTCGCCGGTCAACCTGTCGGGAAAGCTCTACCACTTCGTGCCCTATGGGCTCACCGCGAGCGACGAGCGCCTCGACTACGACGCGATCATGGGCTCGGCCCTCGAGCACCGGCCCAAGCTGATCGTGGCCGGGGCCACCGCGTACTCGCGGATCATCGACCCCGAGGCGTTCCGCCGCATCGCCGACGAGGTGGGCGCCCTGTTCATGTTCGACGCCGCCCACATCGCCGGCCTCATCGCCGGCGGCGCCCACCCCAACCCCGTGCCGTTCGCCGACGTGGTCACCTTCACGACCCACAAGACCCTGCGAGGCCCTCGTGGCGGCTGCATCCTGAGCCGCGCCGAGTTGGGCCCCGCCATCGACAAGGCCATCTTCCCCGGCCTCCAGGGTGGTCCGCTCGAGCACGTGATCGCAGCCAAGGCGGTGGCCTTCCGCGAGGCTGCCGAACCGGCCTTCCGCGACTACGCCGCCCAGATCGTGAAGAACGCCGGAGCACTCGCCGAGGCGCTGGGAAGCGAGGGCTTCCGTCTCGTTTCGGGTGGCACCGACAACCACCTGATGCTCGTCGATCTCCGCCCGTTCGACGCCGACCTGACCGGCAAGGAGGCACAGACGGTGCTCGACCTCGCCGGCATCACCCTCAACAAGAACACGGTGCCCGACGACCCCCGTTCTCCCTTCGTCACGAGTGGCGTGCGCATCGGAACGCCGTCGGTCACCACCCAGGGCATGGTCGAGGCCGAGATGGCCGTCATCGCGGGCCTGATCGCCAGGGCCCTGCGCCATCGCGGCGACGAGGCCGAGTTGGCCGCGGTGCGCGACGAGGTCGCCAACCTCTGCGCCAAGTTCCCGCCCTACTGAGCGCCCGCCCGCAACCGACGGGATGAGGGTGCGTCCTCTCCGCCCTCGCGCCCGGCGTGTGCTCACCGTCGGGGTGGTCGTGGCGGGGTGCTACGTCGCCTTCTGCGGTGTGTGGCTCGCCCTCGCCCGCCGGGAGGCCCAGGCGGGGGTGGACCAATTGCATCAGATCCGTGAGGACCTGGATGCGAAGGGCCTTCTGGACGGAACCGGGATCCCGCTCATCGAGTCGGCCGAGCGTGACTTCGGGTCGGCCCGCGACCGGGCCCGCTCCCCGTTGCTCGCCCCCCTCCGGCTCACCCCTGTCCTGGGCCGCCAGATCGAGTCCTTCGGCTCGCTCTCCGCGGCCGCGGCCGGGGTCGCCGCCATCTCGGTGGACGGGGCGGAGGCGGCGCGCTCGGAGTTGAGTGGCAGCATCCCGCCCGGGGAGGGTCGGGTGCGGTCCCTTCGGGACCTGGCCGACATCGCCGAGGTCACCGCCGCCCGGGTGGCGACCGTCCCGCTCGGCCCCTCGTTCGACCTCATCGGGCCGGCTGCCGCCGCCCGCGGCGACTTCGCCCGCGAGAAGGACGGCGTCGAGTTGGCGCTCCTGCACACCCGTGACGCGGCCCGCTCGCTGGCCGACGTCATGGCGGGCCCGTCTACCTACCTGTTGATCGCCGGCAACAACGCCGAGATGCGCGCCGGTTCGGGCATGTTCCTGTCGGCCGGGCTGCTGGAATTCCACCGAGGCCGGCTCACGCTCTCGGACCTCGAGCCCACGGCCGACCTCCGGCCGGAGGGCGGCGTGCCGTACCGGGATGCGGACCTCGAGGCCCGGTGGGGGTTCGCCAATCCGAACCGCGAGTGGCGCAACCTCGGGCTGACCCCGCGGTTTCCCGTCAACGCGGAGATGGCGGCACGGATGTGGGAGGCATCGGGGCGTCCGAGCATCGACGGGGTGATCGCGGTGGACGTGGTGGCCCTGGCGGGCCTGCTCGAGGCGACGGGACCGGTCGAGGTGGGCGGCGAGGCCGTGACCGCCGAGAACGCGCAGCAACTGCTGCTGCACGACCAGTACCTGGACGACCCCGACCAGACCGAGCGTCGGGACCGGCTGTCCGAGGTGGCCCGGGCTGTGCTCGAGCGATTCGACGGGACCTCGCCCGACCTCCCGGCACTCGCCGACGGGCTCCGTGACTCGGTCTCGGGCCGTCACCTGATGATGTGGTCGCGGTCGGATCGGGCACAGTCGGCCTGGGAGCAGGCCGGACTCAGTGGCTCGGTCGACGACGATGCCATGCTCGTCGGGCTGTTGAACCGCGGCGGCAACAAGTTGGACCAGTACCAGTCGGTGCGGGGTCGCGTGCGTACCCGGGCGGTGACCGAGGGGACCCTCGTCTCGTTGCGACTCCAGGTGACGAACGAGGTGCCCGAGGGGCAGCCCGCCTACATCGCGGGGGAGGGTGCCTACGGCCGATACGACGGCTTCCTGGCCCTCACGATGCCGCAGGGGTCCGAGGTGGTCCGCAGCTCCCTGGCCGAGGGTGTCACCGCCGGCCGCGACGGCCGCAGCCAGGTGCTGGCCGTGCCAGCCGTCCTCGCGCCGGGCGACACGGTCGAGTGGCGGGTGTCGTTCCTCGTGCCGCCCGGCGTCGAGACCCTCGCCGTGGCGCCGTCGGCCCGCGTGCCCCACATCGAATGGTCGGGTCCCGGTGGCCTGCGATGGAACGATCGGGACACCCCGCAGATGGACCTCGCGCTGCCCTCGAACCGCATGTAGTGAGTCTTTGGAGAAATAATCCCACGGAGGGTGGCGGAGAAGGGAGAGTCGGTGTACTGTGGCCGTATCCACACAGACCCCGACCCTCAGGTGATCGTCATCATGTCTTCGCAACTTGAGCGACTTCCCAAGATCAGCCCCCTCCGGGCGATCCTCGCGGCCGGCGGGCTCGCGTTGCTGCTCCTTCTCGGAGTGACGGCACCTGCGGGCGCGCAGGACTACCCGACGCCCACCAACCCACCGGTCTCGGTCCAGGAGCGATCGGTGAGCCCACCCCCGGCGCTGCCCCGCACGGGGAGTGACCACACCCAGACGCTGCTGCTCGTCGGTGGCGGGGTACTGCTCGCCGGTGCGGGATTCGTGCTGGTGAGCAGGCGCCAGCACGCAAAGGCCGTCGAGGGCTGACCGCCGGGGGTGTCGGCGACGCCCCCTCGTTCGAGAGCACCCTGGCACGGACAGCGCGCCCCTCGGGGCGCGCTGTTCACGTTCTCGGCCTGGTCGCGGGCGGTGACGGGTGCGCTACCTGGGTGCCAGACGCGCTATGTGGCGTCGAGCAGCCGGCCGATCGCCGCAGCCGACCGACGGCTCGCCGAGCCGTCGCCGTAGGGCGACGCGACCGCCGACAGCCGGGCGTGCACCGCAGCCGGGTCGCCGAGCCACTCGCGGGCCGCGTCGGCGATGGCGGGACCTGTGACGACAAGGGTGGAGAACGTCCCGAGCACCTCGGGTCGTTCGGTCGACCGCCGGACGACCGCCACGGGTCGCTTGACCACGCTGGCCTCCTCCTGCACGCCGCCCGAGTCGGACACGGCGAACGCGGCCTCGGCGAAGAGGCCGAGGAACTCCCGGTAGCCGAGCGGCGGCACCGGGCGGAGCGCCTCGAGCCTGGCCGTCAGACCGAACGACTCGACCCGGGCGGCCAGGCGAGGGTGCACCGGGATGAGCACGGGGAGCGGGAGGGCGATGAGCGAGTCGAGAATGGCTTTCAGGGTGTCGGGGTCGTCGACGTTCTCGGGCCGGTGGAAGGTGGACAGGACGAAGCCCTCGGCCGCGACCCCGTGCTCGCGCAGCAGCCTGTGGCGGTCCTCGGGGGACGGCAGCAGCTCGAGCACGGCCTCGACCACGGTGTTGCCGGTCACCACGATGCGCCCGTCGGGAATGCCTTCGGCCAGCAGGTTGCCGCGACTGGCCTCGGTGGGGGCGAGGCACAGGTCGGCCACATGATCGACGAGCACGCGGTTGTGCTCCTCCGGCATCCCCCGGTCGAAGCTCCGCAGGCCCGCCTCCACGTGGACGAGCGGGATCGCACCGGCGTTTGCGGCCAGCCCGCCGGCGAGGGCGCTGTTCGTATCGCCCTGCACCACCACGGCCTCGGGCGGGTGCGCGGTGAAGGCGGTGTCGAGCCGAGCGGTGGCCTCGCCGATCTGGTGGCCCCGCGAGCGGCCACCGACGTCGAGGACCTCGACCGGTGGGTGCAGGCCGAACTGCGAGAAGAAGACGTCGGACAGCTCGGCGTCGTAGTGCTGGCCGGTGTGGATGACCCGGGCGCGGTCGCCGAGGCCGCGGATGATGCCGGCGAGCTTCACGATCTCGGGCCGGGTCCCCAGGATCACCGCGATGCCGCCGGGGGGTGAGGAGGTCACCCGCCCATCTTGGTCGACGCGGGGGAATCAGCGGCGCGGCCGCGGCCGTTCGGCCTGATCCACCCGGGTGGGCCTGCAGAGGGCACCGCACCCGGTCGTGCTTGCTGTTGACCATGAGTGGTGAATTCAACTACTCTAAGTGGGGCAACAGCAGGATCTCTTCGACGTAGGGCCCAGGGCGGAGGCCGGCACATGATCTCAGCCAGTGTGCGGCGCTCCCCCCGACCGCACCGTGGGAAGACCCTGGCGTTGGCGTTGGCGTTCGCGGTGGCGCTGGGGTCGATTGCGGCGGCCGGGGTGGGTCCAAGCGGTGTTGTGGGGGTGATGCCCGCCGACGCGGAGACTCTGCCGGCGGGGTTCCAGGACACGGTCGCGATTGCCGGGCTCACCAATCCGACCGTGGTGCGGTTCGCGTCCGACGGCCGGGTGTTCGTGGCCGAGAAGAGCGGCATCATCAAGGTCTACGACGATCTGGACGACCGGACGCCCACGGTGGTCGCCGACCTTCGCACCCAGGTCCACAACTACTGGGACCGCGGCCTCCTCGGGTTCAACCTCGACCCGCAGTTCCCCGCGAGCCCGTTCGTCTACGTGCTCTATGCCCGTGACGCGCTCGTCGGCGAGGCGGCGCCGCGGTGGGGAGCGGCCGGGGCGTCGAGCGACCCGTGCCCGACCCCGCCGGGCCCGCTCGCGGACGGGTGCGTGATCTCGGGGCGGCTCTCGCGGCTGCAACTGAGCGGGGACACCATGGTCGGCAACGAGCGGGTGCTCGTCGACGACTGGTGCCAGCAGTACCCGAGCCACAGTGTCGGCGACATCGAGTTCGGCCCCGACGGCTCGCTCTACGCCAGCGGTGGTGACGGCGCGAGCTTCACCTTCGACGACTACGGGCAGTTCGGCAGTCCCCGGAACCCCTGTGGCGATCCGCCGACGGCACCCGGGACCGCCCTGGCCCCACCGACCTCGGAGGGCGGATCGTTGCGCTCGCAGGACGCCCGCACCACCGGCGACCCGCTCGGTCTCGATGGCACCGTCATCCGCGTCGATCGGAGCAGCGGCGCAGGAGTGGCGGGCAACCCCTGGGAGGCCAGCCAGGACGCCAACGGGCGACGCGTGGTCGCGTACGGGCTGCGCAACCCGTTCCGGATGGCGGTGAAGCCCGGCACGGGCGAGGTGTGGGTGGCCGATGTCGGCGGTGGCGGCAGCGAGGAGGTCGATCGCATCGCCGACCCGGGCGGCTCCGCCGAGAACTTCGGTTGGCCCTGCTACGAGGGTGACGGGCCGATGCCGGGATTCGCCGGCACCGGCTTCAGCCTCTGCCAGAGCCTGTACGCGGCGGCCGGTGCCGTGACCGCTCCGGCGTTCAGCTACCGGCACGACGCGCTCGTCGTGCCGGGTGAGTCCTGCCCGTCGGGAAGCTCGTCGATCTCGGGCATCGCCTTCTACCAGGGCGGCGCCTACCCCGACGACTACGACGGCGCCATGATCCTCGCCGACTACAGCCGCAACTGCCTCTGGGCGGTGCCCCCCGGCGGCGACCCCGTCACCCTCGTCGACGGCGCCCACGGACCCGTCGACGTGCAGATCGGCCCCGGTGGCGACGTGTTCTACGTGGACCTTGCCGGAGGCACCATCCGCCGCATCACGTGGAGCGAGGAAGCCCCGCCCAGTGGGTCCTCCTACCTGAGCGACCTCCCGTGGACCTCGATGGCGAACGGTTGGGGGCCGGCCGAGCGCAACACCAGCAACGGCGAGGACCAGGCCCTCGACGGCCGCCCCATCACCCTGGACGGTGTCGTCTTCGACCACGGCCTCGGGGCCCACGCCACCTCGGAGATCGTCTTTCACCTCGGCGGCAACTGCACCGGGCTCACCGCCCAGGTCGGCGTCGACGACGAAGTGGGCGCCGGGGGCTCGGTCGTCTTCTCGGTGGTCGGCGACGGTCGCGAGCTCTTCCGCAGCGCGACCCTGACCGGCTCGAGCGCTACGGCATCCGCCGTTGCCGACCTCGCCGGGGTGCAGGAGCTCCGTCTCCGCGTCACCGACGGCGGCGACGGCCAGACGGCCGACCACGCCGACTGGGCCGACCCCTTCGTCGTGTGCGGCCCCACGGGCCCCGTCGCGCTGAGCGACCGCCCCTGGCAGACGGCGGTCAACGGCTGGGGGCCCGTCGAGCTCGACTCGAGCAACGGCGAGGACCAGGCCCGTGACGGGGGCCCGATCACGCTCAACGGGGCGCGCTACGACAAGGGGCTCGGTGTGCATGCCGCGTCCCGTGTCACCTATGCCCTCGCGGCGTCCTGCACGCGGTTCCAGGCCGACATCGGTGTCGACGACGAGGCAGGACCGGACGGCTCCGTCGTCTTCCGTGTCCTCGGGGACGGCGCCCTGCTCTACGAGAGCACCACGATGCGCGGCCGAAGCCCCACGCGGCACCTCGACCTGGACGTGGGTGGCGTCGACCTGCTCGAGCTGGCGGTCGACGACGGTGGCGACGGCCCGACCCTGGACCACGGCGACTGGGCGAACGCGGCGGTGACCTGTGGCTCCCCGGCGGGCCCCGCGCGTGCCCACATCGACACGCCCTCGGCCGCCACCCATTGGCGGGTCGGCGACCCGATCGGCTTCTCGGGCGGTGCCGAGGACGGCACCGGGGTCCCCGTGAGCGCGTCACAACTGACCTGGACCCTTGTCATGCAGCACTGCCCGTCGAACTGCCATGCCCACGTGATCCAGTCGTTCCAGGGTGTTCGATCGGGCTCCTTCGTCGCCCCCGACCACGAATACCCGTCACACCTCGAGCTTCGGCTCGCCGCCACCCTCCCCAGCGGCGACTCCGTCGAGCGCCGCATGGACCTCGACCCGCGCCCGGTCGACCTCTCGTTCGACACCACCCCCGCCGGCCTGCCCCTGACCGTGGGTGGCGGCGCGGCCGACGCGCCCTTCACCCGCAGCGTCATCGTGGGGTCGGTGAACTCCCTCAGTGCACCCGCCTCTGCGGCCCTTCCGGGCGGCGACACCGCCACGTTCACCGGTTGGTCCGACGGCGGCGCGCGGAGCCACACCGTGGTCGCGCCGGCCACCGCCACCACGTACCGGGCCACCTATGCGGTCACCGCGCCGACCGCCCCGTCGGGGGTGTCGGGGACGGTGTCGGAGGCGGGTTCGGGTGTGGCGGTCGGGGGGGCGTGGGTGGCGGTGTTGCGGTCGT
>CXWK01097984.1_pt1 | contig 102738 bp, 92 predicted proteins | sample 590851 | NCBI WGS metagenome assembly CXWK01 (sample SAMEA3498364, study PRJEB10139) | wastewater metagenome | biome: wastewater treatment plant; material: activated sludge | place: Denmark | collected 2014-08-01
CCATTCATTGAGCCATAGCCCGTGGCGTAGACGATCAGATCTGCCGGCAGCCGGCTGCCATCGTTGAGCACGACGGCATCCGCTTCGATGCGTTCGACACCCAGGCCAGGCGCGCTCTTGAGCTTGATCGTGCCGTTGGCGATCAGTTCAGAGGCGCCGACGTCGATGTAGTAACCAGAACCACGGCGTACGTACTTCATGAAAAGGCCGGACTCGTCGTCACCGAAATCGAGCATGAAGCCGGCCTTGGCCAAGCGCTCGTAGAAGTCCTTGTCACGCTCCTTGATCGCGTCAAAGACGGGTTGATGAAAGCTTGGCATGACCTTGTAGGGGATCGAGGCGAACAGCATGTCAGCCTTGTCCGTGGTCAAACCCGATTCCACGGCGTCTTCAGAGTAGAGCCCGCCGAAGACGAGCTCCATCAAACTGTCGGAACGCACGATGTGGGTGCTGGAGCGCTGCACCATGGTCACCTCGGCGCCGTTCTCCACCAGGTCGGCGCAGATGTCGTGAGCCGAATTGTTCGCACCGATGACCACCGCACGCTTGCCGCGCCAGGCGTCTCCGCCGGGATGGCGGCTGGAATGATGCTGCTGGCCTTTGAATGCCTCGGCACCCGGATAACTGGGCACATTGGGTACGCCAGACATGCCGGTGGCGAGGATCAACTGGGTCGGCTGCAAAGTCAGACGCTCGCCATCGCGCTGCACTTCAACCTTCCAGGTGGCACTTTGTTCGTCAAAGCTGGCGCTCACGCATTCTGTGCGCGGCCAATAATTGAGCTCCATGACTTTGGTGTACATTTCCAGCCAGTCGCCAATCTGGTCTTTCGGGGTGAAGACCGGCCAGTGATCGGGGAAGGGCAGGTAGGGCATGTGGTCGTACCAGACCGGGTCGTGCAAACACAGCGACTTGTAGCGACCGCGCCACTGATCGCCAGGCCGTTCGGCCTTGTCGACGATCAGGGTTGGCACGCCCATTCGCTTGAGCCGTGCTGCGAGCCCCAGCCCGCCCTGGCCGCCGCCCACGATCAGGCAGTACGGTTGGCTGGTGATACCGAGCGCGGCTTCTTCATCACGACGGCGCTCCAGCCAGTTGCGTTTGTCGGCATGGGCGTGACCATGACTGGCCCCCATTGGGCGACGGCGGCCGCTGGGTTCTTCATAACCCTTGAGCTCACGCATGGTCGTCAGCAGCGTCCAGCACAAGCCTTCCTTCAGGCGCACGTAGCCTTTACCTCGCGCCGCGTCGGTTTCCAGGCTGATCCAGCCTTCGAGCACACCGTTGTTCAGCGTCGCCTCACCTTCCAGTATCCATCGCCCGGGACGAGTCTGGTCGAGGCGCGTTTCGAGCATATCCCGGATGGCAGGCTTGCCTTCCAGGGTCACCAGGTTCCAGCTGAAAAGTAGCAGGTCCCGCCAGTGACACTCCTCGGCAAACAGTTCCAGCGTGCCGTCCAGATCACGTTGGGCGAGGCGCTCGCCGAGGGTTTCGACCCAGGTCGCGAGCTGGGCAGTTGGCGTTTGCAGTGGTGTTTCGACAGCGATGTTCATGGAGCCTCTCCCGATCTTGTTGTTTTGGTAACGACCAGTCCTAGAGCAAGGCGCGGGCCATCTTCACGAAAGCGTTGTTGCAGAGCGGCTGGCGTAATATTGCCCAGGCCTTGATCAGGATTCATGTCACGAATTCGGGAATGGCGGATGACAGAGTGTCACGCGGCGCAAAAAACGCTCGTTGCCGTCTTTTCATATAAGCTGCGAATAGACCCGTGTCCTGACCGTAGCGGAGAACAACAACAATGAAGCCGGCTTTGATCAACGCCCATGCACAACAAGTGCTACAAGCTGTGCAGGGCACTGTCGCCAGCCACAGTCCCGTTGCTGACCTGGCCATCACGCGATCCTGGCGCCGATGCCTGGATCAGTATCAGCTCGATCCCGCCAGCCGCCGCGCACCTAATGTGGTTGAACAAGCACGCTTGCAGGATCACCGAGCGCCCCTGGAACACATTATTGCCGTGGCGCACTGGCAGATGAACAGTTTGCACCAACAGCTCGGGCGGGACGGCCACGTGGTACTGCTCACCGATGCTCGCGGTGTGGCGATCGACAGTGTGTTCAACGAATCGGAACGCGCCGATGCCCAGCGCTCCGGGCTGTGGCTCGGCTCGGTGTGGAGTGAGGATTGTGAGGGCACCAACGGTGTCGGCACCTGCCTGGTCGAGCGCCAACATGTGACCATCCGTCGAGATGAGCATTTCCGTGGCAAACACGTCGGCCTGACCTGTTCGGCCAGCCCGATATTCGATGCCGGTGGAGAGTTGCTTGCCGTGCTCAACCTCTCTTCTGCAAGGGATGACCACAGTCTTCAGCAACACTTCCAGGCCATGGCATTGACCAACCTGTCAGCCAAGTTGATCGAGAACTGTTTTTTCCTGGGGCATGATCCGCAACGATACTTGCTGCGCTTCCATCCTGAGGCCGGCTTCGTTGGGCTGCTGGGTGAAGGACTGCTCAGTTTCGACGAGGGCGCCCGTATCTGTTCCGTCAATCAAGCGGCGCTGGATCTGCTGGGCCTCAGCCGTGATCAATTGATCGGTCAATCTCTGACGATGCTGCTGGAAACACCTATCGATCAGGTGATGAGTCAGGCCAGCGCCCAGCCGAGTGTCTGTTGGCCAATGCGGCTGGTGGACGGGCGCCTGCTCTACGGACAGTTGCGAGAACCCCTGCGCCAGGTGCCTTTGGTCATTCCTGCTATCCCCAAGATCAACGATGTGCGCGTGTGCCTCGAAGACCCGCGCCTGCAACGCGGCTTTGCTCGCGCAATGCGTGTTTTGGAACGTGACGTTCCGGTGTTCCTGCAGGGCGAAACCGGTACCGGCAAAGAGGCCTTTGCGGCGGCGCTGCATCGCGCCAGCGCCAGGGCGAGCCAGCCGTTTGTGGCGATCAATTGCGCGGCCATTCCAGAAACGCTGATCGAGAGCGAACTGTTCGGCTATCGCGGTGGCAGCTTCACCGGCGCACGCAAGGACGGGATGATCGGTAAGCTGGAACAGGCCCATGGCGGCATTCTATTTCTCGATGAGATCGCCGATATGCCACTGGCGTTACAGACTCGCCTGTTGCGGGTGCTGGAGGAGCGTGAAGTGGTGCCGCTAGGTAGCGCGACGGCGCGTCCCCTTGACGTACGCCTTATCAGTGCCAGCCACCAGGATCTGCACACCTGTGTGGCCGAAGGGCGCTTTCGCGAAGATCTGTTTTATCGCATCGCCGGATTCGCCGTGCAGCTCCCGCCGTTGCGCGAACGATCAGACAAAGGCAGTGTGCTCGACCTGCTGCTACGCGAAGAGACGAAAGGTGCAAGGATTCGGCTGGAGGCGGGCGTCAGGGAACGCTTGCTGAAACAACCGTGGCCGGGCAATGTCCGGCAGCTGCGTACGTGTTTGCGCACACTGGTAGCGTTGGCGTTGGAGGGACGTGTCACCCTGGACGACTTGGCAGAGTTGCTGCCGGAACCGCCAGCGACCACCGCGCTGGCTGAAAATCCGCTTGGGGTATCCGAACGGCAGACGCTGCTGACGTTGATTGAGGCGGAACACTGGCATATCGCCCATGTTGCCGCACGCCTGGGGATTAGCCGCAATACGCTCTATCGCAAACTGCGTCAGCACGGTATTTCACGACCCGGTTGAACCGGGCGCGCTCATGCTGTTCAGAACACCTTGATCGGTACGTTGGCGTCATTGATTTTGCCTTCGGTCTTTGCAGAATCGGTACGCGCGCTGATCAGCATCTATGTCGTGCCCTTGCACAAAGCGGATAGCGATAAGCGCAAAGCGGATATTGCCACGCTCACCGTCTCAATACCTTCCACTTGCATCCTGCGTGACGGTGCTTTACATGGCGCGCAACAATGCTGACGCCACGCCTTGCCTCGTTCATAACAACAATAAGAGCACACTGATCCTGAGCTTCACCTGGACGTTGCTGTGAGTGACCTGGAGACAAGTATGAGCAATAAAATTCTGGCGCGATTGGCCTTGGTTGCCGCTGGCAGCGCGGTGTTGCTGCTCGCTGCCGGCAACGGCCTGCACCTGATATATGCCGGCATCATCGACCTGTTGCTGCTGGCAGCGGCGGTGCTATATCACCGTCAGCCAGTGCGGGTGGTTGAAGTGCTTGTACAGCAGGAGCCGGAACCGATGATTTGCAACGCGCCGGTCCCGCTTGTGTCGTTGCCTGTGGCCGAGCCCGCTTGGCCGGGGGCTCAAGTAAAGGTGGCACTTGAACACCTGACCCGAGTGGTGCTGCAAACTGAAGAAGACATGCGCTTTGCCAACCAGTTGGCGCGAGGCGCGGGCGAGCGGGTTCAGGCCAGTGCGGTGAGCATGCAGTCTTCGGCTGCGGTGCTTGGGGACCTGGATCAGTATCTGCAGCGCCTGGACCAGGTGTTCGATGAGCTGGGCAGCCAGTCGGTACGCATCGGTGCGATTGTCGGCAGCATCCAGGACATCGCCCGACAGACCAACCTGCTGGCACTCAATGCCGCGATCGAGGCCGCGCGGGCCGGTGATCATGGCCGCGGTTTTGCAGTGGTGGCGGACGAGGTCCGTAATCTGTCGCGCCAGGCAGCGGACTCCAGTGCGCAAATCCGGCAGATCGCCACAGGCCTGGAAAAGTCGGCCCAAGATGCCCGTCAGGGGCTTGAACAGCTTACCGATTCAACGCGCCTGGGGCTGGACAAGGCCGAGGTCGCCTTGCAATCGATGGGGGAGTTGCGCAGTGGTGCGGTGGCCAGGCTGGAAGTGGTCGAGCGCGTCATGCAGCGTTTGGCCAGTTTGCACGAGTTGGCACTGCAGGCAACCCGGATAGCGGCCTGAACAGGCTGACTCTTCTTCCCAGTTCGACCCAGGGCCACAACGTCGAGATGACGTTCAGTTCAGCCTGCGTCCGGCCGCCAGCGAACAAGCAACCCATCGCAGCCATGTTGCCGGACACGCTTGAAGTCGTCCGGCAACATGGCTGCGTGGCCACGCAAACTCGATCCGTTATCGAATCAGCGGCACGCCACTGAGCGCTTGCAAGTCTTCAAAGCTGATATCGGCGACAATCTCCCGCACCTTCAAGCCTTGCGCAGTCACGTCCAGAATAGCCAGGTCGGTATAAATCCGAGTCACGCAGCCAATGCCGGTCAGCGGGTAAGTGCATTGCGGCACCAATTTGCTTTCGCCAGCCTTGGTCAGGTGATCCATCATGACGAACACCTGGCGTGCGCCTGTCGCGAGGTCCATTGCGCCACCCACTGCGGGAATGGAACCTTCGGCACCGGTGTGCCAGTTGGCAAGGTCGCCGTTGACCGAAACCTGGAAGGCGCCAAGCACGGCAATATCGATGTGCCCACCGCGCATCATCGAAAACGAATCGGCGTGGTGAAAGTAGGCCCCACCGGGCAGCAGCGTCACATGCTGTTTGCCCGCGTTGATCAGGTCATCGTCTTCCTCGCCCGGCGCAGGACTCGGGCCCATGCCCAGTACACCGTTTTCACTGTGCAGGAACACTTCCTTGTCACCCAGGTAGTTGGCCACCAGCGTGGGCACGCCAATGCCCAGGTTCACGTAATAGCCTTCGAGAATATCGTCGGCCACACGCTGGGCCATTTCGCTACGCGATAGTTTTTTCATGACAGTCATGGCGGGCCTCAGTTGACGTTGGCATTCGAGATAGGGGTGAGCGGCACTGCAACCACGCGCTGAACGAAGATCCCTGGCGTGATGATGTGCTCGGGGTCCAGCTCTCCCAACTCGACAATCCGCTTGACCTGGGCGATTGTCGTTTTCGCTGCCATCGCCATGATCGGTCCAAAATTACGCGCGGCTTTGCGATAGGTGAGGTTGCCCCAGCGATCGCCACTTTCAGCCTTGATCAGTGCGACATCGGCATGCAACGGCATTTCCAGCACATAGTTACGACCGTCGATTACCCGGGTTTCCTTGCCTTCGGCCAGTAAGGTGCCATATCCGGTAGGCGAATAAAACGCACCGATTCCAGAGCCAGCCGCACGAATACGTTCGGCCAGATTGCCTTGCGGCACCACCTCAAGCTGTACTTTTCCCGCCAGGTAGAGTTCGTCGAATACATAGGAATCGGATTGGCGCGGAAACGAACAGATGACCTTGGCAACGCGCCCGGCCTTGAGCAAGGCGGCCAGGCCGATTTCACCATTGCCGGCATTGTTGCTGATGATGGTCAGATCGCGAGCACCCGAAGCGATGACGCCATCTACCAACTCCGACGGCATCCCGGCAGTACCGAAGCCACCCACCATGATGACCGAACCATCGGCAATACCGTCCAGTGCAGCAGCGACGGATTCAAATGTTTTATTGATCAAGGCTTACTCCTGTTTTCAAGTTGGCCGAACAGAATGCTCTGACGCCAAACCGCATGAATTCATGGTTACTGCAACGATGTGCATAGGGTGCCAAACAATGGGCGCAGGCGGGTGTCCTGGCAGGAGATGTCGTGCGATTAGCGAACGAAACCGTAACCCGAAGGCTTCGCTTAGAACTTTGAGCTGTGCAGCGGTGTCCAGACCCTTACATCTACCGCGCCGATGGCCCGAATCACCTATTCGCCATATCCACGGTTTGAGTGGACTGCCCACTCTCAACTCGCTGGCGAGTGCTGGCGTTGCACATTGAATAAGGCTGTAGCGCGAGGGGAGCTGGCTAGGAATATATCGATCTTGTGCAATGGCCCGCTATGGTGGTCACGGTGATCTCGGCCTGGTTCGTCGGTTCCCAACGACCACGCCGACGGATGATCGCTTTTTGGGGCTTCATCGCGAGTAATGCTTTGTGGGTTGTCTGGGGCCTTCACTCGCACGCTTATGCGTTGATCGTACTTGAGTGTGTGCTTCTAGGGATGAACGCCCGGGGTTTCAGAAAGAATCTCAAGGGTTCGAGGGGATCCCAGGATCCTGATGCTACGGAGCTCTAGAGTTCTTTTTGAACCCACGGAGATTCATCAGGAACAGGCAAATCTGTAACACGATAAGGGCATGAGCTTGCGCATAAATGCCCCAAATCACCCATAGCACGTTACTCAAGCTGAACAATACGAACCCGGTCATTCGCCTTCTTGGGCGCTGAGATCCGATCAGCCACGCCGCAAGTACCGTGACGAACATCGCGGGCCATTGAACCCAATCAAGATTGTCCAAATGCTCCACCTTCATGGCGAAGGTACTGATCGCGGTTGCGAACAACTCGGCCTGAGTAAGCTAGGGCGTAAAGCCCTAGCAAATACCAGGATGTCACTTTTTCTTGTTCGTCGACTTTTCTGCTTTCTCTGATTTCTTAGCCTTTTCTGGCTTGCTATCAGCTTTTTTTGCAGATTTCTTTGGTTCGGCATCTTTTTTCTTGTCTTTCTTTTCGGAAGACTTCGAAAGAGCCGAGGCCGCAGCTGATTTCTTCGCCGGTGATGCCTTTTTGTCTTTCAAATCCTTGCTTGCTTTCGAAGCGTCACCTTTGCTTTTCTTATCGTCTTTAGCCACGTCGATCACCTCTCGGAGTATGCCGTTATTGGCACATTGCCTGTGCAATTCATCACAAGCTGATCATTAGGCGGGCACGTCTCAAAGCGGTTCAAATTAATTTAATACTGAGGGTTCCGCCTTGGCGATGGCTCCTGCCACGCGTCTATGTTTTCGTTACCCCAGGCACATCCATGTTTATTTTGCGCCATGCGGCTTCGGAGAAGCTGTAAGCTGAAAAGGCGATCAATCCCAATGCCATCACCATCAGAATCAAACCGCCAACAGGCAGGTTCTGAAGAGCATCGAGCGCTTCCTTCATGCCGGGTGGATCCGTGGCTTGATAACGGGAGCCGCTGATCGCCAGGAGCAGGGCTATCTCGAGAAACACCACGCCGCGAGCGATGAGTCCGAAACGAGCCACCGGACGGACGTATCGCATCACGTCCTCATCAGCCTCAAAATACTTCTCGAACGACGCTTTCCATCCTTTGATGATGTGAGCGATTCCTACGCCTAATGGAACGAGCGCCACGAGGTAGACGACCACGTTTGAGTGATCCCAGGACAAAAGATGCGCCAGTAGATCCTTCGTCTCTCCACCTCCGGCATTACCTGAGCTTCTGACGCCGCTGATGAGCAACCCTAAGGCAAAAAATGCAAGAGCACCATTGAGTAAACCGCCCGCCAACAAACCCGCACGAATCACCAGCCCCTTTAGTTTCGTACCGTGATGATCGACGTCGCGAATGGCTTGCAGCACTCGCCACCCTGCGAAGGCCAGTAGTCCCGCCACCACTAGCCCAACCAGGACATATCCAAATGGCTGGCTCAATAACGCTTCAAGGCTTTTGTGGCTGTCCTTCGGTTTTGTTGAGTCTTGAGCCGCCAGCAGCGCGAAGATACCAATGATCAGATACAGAACGCCGCGAGCGGCATATCCGCCCCGAGCGAGGACGACAAGGGTGTGTTGAGCGGACATTCGATTATTTCCGTGGACGTGTACAAGAGCAGACCTATCGCTTCGGCAAGGGTTCGATAAAGGTCGAGTTCTTCAGTCACTCAGAACGGACGCTCTGTAGTGGGCAACTAATCCCGGACACGACGTTAAGTTTTTTCTCGGCCTTAGCTGGAGCCAGTCCGTTGTTGAGTTGGTGCGGTCTAATCCACTGCAATGTTTCAGATAAAGGGGCAACTGCGTTACGGAACACTGCAAAGTCCGATGCTTTTGCCGCCAAGCAAACGTAAATGAGGCGTTGCCAATCAGCTACCGAAGAATTTGGAAATTGGCCGTTGACTTGCCGTCGGCGCCCGGCTAATTTCCGAGCATGACTTTCATCGTATTGCGCTGCCAGCCAAGCATTATTACCGCCATTCCTCATTTGGCGGGCTAGCTCACGACTGCAGCACCCAACCCGCCCTGGAGGCGGGTTTTCATTTTCTGTCTCGGGGCTCTGATCAATGTCAGGAGACGATCATGCCCAGTACGCTCGCCCAACACACCCTACTTGAGCAGTACGTCAAAAAGATCCTCGCCGCGCCGGTTTACGAACTGGCCGTGCATACGCCCCTGCAGCCGGCACCTGCATTATCGTTGGCATTGGGTAACCAGATCCTGCTCAAGCGCGAAGATCTTCAACCGACCTTTTCCTTCAAGATCCGAGGCGCCTACAACAAACTGGTCAACTTGAGCGCGGCGCAAAAGAAGCGCGGAGTGATCACCGCTTCAGCGGGTAATCATGCCCAGGGTGTGGCATTGGCAGCACGGCAACTTGGCATCGACGCCATGATTGTCATGCCCACCACGACGCCAGAGTTGAAGGTGTCAGGAGTCCGTAGTCGTGGCGCCCAGGCACTGCTGCACGGCGAAAGCTTTCCGTTTGCCTTGTCTCATGCACTAGAACTGGCAAGCCAAACCGGCAAAACTTTTGTTTCGCCTTTCGATGATCCAGATGTCATTGCCGGGCAGGGCACGGTCGCCATGGAAATACTGCGTCAGCATCAAGGGGGGCTGGATGCCATCTTTGTTCCGGTGGGCGGTGGCGGTTTGATCGCCGGCATCGCGGCTTACGTTAAATACTTGCGGCCAGAGGTGCGCATCATTGGCGTCGAGTCGGAACATTCAGCCTGTTTGAATGCAGCCCTCCAGGCCGATGATCGAGTGGTGCTGCCAAGTGTGGGCACCTTTGCCGATGGTGTGGCGGTCGCGCAGATCGGCGCCCACGGCTTTGAGGTGTGCAGGTTTTGCGTCGATGAGGTACTGACTGTCAGTAACGATGAGCTTTGCATCGCGATGAAGAATATCTACGACGATACACGCTCTATCACAGAGCCTTCTGGCGCTCTGGCCGTTGCTGGCATCAAGAAATACGTTGCACGAACGGGTGTGCGGGATCAGACACTGATTGCCATCGACTCCGGTGCCAATATCAATTTCGACTCTTTACGGCATGTGGCCGAACGCGCTGCATTGAGTGAGGCATCAGCGTAATGGTGGATTCCAGGGCGTGATAATCCGGCCATGCGGTTGGATCGCCCTTCACCTGTTTGGGAGCCAGGGCCCCGCGTATGTTCTCGGCAGCCTCACCTTGTCCGCGCATCATGCGTAAGCGTTTGCCAAACACACCTACCGGCTTCCAACACCGCGATAAGCCGCGACTTCTAGAAATAGTTATCCTTCTACTGCCTGATAGACAGTGTCGCCCTCTTTGATCGTTTCGAGAACTTGGATGTCCTTGATTGTTTCAGGGGCAACCTTGGTAGGATCCTTGTTCAAGATAACGAAGTCGGCGAGTTTGCCTGGCTGCAAGGTTCCTTTGCTCCGTTCTTCAAAATATTGATAAGCCGCAGAGGCCGTAATGGACTTCAAAGCCACGTATGGGCTGATGCGCTGGTCAGGTCCAATCACCTCTCCCGAGCGACTGGTGCGGTTGACTGAGGCAAAGACGATCATCATTGCGCTAGGTGTGGCGACTGGCGCGTCGTGATGCTCAGTGAAAAGCATTCCGCGTTTGATGGCAGAGGCGGCAGGATCCCAACGAAATGCACGCTCTTTGCCCATGGTCACATCGCGGTGCCAGTCCCCCCAATAGAAGGTCTGCATGCCGAAGAAAGACGGGATGATGCCCAGCGATTTCATCTTGTCCAACTGATCTTCACGAACAGCCTGAGCATGAATCATCACCGTCCGACGATCACCTTTGCCGTACCTTTTTTCGGCTTTTGTCACCGCATCAATGAATGCGTCGGATGCAGCATCACCATTGCAATGGGCAAGCACCTGCCAGTTACTCTCAAATGCCTGATTGACAAGCGCTTCTCTATCTTCAGCTTTGGGAACTGCAGGGTAGCCTTTGTAGTCGGCTGCCTGGCCTGGCGGCGGAACCTTGTACGGTTCTGTCAGCCAAGCAGTGCGTCCTTGGGGAGAGCCATCCAAACTGAGCTTTACCCCGGCGATCCGGAAGTGGTTGTCGTACTCGACACTCGGAGAAACCGTTTTCATGAAAGCCTGCTCAGCCTGAAGGTCTGGATAGGCTGCCACATCAATCTTCATCTTTTTCTGGCTGGCCAGTTTTTGCCAGGTCTCTACCTGCGCTTTGCTGGCTCGGCCTTCCTGGGCCGTGGTAAATCCGTATTGTGCGTAGTAATCGGCACCGGCCAAGGCAATTTTTTCATTCACCGAAGGGTCAAAAGTGGCCAGCAGTTTGAAGATCGGGGCGAAAAACGCCATTTCCTCCAGCACGCCGTCAGGGGTTTTACCGTCGCTTGTACGACGAATCACGCCGCCGGAAGGGTCGGTGCTCTGCGCCGAAATGCCGGACATTTCCAGTGCTTTATGATTCATCACTGCCAGGTGGGCTGACTGATGGATAATGACAACAGGCAGCTCGGTAGAAACCTGGTCAAGATCATCTGCGTTGGGATGGCGCTGCTCCACCAATTGAGAGTCGTCATAGCCAAATCCGACAATCCAGCCAACCTTATCGATAGCGACAGCGTTTTTTTGCTGCCAGCTTTTCAACGCAGCTACCACCGCTGGAATGGATTTGCCCCCGCCATCCGGAGGTGGCAGCAGGTTAGCGGACAGTTTCTGAAAGCCCGTTGTCCAGGCATGGCCATGCGCATCAATGAATCCCGGAAGAAGTACCTTACCTTTCAAATCCACAAGGCGACTGTGATCTCCCTGACCCTTCAGGACATCAGTCTTGTTTCCGACAGACAGAATCTTTCCGTCCTTCACGGAAATCGCCTCAGCATAGGTTGGATTATCACCTTCCATGGTCAAGATAGAGCCGCCGAAATAGACGGTGTCTGCGACTTGAGTAGCCGCCTTTGCAGCGCTGAGGCCGCTGAGCGGAAAGCTGAATACCAACATCCCAATGGCTGTCCATTGAAATGCAACGCGTTTTTTAGGCATTTTTCCCGGATGATTTTCTTTCAACTGGATGCACTTCATCGATCATTCCCTAGATGGCGTTGACTAAGTCCTAAGGACAGGTCGAAATCGAGCGCTCCTGTCCGCTTGGCAGTAAAGACCAAGGATCGAAGGGGTGTACGATAAAAACAGTGCCGGACGATCCAGTCGCTTAGATTTCTGCGAGTGTTATTCGTAAGCGGCTGAGTGTCACAGGTAGGAGGCGACCCGATTACGGCTGACACGCGCCAAAATGTGATCATTGATTTGATGCACCGGCGCGTTTTGCTGGATAAGCCGCCCAAGCCGATCGGCCTTTCTCTCAACTTAGGCTAGCGGAAACTCAAGGGTCATTGCTCCCACTGTTCCAGTAGGATGGAGACGAATTTTTCCGCTGCAGGGGAGAGGGAGGCGCCTCGTCGGTAAACCAGTCCCAACGATCGGTTCACAACAGGCTCGATCAAAGGGATGCTCACCAACGTTGGATGATCCACTGCAGGCATTGCCAGGCTCGGCATTGCCGAAACGCCTAATCCAGCTTCTACCAGACCCAGCGATGTAGACAGGTGTTGCACCTCATAAAACCACTGCGGACGCCAGCTCAAGCCCGACAAAGCGTGGTCAAGCAACATTCGGTTGCCGCTCAGGCGACCGACCCCGATCAGGCGGTAATTGCTGAGTTCAGACCAGGTGACGGCGCTTCGTTTGGCCAACTCATGATCGCGTCGACACGCCAGTACAAAAGGCTCGTTGACCAACGGCACGAACTCTATGTCCGGGTGCTGGCCGCTCATCATGTTGATGCCAAAGTCGGCTTCGCCACGCAGGACAGCCTCCAGCCCTTCGTTCGCACTCAGGTCAAGCAAGCGAATGCGAATTTGTGGATAGCGCTCGTTGTAGAGACGGATGACCGATGGCAAAAAATAGAAGGCTGCGGTGGGGATGCAGGCCAGGGTTACCCGGCCGCTTTGGCGCTCCGCCAGCTCCCGGATGTTGAGTATCGAGTCGTCGAAGTCATCCAGTAAGCGTCGTGCCTTGGGCAGGAAGTCTCGCCCGACACTGGTGAGGCTTACCCTTCTTGTCGTGCGATCGAGGAGCGCTGTTCCCAATCCCTCTTCAAGCTTTTTCATTCTGCGACTCAACGCAGGTTGAGAGAGATGCAATGCATCGGCAGCTTCGTGGAAACTGCCAAGTTCTGCGATCTTCACGAAAGATCGAATGTCATTGAGCTCATAATTCACTTTTTTTATCCCCTCAGAGGAGCGTTGGTCAGCCCAGTCATCCTAGGTTTATCATTCGTCAAACGCAATAATCAGGCTGATATTTGCATTGGAAACAATTTTGAAAGCCTGCGACTCTTGCTCACAAGACATCAATAACCCCCATTGATCAACAAGAGTCAGTATTCATGCAACGAATTCCCTGTGTGCTAATGCGCGGTGGTACTTCCAAGGGCCCGGTATTCCTCGCCTGGGATTTACCTGTTGCGATCGCAGAGCGTGATGAACTGTTGCTCAACCTTATGGGTTCTGGGCATGAGCTGGAAATTGACGGTATCGGTGGCGGTAGCCCACAAACCAGCAAGGTGGCGATCGTCAGCCCGTCGCTGCATCCTGATGCGGATGTCGACTATCTGTTCGTTCAGGTCATGGTCTCCCAGCGTCGAGTCGATACCGCGCCCAATTGCGGAAACATGCTCTGCGCCGTTGGCCCGTTCGCCATCGAGCAGGGGCTGGTCAAAGCCTGCAAAGACCTGACCCGTGTGCGTATTCGCAACCTCAATACCGGGACTTTTGTGAACGCCGAGGTACAGACCCCCGGTGGCACGGTCAGCTATGAAGGCGACACCGCCATCGATGGAGTGCCGGGTACCGCCGCTCCTGTGCAACTGACGTTCCTGGATGCTGCGGGCAGCAAGACCGGCAAACTTTTCCCGACGGGGCAAACGCAGGATTTGATCGACGGTATCCCCGTGACCTGCATCGACATGGCAATGCCGATGATGATCGTCGAAGCCGGCCAACTGGGTAAACAGGGTGATGAAAGCCCTGCTGAACTGGATGCCGATAAAGAGTTCCTGCGTCGCCTGGAGTCCTTGCGACTGCAAGCGGGCCTGGCAATGGGCCTGGGTGATGTCAGCGATAAAGTGATTCCCAAGCCCGTACTGGTATCTCCGGCCAAGGCCGGCGGCACAATCCAGGTGCGCTACTTCATGCCCCACAACTGCCACCGGGCCTTGGCGATCACCGGTTCCATCGGCCTGGCCACCGCTTGCGTCACGCCAGGCAGTGTGGTCGCGCAATTGCTTGGCGGGGTTAGCGAGCCGCGCTTGAAGCAAGTACGCATTGAACATCCAAGTGGTGGAATAGATGTCGTATTGTCTTACACCGGCGATCAGGGTGAGACCATTCGCGCCTCGGTGGTACGTACATCGCGTCGACTGTTCTCCGGTTTTGTCTACGCCGCGGCTTCCCAACGACTCGCCGGATAATTCCCCCCAGTCATTGCCGTTGTTGCATCAGCACAATTCTAAAAATGGGTGATGCCATGAAAGTTGTAAAATCGCTCTACTTCCAGATCCTCCTCGCCGTGCTGTTGGGCGTGCTGGTCGGACATTTTTGGTCGCAACAGGCCATTGCCTTGAAACCGCTGGGTGATGCCTTCATCAAGCTGATCAAGATGATGATCGCTCCGGTGGTTTTCTGCACCATCGTCACCGGCATCGCCGGCATGAGCGACAAACGCTCCCTCGGCCGCCTGTTGAGCAAGACCATGCTGCTGTTCCTGGCGCTGACCGTGATCAGTTTGATCATCGGCCTGGTGTCGGTCTACCTGTTCAAGCCCGGTGTGGGCATGAACATTGACCCCACCCAGTTGAGCACCAAGGGCCTGTCGCAGTACACCGATTCTGCCGCGAAGCTGGGAGTGGTCGAGTTTTTCATGCACATCATCCCGGACACGTTCATCGGTGCTTTCAATAAAGGTGAAGTACTGCCGGTGTTGTTCATCGCAGTGCTTTGCGGTTTTGCACTCTCGGCCATCGGCGAGCGTGGCAAGCCGGTGCTGGATGTACTGGAATCCGCCTCGCACATGGTGTTCAAGATCTTCTCCTACCTGATGCGCTTCGCTCCGATCGGTGCCTTCGGCGCTTTGGCGTTCACCGTAGGCCAGTACGGTATTACATCGCTGGGCTCGTTAGCCAAGTTGATCATGACGTTGTACATCGCCTGCGCGTTCTTCGTCTTTGTGGTGCTGGGGAGCATTTGCCGGGCCAATGGTTTCAGCCTCTGGAAGTTGCTGCGCTACTTCCGTGAAGAATTCCTGGTGGTGTTGGGGACTTCTTCCACTGAGCCTGTGATGCCGCGGATGCTGGAAAAGCTGCAAGCCCTGGGTTGCAAGAAAGGTGTGGTGGGGTTGGTGCTGCCAACGGGTTACTCGTTTAACCTCGACGGTACGGCGATCTACCTCTCGCTGGCAGCAGTGTTCATTGCCCAAGCCTGCAACATCGAACTGAGCATGACCCAGACCGTGACCATGCTGGCGATCATGCTCTTGTCCTCCAAGGGGGCCGCGGGTGTCACCGGCGCCGGCTTTGTCGCGCTGGCTTCGACACTCACCGTGATCCATGACATTCCCCTGGCCGGCCTCGCCCTGCTGATCGGTATCGACCGCTTCATGTCGGAAGCCCGGGCATTGACCAGTCTGGCAAGCAACGCGGTGGCTACCGTGGTGATGTCCATCTCGGAGAACGCCTGCGATCGCGAGACCCTGATGCGCACCCTGGACGGCGCACCTTTGCCCGCGGTGGCCTCTACTCAAGTCCAGACACCGGACTGGGACGGCCTGAAGGTCACGGAACACGTCTAACCGGTCACGGCTGAATCGAGCCCCCTTCAATACTTCAATTAACACCCCCCGCCAGGTACCGTTGATCGTGCCATCTGGCGGGCACGGGGTCGTGCGTCTGTGCGTCGGCCACGCTACTCATAAGAACAAGAGAACTTACCTATGCTCGCATTGCTTGGCTTGGCCATGGTGGTGGTCTTCACCGTGCTGATAATGACCAAACGGTTGTCGCCGATTGTCGCCCTTACAGTGGTGCCGATTGTGTTTGCCGTCATTGGCGGTTTTGGAGGCACTACCGGCAAGATGATGCTCGACGGCTTGAAAATGGTCGCGCCTTCGGCCGCGCTCCTGCTGTTCGCGATCTTGTTTTTTGGCTTGATGATCGACGCCGGCCTGTTTGACCCACTGATTCGCAAGATCCTCAAGCGCGTCAACGGCGATCCGATGAAAATCGCGGTCGGCACAGCGTTGCTTTCGCTGCTGGTAGCCCTGGACGGTGATGGCACCACCACCTACATGATTACCTGTGCGGCAATGCTTCCCCTGTACAAACGTATCGGGATGAATCCGATGATCCTGGCGACCATTGCCATGCTTTCTCTGAGCATCATGAGTGGCATGACCCCTTGGGGAGGGCCCGCGACCCGAGCGATCGCGGCGCTGGGCCTGGATGCCGGTGCCTACTTCGTGCCGTTGCTGCCGACCATGATCGGCGGTGCAATGTGGGTGGTCTTCACCGCCTTCCTGCTGGGCCGTGCCGAGCGCAAGCGTATCGGTAATATCCAACTGGAAAGCGGCGGCGGTGATTGCTACATCAAGGCGATTCTTGAAGATACTCCGCACAAGCGCCCGAAACTGGCCTACGTCAACCTGCTGTTGGTGATCGTGGTGATGGTCGCGCTGGTGATGGGGATAATGCATTCCGCGATCCTGTTCCTGATCGGATTCGTACTGGCGCTGATGATCAACTATCCGCAACTGGATATTCAGAAGGAACGCATCCTTGCCCATTCGGGCAACGCGATGACAGTCGTACTCCTGGTGTTTGCCGCCGGTATCTTTGCCGGGATTTTTTCCGGCACCAAGATGGTCGACTCGCTGGCGCAAACCCTGGTTGACTGGATTCCGCCGTCTTGGGGGCATCTGTTCCCACTGGTAGTGGCGATTACCAGCATGCCGCTGACCTTCGTCCTGTCCAACGATGCTTACTATTTCGGTGTGGTGCCCATCCTGGCGAATGCCGCTGCGGCGTATGGCATTGATCCGGTGGAGATCGCCCGCGCATCGATTCTCGGCCAGCCAGTACACCTGATGAGTCCGTTGGTAGCTTCAACCCTGTTGCTGGTGGGAATGGTTGATCGCGATATCGGCGACTTCCAGAAAGCCACCGTCAAATGGGCGGTGCTCACTTCCCTGGTGATTACCGCGCTAGCGCTGTTGACCGGGGCGATCAGTCTCTTCACCTGATTCCCCCAACACCACTTGCTTTTTCCTGACGCGCCTCGCCAGTGAGGCGCGCGCTGTCCTGCACTCCAAAAAAACAACAATGAGTAGCTTGTCATGACCACTTTGCACACCCAACGGGCGCTATTTCCACTTCTTTGTTTGATGCCGCTGGCCAGTGCCAGTGCGCAAGGATTTATCGATGACAGCAAGCTCAAGCTGCAATTGCGTAATGTCTATTTCAATGAAAATTTCCGCGACGAGCATGGTTTGAGTGCCAAATCGGCAAGGACGGCGAAGAGCGAGCGAACCGAGTGGGCCCAGGGATTCCTGTTGGATTACCAGTCAGGGTTTACCCCCGGCACCATCGGGTTTGGTGTGGATGCCCTTGGCCTGCTCGGGGTCAAGCTTGACTCCGGCCGGGGCCGTAGCGGCACTGGCTTGTTGCCTGTCCATGATGACGGACGTGCGGCTGACGAGTTTTCAAGCCTGGGCATGACCGCCAAGGCCCAATTGGCGAAGACCACGGTCAAATACGGCACCTTGTTACCCAAGACTCCGGTGCTGATCTACAACGATGCGCGACTATTGCCGCAAACGTTCCAGGGCACACAGATCAGTAGCGTCGACATCGACAACCTCACCCTCACCGGGGGCTACCTGGATCGATTCAAACAGCGTGATTCCACCGACAGCATGCCGATTGTGCCCGACGGTTATGGCGGTGATAAATCAGGCGACTTCAGCTACGCAGGGGCCGAGTACAAGCTGGGGAAAACCATTCGCTTGAGTTACTTCTACGGCGAGCTGGAAAATTTCTACCGTCAGAATTTTGCGGGTATCCAGCACGATCTTCCGTTGGGCGGCGGCGTGCTGACCAGTGATTTGCGCTACTTCAACAGTGTTGATACCGGTTCTGCCTACAGCGGCAAGATCGACAACAACATGCTGAGCGGGCAACTGTCCTACGCCATCTCCGGCCATACCTTCGGTGGCGGATACCAGACCCTGAGTGGTGATGCTGGTTTGCCCTTTATCAGTGGCGCTACGGTTTACTCGTTCAGCAACGCCGGGATAGGCAAGTTCGTCGAGGAAGATGAAAAAACCTGGATGCTCAATTACGGCTATAACTTTGCTGCCGTTGGTGTGCCGGGCCTGACGTTCTCCACCCGCTATTTAAGCGGCAATGACGGTAAATCCAACACCACGGTAAAAGAGTGGGAACGTGATGCCGAACTGGCTTACGTCGTACAGCAAGGCACCTTCAAAGGCCTGGGTGTGCGGTTGCGTAACTACGTTTACCGCTCGGATTATTCCCGTGGCCGAGACAGCAACCGGGTCTACTTTACCTACGACATCGTTCTTTGGTGATCCCCTGATCGCGGCCTCGCGCACCCGTGATGTTGTTTGCTCTGGTTTTAGGTTTGGGCACCGTGGAGCAGGGCTCTGGAAAGGATAGGTAGGTTGTTGGCCTGCATTGAGACGAAGAGGACTCAATGCAGGCCAGGGCGCGATATCTATTCAGCGCAAAGCCCTGAATTCCGCCGAAACCTATCTTTGATCAAGCGTTGACTGGCACTGCTTTTTGCCTGCGATACAGGATCGTCGTCGCTGTGAACCCACACACCGCAGCAAACATCAGCCAGTAGGCGGGCGACGCCTTGTCTCCTGTTGCCTGTACCAGGATTGTTGAGATGGCGGGTGTAAAACCGCCAAACACAGCCGTTGCCAAACTGAATGCCAGTGAAAATCCTACGACTCGTACGTTCTGCGGCATTACCTCGGTCAATGCCGCAACCATCGCGCCGTTGTAAATGCCAAAGAAAAAAGAGAAGTACAGCAGCACGGCGAGCAGTCGTTCGAAGCTTGCCGCCGCGGCCAGCCAATGCATGGCGGGATAGGCGGTGAAGATGCACAGCAAGCTGACCGCCAGCAACAAGGGGCGGCGACCAATGCGATCAGAGATCGTACCGCCGATGGGTAGCCAGATGAAGTTGCTCAGGCCGACGAAGAGCGTGACCACCAGACTGTCGCTGGTGCTCAGGTTCAGTACAGACCGGCCAAAAGTCGGGGTGTAGACGGTAATGAGATAGAACGTGGTGGTGGTCATCGACGCTAACAGACCACCAGCCAGTACCGTGCGCCAGTTGTCGCGCATCGAGCGAAAGACTTCACTGGCACTTGGGTGATGGCTGCGCGCTTTGAAAGCATCGGTTTCCTGAAGCGAGCGGCGAATGATGAAGATGAACGGGATAATCAGGCAACCAATGAAGAATGGGATACGCCAGCCCCAGGCTGCAACGTCCGCAGCGTCCATGGACGCGTTAATCGCATAACCCAACGAAGCCGCAAGAATGATTGCCACTTGTTGGCTGGCCGACTGCCAACTGGTAAAGAAACCCCGGCGTCCGGGCGTGGCGATTTCAGCCAGGTACACGGAAACACCCCCCATTTCCGCACCCGCGGAGAATCCCTGCAACAGTCGCCCGAGCAACACCAATATCGGCGCTGCGATGCCTATGCTGGCGTAGCCGGGTACCAAGGCGATCAATACTGTTCCGGCAGCCATGATCGACAGCGTCACGATCAGTCCCTTGCGCCGTCCCACCTTGTCGATGTACGCCCCCAGCACGATAGCGCCCAACGGACGCATCAGGAATCCCGAGCCGAATACGGCGAAGGTCATCATCAGCGAAGCAAACTCGCTGGTGGCAGGGAAGAAAGTCTGCGAGATGTAGGTCGCGTAGAACCCGAACAGAAAGAAGTCGAACTGTTCGAGAAAATTGCCGCTGGTGACACGCAGGATGGCGCCCAGTTTCGACCCCTTGGATCGGGTGTCTTGAGTTGTTGTTTTCATCATGGCTACCGTGGTGATCAATATTGTTTTTGGAATGGATGGCTCAACGATCAGTCGCTTCCAGCGTTGATCGGGTTCGGTTGGCGTTTTTCGATGGAGTATTTGAGCAGCGCGGCGCTGCGGAAGATGCCATGGGCGAATTTGCTGTAGGGCATGGTCAGGAAAAACGCCATGACCAGGCCGAGATGGATCGCCAGCAGCAGGCCCAGGGCAGTGGTGTCGCGAAACGCGAGAAGTGCGAGGCCGCTGGCGCTAACTAGAAACAGCAGCGCGATAAAGCCGCGATCCATGGGTTTCTGATTCTCGTCGCCGTGCTCGGGGTGGCGACGCAGGTTCAGCCACAACAGGCCTGCGGGGCCGATCAGCAGGCCGAGTCCACCGGTGATACCCAGCATTACCGGCAAGCTCAGGACGGGGTAGGGCGCCGACCAGTCCAACAGGAAATGGTAGAGCGTGGCGACACCGGTGGCGGCGAAGCACAGCATGAAGCCGTAGAAGGTGAAGTGGTGGAAGCGCCGCCGCCACTGGGTGAATTGATCATCGGCGTTATTGCAGCCCTCGCCATGACCCCCGTCCAGGTATTTGAGTTGGGCGACGTTGGCCGTGGCCTCCAGCGCAGCGGCTGTCTTTTCCTGGCGGGGCGCATCCGCCGGTGAAACGTTGCGCCAGAAGCGTCGCACGCCAATCGTCAAAGCCAGTACCGCGAAGCCGAAGACCGCACCGAACATCAGTGCCAGGGTGTTATGCGGGAAGATCCCGTAGAAATTTCCCCCGGGCATTGCGGTAAACAGATTGCCCATCGCCAACAACGTGAGGCAGAGAAACAGCGCGAGCCCTGCACCGGATGCCAGCGCCAAAGTCAGTCCGTTGCGCCGGTACAACTGGCCCATCACCTGTGGCCAGGCGTACTCGGCGTAAGTGTCGAGGCGGACCTTGGCCATGGCCTTGGGCACATTGATTTCGAACTCGTGAGGGGCAGCGTATTGACAGGCATGCAGGCACGCACCGCAGTTATGGCACAGGTTCGCCAGGTAATGGATATCCGCCTGAGAAAACTCCAGACGCCTTGTCATGGCCGGGAATACAGCGCAGAAGCCCTCGCAATAACGACAGGCATTGCAAACGGTCATTTGTCGCTGGACTTCGCTTTCTTCAAGGTTGAGTACCGGTATCAATTGACCCGGTGCCTGGGGATCAAACAGCTGCATGTTGGGGCTCCGTGAATGAAGGGGTAAGGAAGCCGGCCGCAGCCGCGGCTTGCACACCGGCGATGCGACCGAATGCGGTACCGATGGCCATGCCGATGCCGGCGGTATAGCCCTTGCCCAATACGTTGCCCGCCATCATTTCTCCTGCAACAAACAGGTTGGGGCTAGGCTTGTCGTTGAAGTGAACGGCGGCGGTTTCGTCGGTAGCGAGACCTAAATAGGTGAATGTCACGCCGGGCTTGAGTGGGTAGGCGCAGAACGGTGGCTTCACCAGCGGGCGGGCCCAATGGGTTTTAGCGGGCGTCAAACCCTCGGTGTGGCAATCGTCCAGGGCGGTGTGGTCGAACGTGCCGACGCGGCAGGCCGCGTTGTATTGCTCGATGGTTTTGACGAATTGAGTAACGGGAAGCTTCAACTGGCGGGCCAGATCTTCCAGCGAGTTGGCTTTAGTGCCCGGGAACACAGGCGGCATGAACCGGCCGAGGGCTTGTTGGTCGATGATCGAGTAAGCCTGTTGACCGGGTTGACCCGCGACCAGGCGCCCCCAGATCGCATACCGCTTGGGCCAGAAGTCTTCGCCCTCGTCATAGAAGCGTTCACCGTCGCGATTAACCACCACGCCCAGCGATACGCAATCGATACGGGTACAGATACCACCGTCATACAGGGGCGCACGGGCGTCGATGGCCACCATGTGCGCTTGGGTCGGGTCGCCAATGAAATCGGCGCCCAGGGCCTGCATGCGCCGAAGCAGTACGCCGGTATTGAAACGCGTCCCGCGAATCAGAAAGTTGTCTGAAGGCCATTCTCCGCGCTCGTTTTGACCCCAGGCTTCGCGGAGCCATTCGCGGTTGGATTCGAATCCGCCAGCGGCCAGAACGCAGGCCTTGGCCTGGATACGCTCGGCGGGAAAACGCTGACCATCGACCTCACGTTCACCGATGTACGCCGCGACGAACTCTCCACCCTTCAACTCAATGTCAGTGACTTGTGCGTTGTAGCGGATCTTGACGCCCAACTGCTCGGCGCTGCGGAAGTAGGCATTAACCAACGCTTTGCCGCCGCCCATGAAAAATGCATTGGTGCGCGCAACATGGAGAGCACCAGACAACGACGGCTGAAAATGCACGCCATGGGAGCGCATCCAGTCACGGCAGTTCGACGAGGCGCGGATGACAATACGAGCAAGCTTTTCGTTGGTAATCCCACCGGTGACTTTCAGCAGATCCTGCCAATATTCTTCTTCGGGATAGGCATCGACCAACACATCTTGCGGTGCGTCGTGCATGCAGCGCAGGTTTCGGGTGTGTTGCGAGTTGCCGCCGCGCCAGATTTTTGGTGCACCTTCCAGCAACATGACGCTAGCGCCGGCCTCTCGAGCCATCAACGCTGCACACAAGGCAGCATTGCCACCGCCAATTACTAATACGTCGATCATCATCACTCCTCAATCGCAAGGAGGCATGAACGAAGTGCTCCTCGCGAGTGGGGAGAAGGTAGAGCTGTCAGCTTATTGTCGAAAGGCGCGAAATGAGTTGGGGTGTTTAGTTTTCGTAAAGGCTTTGCCGGTTGGCGCTCACCGTAAAGCCGGGGTAGGGGGCATAGAGATCATGGCGCGACGTCTTCGATCCACGAAGCGCCCGGCCACTGATGATCAATCACCAACTGTCGCGCGACATCAGTGATGACCAGCCGCGCCGCCAGGGCTGCGGGAGCCAGTTCATCATCAGGCAGTGTCGCCAACAGGTTTCGTCGACCCACGTGAGCATCGGAAATTTCCACCACGGAAAGTCCCGACTCGCCTTTAAGCGCCGCCGCCGCTCCGGGCTGGATGGTGGCGGCATGACCTGTGCGTACGGCGTTCATCAATACGGCAAGACCATCCACTTCCATGATGATGTTGGGCGCCAATCCCGAACGTTCAAACGCAACCATCAGCGTAGAACGCAAACCGTGTTGCACACTCGGCATCACCAGTGGAAGTTGACCCAGATCCGCCAGTTGCACGCTGGTTCCTTGGGGGGCGTGGAGCAGGTGAGGTGAGCTGATGACAAATAGTTTCTCGTCGAGCAGCGGCGTCACGCTCCAGCGCTTACCCCCTTCGAGTTGAAACAGAATGGCCAGGTCGATCTGGCGAGCATTGAGTTGCGTGGCCAAATGCCCGGACAGCATCTCGACCAGGTGCAATTGAATATCCGGGTAGCGCTCTCGCATCGCGTTGATCAATGGCAGGGCGAGAACAGTGGCAGTCGTGGGCGCCATTCCGACGGTGACATACCCACTCATTCGCCCACGGTGAGCCGCCATGATCGCATTGTCGGCCTGCCGCAAACACAGCTGGGCATGGTGCAGGAACGCCATACCGGAGCTGGTCGGTGTGACGCCAGTGGTGGTGCGATTAAGGAGGCGGGTTGACAGTTCACTTTCAAGTTTCGCGATCTGTTGGCTAAGGGCTGATACGCCCACGTCCAGTTCAAGCGCTGCGCGTCCCAGGCTGCCGTGTTCGAGGATTTTTACGAAATAACGCAGTTGTCTTAATTCCAAGCGTTGCTGCTCCACGTCAATTTGTTGTTGGAATGCCTACGTCTGAAGACTACCTATGGCAGCATTCCGGGCAGTAGCGCACTTCCTCCCGGCAGTGAGCCCACTTCTTCCTCCATGTGAAGAGAAGGCCGCATGCCAGGCATGCGTTGACAGGCGTTCACTCTTTTCAGAATGACTCACCTTCATCTAGTTTCGCGAGCAAAAATTGGCCACGTTGCCATAGTGCCTGCTGCCTGGATTCAGGCATGCGATCAAGGTTCTTATAAATCATGCTCATGCGCTGATTGCCACGCAGAAGGTCACCGTGACGCATCAGGAAATGCCAGTAGAGCGAGTTGAAAGGGCAAGCGTCGTGCGTCGTACTTTCACTGACTTTGTAAGCGCAGTTACGGCAGTAGTCAGACATTCGCTTTATATATTGGCCACTGGCGCAATAAGGCTTGGAGCCCACGTAACCGCCATCGGCGTGCATGACCATCCCCAACGTATTCGGCAGTTCAACCCAGTCGAACGCGTCCATGTATATCGCCAGGTACCAGTCGCAAATCTGGCTCGGCGCGATGCCGGCCAGCAGCGCAAAGTTGCCGGTCACCATCAGGCGCTGGATATGATGGGCATAGGCGTGTTTCAAACTTTGACCGATCGCCTGGCTCATGCAGTTCATCTTCGTAGCGCCCGTCCAATAGAACTCCGGAAGCGGCCTGCTGTTGCCAAACAGATTACCGCTGGCGTACTCGGGCATTTTCAGCCAGTAGACCCCTCGCACGTATTCACGCGAGCCGATGAGTTGGCGGATAAAGCCTTCGGCAGCGTTCAGCGGAATCCTGTGCGCCCAGTAAGCAGCTTCCACGTCATTGCACAATTCACGCAGATCCAGCAGGCCAATATTGAGTGCAGCGCTGATCCGCGCGTGGAACAGGAAGGGCTCATCACTGGCCATCGCATCTTGATAGTCGCCGAAGGCTGCCAGACCCCAATCGAGGAAATAGTCCCATAACGCCTGGGCGTCGGCGTGGGTTACCGGGTAGTCAAAGGTGTCGAGGACGCCATAGTGGCTGGAGAAGTTCTTTACGACCAGCGCCAGCACTTCCTGGGTAATCGCATCTGCCGAAAAGCGCACGGGCGAGGGGGGGCTCACGCCTTTTGGTAATGCCTTGCGGTTTTCCGCATCAAAGTTCCAGGAGCCGCCGACCGGGCTGCCGTCGCCATTGAGCAACAGGCCACTCTTGCGCCGCATCTCTCGGTAGAAGAACTCCATGCGCAGTTGTTTTTTATCTTTGGCCCAGGACGAAAATTCGGCGCGGCTGCAGAGAAAACGGCTATCGCTATGCCATTGGATCGCTAAGCCGCAGTCCTTGAGCGACTGCTCCAAGCGCCAGTCACCACACTCAGTCAGGTGCAGTTCCTCTGCGTGCAGCAGCGCCTGCCAGCGGCGCAATTCGCCCGGCACCGTTCCGCTATTCTGTGGGTCATCAAGGGTGACGTACTGCACGCGGATGCCACGCTGCTTCAACGCTTCGGCAAAATGGCGCATGGCGCTGAAGATCAGGGTGATTTTTTGCGGGTGATGGGGCACGTGGCTGGCTTCCTCCATTACCTCCACCAGCAGAACCGTATCCCGCTCCGCATCCAGCCCTTTCAATGAGGCCAGGTCGAAGGACAACTGGTCGCCCAAGACCAGGTATAGCCGGTGAGTCTTGTTCATTTGACAGGATCCAGCCTAAATGTGACTTACCAAGGCGCAGCCAGGGAGAAAGGAATGCGCAACGGCTCGATGGGACCCTCACGTGAGCCGCACATCTCGTCATGGACACACTGCTGCACAAGCACGCATGGAAATGGCGGGACAAGCGGCATTAACTCACGCAGGTGATTGATAGAACGAAGGTGCATAGGCTTCGCTACATCGTCCAGTAAAGTTAACTTCACGCTCAGGACACAGCGTCAGTGGTCGATGCTCTTTATTGTACAGATGGTATGGTCGCGTATAGGTTTTGCATAACATAGGCCGCATTGGGTAAAAAATTGATGCTGACAAAACAAGACTTTGCACAAGGCTGCAAGGCTGAATCATCGTGCTAATGCCGACGAGAAATTGCTGATCGCGTGTACGACTTGGCGAGCACTGTCCTGAATATCCAGGATCACTTGTCCAGCCTCACCGGCTAATTTGACGCCTTGTTCTGCCTTGTCTTTACTCGCCTCCATCCTGGTCACGGCCCCCTTGGCCAATTCACGATTGTGTTGCACCACCTCGACAATCTTGGTGGTGGCTTGGCTTGTGCGCGAAGCGAGATTGCGCACTTCGTCGGCGACCACCGCAAAACCACGACCCTGCTCTCCGGCACGCGCCGCTTCGATGGCTGCGTTAAGTGCGAGAAGATTCGTTTGTTCGGCGATGCCACGGATGGTCTGCACGATGCTGCTGATGACTTCCGACTGCTGACTGACAGCATTGATACCTTCGGCTGCGTGATTCAATTCGCCAGCCAGGCTTTGCATGACATCCACTGTCTCCTGCACCACTCGTGCTCCTTCGCGCGCTGTACCGTCGGTTTTCAATGAAGTCTCATAGGCCATGCGCGCGGCTCGTGACTCAGCTTCCTGCTGGAGCACCTGAGCAGTGATATCGCTCGCAAACTTGACGAATTTGTAAAGGCTGCCGTTGGCGTCGAACACCGGATTGTAAGTCGCACGTAACCAGACGGTGTGTCCCTGGTTGTTGAGGCGCTTGAAGTTACCAGAGAAAAATTCGCCTTGATTCAAGCGCTCCCAGAACTGTCGGTACTCGCTGGATTCACTTTCGCTATGCTCACAGAACAGACGATGGTGCTTGCCAATAATCTCATCCAGGCGGTAACCCATCACTGCAAGGAAGTTTTCGTTGGCGCTGATCACTTCTCCCTGCCGGTTGAACTCAATGGTTGCCATGGAACGGTTAATCGCCTTGATTTGGCTCTCCTGCTCTTGTTCCTTCTGTACCCGGGCAGTGACATCAGTCGCAATCTTGACGACCTTGATCACCCGTCCGGATATGTCGCGAACTGGGTTATAAGTGGCCCCCAGCCAGATCTCACGCCCTTGTTTGTCCAGGCGCAGGAAGTGGTCGTTTATGACCTCACCTTTACTCAGGCGTGACCAAAAACCTTGATAAGCGACGCTGTTGGCGTATGTCGGCGTACAGAATAAGCGGTGATGCCGAGATTGAATTTCCTCAAGGCGATAGCCCATTAGTCTCAGGAAATTGTTATTGGCGTCGAGGACAGTGCCATCAGGTTGGAACTCAATCAGAGCCATGGAGCCACCCAGTGCAGCGAGGGTGGCTTCGCAGTCGGCCAAGCGCTGCTGGCTGATGGCCAGTTCTTTTTTGATTTGCGAGTTGAACATATGTACCTCAGTGGTATGGACTGCTTGGCACTTTCATTAAACGCAATACTTATACATAGCGATAGAGATTGTACAAGAAAATCCGTGGTTAAACACGAGGTACGCACGTTGATCGCGAATCACGCATTGATCGGGTAGGGGATTGCGCATCGGCGTTTGCCCCTCTCTTTTCGCAGCTGCCGCATGATTGGCAGAGCACTCAATATCCGACTGAAAGGGGCGCACGGATGGCGCCTAAAGTCATTTCCGTAGCCGGTTATCGCGCAAGGTTTTGACGCCGCAAAGTCAGGCCACAGTGCCGCCCTTTCGAGTAGGGCGGCTGTCTTCCCCTTCGGGCGGCTACCATTGGGTATCGCTTATTTATCAATTTCCTCGGTACGTGGAGAAACCATAGGGGCTGAGAAGCAACGGGATGTGGTAGTGCGGGACAGTACCGTCCACCTCAAAAATGACGGGTACCTCCGGAAAGAAGCTGGATGTTTTGTGCGACTTGAACCACTCGCCAGTCTTGAAGGTGACACGGTACGTACCTTTCTCCAGACCCCGACCTTCCGGATACAGCCCGGTAATACGACCTTGCTCATTGGTTGCCGCGCTGTTGAGCATGTCCCAGTTTTTCCCGTCCTGTTTTTCCAATGTGACATTGACTCCAGGGGAGGGCAGGCCATCCTGCAAGTTGAGTACATGCACGCTCAATGGATTTGTTGCCGCTGATGCAAGGGTTGAAAGGGCACTCAATACAGCGCCAGCGAAGAAACTTTTCAATACAGTCATGGGGATGTCCTTAATTTTTAACGGCAGGTAAAACTTTGTTGATAGCGACCTCTGCACAACCTTCATCGTTTGCAGCGCCCCCTGCACCGGCCACTCCGATGGCGCCGATGACCTGACCATCGAATTTCAATGGCACGCCTCCGCCCAGCAGCAACAACTCATCGAGGGTGTTGAGGTTTTCAGCATCTGGAATAGCGCGAGCACGCTCCGCCAACACGCGCGTCGAAGTCTTGGTCGACAGGGCGGTATAGGCTTTACGTTGTGCGGCTAAGGTGTTGTGCGGGCCGACATTGTCATCGCGTTGCACGGCAACCAGATTGCCGCCACGGTCGACAACTGCGGCAACGGCTGTGCGGCCATCGGCGTGACAGGCCGTCAGCGCGGCATTTAGCAAATCGTTGGCCATTGCAAGTGACACGTCCTTGCGCTGCGCAACTTGATCCGGGGCTGCAACGGCGAATGCAGAGCTCATTGCGAGTGGGATCAGCAATGAAGTCGATAGGCTTTTACGCATGCTGTTTCCTTGGTGGGTTGAGTCTGTCTGAGTCATTGCCAGACATCATGAACAGCGCACCCCGTCAGAATGATTGCCTGCGGATTACCAATATGTAATGTGAGAAATCAGCGAAGCGGGCTAGCCTGTGCTCCAGTCCTGGAGGAAAAAATGCGTATCCTGGTGGTTGAAGATGAAACGAAAATGGCGGATTACCTGCGCAAAGCCCTGACTGAATCGGGCTATGTCGTAGAGATCGCCCTTGACGGGCTGGATGGCCAGCATTTGGCGCAGGAGAGTGAGTACGATCTGATCATTCTGGATGTCATGCTGCCGGGGTTGGATGGCTGGCAATTGCTGCAAATCATCCGCCGTAAGTGGCAGACCCCGGTGCTGTTTCTCACCGCACGTGATTCGGTTGATGATCGGGTCAAAGGGCTGGAGTTGGGGGCCGATGATTATCTGGTCAAACCCTTTTCCTATGCCGAGCTGTTGGCGCGCGTACGCACTTTGCTGCGCCGTGGCCCGCCTCGCGAGGTGGAGCATTTTGTGGCTGGCGACCTGAGCCTGGATTTGTTGCGACGCAAGGTAACGCGCAACGGAGAGCGCCTCACCCTGACCAACAAGGAATTCGCCCTGCTGCATCTTCTGCTCAGTCGTGAAGGGGAGGTGCTATCGCGTTCGTTGATTGCCTCACAGATCTGGCAAATGAACTTTGACAGTGACACCAATGTGGTGGATGTCGCGATTCGTCGCCTGCGGGCCAAGGTCGACGATCCATACTCGCTCAAGTTGATACACACGGTGCGTGGTATCGGTTACATGCTTGAGGTGCAATCTTGACTCTTTTTCCGCGCACCCTGAGCCTGCGCCTGGCGATCATGTTCGCATTGGTCAGCGCACTGTTACTGGGCTCCATTGGTTTTTATCTTTATCAATCGTTACAGCGAGAGATTGCGTGGCGCGACGACCAGGCCCTGCTGGGACGCCTGGAGCGAATGCAAGCATTGATCAGCGATAGCGACAGCATCGAGCAACTGCGAGCTCGGCCCAAGCTTTACGAAAACATGCTGGGCAATCGCGACAGTCTGCTATGGATTGTCGATGACACCGGCAAGGTGTTGATCGAAATCAACCCGGTGGGTATGACTTTTCCAAAGTTGCCGGCTGCCCCCCAGGCGCGCCTTGTTGAGGATCACTCTTCCGAGCCTGTGCGGCTTGCCTGGCAGGATGTCATGCAGGGTGATCGCGGCTTGACCCTGATCGCTGGCAAGTTGTTGGCTGAGCGTGAGCAGATGCTGGGGGTTTACCGACTCAGGCTTTGGTTGGCCATGTCAGTCGGAGCGCTATTGGCTTTTGCATTCGGTTGGTGGGTTAGTCAACGAGGCCTGCACCCTGTGCGCCTGCTGGCCAAGCGCGCTGCCGGAATCGATGTGCAGCATCTGCATCTGCGGCTGGATGAGTTCAGTGAGCTGAATGAGCTCAAACCGCTGTGTAATGCCCTCAACCAGATGCTTGCACGCCTTGAGGACGGATTCGCCCAGCTTTCACGTTTCTCCGAAGACCTCGCCCATGAGATGCGAACCCCACTAGGCAACCTGATGGGACATACCCAACAAACCCTGAGGCGCAGTCGTTCTATAGAGGACTATCAGAACCTGCTGGTTTCCAATCAGGAAGAGTATGAAAGGCTGGCCCGCATGATCGACAGCATGCTGTTTCTCGCTCGCACCGAGCAGCCAAACGCTTGCGTAAAATTCGAGCAAATCAACCTGCACGATCTGATCGAGCAGCTCTGTGAGTATTTCGAAGGGGTAGCGCAAGAACGAGATGTACAGCTGATAAACCAGGCCCAGGATCAATTGCTGGGGGATCCAGGCTTGATCCGTCGAGCACTGGCTAACTTGCTGGCGAATGCGCTGCGCTATGCAACTCCTACCTCTGCAGTGACGATCTGCAGCAGGGTTTTGGAGCACCGTCTCAACATCACGGTGCACAACCACGGCGAGCCGATTGCGGCAGAACATCTTCCACGATTGTTTGAGCGCTTTTACCGGTGTGACCCATCACGCAATCAACCCGACGATTCAGGTGGTCTGGGATTGGCCATCGTTCGTTCGATTATGCAACTGCATGGCGGGTGTATAACCGTTGATAGCAGTGACGCAGGTACGAGCTTTCACTTGGAGTTTCCCCTTATAAACGCCTGAGCTCTAACCGAAGGTATTGCACACGACACAGCGAATGATGGCAAATTGCCCTATAGTGAGTCTCGTTGCAGTGGTGACCATCGAGGAAGCAGCAAATGGAGCTCGAAAATTTTTCTTTCGAGCACATGCGAAAGGGGGAGTCGCAGTGCAGAGCACAAATCGTATCGGATCTGATTCCTTGGGAATTTTTTTCAATGCTCAGCGACCTTCAAATCGGCATTTATCGTTCGTTCACCCGCGATCTCTTTTAGCTTCAACGGTGCTTGCCAAGGCTCGGCTCTCACTCTGCGCCTTGGAAAAGTTAAAGTGATGCTTACCAGGCGGCGCCGCTCCCTGGCAGGTTTCATTATCCTCGCTGTCGGATTGGTCGGTTTTTCAGCTCTGTTACTGCTGAAGTCTGAGACTGAGCGTAGAGAAAAGCGTTTCTCGGAATACGTGCAAAATATTTCAGGTATCGTGCGAAATCAGCTTGATACTAATGAGGCTGTGCTGGCGGGTTTCTCGGCATTTCTTCAGGCCGTCGATCAGAGCGATACGGAAGCTGCGGCCCGGTATGCAGCTGTCGTTTTAGCCGCTTACCCTCATATTTATATGCTTGAGGCGGCGCGGGCGGTACCCATCGCCGAACAGGCGGCTTTTGAAGATCTGTTGCGCCGTACTTGGCGTCCAGACTTTCAACTCAAGGATTTTCCGAGTCTCACTCACCAACCTGCGCAACATCAGGTCTATCTCAATGAGACTTGGCCTGTGTTGTTCATGTACCCCTTACTCCCTGAATCGAGTTCGATCTATGGCGTCAAGCTAGAAACCGTCGCCTATCTCTCCTATGCGTTGGCTCGAACACACAATAATCAGAAGCCGGTCGTATCGCCTGTTTTCTCAATGTATGAGGGCGGTGACGCTTACATTCTGATGCAGTCAGTCATTCGTCCTGAACAGGATCGAGAGAACACTCGCCCCAATTTCTTTGGCAGCACGATGGTGTCTTTGCTTTTGATCAAGACGGATTCGCTAAAGGATGCTGTGAGTTATGCGAACGTGGATCCCCTGGTTCGCGTCAGTGCGGCCCTGAAAACCGCTGCAGGATCTGAAAGCAATGTTTTTTCAACGCAGACCGAGCAAGCCTGTATCTTGGATCGCTTCCTATTACCGGCGCTATCTGACCGGGTCGAGATCAGGAGTGTTTCGCAACCGATGACCTTGTTGTTTGAGCGTCAGTTGCGATTGGAGGATATTCTGACAGCGCAAACATTGATCATCCTTGCGGTTCTCGCGGGGGCGTTCGTGCTTGTGCCTGTGGTGTTGACTCGGCATTTCAAAGCGATCGAAAGAGCAGAGGTTGAACACGAACGCTCGGTTTATCTCGCAACTCATGACGTGCTCACCCAATTGCCTAATCGCTACCTTTTCGCCGATCGCTTTGAACAGGCCTCCGCCGATTGGAACGTGAACGGGGTTCCGTTTGCCGTGCTGTTGATCGACCTGGATCACTTCAAGGATATCAACGATAAGTACGGCCATGAGGTCGGCGATCAGGTTCTCCGAGCGGTCGCAAATCGCATGCTTCAAGCCACTCGCTCGTGTGACACCATCGCACGCTACGGCGGGGATGAGTTCGTGATTCTGGTTACAGGCATTACCCACCCCGAGAGTGCGGAACTGAAGGCGGCGAGAGTGCTCGAAACCATCGAGCAGACAGTCGTGACCAGTGCGGGAGAGCTTTCAATATCGTGCAGTATTGGTGTCTCGCTCTGTCCTATCCATGGCAATAGTCTCGATACATTGCTTAAGGCAGCGGATCAGGCCATGTATGGCGTTAAACAACTGGGGCGAAGAGGAATCGCGATGACTGAGTCCCCGCAAGCTTGAGATGCTAATAGGATGTTCAGGCTCATTTAATCGCTAAGTTCGGCAACAAAAAAAGCCAGGGAGCCAGGCTCTATTAAAGGTTCTCTGGATGCAGATATCATTTTTGCATATCGGCATTCCGACTTCTGATGCGGCCTTCCAGAATGAAATAACTTGCAACTCTTGTGTGATTGAGAAACCGCACGCGTCTCTCTAGATTTGATGTCGCAATGCCGGGCCCCTCTGACAGCTACCCGCTGCCATGTCGGAGTTGCAGTTTGTACAACTTCGACACTTAGAGGAGGGGCTCATGACTGCCCTAGAACCGTTCTTCCTGGCCGAGTTCCTCGGCACCGCCACTTGGTTGTGGCTAGTCTTTATCAGCATCGTGATAGGCCTGTTGGTCTTCGACCTCGGGGTTCTCCACCGTGAGCAGCGAGAAATCGGCGTTACTGAAAGTCTGCTGCTGTCTGCTGGCTATATCACGGCTGGCTTGCTGTTTGGCCTCTGGGTCTGGCAGGTCAAGGGGGTTGACGCCGGGATGGATTTCTACACCGGTTTTCTGATCGAGAAATCGTTGTCGATGGACAACGTGTTCCTGATGGCGATGATCTTCAGCTTCCTCTCTATCCCGCGCAGGTATCAGCACGAGGTGCTGTTCTGGGGCATTCTCGGTGTCATCGTGATGCGCGCGATCATGATTGGCCTAGGGGCGGCGCTGATCGCCGAGTTCAGCTGGATTCTCTATGTGTTCGGCATCTTCCTGCTGTTAACTGGAGTGAAGATGCTGTTCAGCAAGGTCGATGCCCATCCAAACCTTAGCGAAAACCTGCTGGTGAAGTTCCTGCGCAAACACATGCGGGTGACCGAGCAACTGCATGAAGGGCGCTTCTTTGTCCGTCAGGCAGATGCCAGCGGCAAGTCCGTGGTCTGGGCGACGCCGTTGTTCTTGGCCTTGGTGCTGATCGAGTGTGCCGACCTGGTGTTCGCCGTGGACAGTGTGCCGGCGATCTTCGCCATCACCCAAGACCCCTTCATCGTCTACACCTCGAACATCTTCGCCAGCCTTGGCCTGCGTGCGTTGTATTTCGCCCTGGCGGCGATGATTCACCGCTTCGCCTACCTAAAGTACGCGCTGGCACTGGTGCTGGTGTTTATCGGAGGCAAGATCTTCCTGGTCGGCATCATCGGCAAGATTCCGGCGGTTATTTCCCTGAGCGTGACCCTGGTGCTGCTGCTGGGCGGTGTGCTGCTGTCGCTGTGGAAAACCCGCGTCCAGGCCTCTGCTGGCACGCAGGAGTAAATCCAAAAAGGTGGTGGCCCCGGTCGGCTACCTCCTAGCGAATTGGCGACTCTGAGAAATGGGGTATTGATGAACAAGACGCTGCAAAGGATACCAAAGGGGCTATTACTGCTGCCGGCGCAGTCGAATTAGTTTTGGCCAAGGTCAGTTATCCCACCACGAGGCGTGTTTGCCTGCGATAAAAGGCGTGAATTGCCCATACCACCCCGACCAATAGCAACCCTGTCCCAAGCGCTTCCATAGGAGAGGGCCAGCGTTGGTTGATCAGCAGGCCCATCGTAGTTGCATAAATGGTTCCGCTGGCGATCAATTGCCCGCTGAGCGCCAAAGGTAGACGTCGAGTTGCAATTGACCACGCCCAGGCACCCGCAAGGGTAGCCCCTAACCCCTGAATCAACCCACAGACTAATAGCGCTTGAGTACCTGCTAACCCGCTCGGATGGCTAGCGAAGTGGGACAGGTTCAAGTGCAGACCAACGGGTATGAACGCCAGTATCTCGACGCTGCACATGAAGATCAGCATGGCTGACCACAACATGGGCGACATGCTTGGGCGCTGAGCCAAAGCACTTTCATTTAACAATCCAAAGCCCGTCCAAAATCCAATTGCCATTAACGATGCGAGCAGCCCCAGCAGTATCGAATGGGTCGGGAGCACCACCTTTGCGGCGCTAAAATCAAACACGCTCAAGTTGACCAAACTTATGCCCAATGCGGCCACCAGCAGCGGCCCGGCAATGGCGCGCCAGGGCACGCTGGAGCTTCGCATGTTGCCGGCGATCGCTAGCACAATCGGTACTGACCCCATCATTACCGGAGGAATCACCGGCCCAGCTGCCAAGACCGCAGTGGTGATCAGGAAGAAGTAGCCGATGTATCCCAAGAAGCCCAGCAGTGCTGCACAGGCCCAGTCGGTGAGTCGCAATTGCCTCACTTCGCTACGGTAAACAAACAGCACAAGCAGACTACCTAAACCGGCAAAGGCATAGCTCACCACAGCCAGATCAAAAAGGCTGTAATCGCCGACCAACCCCGGAAAGATGTAGAGAAGTGACCAGGAAAAAGTGGCGGCAATGGCCGCTATTAAACCTAGGGTCATACGCTCTGCTCCTTCTGGCACAGCTTCCGGATCCAGCAATGAGCTACGTGCCGGGCAGTGTCGAATACCCGCACATCCTGGCCCATGGCGCCGCTGACAAAACTACCCTCCAGCAAGATAAAGAGCCCCTCAGCAACTGCGTCAGGGTCGCTTGTACCGGCGCTCACAGCCAAGTCAGTAAGTTTTTCGCGTATCCCTTGCTTATGCCTGCTCACTGCCAAATGCACAGGGTGGCTAAACTGGGGGAATTCAGCCGCACTGTTGACGAACAGGCACCCGCGCTCGCTATCATGCAAAAGAAAGCGTTGATACAAATCGAAAAAAGCGAGCATGCCACTGACCGGGTCAGGATGCCCTGCCAAGGTGCGCGCTACCTCTTCACGCCAGCGTCGGTCACGCTCCTCAAGGCAAGCCACTATCAGCGCATCTTTGGAGGGGAAATGGTTGTAGAGCGTCATCTTGGTAACGCCCGCCATCGCGGCGATGGCCATCACACCAGTAATGTTTATACCTTGTGACAGAAATAGCTTCAGCGCTGAGTCAATCAAGCGCTCGCGGGTATTGTCCAACTTAAGGCACTCCGGCATAGGGACGGAATTGACTATACTGACCGGTAAGATCTGGATGTACCCAAATACGACCTGAATCATGGCCGCTACGACACAAGCCACAGCATGCTAAGGCGGCAGTAAATCGTAGGTTTGGCCAATCAGGACGTTCGCTACGCTAGCTAAACGCACCCTGCACCCGAGTGGTTAACGCATACGCTCTTGCCTCTGGTATGTGACGGGAATCGATCCACTGGGTAAGGATGTGCATTTATGGGGCTAGTTGTAGAGGTCGGCAAAGCGCCAATAACATCATCTTTGAAGCCGATTACGCTTGCAGCGACGTTTGAGGGCTTGCCTATTACATCGGATAAATCACTGAAGCTGGAACAAGCCCGTTTTCTGCCAATTTAGCGCCACGATGCTATCTTTTAACATCTATCAACCGAAATGGAGGTCGTCTTCAAGAAACCGATCGCTTCGAAGTAATAGGTAAGTTTGGACGGCAATACACGATTGTTGAATCAACGAGCCAGTCGTCACGAGATGCCATGATTGGCGATGAGTCAAAGTGGGTTAACGGATCATCATATTTGCGCGCGATAGATTTTTGTCCGGTCAGTCAAATCAGCGATTCCGAGTTTATAATTTTTCTCACCGGAGAAAAAGTGAAGAGGCTTAAATGAGCGCATTTCAATTTTCCGATTACCAAATCAAGCAAAGCAAACCGAGCTTGTTAGATCGCGGACTAAGTAGTAGCTAGAATTTTAAGGTCTACGATAAGACCCAATTAATGCCACTGACGTTTTATTTCCTGCCACTGCTCGTCTGACAGCCACTTATCTGCCAACGGAAAGAAAATATTTTCCTCCGAGTCCATATGATCGAAATATTTTTTGATAAAGTCATCGATAGTGTCAGCAATTACTCTCGTTTCCTGAGTTGTATCCTCCAACATCTTTAGCTGTCCAGCAATGCGTCCAAATGCTTGATGATCTCGCTCGATATCCTTGACCCGTTGGTGGATCGGTGCCTCAGTCCCTAACAAATACAGCCGAATAAGTTCTTCATTTTCATGGTGGCGTTGTTCTGCGTCACCATGCATGGCTTCCAGCATCTTGAACAACAACTTGCAGTCATCAGAACCATCGGATTCATGCCTTATCTTCCTCAGCAACTCTTTGATCTGAGTGATTTTTATAGCTGCCTCATGATGATAGGCCTGAAGTTCTTTCAACAAGACGTTCATATCAAAACCTCGTCACGACACCAAACCATCTCACAGAAAAATTTATTAACTAGCAACCTCTAAGGCAACCAATATTTAAATTTCCATATATATCAATACCTTGTTAATCGAGCTCGCCAAAATGACTTAACATTTTTAGTATAGGCGAGCATAGAGCTCTCATCCCCAAAAATTTGCCGCCTTTTGAAATAATTAAATATTAAATGAATAATCATATGCACCATTTAGATCTTTCGGATGTCGTCGCGCGAATACCGAGGGAGAGAGCGGTGCCGCCCATAAGGTAGATCCCGAGCGTTTTTTAGGAAGCTTCCAGTCAACTCATGTCCGCTCATGCTCCAAATCGGAAATTGACAACGGTCGTTTGCGATGATGTCATATGGCCACTAATAGCGAAGGGGCTTGGATAGGGCGTGAAGATGATATCGAGAGCTGTTGTCCCCGAAATTCGAACGGAAAGGGGATCCATGCGAAACAAAACGGATTTCTACTGCGAGACCACGACCAGAGCTTTTAATCTCTGTGCCTAATGTGTAGAAGCTGCGACTGAAGACCACCTACCAGACTCAAGTTGAAGGCGTAGATCCTCGGGTGCTTTGAGTCCCTGCAGGAGACGTACTCTTATCTGTTTCACACTCTCACCATTCAATGCTCCTGCGCCGTTGGCAACGCTGCGAGCAATAGCGCACTTGAGCCCAGCAGCGCGCCCATTTCTTGCGCCAGGCGAAGGGCAGTCCGCAGACCGCACAGGTTTTGACCGGGAGTTCACTCTTCTTCAAAACGACTCCCCGGCATCCAGTTTGGCGAGCAGTTTCTGGCCACGATCCCATAGCGCTTGCTGCTTTGATTCAGTCATGCGATCGAGGTTTTTGTAGACCATGCCCATGCGCTGATTGCCGCGCAAAAGGTCGGCGTGACGCATTAGAAAATGCCAGTAAAGCGAATTGAAAGGGCAGGCGTCGTCCGTCGTGCTTTCACTGACTTTGTACACGCAATTACGGCAGTAGTCGGACATGCGCTTTATGTATTGGCCACTGGCGCAGTAAGGCTTGGAGCCCAGGTAACCACCATCGGCGTGCATGACCATGCCCAGTGTGTTGGGTAGTTCGACCCAGTCGAATGCGTCCATGTAGATCGCCAGGTACCAGTCGCAAATCCGGGTTGGCGCGATGCCGGCCAGCAGTGCAAAGTTGCCGGTCACCATCAGCCGCTGGATATGGTGGGCATAGGCATGTTTCAAACTTTGGCCGATCGCTTGGCCCATGCAATTCATCCTGGTGTCGCCCGTCCAATAGAACTCTGGGAGCGGTCTGCTGTTGCCAAACAGATTGCCATAGGCGTAGTCGGGCATCTTCAGCCAATAGACGCCCCGAACGTATTCACGCCAGCCGATGAGTTGGCGGATAAAGCCTTCAGCTGCATTCAGCGGGATCCTGTGCGCCCAATAAGCAGCTTCCACGTCGTTACACAATTTACGCAGATCCAGCAGACCAATATTCAGCGCGGCGCTTATCCGCGCATGAAACAGGAAGGGCTCATCACTGGCCATCGCATCTTGGTAGTCGCCGAAGGCTGCCAGCCCCCAGTCGAGGAAGTAGTCCCACAAGGCTTGGGCATCGTCGTGGGTCACCGGGTAGTCAAAGTTGTCGAGGGCGCCATAGTGGCCGGAGAAGTTTTTTGCGACCAGCTCCAGCACGTGCTGTGTCATCGCATCGGCCGAAAAGCGCATGGGCGAGGGGGCTCTTAAGCCTTTGGGAAGTGCCTTTCGGTTTTCGGCATCAAAGTTCCAGGCGCCGCCGACCGGGCTGCCGTCACCATTGAGTAACAAGCCGCTCTTGCGCCGCATCTCACGATAAAAGAACTCCATGCGCAGTTGTTTTTTATCCTTGGCCCAGGACGAAAACTCGGCGCGGGTGCAGAGAAAACGGCTATCGCTATGCCAATGGATCGCTAAGCCACAGTCCTTGAGCGACTGCTCCAGGCGCCAATCTCCACACTCGGTCAGGTGCAGTTCCACTGGGTGCAGCAGCGACTGCCAACGTCGTAACTCTCCTGGCACCGATCCGCTGTTGTGCGGATCGTCAAGGGTGACGTATTGCACTCGCAGGCCGAGCTGCTTCAATGCTTCGGCAAAATGGCGCATCGCACTGAAGATCAGCGCGATTTTTTGCGGATGATGAGGCACATGGCTAGCTTCCTCCATCACCTCAACCAGCAGAATCGTATCCTGCTCGGCATCCAGCCCCTTTAATGATGGCAGGTCGAAGGACAACTGGTCACCCAAGACCAAACATAGTCGGTGAGTCTTGTTCATTCGACAGGTTCCAAAGGAAAGAGAATCACCAGGGTGCAGTCAGCGAAAAAGAAATGCGTAACGACTCGATGGGCCCTTCCCGTGAGCCGCACATCTCGTCATGGACACACTGCTGCACAAGCACGCAGGGGAATGGTGGGACAAACTGCAACAACTCACGCAGATGATTAATGGAGTGAAGGTGAATAGGCTTTGCTTCATCGTTCAGCAGCGTGAACTGGCCGTGATCCAGTCTGACTCGCGCCAGATAAAAACCGCCTTCCAGAGACAGCAGCTCCAGCTCTCGTACTTCTCCCTTCGCGGCCCGTTCGGTCAACGCTTGCAGATTCAACATTCACTCCCTGCCTACCAAGGTAGGCGTTCTCCGGTATATGCAAAGAAATTGCCGCTATCGGCAGGCGCCAAACGATCAATCAGTGATAACAACTCCTCGGCAGCAATACTTGCCGGCCTGGCTGCCGAGGCACTACGAAAGGGTTGTGAAAGGCCCGAAACAACGGTGCCAGGATGAAGGCTCAATAAGCGGGTATGAGGGCGTGTCCGTGCGAGTTCGATCGCAGCCGTTTTAATCAACATGTTCAATGCTGCCTTGGAGGCGCGATAGGCGTACCAGCCCCCCAAACGGTTATCGCCGATGCTGCCCACCTTGGCGGAGAGCACCGCCATCACGCCGTGGGGGTCAAGCAAGGGCAGGAAGTGACGCAAAACAAGTGCAGGCCCGAGTGTGTTGACTTGGAATATCGCCTGGAGCGCATCCGATTCAATAGATGTGTAACTTTTTTCAGGCTTGATGTCTTCGCGATGAAGCAGACCGGCAGCATGCAAAATCAACTGGTAAGGAGCTTCTTCAGCTAATTCGACGGCCGCGCTGGCGATACTGTCGGGCTTTTCCAGATCCAATCCTGGAGCACTGTTGCGCCCCAGTTCACGAACAACCGAACATTTTGGATCTTCGTTGAGCAACTCACAAAACGCGGTGCCAAGCGCTCCACTGGCGCCTATCACCAAAGCACGGTAGCCCTCGCCAAGGGAGTTCATACGGAAGGAACTGTTCATTTAGCCTCTGCGCAGAAAGACATGTTTTTTCGGCGTTAACCGATTCGTCCTATCAACTGAAGGAATTCGTGACGCGTAGCGGACGAATCGCGAAAGGCGCCCAGCATCACCGATGTGGTCATCACCGAGTTTTGCTTCTCCACGCCTCGCATCATCATGCACATGTGCTTTGCCTCAATAACCACAGCCACACCGGCTGCATCGGTCATGTGCTGAAGGGCGTCGGCAATTTGTTTGGTGAGGTTTTCCTGAATCTGTAAGCGTCGGGCAAACATATCCACCACTCGTGCGACCTTGGACAGGCCCAATACCCTGCCTGTCGGGATGTACGCGACATGAGCTTTGCCGATGAAGGGCAACATGTGGTGCTCGCACAATGAATACAGTTCGATGTCGCGCACGATGACCATTTCGTCGTTCAGCGATTCGAACAGTGCGCCGTTGATAACTTCCTCAAGATTCATCGTGTAGCCGTTGCAAAGGTACTGCATCGCTTTGGCTGCGCGCTTGGGCGTATCCAGCAGTCCCTCACGGTCAGGGTTCTCGCCTATGGCGACGAGAATTTCACGGTACTGCTCGGCTATTGATGGGTTCATTTAGACTCCTCGCAGCCATGCTGCGCTTCATCAGACGGCAATCCTTGGTGGTAGGGCCGTTTCTACTGCGCACGATATGAGGCAGATAACACGAGTTGCGCGAGATCACCTGTGGCTCAGGCTCTTCGTCGCGCACCGGTCACCGATACATCGACGGCGGCCATCGGGGTGAGGTAACCACGCTAAATGGGGACGAAGACGACAAAACAGCCGATAACAGAGTGCAAGCAGCGGTCTGAGTGCACGCCAGCTAAGCGGTTGGGCCCAAAATCCCAGGCCAGCGGCACGCCAGCTCCATAGGGTGGCATCCAGACCGCTAACCCAGCGGCCGTCGGCGAAACAGGCATGAAGCGTCGCCTGCATGTGCTCCAACGTGAAACCAAGTGCTTTGGCGTCAAACTCAGCACTGTTTATGTCAACAAAAAGCAGTCGGCTCTCTGCGGCGTGTCGGCGCAGAACCTTAATTTCTCGCGCACACAACGGGCAATCGCCGTCAAAGTACAGCGTCAGTGGCCAACACCTTTTATTATACATTGATCATGTCTCTGTATAGGTTTTGTATAAGATAAGCTCAAAAAAACGACCTGACAATCACGGGCATTCCTTTGCCGTTAAATGAACCAATCACGGCAGGCAGGCTTCACCCGCGGCACACCGACTGCAGTCACCGTAGCAGCAAACATCACGAGACTATCTTTGACGTATTTCAGGAAGCGCCACAGGCTGCCCCCGGAAATGCGGCACACCACGCCCCAGTACGGCGAAGATCAAGAGGGCGACACAGACATAGAACATCAGCTTGCCGGGCACCGACCAGGCTGGTTTAACCAGCATACGAGGGGATCGTTTCATCACCCCCTGACAGACGGCACTACATCGCGCATCGCTGCATAGCGGGCTGAGGTGAGTCGCATTTTCTTGATCTGGCGCAAAGTATCTACCTTCCTTGGGCGTATCTTTTTTATGTTTCTAACAACATTTTTTAGAAATGCTGGAAATTGGCGCTCATCCTTTACGTTTGTCAGTGTGTTTTTTCATACTTTCAAGGGAGTCCCATGAAAACCTCATATTTCGTAGCAGCGGCAATTCTCGCTGCTGGCTTGTCTGCCATCACCCCTCACGCCAACTCGCAGACACTCGAAAAAGTTGCCGACAGGAACAAAATCACCGTGTCTTACCGCGAGGCATCGGTACCTTTCAGCTACTTGATTAGCCCCACCAAAGCCGTGGGTTTCTCAGTCGATTTAACCGATGCCATCGTTGATGATGTGCGCAGGAAGCTCAAGAAGCCGAACTTGGAAGTGGCTTACATTCCTGTGTCTTCGCAAACCCGCATTCCGTTGCTGGTCAACGGCACATACGATCTGGAGTGCGGATCCACCACCAACAACGCTGCGCGTGGCAAGGACGTAGCTTTTGCAATTAGCCATTTCTACACCGGTACGCGCCTACTGACTAAGAAGAACTCCGGCATAAAGAACTATACCGATCTCGCAAAGAAGACTGTCGCCAGCACCGCCGGTAGCACCAACGAGAAGGTCATCCGCCAATACAGTACCGACCACAATCTAGACATACAGATCGTCCTGGGCAAAGACTACGACGACTCCTTGGCACTGGTTGAAAATGATCGTGCCGTGGCGTTTGCTATGGACGATGTACTGCTGTTTGGCCTCATGGCGAACTCTAAAAATCCCGACGCGCTCGAAGTAGTGGGTGATGCGCTGCAAGTTGAACCCTATGGCTGCATGCTTCGCAAAGATGATCCTGAGTTCAAGGAATTGGTCGATGACACCATAACCCGTCTCATGACGTCAGGCGAATTCGAAAGGCTATACACCAAGTGGTTTCAATCACCGATACCTCCGAAAGGAATGAACCTGAACATGCCAATGAGCGAACAGCTCAAAGCCAATCTCAAGGCCCGCAGTGACAAACCAGCGCTGTAAAGCTACCGGGTGAAAACGACCGATTCTGCTGAAAGCCGGTTATGAACAACCTTCCGTTCGGCGTTTGCGTCAACCGGCCATGCTAACGCTGCCTAAGCTCTGATTTACCGGAAATTATTCCGGAAAATACAAGGAAGGTGTGGCATGACGTTATTGAAGTGCTGCACGTCCATTTTTGTTGCTTACCCTGGCAGGTTGCTCGACCAGCAGCGCTTATAAACCACCACCAGTGCCTTCATCCGCAGTGACGCACATACGTCCTGGCATTCAGGCCTCAACCCGCCGGCTCTTCACACAGAAGCTAAGAATGATGACTCACAGGGAGTAAACTTTCCGAAGCATTTCGTGTAGGGATTTTGGCTTACGCCCCAGCAGTCTTTCCAAGGCATGACTGCTCTGGTCGAAAGCGCCTTTGTCGATGGCATTACCCCAGCCACTGAGGAATTTCGCGACCGCAGTGGGCCAGCCCTCAGCCTCTCGAGCGGCGATAAATGCTTCAACGGAAATCGGTTGGTAACTAATCGCCTTGCCCGTCAGTAAGGCCAGGCCGTCAGCGATCTCCTGGAATGACCAAGTCTGTCCCGCGTTCAGCAGGCAAGTGCGGTTTTCATATCCTGTTTGGGTTAACAGTGAAGCACCGGCCTCTGCCAGCTCTGCATAGGTGGCGAAGCTAGCGCGACCTTTACCTACTGGGGCACTGAAGCCTTCTTTTGCTGCATTAGCACCAATGAGGAAGGGCAAATCGTCGGCGTATAACGGGTGTTGAATGATTGTGTACGTGAGGCCGGACTTCACAAGCAATTGCTCGGTAGCTATATCGCTCTCTGTCACGCCTTCAATAGGCGCCAGCTCGTCGTTGATCCGTTGAATACTGGTGTAGACCACATGACGAACACCCGCCCGGCTGGCGGCAGTGATCGCGTTTTTATGCTGGCCAATACGATCACTGAACGCGACGGCGGACACCAGGTAGATTTTTTCTAATCCCCTGAAAGCTGCCACCAGCGAATCGTAGTCCGTGTAATCCCCGTAGCGTACCTCAACACCTAATTCGGCCAGAGGCCTGGCCTTTTCAGTATCACGTGCCATTGCTACGACTTCCGATGCCGGGATTTTTTGTACCAGTGAACGCAGGACAGCATTGCCCAATCTGCCTGTCGCGCCAGTAACGAGAATTTTTGCCATGGTGCTTTGATTTCCAATCTTGATAACCAGGTGGGAAGCCATCATGACCAAAGCATCAAGGATAAATTAGTCTTCAAAAGGTAGTATTAGCTTTAACCAAAAGTTGGAGATGAATATGGAAACCCTAGGTAATCTCGAATCCTTCGTCCGTGCCGCGGAAGCCAGCAGCTTTTCCGAAGCCGCACGGCGGATGGGGGTTTCCTCTGCTGCCGTGAGTAAAAACGTGGCTCGTCTTGAAGCCAACTTGGGGACTCGCTTGTTCCAACGCAGCACCCGAAGCCTCACCCTTACCGAGGCGGGAGAGTTGTTCTATCAACAGGTCTCCCAAGGTCTTGAGACTATCCAGGATGCCATCGCTCAAATAGGTGATGCCCGAGAAGTCCCCGAAGGGCGATTGCGGGTCAATTTGGCCCCATCACTCGCTTATGATTATGTATTGCCATTGCTCAAGACTTTTAAGCAGCGTTACCCCGCTGTGGTACCGGATTGGCACTTGGAAATCCGACGCGTAGATTTGATCGGTGAAGGTTTTGACGTCGCTATCGGTGGTGGAATGGAACTGTCACCTGGCGTCATCGCGCGCGAGTTGTCCAAACTTCATCTCGTGGCTGTCGCAGCTCCGTCATGGCTTGAGGGTAAACCGCTACCCACTACGCCCAGCGATTTGCAGGGGGTAGATGGCATCGTGATGCGTTCGACAAACTCAGGGCGTTTGCTGAGCTGGACGCTTCGTGATTCTGAAGAGGGACGGTTCGATCTTAACCTGAAACCAGCTGCGATCATGAACGACCCGGAAGCGCTATGCAGCTGTGCCGTGATGGGTTTAGGTGTCGCACTGCTACCCTTGGATCGCGCGTGGCCCAGGTTGCAGCGCGGTGAGCTGGTTCGACTGTTGCCAGATTGGTATGTGGATCTAGGCGTTGTCTCGATTTACTACTCCTCCAAAAAATCTTTGCCGGCCAAAACCCGGGTGTTCGTCGACTTTCTGTTGGAGCATTTTCAACAATCGCTCTGCCAACACTTTCGTGCCGATTGACGCCTACTCCATTTGAGCACACGCCACAATTCCGCTTCGCTACAAGATCAAGATCAAATTCACTGGATCCTCCGATGGATATAAAGCACAGGCAGTATCACCTTCGCTAAAAACTCCTCGCACGTTAATGCGAAGGCAGGTAGATGGGGTAGAGCCCCCAACTTGAGTGTAAAAGCTCAGCCTCTCTTTTTCATGTTTGAGGTCTGCGACACAATCTCACGGACGATGTTGACGAAAGCCCTGAGTCCCGCTGGCATATGGCGATTCGCAGGATAGTAAAGGCGCAGCCCCGGGTACGAAGGAGTCCAGTCCTCCAATACGCGGATAAGGCTTCCTGACGCTATATGGGCAGAAGCGGCGAAATCATTAGTCCAGGCGATACCGGCGCCTTGCAAAGCCGCCTCTAACATCAGGTGGTGGCTGTCGAGCGTCAACGATCCGCTGACGTCTACTGCTTGCTCTTCACCGCGCTTCTCGAATTCCCATTTGTAGATCGTGCCGCTGGGGAAGCGCACGCGTATGCAGTTATGTACGAGGAGATCTGCCGGAACCTTTGGTTTTTTGCATTTCGCGAAGTATTGAGGGGAACCGACCACTGCAAAGCGGAGTGGGGGAGTGATCGCAATGGCAATCATGTCCTGCGGAACGCTTTCCGCCAACCGTATGCCGGCGTCGAATCCACCAGCAACGATGTCAACCAGACTTCTATCGGTAACGATGTCTACCCGCATGTCTGGATAGCGCCTTAGGTACTCCAGTACCACTGGAGTCAGCACCATTTGCGCAGCACCTTCGGAGGTGTTCAGACGAAGGGTTCCCGCCGGTGTATCGCGGAATTCGCTTACCGCCTCCATAGCCGCGGAAATATCACGCAGAGCGGGCTGCACACGAATCAGAAATTGCTCCCCGGCTTCAGACAGAGAAACGCTTCGCGTGGTTCTGTGGAACAACCTCACGCCAAGGCGTTTCTCCAGTGCAGCGATCGCATGACTGAGTGCTGATGGCGACATTCCCAATTCCACGGCCGCACGACGAAAGCTGCGATGAGTAGAAACTGCGACCACGGCGTTAAGTTCGAGCAGCCCGGATTTCTGCATTGTACTAATTCCTGCATCAGTTCATCCAATATTAGCCCGATTGTTTGCGACAGTGCTGAGGCTTATCTTGGTCCACAGCAACTTTGCGCGGATCGGATTTCATAGGGGGATGTTGGCATCCAGAGCATTCAGGGATTTGATTCGGCTCAGCACGATCCGGCTCGGTACCCGGTGCAGTTGCCGCTTGGAGTTGAAGGCATCTTCATCCGCCGGTCATCCGGTGATCCCGCAAGTCAGTTCGACTCAGCGGCCATTAAACATGCGAGCAATAATTCATGACGCGTATCACTACACCGTTCGGGTTTCATTCAACTGCACAAGAGATCATTGAAGGGGTCGATCTCACTGGTAAACGGGCGATCGTAACCGGCGGAGCCTCTGGTATCGGGCTTGAGACAGCGCGCGCATTGGTCAATGCCGGCGCAGACGTGACGCTTGCAGTACGGCGTCCGGAAGCGGCGGAATCGGTTGCTGCCGAACTGCGCTCTGGGGGCAGGGGCACCGTTGAAATCCGCTCAATCGATCTGGCGGATCTGTCCTCTGTGAAATCGTTTGCTGTGTCTTGGTCAGAGCCACTTGATATCCTGGTCAATAACGCAGGGATCATGGCCGTTCCTGAGAGGGAGCTGACATCACAGGGTTGGGAAATGCAATTTGCAACCAACTTTCTCGGTCATTTTGCGCTCGTGCTTGGCTTGCAAGACGCCCTGATCAAAGCTGAAGGTGCGCGAATTGTATCGCTGAGTTCAAACGCTAATCTATTAGGGCCAGTGGTTTTCGATGACATCAATTTCGACTTCCGCACATACGATGCTTTCGCATCATATGCTCAGGCCAAGTCGGCATGCGCACTCATTGCCGTAGAAACCACCCGCCGCTGGGCGGAGCAAGGCATTTTCGCGAACGCTTTGAACCCTGGGGCAATCGCAACCAACCTTCAGAAGCACACCGGTGGGCTCAAGACCCCAATTGAACGTCAGAAGAACGTGCAACAGGGTGCAGCGACATCTGTATTACTGGCGGCGTCTCCACTGTTGGAAGGCATTGGTGGTCGTTATTTCGAGGACTGTAATGAAGCGTTGGTGGTCACCAAGCGTCCTGCCGATTACACAGGCGTGGCACCCTACGCCGTTGACCCAGATAACGCGCAGCGGTTGTGGGAAGTTGCCACGCGGATGATTGGGTGAGGTTATGTCCAAAAAAACAACCTTGAAGGTAGGCTTCATCGGGCTCGGTGACCAAGGAGGTCCGATGGCTCAAGCAATCGCCGAGTCTGGATTTGAGCTGCACATTTGGGCTCGTCGCCCCCATTCATTGGAAGCCTTGGCAGGGGCTCCTCACATCGTTGAGAAAACGGTTCAGACGCTTGCCGAGAATTGTGATGTTGTCTGTCTATGCCTCACCGACGACAAAGATATCGTCAGTCTCCTGGACAGCGGGCTTCGGCATGGGCTGAAGCCCGGCGCCGTTCTTGTAAACCATGGCACCGGAGACCCGGGAGAAAGTCGCCGTCTGGCTGCTGAACTTCAACAGCGGGGAATCCCGTACCTTGATGCTCCTGTAAGCGGAGGAAGACCAGGCGCGCTGGCTCGTACGTTGACCACTATGGTGGGTGGTGAGTCGCAGACTTTTTCCAAAGTGCGTGCAGTCTTCGAGACTTTTTCCCGAAGAGTTTCCCTGTTAGGACCGTCAGGCGCCGGCCAGATGACGAAGCTACTGAATAACGCCTTGACCATGTCCAATTTGAAGAACGCAGTGGATGTCTTCAGCTTGGGTAAATCTGTAGGGATGGACTTGGTACAGCTGCATGAGGTCATTGCTATGAGCAGCGGTTCGAGCACAGTTTTGCGAGCGATCAATAACGAGATCACCGCAGATATTGCTCCGCATCTTCAGGGACTTATGCACAAAGACATAGAGCATTTTGCCGACGCTATTCTTGACGCTGGTTTGAATCCCCAAGTCATGCGTGACCGCTGCCTTGCAGGTGCTGATGGACTAGTGGAGTTGGTAGGACAGCTCGCCGGCTGAAGCCCGCCAATCAGAAACTCTTATCGATGTCAGCTGGCGTAAACAAGGTGCAGGCTGCCGGCTGCGCGGGTGCCCTGAACCTAGCGCTCTGGGCACCTGGGCATCGAAAGTGTTCAGGTTGTTGGCGAATGCCCGCTGCTGGCCGGTTTCTGCCCTACACAACAGGCAGTTATCGACCGATCCTGTTGAAAAAGTCGGCCATGGTTTCCACGGCAGTAAAGTACGCGCTTGAGATTGAAATCTTCATTTAGAGGAGAGGATTCCGGGCTCAGATTTCGCGTAGCTGCGCGAATAAAAGGCATTTTCAGCTATCAGTGCGAGCGCAGTCTGGAAGGACCGACTTTTTCAACAGAATCGACCCATAGATGACGTTCAGCAACTGCAAAATTGAGCCAAGAGATGCCTTGGGAGAAAGAAGTCTGGCTTGGCTGTGCCGAACCTTGCAGCAAGCTCCGGGCTGTCGGTCCTCGACTCTCTCCCACAAGGGATGCCGGGATTTACCATCTCTTGGAATACCAACGCCAATATCGTTCCCATGCTGATTGTCGGTTGCGCCGTGGCGCTGGTTTCTTTCGCCGACACCGACCTACTGTCTCGCGTCTACGCGGCGCGGACCAGAACCTACGTGGATCCCAACCAGGAAATGGCCGGCCAGGCGTAGTCAACCTGGCCGCCGGTTTTTTCTAAGGTTTTGCGATCAACTGCAGTTCGTAACGCACGCCCGCGGCCGAAGCCGCTGTTGGATGTGAGCTTGGCCGACATTCTGGTCGAAGTGGAGGAAACCCAGCGCGCAGCGGGCATCACATTGTGCGTGACCGAGATGAAAGACCCCAGTCAAGGTGAGTTCAAGCGATTCGAGTTTTACACGTTACTGGGGAAGGTACGGATTTTCCCACGCTAGACGATGCCGTTGGCAGTTATGTGCAGAGTCATCCGGTTGATCTGGCGGATTGGGAGAACGAGGGGGCAGTGAGTGGTGCCGCCGTTGCTACAGGATGACGTGGCTATCAAAAAAATGCGCAATCTCGGGCCCCTTGCCCCCCGGCTCAATAAGCATCGTGTAAATTTGAAACTGTAGCCATTGAGCATAGGACGCGAGGCACAGGCTCGATAGTCGGTAAAGCCGCCATTCGAATAATAAAAAGAACACTGATGCGCCCAGGAGATATGCCATGAGATCGCAACCGGTCCAGCAAAAATCTCAGCAAGCAGGATTACAGAGCGTTTCTGTCACCGACGCCAATGTGCTGGCGAACTCTTTGTCGGAGTGGCAGCAAGAGTATCTGCAGATAAGCCCGGGGCAATTCGCAGGTTCGGTCACTGAAATTTCCGTGGGTGTGGTGCAGATTTTCCGTGAGGTGATGAATCAAGCGGTGGATCAACATGGGCAAACCCTGCCTGGCAAGTTTGCCTTGGGCATTCCCATCGCGTTGCGCGGCCACGGTTACTGGTGCGGTAAAGAGCTAGATTGCATTGATTCCGTGTTCTTTCTCCGGCCGGATTCCGAACTCAAATTCAAGACCCCCGGCTATTCGGATATTTATGGTGCATCCGTCGATGTTGAAGCCTTCAGGAAATACTCGCTTGATGATGAGTTTGATGACAAGAGTGTCATCGCGCTGACCAAGGAAGTCAGTGCACTGGCGCCCGAAAAATGTGCAGCCTTCCGGCAAGGCTTTGATAACTTTTTCCGTGCCGTCGAGGACAATCCTTCAATTCTCGAATCGGCGTCAGCCAAAAAACAACTCACCTTCGACATCATGCAATTGCTCCTTGGCATGACAGCAGACTTGCCCGTTTCGAAGAAATCTCACGCAGAGCAGTTCATTCATCGCCATGTTGTAGACAGTGCACGCAATTATATTCTTTCAAGAAAAAGTGAAGCGTTAACGGTGACAGATTTGTGTGAGGGGCTGCGCACCAGTCATCGTTCGCTGCATTATGCCTTCAACAAAGTCTTGGGGATCAGCCCCGTGACTTATCTGCGCTACATACGTTTGAACGGCGTCAGGGCAGAACTTGTCTCCAGCGATAAGCCAACCTTGATTAGTGAAGTGGCCGCCAATTGGGGCTTCTGGCATATGGGCATGTTCAGCGTCTACTACAAACATCTGTTTGGCGAACGGCCGTCGGAAACACTTAAAAACCATCGTTCGACGGTAATTACTTAATACCTGATTGTGAAACAGCATGCCCGGGGACACGACCCGGGCATGACGGGATTTTTTTGTTCAAAAAAACCGGAGGACATCATGAGTAAGTTGAACGGGAAAGTGGCCTTGATTACCGGGGCTTCAAAAGGAATGGGGAAATCTCATGCCAGCATCTACGCAAAATATGGGGCCAGCTTGATCCTGGTTGATCTTGATGAGTCAATCCATGAAGTGGCAGCAGAGATTAAAAATACCTACGGCGTGGAGGTACTTGCGCACGTCGGTGATGTGACCGATCCGCAGGCCATGCGCCTGATTGCCGAAAAAGGCATGCAGCGTTTTGGCCGCTTGAATGCGCTGGTCTGCAATGCCGGCGTTTGCCGACTGGCGAAGTTTCTGGATTCCAGCGATGCCGATCTCGACTTGCACATCAACGTTAACGTCAAAGGTGCATGGCATACCGCCCGGGCGGTTCTGCCGCACATGATCAACTCCGGCGGCGGTGCGGTGGTCGTCATGTCGTCCGTCACCGGTGACCTGACGGCCGATCCGGGTGAGGTGGCCTATGCCTTGTCCAAGTCCGCGCTGATTGGCTTCACCAAGGCGCTGGCGGTGGAAATGGCTCCCCATCACATTCGGGTCAATGCCATTTGCCCGGGCTTCATATGGACACCGATGGCGGAGCAGGTCGCCAGGCAAGTCAATCCGGACGATCCGAAGTCGGTTCTTGATGAACTGGCCACAGCCATTCCCATGAAACGCCTGGGCAGGCCCGATGAAGTCGGTGAGTTGTCGGCATTCCTCGCGTCCGACGAGTCCAGTTACATCAACGGTGCGCAAATCGTGATCGATGGTGCCAGCACGCTGCCTGAGACAGTCAGCATCGGGATGTAACCCACGTGAGTTTTCAGCAAGGACGCTACTGCATCGACCCATTGGCGTGATCCATAACAATAAAAGAGTGGAGCTTTTGTGATGACAGAGCTAACCGAATCCCTGCATGAAGAGGCGCCTATAGTCAGTGAAAAGCTGAAGGGCAACCTGGGTACTTATCAGATCGCATTGTTAGTGATTGCCGCCGCCGCACCTTTGGGCGCTGTTCTCACAGCCGCGCCCATCGGCTTTCAACTCGGCAACGGTCCGGGGCTGGCCGGAACATTTTTGCTGGCCGGATTCTTGATGGTTTGTTTCTCGGTCGGCTATGGCGAGTTAATTCGCGCGATCCCGGGTGCTGGCGCGTTTTACAAGTATCTATCAGTGGTGTTTGGTCCGCGAGTTGGCGCGGGCGCGGCATGGGTAGCATTGGCGTCCTACCTGGCAATTACCATTGCCCTGGCCATTGTGTCGGGCTACTACACCAATTTGACCTTGCAAACATTTGGCGTGGATATTGGCTGGACGTCATGGACATTGTTGCTCATGGCGCTGGCGTCTTATCTAGGCCGGGAGAACATTGATTTTGCCGCGAAGATCCTGGTGCCATTGGTGCTTGCTGAGTTCTTCATGCTGTTTCTGCTCGGTATCTCCATTTTCATGGATAAAGGCCTCGCTGCGTTTCCAGTTGAAGCGGTATCGATTGATGCAATAACGTCGCCCGGCCTCGGGGTCGGAATGATGGTCGCGCTGGCAGCGTTCCTCGGTGTCGAGTCCGCAGCGCTGTATGCGATGGAAGCCAAGCGGCCGGAAAAATCCATTCCGGGTGCCACGCGTCTCGCAGTAGCTTTGGTGGCTGTCGCTTACTTTGTGATTATCTGGCTGATTGTAGGTGGCATCGGGGTAGAAGCGATCAAGGGCGAAGCGGCATCGGCGCAAGGCGAACTGATCATCAACCTGTTCTCGACACGCCTGGGAGGCACAACGGCCACCCTTGTTTCGATCATGCTGTGCACCAGCAATTTCGCCTGTTTGTTGTCGCTGCACAACGCGGCCACTCGCTACGTGCATGTGCTGGCCAAAGATAAACATTTGCCGCGTGTGCTATCGAACATTCATCCGCAAAAAAACTCCCCGGCCAATGCGAGTCTTCTAGTAACGGTGTTGGTTGCAGTCTGCATCGCCGTCCCATCGTCGCTGGGTTACGACGCGTTTGTCTTCCTTTTCCCGGTGACGCTGGCTTTGGGAACGATTGGGCTCATCGGGCTTCAGGCATTCATTTCGCTGGCGGTGGTTGCCCATTTCAAGAAAGTCAGCTCTCGCAAGTATCTCAAAGTCTTGGTCAGCCCACTGGTTGCACTGGCGGGGCTTAGCGTGGCGGTTTACTTGATCTATGAGAACTACGGGCTGCTGACCGGCAGTGAATCTGCTTGGGTGAACGGAACGCCATTACTTCTGGTGGTGCTGTTCTTTTACGGCGTGATTAAAGGCCATTCAAAGAACAATTAATTCAACAGTCCGTCGGACGCTGTAAGCACCGCATTAGTGCAGGTTGCTCTTTGATAGTGCAAAGTGATGACTAAAGTCTGGATAACTGGAACGCGCAGGAGGGTTGCCGACCTGACCGCAGCGTTGCCGGATCACTTATCCGCTGTGCCTTGAGCGATTAAAAAGCCAGAAACATGCCAGCTCTTTTAGTTTGGCGAGTGCCCGCTATGTTTCTGCCAATTTGTGTTAATGCGCCTGCGGTAGTTGGTCGTAGCCTTTATAGGCCGACTTACCGCAGTGCTGCAGTTTCTTCATCATCCGAATGCCTTTAAACCCAAAAGTACATTTGACTGGAAGAGTACGAAGCATGAACGTTAATCTTAAAATAACCACCGCGACCCACCCGCTTGACCCGCTTTCGCTAGAGGAGCTTGCTTTGGCGAGCGGCATCCTGAAACGGGAAAAAAACCTTCACGACAAATGCCGCTTCCCGTACCTGCATCTCGCCGAGCCGGATAAGCGTGAGGTATTGGCCCATGTGCCAGGCCAGGCATTTTCCAGGCGTGCATTTGCCTTGGTGCTGGACAAATTGACGGGCAACACCTTCGAAGCGCTGGTTGATTTGAACAGCCAAACCCTTGTCGATTGGCAAGCGGTCGACATTGAAACCCAGGGTCATGCACCGATCATGATTGAGGAGTTCGACCTGTGCGTGGAAGCTGTGCAAAACGACCCCGAGTGGCGTGCGGCTGTCAAGCGCCGGGGCCTCACCGATGCCGATATTGAAAACGTACAGATCGATCCCTGGTCATTCGGGCATTTCGGCGATGATGAACGTTATCAGGGCAAGCGGTTGATGCGCGGTGTCGCGTTCTACCGTGACAAGCTGACCGACAACGGCTACGCCCACCCGATCGAAGGACTGGTTGCTATCATCGACCTGAACAAAGGCGAGGTCATCGAGCTGTTGGACGACGGTCGTCTGACGCCGATTCCCAAAGCCACGATCAACTACGATTCCGCGTCCCTGGGCCAGCCGCGTGACGGACTCAAACCGTTGCACATCACGCAGCCCGAGGGCGTGAGCTTCACTGTCGATGACTGGAAAGTGAGTTGGCAGAACTGGGAGTTCCGCGTCGGCTTCACGCCGCGCGAAGGGCTGGTTCTGCACCAACTGGGCTACAAGGACGGTGACGTCGTGCGCCCGATCCTCTATCGCGCCAGTGTCACCGACATGGGCGTTCCCTATTCGGACAACGAGCTCAATCATTACTGGAAATGCGCGTTCGATGGCGGCGAATACGGGCTCGGTCGTCTGGCCAACCAACTGGAGCTGGGCTGTGATTGCCTGGGGGCGATTCGTTATTTCGATGTGCCTTCGGTCAATGATCAGGGCGAACCTTTTGTCATGAAGAATGCTATCTGCATGCACGAGGAAGATTACGGCACGCTTTGGAAACACTATGAGTTTCGTACCGGTGTGTTCGAAATGCGTCGCTCCCGGCGCCTGGTGATCAGCTTCTTCTGCACCGTGGCCAACTACGACTACGGGTTTTTCTGGTACCTCTATCAGGACGGTACGATTCAACTCGAAGCCAAGCTGACCGGGATCATCCAGACCGCCGCGTTAGCTCCCGGTCAACGCCCCGCCAGCGGGGGCGGCATGGTCACACCCGAGTTCTATGGTCCGACCCACCAGCATTTTTTCAGTGCGCGTTTGCACATGATGGTGGATGGCGAGCACAACTCTGTGACCGAAACCAATTTCCAGTCGCGCCCGCAAGGCGAGGGAAATACCTGGGGCAACGTCTTCGACAGTGTGACCACCACGTTTACCCATGAGCTGGACGCCGCCCGTGAGGCCAACGGCCAGACCGGGCGCTTCTGGAAAATCATCAATCCGAACGTCAAGAACGCCGTCGGCAATCACCCCGGCTACAAGCTGATGGCCGAGCACAATCCGGTCATGCTCGCCCAACCCGACAGCTCGTTTGGTCGACGTGCAGGGTTTGCCAGCAAGCACCTGTGGGTGACGCCTTACGCGCCCGGCGAGCGTTACGGCTCCGGCGATTACCCCAACCAGCATCGGGGTGACGGCCTCCCGCTGTACACGCAGAACAACCGCGAGATCCAGAACCAGGATCTGGTGGTATGGCACACCTTTGGCCATACCCACATCTGCAAACCGGAGGATTTCCCGGTGATGCCGGTGGAATACGTTGGGTTCAAACTCAAGCCCAATAACTTCTTCAACGGCAACCCGGCCATGGACTTGCCGGCGAGCAGGGACCAAGCCAGTGTCCAGGACGGTCAGCCGGCCAGTTGCTGCAAACACAACGCCTGATCAGGTCTCTATCGATGAATGCCCAAGCGCTCTGCGCTTGGGTCGAGGGTGGTTGTCATGTCTGGATTTTCGAGTTGGGCCTGGCTGGAGTTATTGCCGATAGCCGTGTTTGTTTGCTGGGTGAGCGGAGGGCCTAAGGGTTGGAAGCGTCAACCGTTGTTGCTGGGCGGTGCTGCGCTGGTGTTTTTGCTGGGCATGCAGCCGGCGCTGGACGCCGCTGCGCGCCACAGCGTCTGGCTGCACTGCCTGCAAAGCGCCTTGATTCATCACCTGGCGCCGATCCTTTTACTGTTTGCCATCGCCCGGGAGCCGGCCAGTGAAGCGGGTTTCACAAAGGAAGGGAGGGCGGTGCGCATTTGGGTGGTGATTGCGTTTGGTGCAATGAGCGGCGTATGGATGCTGCCGCAATTGCATCAACGATTGATGGACGATGCCACGCTGTATGCGCTGATGAAATGGGCCATGGCCGTGAGTGGGTTGTGGTTGTGCCGGGTAATGGGGCGTTATTGCCAGCGCGCGGATGTTCCCTTGCGCAAGCAGTGGAGCTTCAGCCTGGGGGTGGCGCTACCGCAAGTGCTGGTCGGTGTGATGCTGCTGCTCAGTCCACCTCTGTATCCCATGCACGGTCACTCGATGATGCACATGCACGGTGTCGGGAACATGAGTGCTCAACTGGATCAGTTTTTGGGGGGCGCGCTGATGTGCCTGTCGGCGTTGCTTCTGCTGTGGGTCGATCGTGTTATGCACCGCAAACCTGGGCCGACTATCAACGCCGTTGGGCCGAGGGTGAATGGCCAAACAGGCGTTTGTACTCCTGGCTGAAATAGCTTTGATGGGTGAACCCCCAGCGGTACGCCACATCGGCAACGCTGGGGGCCGGGTGTTCGGTAAGGCTGCGCTGGGCGGCATTCAAACGGACGGCGCGCAGATACGTCAGAGGCGAGCTGCCGGCGATTTTTTCGAAGCTGTAATGCAGCGTGCGGCGGGGGATCTTCAACTCCCTGCACAAGTTCAGGATCGACAGCGATTCCCCTGCAGGGCTTTGCAGCACGCGCTCATGGCAGTATTTGACAATGTGCTGGTGGCTGCCGCCCAGTCCCTGTAAGCGCACCGGGTTTTGCGGCTCCAGCACGTCGAGCAGCGTATCGAGTACGCAGTTCTGAAGGGCTTGATCATTGAGGTCGTCAAGGGTTTGGAGCTGATCAAGCAGGCCGGTCATGGCAACCTGGGCACCTTGTAGACCCCCGGCGCACAGCTTCATTCCGTAACCCCTGGGTCGACGGTAGAACAGTTCAACGTCCTCAGCGACCAACAGTTGTTCAAGCACCTGGCAATTTAACGAAACCACAATGTAGTCAGTGTCCGGCGGTGTGACGAAGAAAAAATCGTCGTCGTAGGGCAGGAAGTTCAGCCCGTCGGCAAGAAGGCTTCGATTCGGCGCCACGTCGGGCTGACTCGGCAGGTTCACCGGCAGCAGCAGGTTTATGCACTGGGCAGGCGTGTGCGTGTGCTGGGCAACAGCGCTGCTCAGGGTTTCACGGAACAATCGGACGCCGTTCAGTTGCACGTCCTGCAGGGCACCGTGAAAAGCACCGGGCGTCAGCTTGTCGTAGTGTTGCGACCAGTGCGCCAGTGATGCGGCGTGTTCGATGATTTCGTCGAAGTGTTGAGTCTGCCTGTGCATCGTGCGGCACCGTTACGCCTGTCGCTTGTCCTTACAGCAGCAATCCGGACGCCAATGCCCGGAAACTTTCGACGGCTTTTTCAGAGGCGGTCTGGGGATCCTCAGCATGTGCAATCCACAAGGAAGCGCCGAGCAGGGCACCCATGATCAGGCGCGCCGTCGTTTCGGTGTCGACCACGCGGATCGTTCCTTCGTCAATCAGCTTTTGAATGCTGCGTTGGGTGCTTCGGATGCACGCGTTCTGGCTCGGCCATTGCGACGGGTCGCCCAGTACCGCTGGCCCGTCGAGGAAGAGAATGCGCTGGATTTCAGGTTCCAGGGACATCTTGATGTAGGCGATGGACTCATCGATGAAGCCGTCCCAGGTTGTGCTGGCCTCTTCGATAATGACCGACAACCGTTCCATCATTTCTCCATCTATCTGGGCGATGACGGCCTGTAGCAAGCCCTTTTTGTCGCCAAAGTGATGGTACAGCGCACCCCGGGTCAGACCCGCTTGAGCGGTGAAATCGTCCATCGAACTTTCCGCATATCCCTTCGCAGCAAATGCGTCTCGCGCCGCCTTGATCAGTTTGCCGCGAGTCTCCGCAATCATGTCCGCACGCTTCTGCGCCATCGGTCGTGTTCCCTATAAAGAATTTAACATTCATTGCGTATGTAAGTTGACATACTTCGCGTATGTCGTATTGTGTATCACATACGAGGCGTATGCAATGAGTCTGAGCTGTGTGCTCTCAGCCTCGGGAGCCCCGCCATTTCGCACAGGATACCGAGCAATGCGTGAACAGCGCGATTCCGATATTTCACTGCACCCCGCAGGTCAGGGGAAAACCCTGGGATTTATCCTCAACCCGGTCGCCGGAATGGGCGGACGCGTGGGGCTAAAGGGCACCGACGGGGTCGAGGTTTTGCAGGAAGCAAGGCGCCGCGGTGCGCAACCCGTTTCAAGCGATCGGGCCTTGATCGCGCTCAAGCGTCTGGCGGCTTCGACGACGCCATTCCGGCTGATCACCGGCTCGGGTGAGCTGGGCGAAGATGTCGCGCGCGCCGCCGGTCTCGACCCTATTGTCGTCTATACGTCGTCGCCGGGAGCGAGCCGGCCCGATGACACCCGAAATGCCGCGCTCGTCATGGCGCATGCCTCGGTCGATCTGCTTTTGTTCGCCGGCGGAGATGGCACCGCGCGCGATGTGCTGGAAAAGGTCAGTGATCGTGTACCGATCCTCGGTATCCCTACGGGTGTGAAGATGTATTCCGCCGTGTTCGGCACCAATCCGCAGAACGCTGGACATCTTGCGGCACGCTTCGTTGCCTGCGACTCGTCGGTGCGCTTTCGCGAAGCCGAGGTCATGGACATCGACGAGGCTGCCATGCGCAACGATCAGGTGTCGGCGCGGCTGTATGGCTACGCCCGCAGCCCGCACCAACGTCACCTGACGCAAAACGCCAAGGCCGGTTCCTTGGCCAACGAAAACATGGCGCTCGACGCCGTGTCCCGACAGGTTGTCAGGGACATGAAACCCGGCTGCCTATACCTGCTGGGGCCAGGCACCACCACGCGACGCATTATGACCGAGCTCGGCCTGCCGTCGACGCTGTTGGGCGTAGACGCGGTCATGGACGGTGCGCTGGTGGGTGCCGACCTCAATGAACACGCGTTGATCCGTCTGATGGAAGGGTACGAGACACGCATCATCGTCGGCGTTCTGGGCGGTCACGGCAGCTTGTTCGGCCGTGGCAACCAGCAGATCAGCGCCGAGGTCATTCGCCGGGCAGGGCGCGAACACATCATCGTGATCACCTCGATGGACAAGCTCCTTTCCCTCGATACCGGCTGCTTGCGCGTCGACACGGGTGACGCCGAAGTCGATGCCATGCTCAGCGGCCACATACGCGTGCACACAGGGCCTGACCGGTCCGTCTTCTTCAGGGTTCGATCCTGATCAATTGTTTCATCCGATAAAAACGAGGATAACCCCATGAGTAATCATGTCGCCCACCCCTACATGGCGAATTCTGTTCCTGCACTCAAACAGGAGATGCTCGACTCGATCGGTGTAGACAGCATTGAGGAGTTGTTCCAGCAAATTCCCAATGAACACCGCCTGCAACGTCCGATTGATTTGCCGCCGGCGCTCAACGAGAGCGAGCTGCGTCGGCATCTGCTCAGCACGCTGTCGAAAAACAAGACCTGCGAGCAAAACCTTAACTTCCTGGGCGCCGGCTGTTGGCAGCATCACGTTCCGGCAGCGTGCGACGAAGTCGTGCGCCGTAATGAATGGCTGACCTCGGTGTTTGGTGAGCCGAGCTCCGACCACGGTCGCAATCAAGCCTGGTTCGAGTTCTGCAGCCAGCTCGGCGAGCTGCTGAACATGGATCTGGTCGGCCTGCCGGTGCGCAGCTGGGGTTGCGCTGCGGGTCACGCCATTCGCATGGCAACCCGAATTACCGGGCGCAGCGAAGTGGCGGTGGTCCGTGCCATCGATCCTGAGCGGCTTTCCATCATCCGCAACTACTGCGAACCCGTGGAAATGCCGGGCCACATCGTCGTGCGACTCGTCGACTTTGACCCGAAAACCGGCTTGCTCGATATTGATCACCTCCGTGCCTCGATCGGTGCGCAAACGGCTGCGGTCTATTTCGAAACACCGTCTTATTTCGGTGTGATCGAACAGCAAGGGGCCGAAATCGCCGCCATTGCCCATGCAGCGGGTGCCGAAGTCATCGTTGGGGTCGATCCGATCTCCCTCGGCGTGATGGCCGCACCGATTGATTTCGGCGCCGACATCGTAGTGGGTACCACTCAGCCGCTCGGCGTGCATATGAACTGTGGTGGCGGGGTCAGCGGCTTCATTGCAACCCGCGACTCAGAACTGTACGCCCACCAATACCCGACGCTGTTCATCAGTATCGCCGAAACCACCAAGCCCGGCGAATATGGTTTTGGCCTGAGCTTGTTCGAACAATCGTCCTACGGCTTGCGTGACAAGGGGAATGACTGGACCGGTCATTCGGTCTACATGTGGGCCATCGCCAATGCCGTCTACATGGCGATGATGGGACCAAAGGGCTTCGAGGATGTAGGCAATCTCATCCTGCAACGTGCTCACTACGCGGCGAAGTTGCTGAGTGAAGTTCCCGGTCTGGCAGTGACATTCCCTTCCGGTTTCTTCAAGGAGTTCGTGGTGAATTTCGACGCCACTGGGCTGAGCGTGAAGGACATCAACAAGCAGTTGCTCGCGCTCGGGATCTTCGGCGGCAAAGATCTGACTCACGACTTTCCGGCGCTTGGGGCCAGCGCCCTGTACTGCGTCACCGAGATTCACACACAAGCCGATATTCAGCGCCTGACTGCTGCACTTAAAGAGGTCATCGCACAATGAGCACTCCACTCAAGGAATACCATGCTCCCGTCTGGAGCGAACCCGTCATTCTGGAGATGGGCTATCCCGGCCGTCGCGGTGTGATCTTTTCCGACGTTGAGGCTGACGTGCAAGCGGCTGTCGGCAGCGCCGTCGATTTGATTCCCGCGAACATGAGGCGCTCCAGCAAACCGGCGTTGCCGGAACTGTCCGAGCCCGAGGTGTTGTATCACTACTTGCGCCTGTCGCAGCAGACCCTGGGCATGATGAACATCAGCCTGTTCGGCACCTGCACCATGAAGTACAACGCGCAGATCAACGAGGCGATGGCATGGCGCCCTGAAATTACTCACGTGCATCCACATCAGGACGAGGACACCCTGCAAGGCGCGCTCGAAGTCGTGCATGGCATGGACACGATTCTGCGCGAGTTGTCCGGGATGGACCAGTTCATCTTCCAGGCAGGCGGCGGTGCTGACGCGGCGTACACCAGTTGCGCGGTGACCCGTGCCTACCATGCTTCCCGTGGCGAACTGGAGCAGCGTGACGAGATCATCACCACCATCCAGACGCACCCCAGCAGCGCCGCGACGGCAGCTGCCGCCGGGTTCAAGGTCATCACCCTGATGATCGAAGAGAACGGTTACCCGTCGCTCGAATCCCTGAAGGCCGCCGTGTCCAACCGCACGGCAGCGCTGATGGTGAACAACCCCGACGACATGGGCGTGTACAACCCGGAAATTCGTGAGTGGGTGCGCGTGGTGCATGAAGCGGGCGGTCTGTGCTTCTACGACCATGCAAACTTCAACGGCGCGATGACTAAGATTCGTGCGCGAGAGCTCGGTTTCGACGCGTGCATGTTCATGCTCCACAAGACGTTCGGCGCACCGAAAAGTGGAGTGGGAGGCCCGGCAGTGGGCGCCTATGGTTGTTCGGCAGAACTTGCACCGTTCCTGCCGGCACCGGTGGTGGCCTTTGACGGTGAACGATACAGCCTGGATTACGACCGTCCGCAGAGTGCCGGCAAGATCCGCGAGTTCTGGGGCAACGTTCCGGTCATCCTCAAGGCCTACGCTTGGTCCCGCGCCATGGGCGCAAAAGGGATGGCTGAGGCGTCGGACATTTCGGTACTGGCCAACAACTACATGGAAAAAGGCTTGCTGGCTATTCGTGGCGTGACTCGTTCACACCCTGAGGCTAAAAGCCACCGGATGGAGATGACGCGCTACAGCCTTGAGCAACTCAAGGAGGAAACCGGAGTCGACGTCCATGACGTGCAAAACCGCATGAGCGATTTCGGTATTGATCCGATGTGGAGCAGTCACCACCCGTGGCTGGTACCGGAGCCGTTCACCCCCGAGGCAGGCGAGATGTACGGTAAAGAGGCGCTGGACACCTGGATTGCGGTGCTTGCGCACATATCCGACGAGGCTTACTCGAATCCGGCGATCGTCAAGACCTCGCCGCACAACCAGGCGATTCACCGGTTGAAGAGCGCACCGCTGGAAGACCCGGCTCATTGGGCCATGACCTGGCGTGCGCACCTGCGCAAAACCAAGCAACAGACTGCTTGAACCTGGCGTTTGCACGCAGCGGCCCCGTTGATCAGGCGGGGCCGTTTTGAAACCTGATCAGAGCTAACAATCAGCCATCGGAGGTTTCCAGCACAGTAAAACAGGCTGGTGATTTCCCCCACAGGATAACCTCATGTCGATTTTCGAAACGGGCCTGGCGCCCTCGGCAGTCAACCATATCGCCCTTTCTCCGCTGAGCTTCATCGAGCGCACAGCCTCTGTCTACGGTGAGTATCCCGCCGTGATCCACGGCGCCATCCGCCGCAACTGGCAAGAGACCTATGAACGTTGCCGGCGCCTGGCTGGCGCACTAAGCCAGAGGGGTATCGGCAAGGGCGATACCGTGGCAGTGATGCTCCCCAACATCCCGGCCATGCTCGAAGCCCACTTTGGCGTGCCGATGATCGGCGCTGTACTCAATACCCTGAACGTGCGGCTGGATGCGCAAGCTATTGCCTTCATGCTTGAGCACGGCGAAGCCAAGGTGTTGATCACCGATCGGGAGTTCCACGCTGTTATTCGTGAAGCCTTGAGCTTGCTCTCTCATCCGCCACTGGTTGTCGATGTGGACGACCCGGAGTACGGCGAAGGCAGCGCGGTTAGCACGCTGGACTATGAAGCCTTCCTCGCTGAAGGTGATCCACAGTTCGCCTGGCAATGGCCTGAGGATGAATGGCAAGCCATCTCGCTCAACTACACATCCGGCACCACGGGGAATCCCAAGGGGGTCATTTACCACCACCGCGGGGCCTATCTCAATTCACTGGGAAATCAGATGACTTGGGCCATGGGGCACCACCCGGTGTATTTGTGGACCTTGCCGATGTTTCATTGCAACGGCTGGTGCTATCCATGGACGGTGACTGCGTTGGCTGGGACTCATGTATTCCTGCGTCGGGTCGATCCGCAGAAAATTCTCACTTTGATTCATCAACATCGGGTCAGCCATTTGTGTGGTGCGCCGATTGTCCTCAATGCGTTGGTCAATCTGCCAGACTCGTCCAAGGCTGCCTTCGATCATCCGGTCGACGCCATGCTGGCGGGCGCCGCACCGCCGGCCAAAGTCATCGGTGCGGTCGAGGAGATGGGCATCAAGGTCACACACGTCTATGGGCTGACTGAGGTTTACGGCCCGGTGACCGTTTGCGCCTGGCATGACCAGTGGGACGAGCAACCGCTGAATGAGCGCGCAAGGATCAAGTCGCGCCAGGGCGTGCGCTATCCGACCCTGGAAGGGCTGATGGTTGCCGATCCGAAAACCCTTGAACCTGTCCCCTTGGACGGCACAAGTGTCGGCGAAATCTTCATGCGCGGGAACACGATCATGAAGGGCTATTTGAAGAACACCGAAGCGACAAGTGAAGCGTTCGAAGGCGGCTGGTTCCATACCGGCGACCTGGCGGTGCGTCACCCTGACGGTTATGTCGAAATCAAGGATCGCCTAAAGGACATCATTATCTCGGGCGGCGAGAACATTTCCACCATCGAGGTCGAAGACGTTCTCTATCGTCACCCGGCAGTACTGGAGGCCGCAGTGGTCGCCCGTCCGGACGAAAAGTGGGGCGAAACTCCTTGCGCCTTCATCAAGCTCAAAGTCGATTATCAGAACACCCGGGAAGCCGATATCATCCTGTTCTGTCGTGAACATCTGGCGGGCTTCAAATTGCCGAAAACCGTGGTGTTCATCGAGTTGCCGAAAACATCGACAGGCAAGATCCAAAAGTACTTGTTGCGCGATTGGGCCAAGGCACTCTGAAAAGAGTGCCCAAGTTTAGAGCGCGTTAGCTGGAGTAGCCGGCAAAGGCTATCAGCCTCTCTCCAGTTTAAATGGAGAAGGCTGATGGTTGGCTGAAGGCTTCAGCGTTTGCAGATCCTGTTCGCAGGTTTTATTGGCGTGGGGGACGCCAAGCTCGCCGACCTCTTCCTGCATCAACGTATCGCAGGCAAAAAAATCAGCGGGTCGGCAATACTTCTCAAGCGAAGCATTGTCGAGATGAAAGGCATAGGTTCTGAAAAAAGGCATCTGGGCCTCCGGTGCAATACCGATGGTGGGGAGGAGACGGGAAATCGAGGTTGGGTAAACAGGCTGGGTTGGGGGATTACGAACCTTGACCGTAAGCGGCAATCCACTCGTTTGTTGACCACCGTTGTCGTCCATCTGTAAAGGAATGCTAGGAGTTAACGGCCTCGGATCTGGTCGAACTTGCGGCAGTATCTGATTACAGCCGAGCTACTTTTTGCGGTTCGCTGCCACCCCAGTACAACCAGGTCCAGCCGTCGCCCTTGCGCTGGAATACCCCGGTCGTAACGTACTGGACGACCGTTGGCTCAGCGTTTTCAAACGTGTGGCCGTCGATTCGGATCTGCGCCCAGGCAATGTCACCGCGTATCCAGGACACCACCAGTCGTGGTTCCCATCGGATGTTCAGGGTGGTCACCCACGTCACGCCATTTTGTACCGCTTCGGTCCCCATGAAGAACTCGTCCAGGCCTGAGCCGGCGATCGCGACGTCCGGATCGGTGAAGTACTTGGCGACGTCCGAGCTAGGCGTGGAAAAACCCTGCAGGACTTTCGTGATAAAGGCATTGAGTGACTCCCGGGTCGCGGTGTCGGAAATCATGGAGGGCGACTGGTACCCAACGAGACTGTCGATCATGAATACTCCCTGTTTGCTTACGTGGTGTTGGAACTTTTCTGCGGGTGATGAAGGTATGGCGTCCGTGTGGCGGAATTTCTCATACGCTGCGTATGTTAGTAATGCCATTTAACATACGCTACGCATGTCAAGCGGCATGCATACCGTATGTTTTTTCGTAAATCCTGGAGCGATGGAAGGCTGGGCTTTCGTAGAAATCGATTGAGCAGCAGGGGATTTTTTGTGGTGAAGGGGCACATCTGTCGATTGACATACGGATTGTATGTTGTATTTTGCTCTGCATACATGGCGTATGTAGCAAGCTTCTGTCCAACCAGGCTTGGCCAGGAGATTGCCTGCGGCACTTCTTCACTTGGATCAATCGTCAAACATGCATGACTTCAAAGATCACCGCGGATACTCGGCCATGTACCGCGAGGGGCACCTGACTCTTGGGCTTTACTTCGCGATTGAATCCTACGCAGGGGCTATCCCGGAGATGGATTTAGCGCGACAGATCAGTACCGCGCAAATGGCGGAACTCTACGGATTTTCGGCGGTGTATTTCAGGGATGTTCCTCTGAATGTTCCTTCGTTCGGTGATGTGGGCCACATTTATGACCCATGGGTATTCATGGGATATGTGGCGGCGCAGACGACCCGTATCGCGCTCGCGACGGGCAGCATCGTTTCGACCTTGCGTCATCCCTTGCATCTCGCCAAGGCAGCAGCTTCGGTAGACAGACTGTCGGGGCAGCGCCTCGTGCTTGGTCTTGCGACAGGGGACCGGCCAACCGAGTTCTCGGCCTTCAACGCCTCTCTCGAAAAACGCCAGGAATTGTTTCAGGAAGCATTGGCGGTGATGCGCCGTGTATGGAGCGAAGAGTCGCCAAGGATCTCCACGTCTAGGGTAGAACTGTCCGTCGCAGACCTTCTACCCAAGCCTCTACTGGGCACCATCCCTGTTATGGTTACGGGACACTCGCGTCAATCGCTGGAGTGGATCGCCAATCATGCCGACGGTTGGCTCTACTATCCGCAGGACGTGGTGCAACAGGCAGTGACGATTAAAAAATGGCGGTCGTTGACTCAAGGTTTCAAGCCATTCTCGCAGTCACTTTATGTTGATCTCTCGCCAGATCCGGAAGAAGCAGCCACGCCTATTCATCTCGGATTCAGGTCAGGCCATCGTTTCCTGATCCATTACCTGCAAACGTTGAGAGAGATAGGGGTCAACCATGTCGGCTTGAATCTCAAATACGGTCGCCGCCCTGCGCACGAAGTCGTTCAGGAGCTGGGTGAGTACGTGGTTCCTTATTTTGCTGGCAACTATCCAGAAGCGTGACAATGAAGCTAAGCAAAACGGAACGGTCGATTTTGATGGACAAGGCTACAAGGCTTGGTCGACTACCGCGTCCAGGGTATCGCGACTGAAGCCCGACTTGGCTTGAATCGCTTTACCATGGAGCATAGCCAGCACGAAGACGGCTAACGCGGAACAGTTGGAAAACCTAGCAATGGTGGGAAAAACTGTTGGACCCATAGAGTTTTCCAACGACTGTTTTTGGCCGATTCTGTTGAAAAAGTCGGCCATGGTTTCCACGACAGAAAAGTACGCGCTTGAGATTGAAATCTTTACTTTGAGCATGGGATTCGGGGCTCAGATTTCGCGTATCGACGCGCACAAAAGACGTTTTCAGCGGTCAGTAGGGGGGCAGTCTGGGAGAACCGACTTTTTCAACAGAATCGGCCGATTGCAGCCTGCCACGATGGGCTGCAATCGACCCAAACCGGCCGGTCATGCGTCTAGTAAATCGGGGGCGATTCAACGCATACGACCACCCAGAGATCGGTGACAATGAAGAGGGCATTGTCACCCTCGTGGCAAAAACGCCTTTCGGCGTGATCGGCGGCAAATACGGCTGCGGATTTAACCAGCGCTTGTTCTGCACCTCCGTCGGAGGCATTGACCAAACACCCATGGGTAGGTTTGGTTATAACTCTGGGTTTGTGATTGCAGACCCTCGTGGCTTCTCCGAAGCTATTGCAGCCTCAATTAGCGCCTCTTCATATTCCTTTGGCCAATGCCTGTATAACCAGCACATGGCCGTACTTGGCTTTCCTGGCAACGACGTAAATCGCCAAGAACTTTCACACAGAACCGGACAGATAGTTAACGCGGGAAAGCACTTCATCAAGCAAGAGCGATATTCGCATCAGAAGGAGTTTCGTTTCTTATGGGATCTACCTTCAAATGTCACTGGAGCCATGATCTTTGATTGTTCATCGGCCAGACAGTATTGCTCCCCATTGACGCGGAACTTGCGCTAGCGACGACAGACGCCCTTGCCGGACGCGCCCAGCGCGCCGTAGAGCGGCTGTAACGGAAAAGGCGTCCGCCTGCCACTGGCGATGGAGGACTACACTCAAAGGTGCGGCGATTTATCCAGACTTGCGGGCCGCTCAAGAAATGCCGCTAAACATGGCCACCGCCCGAATGGGCGGTAGGAGCACACCGTCATGCCTACCTATATTGTCATCCCCGACGACGACGAAGACGACGACCGGCCCGACCTGTTCGAGCCGGCACTTGGACCTGCGCCTGAGCAGTACGACCTGTTCACTGAGCCAGAGGTAGGGGTTCGAGGCGCAGTGGAACGGAAAACCAACGTAAGGCGATATTAGAGTTCGGAGCTGACATGGCGGCACCTTACTGGAGGGTGAAGTGTTGCACTCAGTTTTCGCGGCCGCCATATCGCAATTCTTGATTTGACTTATTTCAGATCAGTCTTTCATTCAACTTTACACCTAAATTATTGATGCTAGGGTTAGGTGCGAGTCAATGCTCACCCTAGGCAAAGAACAAACCTCCACCTCTTTCCGCGCATAAAGAGCAACAACAATGGACACTCAAACTAAAATCTCGATAGATCACATCGTCGAGCAGATCTACAAACAAAGAAATGCCGAGATCTTAGAGCACAAAAAGATGTTTGCCCAAAAGTATCCAGGCAAAATAGACCCGGCAGCACTTGTGGAGACGACAGTAGAGTACCAAATAAAATCATACCGCTTCGACTATTGGGCAGCATTCTATATCAGGCTAGAGTGTTACTTGACATATGAAACTGGCGAGGTAATGCAGTTCCACGGCGATGGCGGCGGCGTAGGCGCTGGAGGAGGAGTATACGCTGGAGGGAATTCAACCACCTTTTTCAGCTTGCCACCTAAAGATCTGATAGGCGAATGCAGTTGGTACCTACAACCTGTTGCCATAGGCGCACTAATTCATTTCTGGCGCGGCTCAACCTCCATTGGGACATTGGTTGGCGCTGGAGCAGGAACAGGTCTCAGCTTCGGGGGAACTGGAACCTGGAGTATGGGTTCGTGATGCAAGGTGGGCGGCTGCAAAAAACTGCGTGCAACACCCGAGCCTTTCGGTAAGGGTGTTGCCCCATGCACTGCGACTGATCCACCTGCGAGGAGGACAAGGCATGAGCACAATCATGAGAAGAAATCATCTGTCCAGGATCAACGCAAAGCTTGGTGGGCAGAAGTCCTCGATCCGAGTCGGAGAAATCGAGTCCTTGTTAAATCGTCAGCTTGCTGAAGGAGGCTTGCCGAGCTTTACCTGGCCATCGATACGAAGCTGAGTACCTGAGACTGTCAGTTACTCGGAGTATTTTGTGAAGATCAGGTCCGTCGCTGGGGGCAATTTCTTATGGCAAGCGAAGCAGCCATTGATGATCTGTTCACTGGGATTGGGCTTGCCTTTTTCAAACTGCCCGTAGCCCCATCCGCCCGTGCTGGCATAACGCTTAGAGTCTTTGACTTCGATCTGGACGTTGGTGGGCTCCCCAGCGATGAACGATTGTTCCCGGCCAAAGGCGGCATTGTTTTGCGCGGAAGACTCATACTTGTAAGCGAGTCGAGCGATGATCGTGCCATCTGGAAATGGAAGAGTTCCATCCCGAAATGCCTTCATCGCGACATCATTTCCCAGAATGACTCGAATGTCAGGCTTGTCACCTTCTTCATGAGCGATGCTGACGAACTGCCAATTTCGGTAGCCCGGCGGGAGTGTTACGCCAAACACTGGAGATCCTTCTGCGACTGGGCCAGCGGTTGAATCAGCGGATGCAGCAACTGAAAAAACTAGCCCACAGAGAAAACTGACGGTCGCGGTTAGAACAAGCAATTTTGAAGTCATCACAAATTCTCCAATTATGAATGTACGCAGTTTTGTCGACTTTATTGTCGAGGGTCTGCAAGTGCATCCGGCCTTGCGGCCAGATGCGGTAGATCGAATGCCGCGACCGCTCCATTGACGGTTGCGAGCAGTCGTCATTTGGCGGTGGCAGCCGTTTCAATCAGGCTGGCAACAACCTTCGGATTGGATACCATCACGACATGGGACGCGCCTTTGACCACAACGGTCTTTTTGGCGTGTGCACGTTCAGCCATGAACACTTGGGCTTGTGCCGGAATGTTCTTGTCCTTGTCGCCGTAAACGAACCATGAAGGGATCGTTTTCCACGCGGGTTCGCTCGACTTTTCATTGAGCGCTGCTGCGGTCACAGGGCGTTGGGTCGCAGCCATCACTTTCGCGTCGGCGTTCGACACGTCTGCAGCGAACTGATCGTGAAACTTGTCCTGTTGGATGTAGAGGTCCTTACCGCCGTCGGCCAATTCAACGGGCGGAGCCAGGGTTGGACCCAGGGTGTTACCTGGGAAACGGCCAGCCAAGTCGGCAGTGGATTCACCTGTATCGGGTGCAATACCGGCGACGTACACCAGAGCTTTGACGTTGGCATTTCCGTAGGCAGCTTCGCTGATAACTGGACCGCCATAAGAGTGACCGACCAAGACGATGGGTGTCTTGATGCTGGCCAGCACATCAGCTACCGATTGTGCGTCGCCCTTGAGCGAACGAAGAGGGTTGGAGGCTGCGATCACCGGGTAGCCATCTTTCTCCAAGATCTTGATTACACCATTCCAAGAGCTGGAATCGGCGAAGGCACCGTGCACCAGCACCACGGTTGGTTTGACCGGAGCAGCGAGCGCAGCGGTCGAACTGACCATCGCCGTCGCCAGGGCCAGACCTGCGAATAACTTGTTCATCTCATGTTCCTGTATGTGAATAGATTTGACGCAGTGGGGGCGATTTGACATTGATGTGGAGGCGCCTATGCGTCCCAAGGGAAGGGGAGTGGCATAGCGTCCATGGAACGTTTTAAACACGCGCCTCTATGACCGACAGCAAATCGGGCAACTGCGAGGGTCATCGTCTGCTTGAATCAAGAGGGTGAGAACGACCAGAAAAAACAATCTTCTGTTTCACTGCGTGAAATGGTCGTGGATACGTTCTCAATGGGGAGATCCTTCCTTTCGAGCGCATTGTTCTCCGCCAAATGGAAAGCTCGGAGAAAGTTAAATTCCGCGCCGCACCCGACCTGGTGCCTCACCATAAATCTCCTTGAATTTCTTGCTGAACGCCGCCTGCGATTGATACCCAACCTGGGCCGCAATATCGCTCAATCCCAAGTGAGAATGACTCAGTAGGCTGAAGGCCAATTCCATCCGGACCTGCGTAAGCAACACCCACGGTGAAACGCCGGCCACCTTTACAAAAGCCCGCATAAATGTTGCACGAGACATACTCGCGGTCTCGGCCAGGCCCTCAATTGTCCATTCGTAAGCAGGGTCAGCCAGCATCGCCTGCCAGGCACGCCCCAAACGTTTATCACTGAGTAATGCAAGCGTGCCGCTGTCTTGACCGTGACTTACCAGATGCGCGCGCAGAATCAAAGTGAACAACGCTTGAGATAACGCATCGAGCAAAAATCGAGCACCTATCTGATCGCCATCTGCTTCACTGCGCAATATCTCGACCAACGCCGTTAACACGCCATTGTCCGCTAAGGCCCCACCGGAAATCGCCAGGTACTCAGGTAGAGCTGCAAACAACATCGAAGCCCGATTGTAGTGAAAGCCACCACACAGCATGTCCAGATCTGTGCTGACATTCCCAATGCGGTATGTTGGCAGAATCCCACCTGAGACGAGTGTCGGTGATGTTGGTTGTACCGTTTTCCCAAGGCTATGCATGACATGTGGTGCACCCCTGGGCAGCAGCAAAATATCACCGGCGTGCATGGGGAGGCGCTGACCATCCGGAAACTCCACTCGGCACGCTCCCTCCAACACAATGTGATAGGGCGCTTTCCCCAAGGCTTCCTGTTCGTGATCTCGAGCCCAATCCCCCTGAAACTGGCAACGCAGATCCAGGCTGCCCCGAACGTTGGCCAAGCTGATGAGTTTGTCGATTGAATTCATTTGAGAGCTTCGCAGAAAAAACTGAGCGGATTGAACAAACCTGAATCTCACCACAGTAGAAAACTGAACGTGTTGAAACAGTACACCTACCCGGTCAGGAGTTTATGCAATGTTCAGTAATTGGTCCGAATTGTTGCCCACTATCCAGAAAGCCTTCGGCGCACTGGGCAAGAGCAATCCAAAAATGGTCAAGGCTTACATGGCCCTTGGTGAAGCCGCTGCCGAAAACGATGTGCTGGATGTCAAAACACGCGAGCTTATCTCGATCGCCGTCGCTGTTACTACTCGGTGCGACGGGTGTATCGCTGCTCATACGAACACTGCGATTAAAGCTGGCGCGAGTCGAGAAGAAGTGGCCGCTACGTTGGCCACCGCCATCTCGATGAACGCAGGTGCTGCATACATCTATTCGCTGCGCACACTTGAAGCGTTTGACTCGCTGAAAAACTAGCCCGCCATGTGTTCACCTAGAGCCTCGGCGCTGCAAAGTGTCGAGGTTTTTTTACGCAATCAGAACGTCGAGGACACCTTGAGACGATCAAGCAACAACTTGAGCATGACGAACAAAAACACCGTTCGTTGACACCGCAGACTACCTCCACATTCAATCTTCTGGAGAAGTCTCATGCTCACTTCATTTACGGCCTGGTTAAAATTCATCAGCAAGCTGGACACCTTTGGCGCATCGCTTATGCGCCTGGCAATCGGCGTTGTTTTCCTGTGGATTGGCGCGCTCAAGTTCGTGCCCTATGAGGCGGACAGCATCACCCCGTTTGTCGCCAACAGCCCGTTCATGTCGTTCTTCTATGAACACCCGCAAGAGTACAAGGCACACCTGACTCATGAAGGTGAACTGAACGTCGAGAAGCGCGCTTGGCAGACAGCCAACAACACATATGGGTTCTCGACCGGATTGGGTATTGTCGAACTGCTGATCGGCTTGTTGGTGCTGTCCAACCCGATCTCTCGACGCACCGGGTTGCTCGGTGGTGCATTGGCCTTCGGCACGCCACTGGTGACGTTGAGCTTTCTGATCACTACGCCCGAAGCCTGGGTGGGTGCTCTCGGTGACGCTCAACACGGTTTTCCTTACTTGTCCGGTGGCGGTCGTCTGGTGCTCAAGGACGTGTTGATGCTTGCCGGCTCTTTACCCGTCATGGCCGACTCCGCTCGCCAGCTCCTGCGGGAAAGTCGCGCATGAATCGCTTATCGGAAAATATCTGGAAACCCGTGATGGCTCTGACGTTTGCCATCTTATCCAGCAGCGCCTTGGCCGCACCGGCGGAGGAGGTTGCTCGGACTGGGGTGCCCCTCGATATCGCCAAAACCTACACGCCATCGCCGGAGAGAATCGCGCTGCGGGCGAACAGGCGTCCGCTCTTCCAGATACATTTCCAGAGCAATGCATCACCGGATTGTTTCACCCAGCACAATTAAGTCATGACATCCGTGCTTGTTCTCTAATCGCCTTTAGATGGCGAGACTGGCCCTCAGAAGCAATTGCTCATTTCGGGTTAATTCGTTGTCCACCCTGGGAGTCCCCACATGATTGAAGTGACTCATTCCTGCGACGGTAATCTTTGGTTGGACACTCCAGCCATGAACGCTACCGAATTCGAAGGCGGCTTCTTGTTGCCACACCTGATGGGGGCGCTGGCTAGCGAATCCAGGGCGGCGCCTGTCACGCACAGATTCAATACGCACCAGAACAAGACTTCGGTCTTGAAACGGTGTGCGCCATTTTTTCGTGCATTGAAACTTCGTTTTTCTCCCCTTTAACGACATTCGACAGCACCTGTGTAGTGCTGCCTTGCAGAGAATTGAGATGACCTACGACTTTGACTTATTTGTGATCGGGGCAGGTTCCGGTGGTGTGCGTGCAGCGCGTTTTGCCGCAGGATTCGGTGCGAGAGTAGCGGTAGCGGAAAGTCGCTATCTCGGTGGCACCTGCGTCAACGTCGGTTGCGTACCGAAAAAGCTGCTGGTCTATGGGTCGCATTTTGCAGACGACTTTGAGCAGGCCGAGGGCTTTGGCTGGACTGCTGGCAAGGCCCAATTCGACTAGGAAAAATTGATCTCAAACAAGAACCGTGAGATCGAACGGCTCAATGGTATTTACCGCAAACTGCTGGTCAACAGCGGCGTAACACTGCTTGAAGGTCATGCACGACTGGCCGATGCGCATCATGTGGAGATCAATGGGCAGCGTTTCAGCGCCGAACGCATTTTGATTGCCACAGGCGGCTGGCCGCAAATTCCGGAGATTCCAGGCCGCGAACATACCATCACCTCGAATGAGGCGTTCTTTCTCAAGCAGCTGCCGAAGCGCGTTCTGGTTGTCGGTGGCGGTTATATCGCCGTCGAGTTCGCCGGAATCTTCAACGGCCTGGGTGCCGACACGACTCTGCTGTATCGCGGCGATCTTTTTCTCCGTGGATTTGACAAATCAGTTCGCACGCATCTGGTTGAAGAACTGACCAAGCGTGGACTGCAACTGCAATTCAACACCGATATAGTGCGGATCGACAAACAGTCAGATAGCAGCCTGCTGGCGACGCTCAACGACGGTCGTCAACTAGAGGCTGACAGCATTTTCTACGCCACGGGTCGGCGGCCGATGCTCGACAATCTGGGGCTGGAAAATACGCGCGTCGAACTCAACGAGCGGGGATACATCGACGTTAATGACAATTTCGAAACTCACGAGCCATCGATTCTTGCATTGGGCGATGTGATTGGCCGAGTGCAACTGACTCCAGTGGCGACAGCGGAAGGTATGGCAGTTGCACGCCGACTGTTCAAACCCGAGCAATATCGTCCAGTGGATTACCGCCACATCCCCACTGCGGTATTCAGCCAGCCCAACATCGGCACCGTTGGCCTGACGGAGGAACAAGCGCTCGAAAACGGCCACAAAGTCGTGGTGTTCGAGAGCCGATTCAAACCGATGAAACTGACCCTCACGGAGTCATCCGAACAGACGCTGATGAAGCTGGTGGTGGATGCTCGTACTGATCGTGTACTGGGCGCGCACATGGTGGGTCCCGATGCTGGAGACATCATCCAGGGCTTGGCCATCGCGCTCAAAGCGGGTGCCACCAAGCGACTGTTCGATGAAACGATCGGCGTGCACCCGACCTCAGCAGAAGAGTTTGTGACCTTGCGTACACCAGTCTCTGGCCCATGAGCGCCTGGTATGTGTTGCCGTCTGGCATCATGTTTTCGGCCGTTGCGATCCGGTTGGTAGGCAAGCTCGCACTGAAGAACAGGCGGAATCGGCCTCGCGCCTTTGCTTGGAATTGAGCTGGGTTTGAACGGAGTAGTGGAAGTAAGCCTCGATGAAACTCGTCGTCAATGCTCCGTTCACTCATCATTGGATGGTCTACATTGAATGGGCTTGCCCGGGTGTACGCCAACTCCAACATCGGTTACAGCAGCGTCAAACTGACGTTGACCTCCTAAGCGGCCTTCACGCCCCCGTTGCTCCCGTATGCCGACAAGCTCGTTTTTGATGTGTTGCAGACTCGATTCTTCTGGCACCGCAACAAGGAGTGCAGGCCAGGGTCTCGATAATGTCCATCCAGGTTGGAGCAATTGTCATGAGTCTCACTCTCTATGGTTTTGATGGCAGCCCATACGTACGCACGGTAAAGATGCTGCTAAAGGAGAAAGGTGCGGAGTTCAATCAGCTACAAGTAAACGTGATGAAAGGTGAGCCGCATTCACCGGAACACCTTGCACGTAATGCATTCGGCAAGGTGCCGGTAATTGATCACGATGGATTCAGGGTGATCGAAACGGCGGCGATCATGAGTTACCTGGACGAGGTCTTGCCTGGGACTTCGCTTACCCCAAAAATGCCTCGGGATCGAGCCAGGAGTCATATGGCTCAGTCAATCTACGACTCCTATGGCTATGGCTCGATGGTTCCAGTCTTCGATTATTACCTGTTCCCCGACTTTATCGGAGGACAGAACGATGCCTCCCGCCTCCAGGGCATCGAAAAATCCAAACTGGTGCTAACCGAGTTGATGAAGATCAAAGGCAGTGATCCTTTTCTTGCCGGCCCGGCGTTGAGCATTGGCGATTTGTACCTGGCACCGGCGTGCGCTTATCTGGCGATGACTCCGGGCGCGGAGCAAGTATTTGCCATCAGCGGATTCGCTGACTGGTGGAATCGGATTCAGGCACTACCCAGCTTCAAGGCCACACCACCGCAGTAGTCATCCCCATCTTGGTGCGAAGACCCAGTGTGGTGCTTAGCACTTTACTACACCGCTTCTCGCGCTGATGAACGCGCCTTGGCGTCGAGGATTTTCGCGGTCAGCTCGAGGCCGTTTCGTTGTACGCGTGGGACTGTTGCGTGGTGTTTCTCCTATCGGGTTTGCTTGGTGACAGTTGTCGGTTGTCGGTTGTTGGTTGTTGGGTGCTTGGGTGCTTGGGTGCTTGGGTGTGAAGCAATGTTCTGCTGGTCGCTCGATAGCATCCAAGACCGATATACAATGTACGTATAAGCAGGGCCTATAGAGGGAACATCCCATGCTGCTACGACACTTGCGCTATTTGTTGGCTGTCGCCGATAACGCCGGCTTCACCCGCGCAGCCGAGGCGCTGCATGTTTCCCAGCCGACCTTGTCGCAACAGATCCGACAGTTGGAAGAGACGCTTGGCGTAGTGCTGTTCGATCGAACCTCGCGCACGGTAAAACCTACCGATGCGGGGCAGGCCTACATCGAATGTGCGCGTCGAGTATTGGTTGAGTTGGAAGCTGGCAAGCGCGCATTGCACGATGTGAAGGATCTGTCCCGCGGCACTCTGCGCCTGGCCATGACGCCGACGTTCATGGCTTACCTGGTAGGACCGTTGATGCGCGACTACATGGCTCTCTATCCAAATATCCATCTGGAGATCTTTGAACTCTCCATGGCAGATATCGAAACCGGCCTGGCGGATGACTCACTGGATATCGCCATTGCGTTTGATGACGTGCGAAACCCGGACATCGAAACGATCCCAGCTTTTATTGAAACCCTGGGGCTGGTGGTGGGGCGAGATCATCCGTTGTACGACTGTAAAAAACCGTTAACCGCCGAGCAGGTTGCTCAACTGGACTTTGCGTTGCTGACTCCCGACTTCGCCACCCGCATCTGTATTGACGAGTACTTCGCCAAGACGCAGATCACACCCAAGGTGGTGATCGAGGTCAATTCGGTCAACACTTTGCTGGAAGTCATGCGGCACACGGCGGTCGCCACTATTCTTCCGGAGCCCATCGCTACCCAGGACAGAGCCCTGCGCAGGATCGCGTTGCTGGACAAGGGGCCACGGCGCGGAGCCGCCCTGTTACGACGTAAAAACAACTATCACAGCGCGGCGTCAGTGGCCTTTATGGACTTGATGTTGGGCGTGTCGGTGGGGCAGTAGGTTTGGCAAAATGATCATTACACGTAATGAAATGCTGGATTGTATTTGCTGGTCATTCCGCTGTTTACGAGAGGAGGGGAAGATAACTCCATCGACGCGATCACCGGGTCGAACTCAAACAACAATCGGAGCACGTCATGTCCCAGCAAGCGATCAAACTTTATCGTCACCCTTTGTCTGGCCACTCTCATCGGGTCGAACTGATGCTGTCCCTGCTGGGACTGCCAACCGAACTGGTATTCGTGGACCTGATGAAGGGCGCGCACAAAGCGCCTGACTTCCTGGCTCTCAACCGTTTTGGCCAAGTGCCGGTGATCGATGACAACGGCACCGTCCTGGCAGACTCTAACGCCATCTTGGCTTATCTCGCCGCCAAATATGGCAAGGGCCAATGGCTGCCGACCGATCCGGTAGAGCAAGCCAAGGTTCAACGCTGGTTATCGGTGGCCGCCGGTCAAATCAATTCGGGCCCTGCCACCGCGCGATTGATCACCGTGTTTGGTGCCGGTTATGACGCCGAAGAAACGATCAAACGTTCTCATGCCCTGCTCAAGGTCATGGAGGAGGAGCTGGGTCAGAGCAAATTCCTGGCCGGTGACAAGCCGACCGTCGCCGATGTTGCCGCCTACACTTACGTGTCCCACGCACCGGAAGGTAACGTGGCGCTGACTGACTACCCGAATGTCCGTGCCTGGTTGAGCCGTATCGAAGGGTTGCAGAACTTCGTTGGCATGCAACGTACTGCTGTAGGCTTGCAAGAGGCTTGACTCGGTTCAGAAGGAGCTTGTCCGGAGAATAACTCCGGTAAGCTCCTTTTCCTTGTTTCGCAGTTCTCCCCAGGACGCTTTACGTACATGCTGCTAGCAGCCGACGGCGCGTGCGAAAGTCGCTGTAGCCGACGATACTGGCAATCAGGTCTTCCCGCGCAAGCGGCCAGATACCTCGCTGTCCTCTCATCAAGACAGGGGCGCCTATGGATCGTTTTCAAGAAATGCAGATATTCATGGCAGTAGCCGAGGAAGAAGGCTTTGCCGCCGCCGCTCGCCTGTTGAATATCTCTCCCCCCAGCGTGACCCGTGCCATCGCCGCGATGGAAGAGCGAATCGGCACACAGCTCCTTTCTCGAACCACTCGCAGCCTTCATCTCACCGAAGCGGGTCAACGCTATCTCGAGGATTGTCGGCGTATCCTCAGTGATATCGACGAAGCGGAGGAGGCGGCTGCCGGTAGTTACTCGATACCGTGCGGGCATTTGACCGTGACCGCGTCGGTGCTGTTTGGCGAGTTGTACATCGCGCCGCTGCTGGCCGACTACGTGGACCAGTTTCCTTCGGTGCACCTCAATGCCTTGCTGGTGGATCGTGTCGTGAACATGACGGACGAGGGTATCGACGTGGCCATACGCATCGGCCACTTGCGTGAGACTAATCAGCACGCCATCAAAGTCGGCGAAGTACGTCAGGTGATCTGCGGTACTCCCGATTATTTCGAACGCTACGGCAGGCCGCGTCATCCCGGTGAACTCAGTAACGCCAACATTGTCATGTCTTCGGCCAGCCATTTGCTGAGCGACTGGCAATTCGTCAACGACGGCAACGCCCTGAGCTTTCGATTCGAACCGCGATTGGTGGTCACCGCCAATCAGGCCGCGATCAATATCGCCAGTCTTGGCTGGGGTGTCACGCGGGTGTTGTCCTATCAGGTGGCCAACCAAGTGGCGGCAGGCGAACTGGAACTGGTGCTGGAAGACTTCGAACCACCGGCGCTGCCCATTCAAGTGGTCTACCTCAAGAGCACCCGCATACCGGCAAAGGTTCGTACCTTCGTGGATTTTCTCGCGGATCGACTCGGCAAGAACTCGGCGCTCAAGGCTGTGGTGAAGGGTTCCAACTGATGGATCGCTATCATGAAATGCTGATGTTCGAAGCGTTATCGGAGCGGCCCAGTCTGGCTGCTGCGGCCCTTTGTCTGGGTGTGTCCGGACCTACGGTCGTTCGCGCCATTGCACGGCTGGAGGAACGTCTTGGCGTGCCTCTCTTAGTTCGAAGCACCCGTGGGGTGTCGCTGACCGAGGCCGGTGCCGGTTTCATGGCCGATTGTTCACGCATTCTCAGAGCCATCGAAGACGCAGAGGCTTCGGCCAAGGGCTTGCACGTTCAGGCCCAAGGCAATCTCACGGTGCTGATGCCTTTGCTGTTCAGCCGTTATGTCATGACCTCGATTCTGACGGACTACATGTGTCTTTATCCTGAGGTAAAAGTCTTTGCGCAATACCATGATCGTTTTCCGAACATGCATGAAGAGGGCATCGATGTGGCGGTGCTGGTCGGCCATCTACCAAGTTCGTCATTGATCGCACGACAGGTGGGCTATGTACGCTCGATGGTATGCAGCAGCCCTGCTTATCTGGCTACTCACGGTGAGCCCGGCGTACCTGAGGATCTGCAAAATCATCGACTGGTCGCCACCCATGCCTATCGAGACAGCGTCCAGTGGGACTTCCAGCACGACGGTGAGGTGAATCACTTAAAAGCCCGGACACGGATCAGTTGCGCGACGGTACAGGCGGCCATTGATGCAACCGCTTATGGCGCCGGCATTACCCGTTGTCTGAGCTATCCGTTGTACGAGTATTTGAACACGGGGCGATTGCGGTGTGTGTTGCAGCCCTATGAGTTACCGGCGCTGCCGGTGCACGTGGTGTACCGCGAAGGGCGCAAGGCCTCGATGCGGGTGCGCAGTTTTGTTGACCACATCGTCGACGGCCTGCGCGAGCATCCGGCCATGCAGCCGGATGTTCTTTGAACGCTTGCAGCGCACGCAACAGCGGAGGTCACTGCTAGTCATGCAGTGGTAGCTGTTTCAATCAGGCTGGCAACGACTTTCGGATTGGACACCATCACCACATGGGACGCGCCTTTGACTACGACAGTCTTCTTGGCGTGTGCCCGTTCAGCCATGAACACCTGGGCTTGCGCAGGGATGTTCTTGTCCTTGTCGCCATAGACGAAATACGACGGAACGGTTTTCCAGGCGGGTTCGCTCGAGGCTTGATCAGCGTAGCTACGGTCACGTCTGACTTGCCCGCCCGGCGCATGGAAATATGTCTGCAATCCCCTGAACTACAAACGGATACAAATGCCGTTCGGGCATTTCAGTGAGCGAAATAGTGGATTGTGTTTTGTGGTCGTTCTCTGCATCACGGTTAAGGCGGAGCATAAGCACACATACTTTTCCATGCTGTACAGCAGAGGTTCATGACCGATGAAACGCGTGCTTATGTTACTGGCCAACGGCGTAGAGCCTCTGGAAATGGCCGCTTTTACCGATGTGCTTGGCTGGGCCAACCTGCTGGGTGATCACCCTGTGGAGCTGGTCAACGCCGGCCTTCGCAGAAAGATCGTGACTACCTTCGGTCTCACGCTCAATCCGAGCTTTCTATTGAGCGAACTGGACTTGAGCAGCTTCGATGCCTTGGCACTGCCGGGTGGTTTTGAACCGTCGGGTTTTTACGAGGAAGCCTTGAGCGAACCCTTCCTGGCGACCATCCGGCATTTCGTCGAAGCCGATAAACCCGTTGCGAGCGTTTGCGTGTCTTCCGTGTGCCTGGGCGTGGCCGGCGTGCTGCGTGACAGGAACGCCACGACCTACCACCAGGAGGGCGGCAAGCGGAAAAACCAACTGTTGGAAACCGGTGCACGCTTTGTCGATCGCCCCGTGGTTGTCGATGACCAGATCATCACTTCGAGCGGGCCGGGCACTGCCACCGAAGTTGCATTCGTACTGCTCGAAAAAATAACCAGTGTCGAAAATGCCGCTTTCATCCGCAAGAAGATGCGCTTCGCCACCCCCGACCGTGGTTGGTACGAAACGCCGCAAGTGCCCTGAAATGCTCCACCAACTCCGATCGACTCTTTATCAAGGGTACGCCGAAGTGCTGAGCACTGACGAGTATGTGGTCTATGTTTTCATTCGCTGCCGAAAAAGGTAACCCAATGTTCAGTCTTTCCAATGCTGTCGATTACATGTGCCGCTCGCCGTGGCACGATTCAGTAAAGAGACCGAACGTTTGTATGGCGTTCTGGAGCAGCAATTGAGCGAACGACCTTACGTCGCCGGCGAATATTCCATTGCCGATATGGCGATCTATCCTTGGGTGCTGCAACATGACAAGCAAGGAATGATGCTCGATGGTTATCCTAACGTCGCCGCTTGGCTAGAGAAAATCAGCATGCGCCCAGCAGTGGTTCGGGCCTACGCTAAAGGGGAGCAAATTCGTCCATCTGTTCAAGCTGATCAAGACAGAAAAAAGCTTTATGGGCTTCCATAGCGGGATCGCTACCCCCCTTAGGCGATTCCGTGTTGCTCGAGTGCGTGCAGGGTCTGTCTCGAGCTTCATGAGGTTGCAAAACGCAGAGTTGATAATCACCGGCAATTGCGTATTTACCCCGCTGCCGGGGATTCAACCATTCCTCGCCGGGCGGCGGGTGAAGGGCACCTGTTTACGAATGCGTAGAGGTGATCATGAGTCAGTCGGACGCGCCAGGAGCATCCCCTTGGCATGCGGGTGAGCGTGAATTGCAGGAAAGCGTCGGCGTCGCCGATCAAATGGAGATATTCGGACGCAAGGTCGTACGTGACTTCATGCCTGATCAGCATCGATTGTTTTACAACCAGTTGCCTTACCTGGTGGTGGGCGCGGTCGATGAACAAGGGATGCCTTGGGCCACGTTGATCGAAGGCCCCACTGGCTTCATCCATTCTCCCGATCCGCGAATGCTGCAACTCGACCGCCTGCCCGCCGAGGGTGATCCGGTTCGGGCGGCCCTCAAGCAGGGCGCTGCTGTGGGATTGCTTGGTATTGACCTGAAGACCCGAAGGCGCAATCGCATGAACGGCAACATCAGTACCGCCTCGTCAGGCGGTTTTACCGTTTCTGTGGTGCACGCTTTCGGCAACTGCCCGCAATACATACAGTTGCGAGGCGTTGAGCCGGTCAGCCTTGGCCAAGCTTCAGCAAACGTAACAGCCGAATGTCTCAGTGAACTGGATGAAGCCGCAAAGTCGACCATCAGCCAGGCCGATACCTTTTTCATCGCCAGCTATGTCGACCTGGATGGCGATGCATCCCGGCGCTCGGTGGACGTTTCTCACCGGGGGGGCAATTCAGGTTTCGTCAGGATAGAAGGCAACGTGCTGACGATTCCCGATTTTGCTGGCAACCTGCACTTCAACACCTTGGGTAATTTCGTGCTTAACCCACGCGCAGGGCTGGTGTTCATCGATTTTGAAACAGGCGACATGCTGCAAGTCAGCGGGCGTACCGAGATTATTCTCGAGGGCCCGGAGATTGCTGCCTTTCAGGGAGCTGAGCGACTCTGGACACTGACCGTGGAACAGGTGGTTCGACGTCAGGCTGTGTTGGCCCTGCGTTGGCGGTTTGAAGGTTTTTCGCCTAACAGCCTGATGACGGGCAGTTGGGAACAAGCTGAGGGCCGATTGCAAGCCGATAACCTGCGCGATCAATGGCGACCGCTGAGGGTGACGCGGATAGTTGACGAGAGCAGCTCCATTCGCTCCTTCTACTTTGAACCGGCCGATGGCGCGGGCATACCGCGGTTTGAGGCTGGCCAACATCTGCCGGTGCGCTTTTGCCTTGCTGAAGGACAGGCGCCTCTGGTCAGAACCTACAGCCTGTCGAGTGCGCCGTCGGACAGTTTTTTCCGCATCAGCGTCAAGCGTGACGGACTCATCTCGTCGCATCTGCACGACCGCGTTCAGATAGGGGATCTGGTTGAAGCCCGTGCCCCTCAAGGGCGCTTCACGGTGCAAGCCGATGAATATCGACCGTTGGTTTTGCTGGCCGCGGGCGTGGGCGTGACCCCACTGCTGTCGATGCTGCGTGAAGTGATTTATGAAGGCGAACGTATCCGTCGCACTCGACCGACCTGGTTCATCCAAAGTGCGCGCAGCCTGAGTGAACTCGGGTTTCGCGATGAGCTGTACGAACTCGCGACCCGTGCCAAGGATAAAATTCGTGCGCTGCGCCTGCTTAGTCAGCCGGAAACTCATGCTCGCGTTGGTGAGGATTTTGAGGTGGCGGGGCGTGTGGATGTCGAACTGCTCAAGGCATTGCTGCCCCTGGACGATTACGACTTTTACCTGTGCGGCCCTGGTGCTTTTACCCAGGCGCTGTACGACGGTCTACGTCAGTTGCGTATTGGCGATGATCGTATTCACGCGGAGACTTTCGGTCCTTCGACCCTGGTTCGCCAACGGGATCATTTAACCCCGGAGGTCGAGCAGATACCCGCGGCAAGCAGCCCGGTCAAAGTGCTGTTCTCGGCATCGGCGAAGGAAGCTCGTTGGGAGCCGGGTGGCGGGAGTTTACTGGAACTGGCCGAGAGCCGTGGCCTGAACCCGGACTTCAGTTGCCGGGGCGGATCGTGCGGTACATGCCGGACCCGATTGGTCAGTGGCCAAGTGCATTATCTGAACCTGCCGGCTGAGATGCCGGCCGAAGGGGAGGTACTGATTTGTTGTGCGGTGCCAGCGCAAGCCAAGGAGGGCGACGCCCCCCTGGTGCTGGATTTGTGAGCTGGCATCGACCAGATACTCATCCCGCCATGCGCGGGTTGAGTACCTGGTCGATGCCGCCTTCGCTTTCAAGTTGAGCCAAGTCATCGAAGCCGCCAACGTGCCAGTTGCCGAAAAAGATCTGCGGGACGGTACGGCGACCGCTTCGGCTGACCATTTCGGTCTTCACGTCGACTGAGCGTACATCGATTTCCTTGTACGCAATCCCTTTGGCATCAAGCAAACGCTTGGCACTACGGCAGTAGGGGCAGGTCGTGGTGGTGTACATAGTGACTTCAATCATGTTGAGTACTCCTGAAAATTAGAGGCTGATTTAGGCAACAGCTTTTGCTGGACGGGCATGAACGGCAACGGTGTTCGGATGCTTGACCAGTGACTTGAAGGTCTTGTTGTCGGCGTCCAGGGCGTCGATTGAACCGGTCCCGATGTCGTAGACCCAGCCATGCAGATTCACCAGGCCTTTTTCCTGAGCCAGGCGCACGCTTGGATGAGTCTGAATATTGGCCAGTTGGGCGATGACGTTTTCACGCACCATGGAACTGACTTTGGCGGCTTCACTGGCGTGAGGACGCGATTCGTTGATGACTTTCGCCGACTCGGCATGTTGTAACCAGCCCGCGACCGCAGGCAGGTGATCCATGCAGGTGCACTTGGCGACAGCGGTCATGGCACCGCAATCGGAATGGCCGCAGATCACGATATCGGTCACGCCCAGTACGGCGACGGCGTATTCGACTGTGGCCGACACACCACCGGAATGCGGGCTGTAGGACGGCACGATGTTGCCAGCGTTACGGATTACGAACAGTTCGCCAGGCTCTTGCTGCGTCAGCAATTCCGGTACGACGCGGCTGTCGGAGCAGGTGATGAACAAAGTGCCTGGATGTTGCGTGGTGGCCAGGTGTTTGAACAGGTCAGTGCGTTGTGGGAATGCTTCTTTCTGGAACTTCAAGAAACCTTCGATGAGCGCTTTCATGGTGTTTACCTTTCATTGAGTGCTGAGTGAGTGACAATTAGTTGGTGCAGCCGCTACCGATCACGTTGTATTCCAGGATGTGGATTTCACCGTGCAAATCGCGGTAAGTCATTTGCACTGGCGTCGGGCCACAGACATCAGCCGTCGGGGTGATGTGAATGACTTTGGCGACATCCAGGTGCATGCCATACGCATATGGAACGGCCTCAGGTGCTACCGCAGCTTCCTGTGCGTAGGCTGACAGCGAAGCCGTCAGGGACAGGGCGAGAAACAGAATTTTTTTCATGACGAATCCTCCATTCAAATGTGGTGATTGATCGAAAGGGTTAAGAAATTTTTTGAAGCAGGCCCGCAAGGCTGCGGGCCGATTTACAGGTCCGGTTGCATCCTTAGAAAGGACGCAGTGGCAGGAACTTGCCGTCAAGGGTGATCACCGCACGGTGACCGCCATCTGGGTCTTCGACTTTCTTCATGTCCAGTTTGAAGTTGATGGCGCTGATAATGCCGTCGCCGAACTGTTCGTGAACCAGAGCTTTCAGGGTGGTGCCGTAGATCTGGATCATTTCGTAGAAGCGGTAGATGGTTGGATCCGTCGGGACACCCGACAGGCTGCCGCGCAGCGGGATGACTTGCAGGCGGGCAACCGAGTCGGCGTCCAGATCCAGTTTTTCACCGATCACTTTGGCAGCAGCTTCAGGCAGCGGGTGCTGACCGAGCAGGGCGGCGGTGACATAAGCCAGGCCGAGGCCGGTGCCTTTGGTCACGTCTTCAAAGGACAGATTTTTGCGAGCTTTGGCGTCCAGGATTTTCGCGGTCAGCTCAAGGCTGGTGTCGTTGCAAGCGTGGGACTGTTGCATGGTGTTTCTCCTATCGGGTTTGCTGAGTTGGCGTTACTAGGTTGGTGTTGCTTGGGTGTGAAGCAATCTTCTGCGGTTATCTCGATAGCGTCCAAGACCGATATACAATCCTTCGCATAAGTCCTACCTATAGATGCATTTCGGAGTGCTCATGAACGTTGAAAACTCAGAGGCGCTGCTGTTGATATCCCAGCGGATATCCGGCTTGGATTGATGTAGCTGGGGCAAGCATCGGAGGGGCGGGCACAGACACGCGTTTTGTCTTGCCTCTGCATGCGCACAACTTGCCGTTGTTGCATCGTCGGGAAACCAAACTGGTGGTGGCGCTCAAAGGCGGAGTGGATATTCGTGCTGGTCGACGACGGATTGCGTTGCTTGAGGAAGACAAGGCGATAGAGCTCGATTCCGGAATCGCTCACCGAATCCATCAGTACGGCCCCGTGCCTGGCACTGTTGGCGCAGTGCTTTTGCCTGGCGCGATAGAACAGGAGTGGACGTCAGAGGCGGGTTTGTAGAATCAGTAACTTACGAGCCACATGAACATATCTGACATAGCACATGATTTAACATAATATACATTATGCGTATCTCCTTATACGGACGTGTGAGCGTGTGTGGTCAGATTTAAAGCCTGGCTCACAGGCTCTCCGACTCCAGATCGGAATCCGATAGCTGCTCCTGCGACGGCATTCCGTAACACGCGATGAACAGGTCTTTGCAACCCGGTTCGCGATACCAGTCGACTACGTCAGCAATCAGATCGTCCAAGATCCGGTCAAGATGTCACTGGAGCCACTCCTGGCATTTATCTCGTATTGATAACGCGCCTTGGAAAAAACGTCCCGATGTTACTCGATCCAATGTTCACGACGATCAAGCCTAACTCGTTGCCGGATCGGTTCAGGGATCGCATAAAACAGGGTCAACAGATCGTGTTTATCAGCCGGTTTGCCTATCCGATCTTCAGGAATTCTGTCTGCAGCTTTCAAATGCTCATGTGCGGCCTTGATCGCTGGGTGGTCAACTTCATAGGTTTCTTGACCTGGCCAAGCTTGCCATTGGGCATTGAAACGAAGCTTTTAAGCAGGATTTCCATGCCAAGTGCAGCATTGGTCTGAGCAACTGGTAGCATGTTGTCGCAATACTTAAGGTGCTTTGCGGCCTTTTAATACCGTTATGCGCTTTCGACCATCCATGGCGTCAGATGCTGCGGCATTAGGCTTACTCCCGATTGAAATTTTCAACCAGAGCTTAACTCGAACGGATCTCGTGCGTTTAATGTTGAGATGAACTCGCCCCTTCAGCTGCCCGCTCCGTTATGACCAAAAAGAATAACTAAACTAAATGTCTGTTTAGTTGAGTTAGCTAATAGTAGGTTTAAACTTCAGTGATGCGAAACCACCCTCCTCTAAGGCTAGGCAAAACACTGGGAATATAAAACTAGATTCAGATACTGCTCTCTCTGAAAGTCTCGAATGGCTCAATCCTCAACACCTTGCGGATACCTAGGTAACTGGAAAATCCGTCGATGAGAAGGACCAGACCAAACGCCAAACCCAGATTCCGCAGGGGTAACCTAGGCGGTGCTCCTCATCTCTCCTGCCATTCGGGCGAATACAAAACCGCGTTATGGCATCAATCGGCACGTGCAAGTTCGATGTCGTAATACTCCGGCACTGACACCGACAAACCCAATTGCGGGCTGATGATATGTCGATGCAGTCGTTCACATGATCGCCGCGTGGTGCAGCCCCTCCCCTACATCCAGTTTCTGCAAAGGCCAAATACACGCGCCTGTAACGCTGCTTCTAAACCGCCAGAATGCTGCATGGCGCCTGATACAGAATGTGCTCGGTGGTGCTGCCCAATAACTTAGCCAGACCACGGGACTGGACTTTGCCCATGACGATCACATCCATTTGATGGTCGTGGCTAAACTCATTCAAGACTGCGATCGGGTGTCCTTCTATGAAATGTCGGCGATCGGACGGCACGCCGAACTGGTCGGCCAGCGCCAGAAAGGCTTTTTTCAGATCCCTGCCGAGCGCCTTGGTCAGTTCAGCAAGGGTAAGGCCGTCATAGTCCGCCAGGTACGCTGCCGAGATGGTGCAGGCGTACAGCAGATGCAGCTCGGCATCGCACTGCAGGGCAAGGCTACTTGCCTGCTGGATGATCCGTTCGTTCAACGTGTTGTCGGCGGGCGAGGTATCGGTGACCTCGACAGCAGCCACCACTTTGCGTGGTAACACGTGCCGGCTGCTTCCCACCAGATACACCGGCACTTGGCAATGGCGCAGCAGTTGCCAATCCAGCGGGGTGAAGATTGCCCGTTTGAATGCCGACTCATGCCGGATTAGCTTGATCAACAGATCAGGTTGCATGTCGGTCACATAATCGATGATGTCCTTCTCCATATCTTCAGCCCACGTCAGTTGCGTGGTCACTGTGATCCCCCTGCCATGCAGCGGGGCGGTCTGCTCATTGAGCCAGTCGCGATGGGGTCGCAGGCAATCCTCACGAAGCTGTAACCTGTCGCGCTCCTCAAGCATCCACAACCCTTTTATAGCGGGAACAAGTGCCAGGATATGCAGACTGGCGCCGCTGGCCCTGGCCAGCGCCATCGCATGTTGTGCCGGGTATTGGCGCAGCGTCGGATCGATTATCAGCAACAAGCGTTGATACTGGCTCATGACAGGTCCTCCAGTCAGATGAAAGTCCTACATGGACGAGTGCACGAGCGCCCCGTCCCAGGCGTCCAGCCCTTCCAGTTACTCAGCATTCAGAAAGTCGCTCATGCATTTCTGCGCCCAAGAGCCAACCCCGCCACTTTTTTTGATTTTGAAAGTCTGCCCTGCTTGCGACTTGATCTACATCAAGTCTGCGATCCCTTGTTCCAGCTGAATCGAATGGCCGGGTCGTGTTGTCTAACGCTGACATAAGCTTTGAACCCGTTCTGTTTGCCTGTCCCCGCCACCGCGCAAAAACGACTTCAGCCCTGATAGCGACCGAGTGTTGAGCACGTTAGGGGGTTCCAGCCAGGCTCGACGTGCCTGGGCGATCCCGAAACGCAACTGGGAAAAATCAGCCGTGCGATGCGCATCCGAATTGATGCTGATCAGCACACCTTGATCCTTGGCGTAGATGAACATGCAGGCACGATTTGCAGTATGTCACTTAAGCGTCAAGCGCTTGGCCAGTTCGGCGTCTGGCTTCCACAGGGCGTTGATACAGACCTCTCCGTCTTCCTCTGTTACAGGCTCGAGTGACTGCGGATCCAGTAGGTGGCTGTCGACCAGCGCAATGCGCACGACGCCGTTTTTGTTGAGCAGTGTTTGTGCCTGACATTCGCACAAGGATCGCGATAGAGCTTCGATGGGAGGCTCTATCTCGGCTTTTTCAAGCTCGATCTCGAAACGCGCGGAGCAAGAGTTCACCAATTCCCTCAAGGTATGGGCAGCAAAGTGATACGCCATGAAATAACCCGCCGGCAACGCCAGCGAGATCAACAGCAGGTAGGTTGCGTCACGTTTCCAGAGCCTTTTACCGGGTCGACGCAGGTTTCCTATTGCCGCTCCCCTGCTCCGCCACCAGCCTTGCACCGCGTGAATCCCGATCAGCTTGTTGATGTTCATGACCAAGTGCCTTACCCAAGTGTCATTAAGAGCATGGGGCCGCCAACAGAATGCCCATTGATTTAGGTCAACTTGGCTGCACCCGTCTATTCACGTTTTGCGATGTATGTTTTTGCCCGCTTCTGGCTCTTCAATCGCAAAAGCAGCTTGCGCAGCTCGATGAACCAGAACAAAGAACTGGCCACTACAAGACAAAATCCCCACTGGCCAAACGTCAATGCACTTGTACCGAACGCCTTGTTGAGCGGTGGCGAGTGCACTACTGCAACCTGCAGGGCTACAGCCAGGACAATCGCCCCCCAAAGCCATCGATTGGCGAACAGTCTCCTGAATGCACTGGTTGACTCGGAACGCGCACTCAATGCGTTAAACAACTGCGCCAATACCAGGACCGTGAAACCGCCAGTGCGTGCCTCAACCAACGAGGCATCACCCGGTATCATCCCCCCCGGCAGCAACCAGTCGATCGTGAATAAACTCGCCAATGCCATGACCAGCCCCACCTCGATTACACCGATCCACATGCGTGTGTCGATGATTCGGTCCCAAGGTTTGCGTGGGCTGCGTGTCATGACATCCTCGCCGTGCGGATCAAGGCCCATGGCGATGGCGGGCGCTGCATCGGTGATCAGGTTGATCCAAAGAATCTGCGTGGCCAGCAGCGGCAGGATGATCGCGCCCTTCTCATCAACCAGGCCGATGACACCGGCACCCACGACGCCGAGAAACACCGTCAGCACTTCTCCCATATTGGATGACAGCAAGTAACGAAGGAACTTGCGGATATTGTCCAGAATGCCGCGTCCTTCACGAATGGCCAGCACAATGGTTGCGAAGTTATCGTCAGCCAGAATCATTTTCGCCGCCTGTCTGCTCACCTCCGTTCCCGTGATGCCCATCGCAATGCCGATATCGGCTGACTTCAGGGCCGGTGCATCATTGACACCGTCCCCCGTCATCGCCACCACATGCCCCTGCGCCTGTAGCGCATCGACGATTCTCAGCTTATGCGAGGCAGCCGTGCGTGCGTAAACGCAGGTCGACTTGACCGCCTCGGCCAAGGCCGCGTCGTCCAACTTGTCCAGGTCGGCCCCGGTCAACGCCCTGCCACCGGCCGGGATAATGTCCAGGTCCTCGGCGATGCGCGCAGCCGTTCGGGGGTGGTCGCCCGTGATCATAATGATGCGGATGCCTGCCCGACGGGCCTCGACAATGGCTGGCGCGACCTCCTCCCGCGGTGGGTCACTGATACCGACCGTACCGATAAACACAAGCGCGGTTTCAAGGGGTTGACCGGTCGTGACATCTTCACTGGCTGTCAAGGGACGGTAAGCCACGGAAAGCGTGCGCAATGCCGCGCCCGATAACTCATTCACATTGGCCACCGCCCTGGCACGCAGGTCGTCGGTGAGTGGCACGACATCCATGCCAACTTGTATGTGCGTGCAATGTTGAAGGAGCACATCGGGTGCCCCCTTGCTGAACAGCAGTCGCTGATCGTTGTGCTCATGATCGATGACCACCGCCGACATCATTTTTCGATCAGAGGTAAAGGGTATTTCAGCCACACGCTCGAAGCCATTGGTACTGTGCACGGGCGCATCAAGCTTGCGCTGTGCCACTAGAAAGGCTCCCTCGGTCGGGTCGCCATGAATGACCCAGCTGCCATCTTCGCGTTGCGTCAGCCTGGCGTTGCCAGCGAGGCTTCCACCACGCAACAGCAGCACATTTTCGTTATGCACCGGGCCCTTGCTAATGGGCATGCCTAGGTAATCAATCTGCCCATTTGGCGCGTAGCCGACTCCACTGACCCGCCCTTTACCAGATGCTGTCATGGTTTGCTGGATGGTCATTTCGGAGCGGGTCAGCGTGCCAGTCTTGTCGGTACAGATAACCGATGCAGCCCCCAGGGTCTCCACAGACGACAGGCGCTTGATGATGGCTTTGTTGCGGGCCATGCGTAGCATGCCGAAGGCGAGCACCAGTGACAGAATGGCGGGCAGCCCCTCTGGCACCGCAGCCACCGCCAGGGATACGCCCAGCAACAGCACGCTCAGCACATCATCGACAGTGTCAACTGGAATGAGTATCAGCACGGCCACCACCACAACCATGGTGATTAGCAGAACCGCAATGCCGAGCATCCGCCCTATGGCGCGCACTTCCTTCTGCAGAGGCGTCACCTCTTCGGGTGTGACCTCCAACAAATGAGCGATCGCCCCCACTTCAGTCGCCATGCCGATAGCCGTGACCACCCCGACTCCAGAACCCTGGGCGATGGCGGAGCCTTTGAACACCATGTTGGAGCGCTCCGCCAACGGTACTTCAGTGCCTGGGCACGCGGTGTTTTTCGAAACCGCCTCACTCTCTCCAGTCAACGACGCCTCCAGTACCCGCAAGGCATTGGCCTGGACAAGGCGAGCATCGGCTCCTACCGAATCGCCTTCGGATAACACCAACAGATCACCGACCACCAACTGGTGACTGGGAATACGTTCCATGGCCCCGTCGCGGATGACTGACGAAGAGCTCTGGGTCAGGTTGGCCAATGTTGCAACTGCGCGCTGTGACCGGGTTTCCTGGAAAAACCCGAGGAGCGCATTAGCCAACACAATGAGCGTGATGACCAACGCATCGACAGGCCAATCGCGACCGTCCATCAGCCACCAGCTAGCCAGGTTGATGACCACGGCGACGAGCAGCAGATACACCAACGGGTCCTGAAACTGCCGTAGAAAATACTGCCAGGCAGGCTTGACCGGTTGGGCCCGTAACTCATTGGGTCCGTCACGACTCAGCCGCGCCTGGACTTGCGCACTGGACAAACCCACACCGATGTCAGTGTCCAGCTCGCGGACAATCGTCTCGACGTCCTTGAGGTATGGCGAAGCGATACGGTTGCGGCCGGGCTCAAGCGCGCTACTCATTTCATCTCCTTGACAACGGAGTGTGCGTCGTTACTCGACCAATGGCGCGGGCAGAGCTGGCGTGATCCAGGCAAGTCCAGAGCCCGCACCGCGCTTACACCTTTTCGCCCTGTCAGCCGCTCATTGCCTGGCCCCGAGTGTCGCCATGTACTTCGCGACCGACTGGGCATCCACCTGAGACAGCGCATGATCCACCTGCTGCATCGGAACCCCGTGGGGGCGCTGCACACTTTGCTGAAGCCGCAGGATCTGGCGAGCCATGTACATCGCATGCTGACCTGCCACCCGTGGAACCTGCCCATTGCCCCGCCCGTCCGCACCATGGCAGCTGCTGCACGGGGCGATGCCCGCCTGCGGCAAGCCCTGGCGGTAGATCGATTCACCGCGCGCATCCGGCGTATCGGCTTGCGCCTTCATGGCAGTCTGGCTCGAAAAATAGTCGGCCAGTTCAACAATCTGAGTCCCGGTCAAATGGGTCAATCCGCCCATGTAGCGATTACCGGGTACATCGGTGCGGCCATGCTGTGTGAAGTCGGTCAGCTGTGAGGTCAAATAGTCCTTTTGCTGGCCAGCCAGCTTTGGAACCAGGGGCGAGACAGATTCCCCCGTCAGCCCGTGGCACAACGAACACAGATTGTCTGCCAGGGCGATGGCGGACATCGGTGCCGTTTCTTGCGCCCCGTCTTCGTTGGACCCGGTGCAGCCCAGGAGCGTGGCCAGACCAATGACCAGGAGGGTGGGTGACCGGTTGTCAGTACGCTGCATGCCCTTGACGTTCATGACCTGTACCCCTGAAGTGCGCTTTCAACCATTTTCGCCCGGCGATCGCACCTGCAATTGACAAACCTCAATCAATCCTGCTGAGCGCGTTGCAGCAATGGTGCCCCCCCACCTGCTTTATTGAGCGCATGAACTACGTCTGGCTCGATGGCCCGTCGGCGCCCGACTGGCGCCTTTGTCCCAAGTAGGCGATGAGCCTGTCCAAGGTATCCACCTCGCGATAATCGGCTTCGGGTATGGCGACACCCAGGCTGCGATTCAGCGCCTCGATGAAACGCAGCCAATCCATGGAGTCCAGGTCCACCTCTTCGCGCAATAACCGATCAGTGTGCAACTGTTCGACTTCGACTTCCGGGGCGATGCCTTTCAATGCACGCAACACCTCATTGCGGACCACTTGCGAATTCATATGAGCCTCTTCAAAGAGCCTGCGGTGTTTGCAAGAGACGACGCACTTCACTAAGGAAACGCGCCCCATAATGACCATCGCTGACCCGATGATCGGCAGACAAACTGCCAGTGACGGTGGGCACGACGCACAGTTGGCCCTCCCTCACCCAAGGCCGTTCGCTGATACGACCGAAGCCGACCAAGGCAACCTGCGGCGGGTAGATCACCCCCAGCACGCTGTCCACCCCCTGATCGCCGAGTTGCGTCACGGTAATCCCGGCGCCTCCCAACTCGGAGCTGCGCAAGGAGCCGCTGCGCGCCCGTTCAACCAGGCTGGCCAGTTCGCTCATCAGGTGGGTCAGGGTCGAGTCCGCCACTTGATGCAGCACCGGGGCAACCAGGCCTCCCTGGCGCAAATTTATGGCCACCCCAAGGTTGATTTCGCGTGCCGGCTCGAAGGCGTTGTTCAGCCAGACACCATTGAGCTGGGGATATTCGCGCAAAGCCAGTGCCACCGCTTTGAGCAGCAGGACATTGGGCAAGAGGCGCTCTTGCAGCGTGCTTTGTGCGTTGTGCTCCTGCAACCAGCCCATGGCCTTGTCCAAAGCGATGGTTTCGCTCAGGTAATAGTGGGGGATCTCGCGTTTGGAACGACTCATGACGGCGGCGATGGTCTGGCGCATGGCCTGTTCATGATCGGGTTCATGCGTCAGGTGGGCGGCCACTTCGACATCTTCCAGGGTGATAGCGCCTTGCGCCCCGTGGCCTTTCAATTGATCGACATCGAGTCCCAACTCGACAGCGCGCCGACGCGCAGCAGGGGAAATACGCGGGCGGCTACCCGACAGGTCTTGCGCCTCGATCACCAGCGGCGCTTCTGGCGATGTTCGCTTTACGCTTTGCGGATCCTCCCCTGGCTCCAGTAACAGTGCGATGGGTGTACCTACAGGTATCTTCGTACCGATGTCGACCAGCAATTGCAGGACGGTGCTTTCATGCAAGCACTCCACGTCGATGGCCGCCTTGGCCGTATCGACGACGGCAATCACCTGCCCAGGCTTAACCTTATCACCAGGGTGTATTTTCCATTCCAGTAGCGTGCCTTCATCCATGTCGGCACCCAGCGACGGCAGTTTGAACTCGATCATGGATGACTCTCCAGATTCAACCCGGCAGCCGGCAAGCTGCAGCAATCAGGTTTTTTTTCCTTGGCACAGTTCGTGTGCCGCTGTGATTATCGAAGCCACCTGTGGCAGCGCCGCCTCCTCCAGATGCCGTGGATAAGGGATCGGCACTTCGGCGCTGCACACCCGCGCCGGGGGCGCATCGAGCTCGTAAAAGCCTTGCTCGACGATCCGGGTGATGATTTCCGCCGACAGACTGCCGCTGCACCATCCCTCATCGACTACCAGGGCACGGTGGGTCTTGCAGACAGAAGCCAGGAGCGTTGCGTCATCCAGGGGGCGCAGGACCCGCAGGTCAATGACTTCACACTCGATGCCCTCCCCGGCCAGCACCTCGGCTGCCGCCAGGGCTTTGCCCAGGGAGCCGCCATACGTGATCAGGGTCAGGTCGCTGCCGGCCCGGCGAACTTTGGCGCGACTGATGTCCATGGTTGCCCATTCGCCGGCATCGCCTTCCAGGTTGTACAGCTGCGCATGTTCGAATATCAGCACCGGGTCGGGGTCGAGCAGCGCGGGCCAGAGCATGCCGCGTGCATCTTCGACGGTCGCCGGCGTCAGGATTTTCAATCCCGGAATATGGGCGAACCAGCCTTCGAGGCTGTGCGAGTGTTGGGCAGCCAGCTGACGACCAGCCCCGGTCGCCATGCGCACAACCAAGGGCACCGAGAATTGCCCGCCTGACATGTGCCTCAGGGTCGCCGCGGTATTCATCAGAGGGTCGAGAGCGAGCAGGCTGAAGTTCACCGTCATGATTTCGACGATAGGCCGCATGCCTGCCAACGCCGCGCCGATACCGGCCCCGACGAAACCCAGTTCGGACAGTGGCGCGTCGCGGATACGCTCGGGGCCGAAGGCTTCCAGCAATCCAAGGGACACGGCATAACTGCCGCCATAACGCCCCACGTCTTCGCCCATCAGGAACACCCGCGGGTCCCGCTGCAGGGCGTCACGCAATGCTTCGCGCAGCGCTTCGCGATAGGTCATGGACAGGCTCATGGCGCAGGCTCCGGCGCAGGTCCCGGCGTATAGACATCGCGGGACAAATCCTCGATCGGCTCCCATGTGCCTTTCTCGGCGAAGGCGATGGCGTCTTCGACCTCGGCGTCGACCTGGGCCAGGATCGCCAGAAAACCCGGTTCATCCAGCAGCCCTTCAGCCTTGAGTCGCGTGCTGTAGGTGTGGATGGGACCTCGGGTTTTCCATTGTTCGACCTCTTCCCGGCAGCGATACAACTGCGGATCGAACATCGAGTGGGCCCGAAATCGATAGGTCCGAAACTCCAGGAAAAAGGGACCCTGCCCTGCGCGGATGTGTTCGACTGCGTCACGGGCGGCTTCATGCACGGCGATCACGTCCATGCCATCGACCGTCCTGGCCTGGACCTTGTATGCCGAAGCTTTCGCACACAGGTCGGTCTGGGATTGCGAACGCTCCAGCGCCGTGCCCATGGCATAGAGGTTGTTTTCGCAGCAGAACAGCACCGGCAGGCGCCACAATGCGGCAAGGTTGATAGACTCGTGAAAGGCCCCTTCCGCCATCGCCCCTTCGCCAAAAAAACAGGCGCACAGACGGGTTCCACCTTGCATGTGTTCGGCGAGCGCCAGCCCAACCGTCAATGGCAAGCCACCGGCGACGATGGCATTGCCGCCGAAGAATCGTGTACGGGCATCGAACAGGTGCATCGAGCCACCACGGCCTCGCGAGCATCCTTGCTGGCGCCCGAACATCTCGGCCATGATCGCCTTCATGGAAACACCCTTGATCAACGCATGACCATGTTCGCGGTACGTGGCGACGACCGCATCGTCAACGGCCAGGGCATGCAGAACACCGACCGCCACCGCTTCTTCACCGATGTACAGGTGCAAAAAGCCGCGAATCCGGCTTTCCCCGTACAGCTCGCTGGCACGTTCTTCGAGACGGCGGATGCGTACCATGTCCCGCAGCAGATCCAGTTTGGTCTCCCGGGGCAGCGACACGGGCGTCATGATGGATTCTCCAGGGCGGATGTATCGCCTTCAGGCAGGCCCAACTCGCGGGCCTTGAGCAGACGCCGCATGAGTTTGCCGCTACGGGTGTGAGGCAGCGTGTCGACGAACGCCAGTTCCTTGGGGGCGACCACGGCCCCCAGGTGCTTGCGTGCATGACCGAGCAATTCATCGTGCAGGGCCTGGCTGGCGGTGAATCCACTCTTGAGGGAGACGAAGGCCTTTACCGTTTCGCCCAGCAACGGATCGGGCTTGCCGATCACGGCGGCCTCAGCGACTGCCGGATGCTCCATCAACGAGCTTTCGACTTCGAACGGGCCGATCAGGTGCCCGGCGGACTTAATCACATCGTCACTGCGTCCGATGAACCAGTAATAGCCATCGGCATCACGACGAGCCAGATCGCCGCTCAGGTACCAGCCGCCGACAAAGCAGCGCCGATAACGCTCCTCTTGTCCCAGGTAACTGCGAAACATCGCGGGCCAGGGTTGCTTCAGCGCCAGTTCGCCCACTTCATCGCTGCCCAAAAATTGCAAGGTATCGTCGGCGTTGCGCAGGACGACGGCCGCCTCGACGCCCGGCAGTGGCTTGCCCATGGAGCCGGGCTTGATGTCCATCGCGACCGTGTTGGCAATCATGATGCCGCCGGTTTCGGTCTGCCACCAATTATCGTGGATTGCCAACCCCAGTACGTCCTTACCCCACCACACTGCCTCGGGATTGAGTGGTTCGCCGACACTGGCGATGAACCGCAGGCAGGGAAAACGATGGTTGTGCGCCAGCGCGGCACCGGCTTTCATCAGCAGACGGATGGCGGTGGGTGCCGTATACCAGACCGATACCTGTTGTTCTTCGAGAATGCCGTACCAGCGCTCGGCGTCGAACTCGAAACCTTCGATCACACAGGTCACGCCCAACAGCAGCGGCGCAATGATGCCGTATGAAGTGCCCGTGACCCAGCCCGGATCGGCGGTGCACCAGTAGATATCCCCTGGGTGCAAGTCCAGCGCATATTTTCCGCTGACCAGGTGGGTCAGTGCTGCGCCATGAACATGCAAGACCCCTTTGGGGGTGCCTGTCGTACCGCTGGTGAAATGTAAAAGTGCCGGGCTGTCGGCGGTCGTGCAAGCGATGCTGAAATGGTCATCGGCTTCGGCCAGCAACTGATGCAGGTTTAACGCACCCTCCAAGGGCGCGATATCCTCGGCATTTTCGTTGTACACCAGCACATGCTTCAGGGTTGGCAGACGATCACGGATGGTCGATATCTTGCGTCGATACAGGGCATCACTGGTGAGCAACACGTAGGCTTCGCCAAGACACAGACGCGTTTCAAGGGGTTGCGGGCCGAAGGCGCAAAACAGCGGCGATACCACGCATCCGGCCTTCATTGCGCCGAGCACGCCCAGGAACAATTCCAGGCCGCGGCCACACAGCACGAACACTCGTGCTCCGGGAGTCACGCCCAGGCTCTTGAGCACGTTGGCAAATCGGTTGGTCAGCACGCTCAGCTCGGCGTAGCTGACATCGCGGTGCCCGCCGTTACGATCAAGAATGCGCAATGCCGTGTGCGGTCCAGCGTCTCTCTGTGCATGACGATCCACGGCTTCATAAGCCAGGTTCAAACCACCGCCGGGCAGTCCCGACAGCCCACACATTTGTGCTGCCCAGGAAAAGTGCTCACGGGCTTGCACGCTGTCGACCCAGTTCGGCGCTACAGGCAAGTCATCGAGCGTTTTTTTGATGATCCTGGAACGCATGGTTGGCCTCTTGTACTCAACAGCATCAGTAACCCTGCCTACCGTTTTCAAGGAGTAGACAGCCAATACGCTGTAGAAGTGGCTGTGGCGCAATGCCCAGAAAACCGGTCTGTGCTTGGCGCCGACTGCACAACCGGGTTTGATTTAACTTGCTCCGCCCAATTGTTCCTGGCGTTGATAAATATCAAGTGGAACGGGACTAGCCTTGTTCATTGTCGAAAAGGCTCTGGACGGCTTGAGGCCGACAAGGCGCGAACCCGTAACGGGCAAAATGCATGACACCTGGCCGAGGAAGACCGACTGTCTGCTCTCGCCTTGAAATTGACAAAAATCAATGCTGGCGCAAGGAATCAGCATCCCAATACAGACGTGAAATCGGTAGACGGGCAGCTCGTGTTCTGCCCTGCCTCTCTCAATTGAGTCAGACAATGGAGCAAGCATGCACTTCCTGGCCTTGGCAGTGGACTATGACGGGACCATTGCCGAAAACGGCAGCGTTCCACCGCAGGTCTGCGCAGCGCTCGGCAAACTGAAAAAAAGCGGCCGCAAGCTCGTGCTGATTTCAGGCCGGGAGTTGCAAGCGCTCAAGCATCATTTTCCACACCTGGATCTGTTTGACAGGGTCGTTGCGGAAAACGGCGCGATCTTGTACGACCCGAGCACAGACACCGAGGAGCTTATTGCAGACCCCGCTTCGACCGAGCTGGTGGGCCACCTGCGCGACAAGGGTGTCACGCCTTTGTCGATCGGTCGTTCGGTCATCGCCACCTGGCAGCCGTTTGAGAATGCGGTGGTCAGCAGCATTCGAGAGCTCGGCCTTGAACTGCAGATAACGTTCAACAAGGATGCGATCATGATCTTGCCAACCGGCGTGAACAAGGCGTCTGGCCTTGTTGCAGCCTTGCGCGAGTTGGGCATATGCGAGCTGAACGTGGTGGGCGTGGGCGATGCGGAAAACGACCACTCCTTTCTATCGATCTGCGGCTGTGCCGCGGCGGTGAACAATGCCATAGCGTCGATCAAGTCCAGCGCTGACCTGTGCCTGACTCATGATCATGGCCAAGGTGTCTGCGAACTGGTCGACATGCTGCTGGAAAAAGACGCGGCACTGGTTTGCGTCGAACGCATTGGCGTCCAGTTGGGCCAGTCCACCCATGGCCGCAAGCTCTGGCTGCCTGCGGAATCGGTGATGTTGGTCGTTGGCAATTCGGGTGCCGGTAAATCCAGCTACATCACCTGGCTGACAGAACGAATGGTCCAGGCTCATCAGGGATTTTGCATCATCGATCCAGAGGGAGACTATCTGACGCTGGAAGATGCGGTAACGATCGGCGGGCTGACCGCCCCCCCGACGACAGAAGAGTCGGTGCATTACCTTCTACAGGCTCAGCTCAATGTGGTGGTCAACGCCCTTGCCCTGGATCCCGCAGCGCGCGTGCAGCTGTTTGGCGAACTGCTGCCCTTTATCCAGAATTTGCGCAGCGCTTCCGGCCGGCCTTACTGGCTGATCGTCGACGAAGCGCATTACATGCTTCCCCACTGCGCAGGTTGGCCGCCGGGTTTTCTCGGGGACATTGGCGCAATCATCGTTGCCCTCGACTTCGATCAGGTCTGTCCGGCACTGCTTGAGGGGGTAGACGTACTGGTGACACTCGGCAGCACCGCCCGGGAACTGGTCGAACAGTTCGCCAAACGCATGCAGCGCCCGAGCCCAGGGTTTCCAGAACGCTCGCCAGGCCTCGAAAACGCCTGTCTTTGGAATGTGCACGAAGGCGACGAGGTCTTCCTGCTCGATCAGGTGCAGCCTCATCAAAAGCACCACCGTCACAGCGGCAAGTACGTCGCGGGAGATGTGGGTGCATGGCGATCATTCCACTTTCCCGCACTTGGCCAGAGCGCCTCTAACCTGACTGAGTTTTTGTCCTGTTCAACACGACTTGAAGAGCCCGCCCTTCGCGAACATATCAATGTCGGGGATTTTTCCAATTGGTTTCGCAAAGTGATCCGGGACGACGTGCTTGCCAATAAGACCCGCCTGATCGAGACGGACACAAGCCTGGCACCCGGGCAGGCAATGGAACAGATCAGGCGACTTGTACAGTCACGCTATCACCTCTGAATGTCACTTAGGCGTCGTCTTTTCGATCATTCGGCTGGTACGGGCATTGGCTTCATCGGCGGTCCGTTGTGCCTGACTTGCCACTTCCATCGCCAGTTCCGCCTTGAGGTGCGCCTCATCGGCCCTCAATCGCGCCATTGCGGCGTTGTTTTCAGCGTATTCCAGCCGGGCATCCAGTTCCTGGGCCTGCTTACTACTGCATCCGGCAGTGGTGGCTAGAAGAATACCGAGGCAAACAACAGGCAAGCGCTTGTCCATGATCTTCTCCAAATAAGTCCCGGCTGCAAAGGCCAGTCAAACGCAGTATCCAACGCCACTGCAGGCTTTCTCTGACATTTATCAAAAAACCGGCTGGCCAATGGCAGAGCGGGCGACTGCGGCCTTTTTGATTTAACTCAATGTCCTGGTGCCGCTCAGGCGTAAAAAAAGACATGGGCTTTGGCAGCCCATGTACTTCAGTCATGCGGGAGAGGACAGGATCATGAGCGACATAACCTTGCGCAATACCATTTTGGATGAGCTTGATTTTCAACCCGATATCGACGCCGCCCACATTGGCGTGAGCGTGGACAATGGCGTTGTCACACTCTCCGGTCACGTGAAAAGCTATGCCCAGAAAGTCAGTGCCGAACGGGCGGTCAAAGCGATCAAAGGCGTGCGTGCCGTGGCGGAGGAAATACAGGTCCGGCTGGAAAAAGGCGCAGGTACGGCCGATGACACCATCGCCAATCGTGCCGTCAACATTATCTCGTGGCGCTCCGATACGCCCGAAGGCGACGTCAAGGTCGTCGTGCAAAAAGGCTGGGTAACCCTGGAAGGCCAGGTGGACTGGCAATATCAGAAGGAGCTCGCCGAAAGCGCGGTGCGCAAATTGTCGGGCGTTGTGGGCGTGGACAATCGCATCACCCTGCGCCCGAGAGTCAACGTCGTCGATATCCAGCAAAGTATCGAAGAAGCCCTCAAGCGCAACGCTGAAGTCGACGCCAAGGGCATACGTATCAAAGTCGAAGGCAGTGTCGTGAAACTGGAAGGCAAAGTGCACTTCTGGCGCGAGCGTGAAATCGCCGAACGAGCCGCCTGGTCGGTGCCGGGAGTCACCAAGGTGGAAGATCAATTGCTGATCGCCTGAATGATCGCCCCGGTTAACCCCAGGTTACCCGGGGCGATCCAATGAACATGCGTGGCGGACTCACCTTGATCGCCTCACTCGTGCCTGATCCAGATCAAATCCGGGAGCGGCCAACGGCGTAGAAAAGAATTGAAACTCGCAGGTTTTACTACGCATCAAGAGAATGTTGGATGGAGGGCCGCACGATGCTCGCTTCCAAGAGCCCCGATGATTGGCATGACTGGGACTACGCCCGTGGAAAATCCCGGATTGATGTACTCAGCAACGGTCGTGCGGTGTTGATCCGGCATGTCGCGCAAGCAGATCGAGCTTATGAATGCGCCCTTGTCCGGCAGTTGGCGCCGGCGTCCCGGCACGGGTTTTTACTCGGGCAACAGCACGAAGCTCGCAAGGGCCAAGGCTGCATAGCGCTGGTCCACGAAAATGGCCGTTTGAGCGCAATCGGCGCCAGTCGTTATGCCGCCATGGGTCAATACCAGTGCGAATGCGCGCTGACCGTCGCCGCTGCCTGGAAACGCCTGGGCCTGGGAACGTTATTGATGGAGCACTTGATCGACGCCGCCCGCAGTAACGGCGTCCACCTGTTGTACTCGGTTGGCGCCTCCAGCAACGCGCCCCTGCGCGACCTGGCCAGATGTCTTGGTTTTGAAGCCCACGACGATCCCTTCGACCCCCAACAGGTCATTCACCGCCTGTACCTGTAAACCCGTGCAATGTTTTCGGGGCGCTTGAGCCTCTGGTACGACCCGAGCGCCATGCCGCCACCAGCAGCCTACCTTTCGGAGGATGGCGTTCATGAACTCTCATACGCAATCATTGCTGGAACAACTTTACGGCCAGCAACATCACGATGACACGTCGCACATAGCGCCGGTGTTGCATCGATACGCCGAACCGTTGCCGGACCTGGATTCCCCCGCTTTTGGCGACCTGTTTGACCGCTACGCCGACGCGCGGGTGGTGATGATCGGCGAGGCGAGCCATGGAACCCGGGAATTCTATCGAACCCGGGCTGCGATTACCCAACGGCTGATCGAGCGGCACGGCTTCAATATTGTCGCGGTGGAAGCCGACTGGCCCGACGCCGGCCATGTCGACCAGTATGTCCGAGGGTTGGCGCATACGGCGTGGAAGCGCCACATTTTCAGCCGCTTCCCCACCTGGATGTGGCGCAACAGCGAGGTGAAGGCTTTCACCCACTGGCTGCATCAGTTCAACCATCAGCAAGCGCCTGAACATCGCGTCGAGTTTCGCGGCCTGGATGTCTACAGCTTGCGTAATTCCATTCATGAAGTACTGAGCTATCTGGATCGGGTTGACCCGCGCCTGGCCCAGGAAGCACGTCGGCGCTATGGCTGCCTGACCCCATGGCAGGATGACCCTGCGCTGTATGGCCATTTTGTCGAGCGCGCCGGTGTAATGCCCTGTGAACAGCCGGTGATCGATCAGCTCAATGCCATGCTGGCTGAACAACTGGCCGGGCTCATCCGCAACGACGAAGCCTTCTTCAATGCGACGCAGAATGCCCGGGTAGTGATGGCGGCCGAGCAGTATTACCGCGCGATCTATCGGGGCTCGACAGCCTCCTGGAACCTGCGTGACCGGCACATGTTCGATACGTTGCGCGCGTTGCTCGAACACCGGGGCTCGCAAGCCAAGGCCGTGGTCTGGGCCCACAACTCCCATATCGGCAATGCCGGCGCCACGGAAATGGGCTGGAAGGGGCAGTTCAACATCGGTCAACTGTGTCGCAGCGCCTTCGGACGCGATGTCGTACTCATCGGCATGGCCACTGACCGCGGCCAGGTGGCTGCCGCTGATGACTGGGACGGCGAGATGTTGATCAAGGACATCCGCCCCTCTCGGCCAGACAGCTGGGAGCATCAGTTCCTCAAGGCGGGCGTTGCAGCGTCGCTGACCGACTGGCGTGACACGCAGCGCAAAGAGCTGCGCAGCGTCCTGTCCACGTGCTTGCTGGGACGGGCCATCGGGGTGATTTACCGTCCCGAAACCGAACGCTTCAGTCACTATTTCGAGTCGATGCTGGCGGAACAGTTCGATGCCATGATCTGGATCGAGCAAACCAGGCCGGTTACCGCGCTGCCGCTGCCGAAAAACCAGCAACTGGAAGCGGAGGACGAAACCTATCCGTTTGGGGTGTGATTTGCTGTCGGAGTGCATATCCATTGCTGCCGTAACGGGGCGCCTGCGATCAAAGCCTCGTTAGCCTTTGCTCTGCTTTGATCGTTCCCGCGCTCTGCGTGGGAATGCCGCCAGGGACGCTCTGCGTTCCACTGACGACGCGTTAATTGAGCCGTGCACGACGGTAATGCGGGCCGTCACAGGAAGCCCTGTGTGAAATGGGTTGCCTGCGTACATATCCATTGCTGCGGTAACGGCCACTTGTGGTTTCGCTTTTACAGCGACTCCCTTTTTCAGACGCCAAAAAGGAAGCAAAAGGCTTTGCCCCACCACTCGGTGCCTCGCTTGGGCTCGGCATGC